>Ga0172382_10006156_pt1 | contig 17556 bp, 19 predicted proteins | sample Leawel138RmetaG_FD_122245 | JGI IMG/M metagenome (GOLD analysis project Ga0172382, IMG submission 122245) | Leachate microbial communities from a municipal landfill in Southern Ontario, Canada - Leachate well 138R metaG | ecosystem: Engineered > Solid waste > Landfill > Unclassified | place...
CACGCTGGCGCACATCATCGCCAACGAACTCAACGTCAACCTGCGCCACACCTCCGGTCCGGTCTTGGAGAAGGCCGGCGATCTGGCCGCGCTCTTGACCAATCTCGAACCGCACGACGTGTTATTCGTCGATGAGATTCACCGCCTGAGCCCGGTCGTGGAGGAAATCCTCTATCCGGCGATGGAGGACTATCAGCTCGATATCATGATCGGCGAAGGTCCTGCGGCGCGTTCCATCAAGCTCGACCTGCCGCCTTTTACCCTGGTTGGCGCCACCACCCGCGCCGGCCTGCTGACCTCGCCCCTGCGCGATCGCTTCGGCATCGTCCAGCGCCTGGAGTTTTACAACCAGGCGGATCTGGCGAGCATCCTGCTCCGCTCCGCGGGCATCCTCGGTGTGGACATGACGCCCGAAGGCGCACAGGAACTGGCCTCCCGGGCGCGCGGCACCCCGCGCATCGCCAACCGCCTGCTGCGCCGGGTGCGCGACTATGCGCAGGTCAAGGCGAGCGGCCGTGTCGATGTGGATATCGCGCGCAAGGCGATGGACATGCTCAGTGTCGACGCCCAGGGCTTCGACGCGATGGACCGCACCCTGCTGCTGGCGCTGATCGACAAGTTCGACGGCGGTCCGGTCGGCATCGACAGCATCGCCGCGGCGGTCGGCGAAGAGCGCGGCACCATCGAGGACGTCCTGGAGCCCTATCTGATCCAGCAGGGCTTCATGATGCGTACCGCGCGGGGGCGCGTGGCGACCCGCAAGGCCTATCTGCATTTCGGCCTGAAGCCGCCGGCGCGGCCTGCCGGCAGCGAAGACCTGCCGTTATTTGACGTCTCCGGGGATTGAGCGTATATAGTCCCGCCCGCGGGAGACCGGTTTCTGTGCGGGTTTCCCGGGTATCCCGACGGTCTCGGGATCGACTGCCTCCTGCTGGATCCTTTCCTGAAATTTATGTTGCGAGTGCTCCCTGTAGTGCTCCCTGCCATGCTGTGGTTTCCCTGGCAGGGCCTTAACGCCGAGTCGCTGTATCCCAACGCCGGAACTCCCACCCACTGGTTCGTGTCTCTCGACGGGGACCAGGACGGCTATCTGGACGACGCCGAACTCCGTCTGCGCCCGGAATGGGGGCATAGGCTCGCGGCGGCGGACCTGAATCGCGATGGACGAATCGACCACCGCGAGTTCCTGTCTTTACTGGATAGGTTGTACGCGCGCCGGTAAGCTATGCCGCTGATTGTGCGGGCCGCGCCGTGGGGCTGTGCGTCCGGACACAGTAGAGAGAGGAGCGCGGGTGCGAGAATTCCGTTGGCCGGTGCGCGTGTACTACGAGGATACCGACGCCGGCGGCGTGGTCTACTACGCCAACTACCTCAAATTCATGGAGCGCGCCCGCACCGAATGGCTGCGCGATCTGGGGTTCGAGCAGGACGGACTGGTGCGCGAGCAGGGGATTCTGTTCGCTGTGACCGAAGTGGACCTGCGCTACCTGCGTCCGGCCCGGTTCAACGATGCGCTCGGCGTGACGGCGCAGGTCGTCGAGCGGCGCCGCGTCAGTCTGCAGTTCGCGCAGACGGTATATCGCGAAGATCAGGCACTCTGTGCCGGCCGCATCCGGATCGCCTGTCTGGACGCTGTCAATTTCCGACCCCGGCCCTTGCCGGACAGGCTTATCGAGGAACTCGTCGATGTCGACTGACATGTCCATCCTGCACCTGATCACCGGCGCGAGCGCGGTAGTGCAGGTCGTCATGCTGCTGCTGGTGATCATATCGGTGGTGTCCTGGACCATGATCTTCCACAAATGGCGGGCGCTCGGCGACGCGCAGCGCGACGCGGACAGCTTCGAGAAGCGCTTCTGGTCGGGCGGTGATCTGGGGTTGTTGTACAAGGAGGTGTCCGATGCGCCCGGCGAGACGCGCGGTATGGCGGATATCTTCGAGGCCGGCTTCAAGGAATTCGCCCGGCTCCGCAAACAGTCGGGCAACGACCCGCAGGCCCTGATCGACGGGGTGCAGCGCAGCATGCGCGTGGCGCTTTCGCGCGAGACCGACCGGTTGGAGATGAATCTATCGTTTCTGGCGACGGTCGGGTCGACCAGCCCCTATGTCGGCCTGTTCGGCACCGTGTGGGGCATCATGAATTCGTTCCGCGCGCTCGGTAACGTGCAGCAGGCGACACTGGCGATGGTCGCGCCGGGCATCGCGGAGGCCCTGGTCGCGACCGCCATGGGTCTGTTCGCGGCGATCCCGGCCGTGGTCGCCTACAACCGCTATTCCAACGACGTCGAACGGTTGATCAACCGCTACGATAATTTCCTGGAAGAGTTCTCCTCCATCCTGATGCGCCAGGTGCACGGCTGAATGAACGGTTCGCCTGCGTCGGCCGGGAGGTTCTGAATCATGGCCAGACAGCGTGTGCGCAAGCGGCCGATGGCCGAGATCAACGTCGTCCCCTACATCGATGTGATGCTGGTGATGCTGGTGATCTTCATGGTCACCGCGCCGTTGCTGCAACAGGGTGTACAGGTCGAGCTGCCGCAGGCCTCGGCCGAGCCGCTGCCGCCGGATCAGGGCGAGCCCTTGGAGCTGGGTGTGGACGCGCAGGGTCAATACTTCCTGAACGTCGGCGGCGACGCCAAGGCGCCCGTGGACGAGGAAACCATCGTGCAGCGGGTCGCGGCCGTGCTGCGCAACAAGCCCAATACCCCGGTGCTGGTGCGCGGCGATCGCAATGTGGACTACGGCACGGTGGTGCGCGCCATGGTGCTGTTGCAACAGGCAGGCGCGCCGAGCGTCGGATTGATAACCGAGGACAGTCAGCCCCCGGCTGGTCGTTGAGATTATGTGGCAGGTCGTCAAGGAGCATCCCCGCGCGTTCGTCTACGCCGTCCTCGCGCACCTTGCGCTGGTCGGCATGCTGATGTTCAGTCTGGATTGGACGGCCAAGCCGACGCCGGCCGGCGGTGCCAAGCCGGAACCGGTCCAGGCCATCGTCATCGACGAGTCGAAGGTCAGCGCCGAACTGGAGCGTATCCAGGAGGCCGAGCGACGCAAGCAGCAACAGGAGGCGGAGGCCGCGGAGCGTCTGCGCGAACTCGAAGAGAAGACCAGGCAGGCGGAAGCCGCGCATGCGAAGGAGCAGCGCCGCCTGGAAGAGTTGAAACAGAAGCAGGTACAGGAAGAGAAGCGCCTCCAGGAGCAAGAGGCGAAGCGCAAGATCGAGCAGCAGAAACAGGCGGCCGAGGCCAAGCGCCTGGAAGAGCAGAAGAAGCAAAAGCAGGCGGAAGAAAAGCGTTTGGCCGAGGCGGAAGCGAAACGTAAACTGGAGGCCGAAGCGAAACGCAAGGCCGAGGCGGAGGCCAAGGCCAAGGCGGAGGAGGCCAAGCGCAAAGCCGAGGCCGAGGCGAAACGCAAGGCCGAGGAGGCCGCGCAGCGCAAGGCGGCCGAAGAGGCGCTGCAGCAGCAGCTGGCCGCGGAACGTGCGGCGCTCGAGGCGGCGCGGAATGCGGATATCATCAGCCGCTACGTCGGCATCATCGGGCAACAGGTCGAGCGTAATTGGATTCGCCCGTCGACCAGTCAGTCGGGCCTCTCGTGTGTCGTGCGGGTGCAACTTGTACCCGGAGGCGATGTGGTCAGCGTGCAGGTCGTGCAGGGCAGCGGCGACGCCGCCTTCGATCGCTCCGTGGAGGCGGCAGTGTATCGCGCCGCGCCGCTACCGTTGCCGCCGGATCCGGGCCTGTTCGAAAGTTTCCGAACCCTGCAGTTCCGGTTCGCGCCCAAGTGAACAACGATCGATTCTAAGGATATGGAACTATGATGAAATTTTTACGCGCCATTTTGCTGGCTGTGGCAACGAGCCTGGCGACCCTGCCCGTACAAGCGGCATTGACCATCGAAATCAGCCAGGGCGTCGAAGGCGCGGTACCGATAGCCGTGGTGCCTTTCGGCTGGGGCGCGGCGCAGGCATTGCCGCATGACGTCAGCGCGATCATCGGTGCGGACCTGCAACGCAGCGGTCGTTTTGCGCCGTTGCCGACTCAGGACATGTTGTCGCAGCCGACCGATGCGGCGCAGGTCAATTACCGTGACTGGCGGGTGCTCGGCGTCGACAATCTGGTGATCGGGAAGGTCGAGGCCACCGGCCCGGACAGCTACAACATTCGCTTCCAGTTGCTCGATGTGCTGCGCGGACGTCAGGTCGTCGGAATGAACGTCTCCGCCACCGGCGCCCAGCTGCGCCGTGCCGCCCACCATATCGCCGATCAGATCTACGAGGCGCTGACCGGCGAGCGTGGCGCCTTCAATACGCGCATCGCCTATGTGACGGCGACCGGTAGCGGCAAAAGCAAACTGTACGAGATGCAGGTTGCGGATTCCGATGGCTACGGGCCGCTGTCGATCGTGCGCTCCAAGCAACCGCTGATGTCGCCGACCTGGTCGCCGGATGCCCAGCGTATCGCTTATGTATCGTTCGAGAAGCGGCGCGCGGAGATTTACGTGCAGGACATGCGCACCGGGAACCGCACCATGGCGGCGGCCTTCAGCGGCATCAATGGTGCACCCTCCTGGTCGCCGGACGGCACCCGGCTGGCACTGACCTTGTCGCGTGACGGCAATCCCGAGATCTACGTCATGCGTCTCAGCGACAACAGCCTGACCCGGATCACCCAGAGCCCGGCCATCGACACCGAGCCGGTATGGTCGCCGGATGGGCGCAGTCTGGTGTTCACCTCGGACCGCGCCGGTGGGCCGCAGCTATACCAGGTGCCGGCGAGCGGCGGCCAGGCCCAGCGGCTGACGTTCGAGGGCAGTTACAATGCCGGCGCCGATTTTTCTCCGGACGGCCAGCGCCTCGCCCTGGTGCACCGCGATGCCGGCGGCCGCTATCGGATCGCCGTATACGAGTTGGCCACGCGGCGGTTGCAGGTCATCAGTGACGGGCGTTTCGACGAGTCGCCGAGCTTTGCGCCGAACGGACGCATGTTGCTGTACGCCAGCCAAGCGGCCAATCGGGGCGTGCTGGCGGGCACGTCTGTGGATGGCCGGGTCGGCCAGACCCTGAAATTCCAGCAGGGCGACGTGCGTGAACCCGCTTGGTCGCCGTATCTGCCGCGCTAGGTGCGGTCGGTTTTTTGGTACGGGGACAGCGGCCCGCTGCGCTGGACCCGGAAGGTTTTTTCAAATTAACGATGAACAATGAGGAGCGTGTTATGCGTGCAACGTGGAAATCCCTGATGGTGGCCGGTGCCGTGGCGCTGGCGACGGGTTGTTCGAGTATGGGTAGCAAGACCGGCGGCGATGCGGCTATCGAAGACCGCGGCATCGGCGGTACGCAGGATGAAATGACACAGGGCATCGGCATCGGCAGCGGCAGTTTCGAAGGCATGTCGATCGACGATCCGAACAGTCCGCTGGCGCAACGCGTGATCTATTTCGAGTTCGACAGCAGCGAAGTGCGGTCTGCCGACCGCGACGTGCTGAACAATCATGCACGCTACCTGGCCGCCAATCCGCAAGCGACCATCGTCCTCGAAGGCCATGGCGACGAGCGCGGCTCGCGGGAATACAACATCGGACTGGGCGAGCGGCGTGCGCAATCGGTGCGTCAGATCCTGGAGTTGCAGGGCGTCGGTTCGCAGCAATTGAGCACGGTGAGCTACGGTGAAGAGAAGCCGGCGGTCGAAGGCCACGATGAATCCGCCTGGGCGCAGAACCGTCGCGTCGAGCTGATCTACCCGGGGCAGTGAGATGAGCGCCCGCAATCCGGTCCGACTCGGGGTGCTGCTGGCCGCCGCGGTCTATTCCGCGGCGGCGGGCGCCGCCCGCGAGGGCAGCCTCGAATACCGTGTCGAACGTATCGAGGCGCTGATGCAGAGCCAGGGGCTGATCGATATGCTCACGCAACTGCAGCAGCTGCAACGCGAGGTGCGCCAGTTGCGTGGCGAGATCGAAGTGCAGGGACATCGGCTGGAGCAGCTGCAACAGAGCCAGCGCGATATGTACCTGGATATCGATCGCCGCCTGGGCGGTCAGGCACCGACCGTGCCGCCAACCGTCGGGGCGGAGCCCAGCAACGCGGAGGATCTGCTGCTGCCTCCGGGGGCGGCCACACCGGCCGCGCCGGCCGCCGCGGCCCCGTCGCCGGTGCAACAGGCCGCGGTTGCCTCGCCGGACGAACAGGCCGCCTACGAACAGGCGCTCAATCTGTTGCGCGAGGGGCGCTATGACGACGCGGCGCAGGCCTACCATCAGTTCCTGAGCAGCTATCCGAATGGCCGCTATGCCGACAATGCGCAGTACTGGCTGGCCGAGTCCCGATACGTGACACGTCAATATGCGCCGGCCCTGGAAGAGTTCGCCCAAGTACCCAGTCTTTATCCGAACAGCGCCAAAGTGCCGGATGCGCTCCTCAAGATGGGTTTCATCCATTATGAGATGGGCAACTGGCGCGAGGCCCGCGAACAGCTCGATGCGGTCGCGCAGCGTTATCCCGAAAGCACGGCGGCGCGACTCGCGAACGAGCGCCTGCAGCGCATGACCCGGGAAGGGCGCTAGGTTGCGAGTTCGGCGGCGCCGGAGTCGGCAAATCCCGTAGATTCCGCAAAACGGCCGCGGTGGGGGCCGCCGCGCTCCATTGGGTTTCTGCAAGGGCCGAAGCCGCTGTAGTAAACTGCGGCAATGAATCAAACGGCCCTGGAATCCGATGCCCTGGCCTCGCAGAGCGAGGCTCTGCGTCTGCGCATCACGGAAGTCTTCGTATCGCTGCAAGGCGAGTCGCGCAGCGTCGGTTGGCCGACGGCGTTCATCCGCCTGACGGGCTGTCCGCTGCGTTGCGGTTATTGCGATACGGCCTATGCCTTCCAGGGCGGCGAATGGATGTCGCTCGACGATATCCTCGCGCGTACGGCCGGATTCGGGGTACGGCACGTGACCGTCACCGGCGGTGAACCGCTCGCCCAGAAGGCCTGTCTGCCGCTGTTGTCGCAGCTCTGCGACGCCGGCTATGAAGTTTCGCTCGAGACCAGCGGCGCGCTCGATTTGGCCAAGGTCGATCCCCGCGTCGTCAAGGTGATGGACCTCAAGACACCGGGCTCCGGCGAAGTGGAGCGCAACCGCTACTGCAATCTCGAACATCTGAATCCGCGCGATCAAATCAAGTTCGTGCTGTGCGATCGCAGTGACTACGACTGGGCCAAAGAGCAGCTCGCGAAGTTCGAATTGCCGGAGATCTGCGAGGTGCTGTTTTCGCCTGTTCAGGGCCAGCTGCCGCCGCGCGAATTGGCCGACTGGATACTGGCCGACCGCTTGCCGGTGCGTTTTCAGATTCAGTTGCACAAATACCTGTGGGGCGACGTAGCGGGGAAATAGTCGTTCCCGGCGATGAACGAGGGACGCGGGGCTCGAAGTAGCGCAGGGGCGCGTTGTTGCGGCAACGCCCTTTGCCCCTCGGATACGGCGGTTCCCCTGCCACCCAGGTAGGATAAGCGGCCGTTTGCCGGTGCTCGGCGCAGGCGACGCCGGGAGGCGTACATCATGCAGTCCAAGGCGGTCGTATTGCTTTCCGGCGGGTTGGATTCCGCCACGGTGCTTGCGCTGGCGCGCGCGCAAGGCTTCGACTGCTACGCGCTGAGTCTGGATTACGGGCAGCGGCACGCGGCGGAGCTGGCCGCGGCGCGGGGCGTGGCGTCCGCGCTGGGGGCAACGGAGCACAAGGTCATCGCGTTGGATCTGACGCAGATCGGCGGTTCCGCGCTGACCGATACGGCGATCGCCGTCCCCGAGGCGCCCAGCCCCGGTATCCCGGTCACCTATGTCCCTGCGCGCAATACCGTATTTCTGTCGTTGGCGCTCGGATGGGCGGAAGTGCTCGGCGCGGTCGAGCTGTTCATCGGCGTAAACGCGGTGGATTACTCGGGATATCCGGACTGTCGCCCGGAATATATCGACGCCTTCGAGCGTCTAGCCAATCTAGCCACACGTGCGGGCGTCGAAGGCGCTGGGTTTCACATCAACGCCCCTCTGATCGACATGAGCAAGGCCGATATTATCCGCCAGGGAGTCGCGCTCGGCGTGGATTATTCGCTCACGGTTTCGTGCTACGCGGCCGATGCACTCGGGCGCGCCTGCGGGCGCTGCGATTCATGCCGGTTGCGCGCGGCGGGCTTTGCCGCTGCCGGGGTACCCGACGCTACACGTTATCAGTAGCGGCGCGTCCGGCGGGAAATCATTCGTTGAACACCGACGGCGCGCCGCGCCGTCCACTATGTAGTTCTGTCCGGAGGATCACGGGATGGTATTCGAGAGCTTCACTTCCGCCCAAGCCTATATGCTGTGGGGGACCTTCGCGCTTGCCGTTGTGCTCGGCGCGGTGGTGAACAAGACCAATTTCTGCACCATGGGCGCGGTATCCGACTGGGTCAACATGGGCGACACCGGGCGACTGCGCTCCTGGGGATTCGCGATCGCCATCGCCCTCCTGGGCGTCATCGGGCTGGAATACTTCGGGCTGGTGGACCCAAATCAGGCGTTTCCGCCGTATCGCGCCGGACAACTGGTGTGGGCGGAGAATCTGTTCGGCGGCATCCTGTTCGGCATCGGCATGACGCTCGCCAGCGGTTGCGGCAACAAGGTCCTGATCCGCGTCGGGGGCGGCAACCTGAAGGCCGTGATGGTGGTGCTGGTGATCGCCGTGATCGCCTATTTCATGGTCAACCCCTTCCCCAACAGCGACCAGACGCTGTTCACGCTGCTGTTCTACGACTGGCTGCGGCCGCTGGCGGTCACGCTCAAAGGGAGCCAGGACCTCGGTACCCTGATTGCCGGTTCGGAGAACGCCGTAACGGCGCGGCTGGCCATTGGCGGCGTGCTCGGGCTGTTCCTGCTGGTGCTGGTGTTCAAGTCGACCGATTTCCGTTCCCGTTTCGATAACGTCCTGGGCGGCCTGGTGGTCGGTCTGGCGGTACTTGGGGCCTGGTATCTCACCAGCAACCTGAACATCGGCATGGACGGCGAGCAGTATTCGTTGCGTGACTATGCGCAGCAGTGGGATTTCCTCGCGGATTCGCCCGAGGGCAAACCGGCCGATACGCGGCCGCTGAGCGCGCAGTCTTTCACCTTCATCAATCCGATGGGCCAGACCCTCGGCTATGCGTCGGAAGGCTTCAATCCGGCTTACCTCACCTTCGGTGCCATGGCGCTGTTCGGCGTCGTGGTCGGCTCGTTCCTCTGGGCGCTGCTCAGCCGCAGCTTCCGGTTCGAGTGGTTCGCCTCGTTCCGCGATTTCCTCAACCACTTCTTCGGGGCGGCGCTGATGGGCTTCGGTGGCGTCCTGGCCATGGGCTGCACCATCGGTCAGGGCATCACCGGCGTTTCGACGCTGGCGATCGGCTCATTCATCGCGCTGGGCGGCATCGTCCTCGGCAGCGCCTTGACCATGAAGGTGCAGTACTACCGCATGGTGTATGAAGGCGAGGCCAGCCTCGGCAGCGCCCTGGTGGCCGCGTTGGTGGACTTCCGGCTGTTGCCGAAAGGCATGCGTCGCCTCGAGGCGGTCTGATCCACGCTTTGCCCGTCGCGGGAGCTGCGGTATCATGTGCGGCTTTCGCGATACGGGCCGTTAGCTCAGTCGGTAGAGCAGTGGACTTTTAATCCATTGGTCGAAGGTTCAAGTCCTTCACGGCCCACCAACCCGTCGATGCCAGCCTTCCCCGGCTGGTATTTTTTTGTCCAAAAAAAGCCCCGCGGTGCGGGGCTTGGAAAAGGTTGTCTGGTGCGGGTCGGTTCTACGCCCTCAGATCAGAGCGGCGCATACCCTGGATTGCCTTCCATACCCTTGACCTTCGGCTCGTTCAGCTCGGTGACCTGAACGGTCTTCTGGTCGCGCAGATATTCGGCGGCCACGTCCCAGATCGGCCGGCCGGTATCGCCGGCCGGCGTCTCCTGCACGCTGGCCCAACCGGCCACCAGATACTCCTTGTCGGCATCGAGCGGTTCGTCGCCGAACCGCATGTCGCTGATGCGCTGACCGATGTCCGCGGCCGGGTCGATGCTGTACTTCAATCCGCCGACGCGCACCATGTCCCCGCCCTGCTGATAATAGGGGTCGGGGTTGAACAGGTTGTCGGCAACGTCCTCGAGTATCTCCTTGATCCGCGTGCCGGTCATGCTGTTGAGGGTGACGTTCGGATAGGTGATTGCGGTCTGCGTCATCAGCTGATCCATGGTGATGGCCTCGCCTGGCAGCACGCTGACGCCCCAACGGAAGCCGGGCGAAAAGGCGATCTGCGCGCCGGTGACTTCCATCAGGCCATCGCAGATGAGTTGATCGAAGGTGCCGTTGAAGTTGCCACGGCGATACAGTAGATCGTCGGTGATCGCGAGCTTCTCGTTGAGCTTGTCCGCGAAGGGCGCGCGTACCTTTTCGATGTGGTTGGTCATGTCCGCGTCGGCCGGCAGCAGGTTGGAGAATACCGGCAACAGCCGGTACCGATAGTCGCTGACCTTGCCGTTCTTGACGTCCAGATCCAGCACGGCGAGGAACTTGCCGTTGGACCCTGCATTGGTGACCAGCGTCTTGCCGTTGGCATTCTCGATGATCGAGGGGGTCGGAATGGCGTCGTGGGTGTGGCCGCCCATGATGGCGTCGATCCCGGTGACGCGGCTGGCCATCTTCAGGTCGACGTCCATGCCGTTATGCGACAACACGACCACTACCTGCGCGCCCTCGCCGCGTGCCTGATCGACCATCTCCTGCATGCGCTCGTCGCGGATGCCGAAGCTCCACTCCGCGACCATGTGGCGCGGATTGGCGATCGGCGTGTAAGGGAAGGCTTGGCCGATGATAGCCGTCGGTACACCGTTGATCTCGCGGATCACGTAAGGCTTGAAGACCTCCTCGCCCCATTCGGTATCGACGACGTTCTGGGCCACGAACTCGATCCGGTCCTTGAAGTCCTTTTCGATGATCTCGAGAACACGGTCGGCGCCATAGGTCATCTCCCAGTGCGCGGTCATCACGTCCACGCCGAGCAGCAATTGCGCATCGACCATGTCCTGCGCATCGGTCCAGAGCGACGTCGCCGAGCCCTGCCAGGTGTCGCCGCCGTCCAGTAGCAATGCGCCCGGCCGTTGTGCGCGAACCCGCTTGACCAGTGAAGAAAGGTGCGCGAAGCCGCCGACCTTGCCGTAGCGGCGCGAAGCTTCAACGAAATCGAGGTAGGTGAAGGCGTGCGCCTCCGGGCTGCCGGGGGCAATACCGTACGTCTTCAGCAACGCCTCACCGACCAGATGCGGGGCGCGGCCGGCCATGGGACCGACACCGATATTGATGTTTGGCTCGCGGAAATAGATCGGCAGCAACTGGGCGTGGCAGTCGGTGTAGTGCAGCAGTGACACGTTGCCGAACGCCGGTACTTCGTAAAGATCGCTCGGCGCCTTGTTGGGCTTGACGCTGGCTGAGCCCGTCGTGGTGTCCGGACCCGAGTCGCAGCCGAGATTGATGCCGGCGGCGCTGGCGACGGCCAGCATCTGGAGAAATTCGCGGCGGGAAATCGTCATTTCTAAAGTCTCCGAATCAGGAATGCATGCGGGTACGGGTTGAATACAGGATAGGCGATTCGTGGGCGGACGATCATCGCGGGATCGTCGCGCGTCCGGCGCGGAAGCCAATAGACGCCCGGATTACGGAGATTATTCCGACCCGCGCCTGCGGAGAAAACGACCCCTTAAAGAAAAACCCGGTTTGGTTTCCCAAACCGGGTTTTTCCAAGCCGCAAAGAGTTACTTGCGTGAGCCGGGGCCGTTCACCTCGATACCGTTGCTCATGTAGGAGTGGAAATATTCCAGTGCCCGGTATTCCTCCCCCTGCAGCGGGTAATCCTTGGCGCGCACCTGCTTGTTACAGCCGGCGTAGCGGTCCTGGAGATTGACCATGCTGCCCGAGTTGGACCGATAGACCGGGAAGTGCGTGACATGGCCCAGGGCCGGGCTCAACAGGTCGGCGCGGACGTAATTACCGGCGTTGGTCACATGACAATCGGCGCAGGCCATATTGAGCTGACCGCGCTTGGCATAGAAATGCGCCTTGCCGCGTTCATAGGCCGCCAACGCCCGCGGATCGTTCGGGATGACGATGTTCATCTTCTTGCCGCGCGACGTGTAGGCCATGTAGGAGACCAGGTCGGCGATATCTCCGCCCTTGGTCTTCAAGGGTTCCTCACCATTGGCCTTGCGGCAGTCGTTGACCGCGGATTCCAGCGTAACGACTTCGCCCTTGGCCGTATCGAACTTCGGATAGTTCTGGCGGATTCCGATACCACCGTTCGGGAAACAGCTCGCGTAGGTCTTGCCGTTCTTGAACGGTTTCTCGAACAGGGTCTTGCCGTTTTCGATCGCGACCTCGTAAGGCGGGAAATCCTCGATCGCCTCCCATTGCGCGCGGGATGCCGCGTCGATGGCGTAGACACCGTTGCCGAACTCGTTGAATTCCACCTGAGGGAAACGCTTCTTGAAGTACGCGCGGAAATCCTTCAGATCCTGTTCCGGGCTGGCATCGGCCGTGTACGGCAGGGTGATTGCGACGCTGAGGGCCGCGACGATGCTCAGGAGTTTTCTCATTGATGTGGTCTCCTTCAGTAGATGACCCAATCGCGCCTTGCGGCGCGATCGGCTTTTTAGTCGATCACCGTTTCCCCGGAATCGCTCTCGCCCTTGTTGTCCACCCAGCGTAAGGCCAGCTTATCCCCCACTTTTGCGCCTTTGAATTGGAAGGAAAGATACGGGTTCTTGGAAATCGCTACGCCCCACAGCGCCGTCAGAACGACATTGCCGTTGTGCTCGCAGGTCACTTCCTGGATGAAATGCGCGGGAATGACTTTCCCGGTTTTCTTGTCTTTGACCAAGCCGGTGTCCATCGGATGACTCACCAGCGCCTTCACTGTGGTCACATCACCCGCGAGCTTGGCGCGAACTTTGATCGTGTTAGCCATTGTGCTGCTTCCTCTTGCCTAATCTTTTGAGAATCCGCGATCGCGTCGTACGGCCGATCAGCCGCCGCAACCGCCGATCGTGACCTTGACCTCTTTACCGGTGCTGTAGAGCTTGCCGCCGGCCTTGACGACCGCGATTACGCTCGAGGTCTGGCCCAGCTTGATGCGGGTTGCGACAAAGGGTTCGGTGTTTGGGCCGAGGTTGTACGAGGAGGTCAGCGGCGTCGCGTTCTTCTCGGCGACGATACTGATTGCCTCGACGCCATCCATCTCGACCTCGACCGAGACCGGAACCACGGCACCATTTTCGGCGATATCCGGCACCTTGATCTTGATTTTGTCGTTGCCCTCCAGCTCCGAGGAGCCGAACAGGCCGTTGACTACGGCATCGACGCTCTTCGCCTCGAATGCGTCCTTGGGCCAAGCGGCGAGCACAGCGCGCGGCGTCAACAAGCCCGCGCCGATGGCCATGCCCACGGCGCTGGCGGCGAGGGTACCTTTCAGAAGGGTTCTACGTTTCATGTTAGTCACTGCTGCGTCTCCTAACTTTGCCAGTGGCAACGGCTATAGGGTGTAAATGAACTCGACCACTTTGTCGATCTCGGCTTCCGAGAGCACTTTGTGGCGCCCGAACGGAGGCATGATGCTGCTGGGATTCATCTTGGTGGAATCCCAAATCTGGGCACGCAATTGCGCTTTGTCCGGGAAGCGGGCCTGCATGGCGACGAGCGGCGGGCCGACGTTGCCGGGAAGGTCCCCACCTTCGATCTGATGGCAAGCCAAGCAGTTGCCCTTCTTGTTGTTGAAGGCGAGCTGCTTGCCTTGCTCAACGACGGACGGTGCTTTCGCTTCTTCGGCAGCGGCTACAGTCGCGGGTGCCAGCATCAGGCTCCCCAACAGAGCTACCACGGAAGTGGCGGTTGATAAGATGCTCAGGGATTGCCGCATCGTTGCCTCCTCAATGGATGGATGGTTGGTTGTTTTGGTAATGACTTCGAATGGCGCGGCGTCTGCAAAGGTCAACGCCGCTGGGGTGAAATTGCTGGAACACCGTAGCATGAGCGGGAATATAGCTGTGCTCGAAGACGGAGTCAAAACGGTTTGGCGGCGCGGTAAAGAAGAATGAAGTATTAGCATTTCACGATATACGCCGCCCGATGGGGCGATGCCGTCTCCGAAAACTGTGCGGATTTCAGCATTAGACGATCTGCCGTCGAATTTCATTCCCTGACGGCATATCCGTCAGCGGGAATTCTTGTCCTCTTCGAGGGCGAGCGCCTGGAGTTCGCGCAGCCGCGCCTCGATGCGCGAGCTCTGGTAGAAATCCTGCCCCGAGATTCTGCTGGCCAAGGTCAGTTGTTCGACGGCGGCGCGGGTCTGGCCGTTGAGAAAATAGTATTCGGCCATGGCTTCGTGAGCGTCGGCATCGCGGCCCATGCCCGTGGACGCCTTGGCCAGCAGCAGATAGGTCGTTGGCTCCGGCCGTGTCTGGCGCCGACGCGCGTCTTCCAGGAGATCGCGGGCCTGCGCGAACTGTTTGTCGTCCAGGAGCGCGTTTGCATATCCCCGTACCAGAACCGGGTTGGCCGGATACAGGTCCAGCATCTTCCGGTACCGTGCCTGCGCGTCCTGGGGGCGCCCCGCCGACAACTCGGTCTGCGCCATGGCCAGCGGGTAGGCCAAGCGATCGGGGTCGGCCTTGGCAAGGCGATTCAGGATATCCAGCGCGGTCTGGTGTCTGCCGCTCTCCGAGAGCGCCAGGGCATGACCGTACTCGCGTGCCGCCGTCGGGAGCGGCGGGTCGGTGTCCGTCTGGTTGAAATACTTGATCGCCGTGTTGGCGTCCTTTGCGGTCAGCACCCGCAATTTGGCCTGCGCGAGATGAAAATTCATGCTTTCCGTCACCCGGCGCGGGCGCTCCTGTTCGGCGCGCGCCAGCGAGTCCGCGATCCGGTCGGTGGTCACCGGGTGCGTGCGAAGAAACGGTGGCACGCCTTCGCCGTAATAGCGTGCCGCCTGTTGCAGGCGCTCGAAGAAGCCCGGCATGCCTTTGGGGTCGAACTCGGAGCGCATCAGTGTCTGCATGCCGATGCGGTCCGCCTCCTTTTCATTGGCGCGGGTGAAATTTATCTGCTGTTGGATCGATCCGGCCTGGACCGACATGATCGCTGCCTGGCCTGCCTCGCTGTCCTGCGTGCCGATCAAGATGGCGGCGAGCAGCGCCGCCGCCATTGGCAATCCCATGCGGCTGGCGGAGTCGTAGGCCCGCACCAAATGCTTTTGTGTCACGTGTGCGATTTCGTGCGCCAGCACACCGGCGAGCTCGCTCTCGCTGCGCGCCGACAGTATCAGTGCGCTATGGGTGCCGATAAAACCGCCGGGCGCGGCAAAAGCATTGATGGCGTCGTCTTTGACAATGAAGAAGGTGAAACGCTGGCTGGGATCGTCGCTGTTGGCGACCAGACGGTTGCCCAGGGCTTCCAGATAGGCGTTCAGCTCCGGGTCTTCGACGAAGGGGACCTGCTGGCGCAGGCGGCGCATGAAGGCTTCGCCGAGCTGACGCTCTTGATCCGGCGTGATCAGACGCTCGGAAGGATCGCCGATGCTGGGAAGATCCAGCGCCCACGCAGGGGGAACCAGGCTGACGCAAAGTACCAGCAACAACAGGCGCGCATACAGCGACATTCGGAGACTCGTGGATGATTGCGGCGACACTGAGACTACGATACCCGGGCCTCGGTTCCCGGGCCAGCGGGCAAGCCCTCGCGGACGGCGGGGATTGCTCCCAGGATGGCGGTGACAAACATATATTAGTACAATCCGATGTTCGTCTGAGATGGCTGGTCGAGCAGAGGTTTGTCATGTTGGGTGTTTCGGAAATGGAGAGCCGCGAGCTGGCGAAGATACTCGCCGAGGCGCCGGAGAGCGTCCGCTTGCTGGACGTGCGTACGCCGCAGGAAGTTGCACAAGGGATCATTCAGGATGCCGAAGTGGTGCCGCTGCATCTGGTGCCGCTGAAGGTCGACGACTGGGCGCAGGACGCACGGCCAATGGTCATCTACTGCCGTACCGGCGCGCGTTCGGCCCAGGCCTGTGCATTTCTGGCCGCGCGTGGCGGCAGCGGCCGGTACATCAATCTCCGCGGTGGGATTATGGATTGGCTGCGTCAGGGTCTTCCGGTGGCGGCGCCAGCGCCGGACAGGTTCGCCGTCTAGCGGGCCCCTCAGCGCGTTTTTCAACAGTCCGCCAAACGCGTTCAGGCGAAGCATGGCGACGGTTCAAGGGTTGCGTTTGCAGGATGCTTGGCATATAAGTGCATCGTTTAATTCAAGCTTTCGCGACTTTACCGTCTCCGACTTTCAACTTAGTACGTCTTATCTCAGAGGAGTCTCACAACATGGCTAATTTCGACGAGGAGCTGGATGCATCCGGCCTGAACTGCCCGCTGCCCATCCTGCGCGCCAAGAAGGCCCTCGGTGGTCTAACCAGCGGCAAGGTGCTGCACATCATTGCGACCGATCCGGGTTCCGTGAAGGACTTCGAAGCCTTCGCCAAGCAGACCGGCAACACCTTGATGGAATCGAAGGAAGAGGGCGGCAAGTACCACTTCCTGATCAAGAAGGCCTGAGTCCTCGCGCTCTCACACTCGGCGCCCGGGTCTTACGGCCGATCCCGGATCGGCACGAAGGCTGAAGGGCGTTGGGACCTCTTCAAAAAACCGCCCGGCAATGCCGGGCGTTTTTTTTGCGGTTGGCTTCTAAAACGTCCAGTTGACCTGGGCGCTCAGGATATTCACCGTGTTCTCGTACTCGCCGGTCAGCGTGAAGCCGTTCTCGTCGGTGTGATCGATGGCGGTATCGTCGACGAACAAGTGGGCGTAGCCCAGGTCGAACGAGAGCGCATCCGAATAGCGGTAGTTCGCGCCGATCGCCACCCAGGTGCGGTCGTTGCCGGGGATGCGCGGTGTGCGGCGCTCGGCGTTGGGGATCGGCTCTTCATCGAAGGCGACGCCCGCGCGCAGCAGCCAGGCGCTGTTGTGCCGGTAATTCACCCCGAGCGCATAGCGCATACTGTTGTCCCAATCTTCCTCCGTCATGCTGTCCTCTTGCGCCGAGGCGAACTCGACGCGCAATTCCTGAAACCGGCTCCAACGCGTCCAGGTCGCGTCCGCGAGAATCGCCCAGCGGTCGTTGATGTCGTGGTACAAGCTTAGCGAGGCGGATTCGGGCAGGGTGACGTCGGCCGTGACGCTGGTCGGGACGAGAAGTCCGACGCCTGTAAAGGAACCGTGGGCGTTGGCGAAGCTCGCGTCGCCCTCGAGTTCCTGCTTTATCTTGGAACGATACGCAAAGCCGATGCGCGTGCCCGGTGCCACGTCATACATCAGGCCGAAGTTGTAGCCGAAGCTCCAATCGTCGCCCTCGATCTCTGCAATAGCATCGGGCAGTGCGGCGCAGGCCGCGCCGCCACCGCCAGCTTGGCACAATAACGCCTGGTTTACCGCCTGCGTGAGCGTCGCTTCGATATATTGAACGTTGACGCCCACTCCGACCGAAAGGTTCGGCGC
>Ga0172382_10006158_pt1 | contig 17551 bp, 12 predicted proteins | sample Leawel138RmetaG_FD_122245 | JGI IMG/M metagenome (GOLD analysis project Ga0172382, IMG submission 122245) | Leachate microbial communities from a municipal landfill in Southern Ontario, Canada - Leachate well 138R metaG | ecosystem: Engineered > Solid waste > Landfill > Unclassified | place...
GAACAGAATCGCCTGCGCCTCGCCCAGGCCGCTGGCGCCGCCGGAAATAAGCGCAACCTTGCCGGACATCCGCCCCGCCATCGTCTCTTCTCCCATATGTTTGTCGTTTCGAGGCCAGCATGGGCAACTTACTAGTGAAAAACAAGTGAGATTCGATGGCAGGTATCGCGAAATCCAGCGACGCCGAATGTGGCGAGAGATAAAAATAATATAAAACAATAATATAATTTCGATTCCGCTCGAGGGCGAGCAAAATTTCATGGTCGCGGCGAATCCTCTATTGCTTGTTCGCGACAAACTAGTTATCCGTGAAGCATGTCTATCGCCAGGGAAATGCGGCGCCTGCTGCCCGCTTCCCATTGAAAAACAGGGCGAAAGACGGGGTGGCAAAGGTTGGCTGCGCGGTTTGAATGATGCGGCGTCCGATGCCTGATCGCCAATGCGTGAAGCGCATGGGGAGGGAGAGAAATGACTGAAGCTTCTTCTTGTTTTCGGACGGTATTGTTGTGTTCCGCCGCGGCATTGATGCTCGCCGGTGCGCCGGGTGACGCCTTCGCGCAGGAGGCGGAAGCGGAGCCTGCGGCGAGTCGCGGCCTCGACATGATAGTCGTGACGGCGCGCAAGCGCGTCGAGAACCTGCAGGACGTCGCCTCCTCGGTCAGCGCGCTTTCCGCCGTGGAGCTGGAGCGGCGTTTCGACAGCGACGTTCGCGACTTCGCCAGTTCCTCTCCCAATGTGCTGATCGACGATACCCAGCAAGGCCCGGGCGGCGTTGCCGCGATCTATATTCGCGGCATCGGCGTCGCGGATGTCGAGAAATCGGTGGACCCGGCCGTCGGCGTGGTGATCGACGACGTCTATATCGGGCAAAGCTCCGGCAGCCTGCTGAAAGCGATCGATATCGACCGCGTGGAAGTGCTGCGCGGCCCGCAGGGCACGCTGTTCGGCCGCAATGCGACAGGTGGCGTCATCAACCTTTCGAGATCGCGCCCGACCGAGGAACTGACCGGCAAGGCGCGCATCACCTACGGCCGGTTCGACACGCTCAAGGCGGAAGGCGTCATCAGCTTCGGCCTGGCGGAGAATATCGCGCTGAAAGTGACCGGCGCCTATGAAAAGAGCGACGGCTATATCTATAACCGCACGCAGGGCAGGGATGGCCAGTCATCCCGGTTCTGGGCGTTCGGCGCGCAGCTGCTGTTCACTCCCACCGAACAGTTGGAACTGAGCGTCAGCTATGACCGGCAAGAAACGAAGCAGGACCCGAGCCAGCTTCTTTCGGTCACTCGCCCGACCGACCTGTTCTGCACCGCCTATGCCCAATGCTCGCCGTCGCCGGGCGTGCCTACCTCGGGCGACCGCTATGTGAGCCTGGGCGATGGCCCGCTGGACCGGAATGCCTGGTTCGATCTCGACATGGCCATCGGCAAGGCCAAATATGATCTGGGCAGCGATTTCGACCTGACCTATATCCTCGGCTATCTGAAGACGGATGAGGGCGCCACGCAGGACTGGGACGGCTCGCCGTTCACGCTCTATCATACCGACCGCCCCGCGCGCTGGCGCCAGACCACGCATGAGTTGCGCCTGGCCAAGGGCGGCAACGGTCCGCTCAGCTTTGTCCTCGGCGGCTATTTCTGGGATTCGAAATATACGATCGACCTGAAGAACTATATCGGCTTCGCTGGCGCTCCGCTTTTGACCAGCGCGCAGGACGTCAAGCAGACCACCAAGTCCTACGCCGCGTTTTTCGAGGGCGATTACAAGATCACCGAACAGCTCAAGCTGACGGTCGGCGGGCGCTACACGCACGACAAGAAGACCAGTGTCGTCAACGACCTGCCGATCTATATCTACGGCACGACCGTGGAGGCCGATCCGATCGCCGTGCTCGAGCCGAGCCTGGCCGGCGGCAATATCGTGATGACCGACCCGGTGAAGAAGAGCTGGTCCAAGTTCACGCCGAAGGTCAGCATCAGCTACAGCTGGACCGATGACGTGATGACCTATGCGCTGTGGTCGCGCGGCTATCGCGGCGGCGGCTTCAACGGGCGGCCCGCCACCTTCGGCGCGGCGACCATTCCCTACAACCCGGAGACTCTGGATAACTACGAAGTGGGTCTGAAGGCGGAACTCTGGGATCGGCGCATCCGCTTCAATGCCGCCGCCTATATGATGAAATACAAGGATATGCAGCAGGATCTCGACGTGCCGGCCCCCGGCACCTCGACCGGCCGCGAGAACCGGACGATCAATGCGTCGAAGGCCGACCTCAAGGGCTTCGAGGTGGATTTGACGGCCAAGCTGTCCCAGAACTTCACGGTGAGCGGAAATCTTGGCTATCTCGACGCCAAATACAAGGATTTCATGGGCGACATCTACAGCACCGGCACCCCGATCGACGCCAGCTTCCTGAAGATCCGCAGGGCGCCGAAATGGACCTGGGATCTGGGCGCTACCTACGAGCATGACATCGGCCCGGGCAGCTTCTGGATCACCGGCGCCGTCCATTACGTCGGGGCGCATGAGATCACCTTCCTCAACAATCCCAATCTGAGGAACAAGGGCCAGTATCTCGTCGATGGGTCCGTGAACTACAAGATCAACAACACCACGCTCAGCGTATTCGGCAAGAACCTGGCCAACGAAAAGGGCTGGACGATCGGCTATGACGTGCAAGGCGTCTGGAGTTATGCTGCGCCGCGTCCGCCACGGATCTGGGGTGTGGCTCTCACGCAGAGCTTCTGAGGCAGACGCGCATCATGGTTGAAGCATCGGGCACATCTTCCAGGCGTTGGCTGGTGACAGGGGCATCGCGCGGGCTTGGCCGCGCGATCGCCGCCACGGCGCTTGCCCGTGGCGACCGCGTGTGCCTTGTCGCCCGGGACAAGGGGATCGTCGAAGCCGCGAGCGCATTGGGCCAGGACGCCATCGGCGTGGCTGCCGATGTAACCCGCGAGGAGGACATCCGCCGCGCCTGCGCCGCCGCCGCCGAACAGTGGGGCGGTATCGACATATTGGTGAACAATGCCGGCCTGCATCGCGGCGGCAGGGTGGACTCGCTCGATCTCGACGATTGGGAGCAATCGCTGGCCACCAATCTGGGCGGGCCGATGAAGACGGTGCGCAATGCGCTGCCTTTCATGGGCGAGGGCGGGGCCATCATCAATATCGGCGCGGTGGTGGGCTTCCGGGGGTTCCCCGGCGACAGTTGCTATGGCGCTTCCAAGGCCGGACTGGCTGGATTGACGCAGGTCCTTGCGGTCGAACTGGCGAGGCAAGGCATCCGGGTGAATCTCGTGGTTCCAGGCTTCGTCTCCACCGAAATGACGCAAGGCTTGTCGGAGCGGGCGAAGAGCGCGATCATCGCCAAGATTCCCCTGCGCAGAATGGGCGATGCCGAGGAGATCGCCGATGTTTGCTGGTGGGTCGCCGGCTCCACCTACATGACCGGCTCGGTAATCATGACCGACGGGGGGCTGATGTGCAGCCTCTAGCGCTGGAGCGCGACGCGGCATTTTCGCAATGGCTGGCTACGGAATGCGGCATTGAGGGCGGGCGGCTCGGCCAGGTTCTCGCTGGCGGCAATTCCAACGTGACCCGGCGGGTCGAAACCCCGTCCGGTCCCTTGGTGCTGCGCCATCCGCCGGTCGATGTCATTTCCGACAAGGCGGCTGCCGGGATCTCGCGGGAATTCACGGCTCTGAAGGCGCTTCATGGCAGCGCGCCGGTTCCCCGCCCGGTGGCGTGGTGCGACGACCGCTCCATCCTTGGCCAGCCCTTCGCGCTGACGGAATGGATCGACGGCGTGGCTTTGACCACGGAGCTGCCGGCGGAATATCCGGCGGGGGCGGCCAGCATCGATCAGCTGGGCAGGGAGATGATGGCGGCGCTGGCCGCGGTTCATCGGATGGCCTGGGAAGGCAAGGTGCCTGAAGGCTTCGGACGCCCCTCGGGGTTCGTCGAGCGCCAGATTAATCGCTGGCTGGACGTCAGGCGGAACAGGCAGGTTCGCGATCTCCCGCTGATCGGTCAGCTGGGCGAATGGCTCAGGGACAATGCCCCCGCTTCCGGCCGGGCCAGTATCATCCATTGCGATTTCCATCTCGACAATTGCCTGATGGACCGCGGGGAACCGCGCCTGAAGGCGATCCTCGATTGGGAAATGGCGACGATCGGCGATCCGCTCGTCGATCTGGGGCTTTGCCTGTTCTTCTGGAAGCGGGATGGCCGGGGTGCGATCGGGTTTCCCTTCGTGCAGGGCCTGTCCAACGATCCTGCCGCGATCGAGCGGCGTGAACTGGCCGATCTGTGGTCCGAGCTGAGCGGCATCGACCATGGCGACCTTTCCTATTTCATGGTTTTTTCCGCCTGGCGCCTCGCCGCTATCGTTGAAGGGGCGTTCGTGCTTTATCGTGAAGGCAAGGTGGACAGCGATTATGCCCGCAATCTGGAACGGGATGTCCCGAACCTGCTGCGGGAAGCTGCCGCCCTGATCGATAGAGGAGGGGTGTGATGGGTCCGACCATGATGCAGCATCCCCTGACGACGCAGATGATCGTTCGTCGCGGGGAACGGCTCTTTCCGGAAAGCCGGGTGGTCACTTATGACGGCGGGGAATATTCCGAAGCGTCGTTCGCGCGGATCGCCGCGCGGGCGCGCAGCTTGGCCAGTGCGTTGGGCGCGCTGGGCCTTGCCCCGGGCGATCGCATCGGCACCTTCGCCTGGAACAACGATACGCATCTGGAAGCCTATCTTGCCGTGCCTGCGGGGGGCTATGTCCTCCACACGCTGAACATTCGCCTGTTCGCGGATCAGCTGGCCTATATCGTGGAACATGCGGAGGATCGCGCCATACTGGTCGAAGCCTCGCTGCTCCCGCTGCTGGAGCCGGTGCTGTCGCGCCAGTCCTGCGTGGAACAATTGATCGTGTTCGGCGGAAAGGCCGATGCCGTCGCCGGATTCAAGGGCGCGATCCACTATTACGAAGATCTGATCGCCGGTCATGATCCGATGGAGCAATGGCCGGAAGTGGCGGAGAACAGCGCGGCGGTGGTCTGCTATACCTCCGGCACCACCGGAAACCCGAAAGGGGTGGTTTACAGCCATCGTTCGATCTTCCTCCACAGCCTGGGGTCGATGGGCGTGGATGCGTTCGCCATCAGCAATCGCGACAACATCCTGATGCTGCCGCCGATGTTCCATGCCAATGCCTGGGGGCTGCCGTTTTCCGGCTGGTTCGCCGGCAGCGACATGGTGATGCCCGGCCCGCATCTGCAGCCGGACAAGATCGCGGCGATGGCGGCCGCGACCAAGCCCACCCTGACGGCAACGGTTCCCACCATCCTCAACGACCTGCTGCAGCTTCATGCCCGTTCGTCGATTGAGATGGATAGTTTCCGGACTATTATCGGCGGAGGTTCGGCGGTTTCGCCGGTGCTGATCGAACGGGTGAAGGACGCGTGGGGCGTCGACATCGTGCAGGGCTGGGGCATGACCGAAACCAGCCCGATGTGCGTGGTTTCCTTCCCGCCGCGCGATGCGACGCCGGAAGCGGCGGTCGAATGGCGCGCCAAGAGCGGCAGGCCGGTGGCCGGGATGGAAGTCCGCGCGGTGGACGATGCGGGCAGGCCTGTTGCGGAAGACGGCAGGACCGTGGGCAGGTTGCAGTTGCGCGGGCCATGGGTGGCGGCGGGATATTACCGCCAGCCTGCGCAGGATGCCCCGTTGAGTACGGACGGCTGGCTGGAAACGGGCGATGTCGGGACGATCGACGAGCGCGGCTATGTCCTGCTGACCGACCGGACGAAGGATCTCATCAAGTCGGGCGGGGAATGGATTTCCTCGGTCGATCTGGAAAACCGGATCGCGCGATTTCCCGGCATCGCGGAAGTGGCGGTGGTGGCGGTTGCCGACAGCCGCTGGGAAGAGCGCCCGCTGGCGATCGTCGTCGCGCAGGAGGGGCAGGAGCCGGATTTTGGAGAAATCCGACGCTATCTGGCAGGGCAAATTGCAAAATTCATGATTCCGGAATATTGGGCCTGCGTTCCCGGCCTTCCCAAGACAAGCGTTGGCAAGATCGACAAGAAATTCCTGCGCGGGGAAGTGCAGAGCGGAACCTTGCCTTATCTCACTGAAACCGGGTTCGGCCACGCGGAACATGTCTATGAATGAAAATCTGGCTATCAAAGGTGTTTCCAAAGCCAAGCCGCGCATGACCCAGGCGGAGCGCACGGCGCTGTCCGATGCGCGCATGTACGAAGCGGCGATGCAGTTGATCGTCGAACGCGGCACTCACAATACCACGCTGAAGGATGTGGGCGAACGGGCCGGCTACAGCCGCGGCCTCGCCAGCAACCGCTTCGGCTCGAAGGAAGTTCTGTTCAGCCAGATGGTGCGGGACTTCAACCGGAAATGGGCGAGCGGCCTGAAGGGCTTCGTGGAGGATCGGACCGGCCTTGCCGCCTTCATGAGCGCGTTCGATGCGGTCGAATACTTCCTCATGAACCACACGATCGAGATGCAGGCGCTGTATATCCTGTGGTTCGAATCCATGACCAGCCACACGGTCGTTCGCCGGCGGCTGGCGGCGAATCATTCGGCCTACCGCCGGGATGCGGAACGCTGGGTGAGGGAAGGGATCGAGGAAGGGGCCATTCGCCCGTCCATCGACCCCAGCTGCTTCGCGGTGGAATTCGCGGCGCTGATCTTCGGGCTGGTCTACCAGTGGCTGGTGGACCCTTCCGCAATCAACATTCACGCGGTGTTCCAGCACTACCGGCGCAGCACTTTGGAAATACTTGCCGAAAGACGCCCGTGAAGGACCGGGTGGGAACGATCGTCAAGGCAATGATACTTGCTCGAAGTAAGCAAATAAATTAGTTTTTGGCTGCATGTCGCGACGGTTCCATCCAACCGTCCGAAGATAACAGGAGAGGTGAGATGCGTGTTGGTCTTTTGATGGTATTTCAGAACTTTATGGATCGGACGACGGATCGGGAGGCATGGGACCGCGATATCCATCTGTGCAGTCTGGCCGAGCCGCTGGGGTTCGATACGGTCGGGTCGGTGGAGCATCATTTCTCCAATTACGCGATGTCTCCCGACAACATCCAGTTCCTGTCCTACCTTGCCGCCAAGACCGAGCGGATCGGGCTGATGACCGGCGCCGTGATCCTGCCCTGGCATGACGATCCGATGCGCATTGTCGAGCGGATGATCGTGCTGGATTACCTCAGCAACGGGCGCGCCATGTTCGGCATCGGCAGGGGGCTTGCCCGGCGGGAATATGACACGTTCGGGCTGGACATGAACGAGGCGCGCGACCGCTTCGACGAATCCGCCGAATTTGTGATGAGCGGGCTGGAAACCGGCGTCTGCGAATGGGACGGAAAACACTACAAGCAGGTCCGCACCGAAGTGCGTCCGCGTCCGCTGTCGAGTTTCAGGAACAGGTTCTTCTCTGTCGCCATGTCGTCCGACTCGGTGCCGGTCTGCGCGCGTCTGGGCGCCACCATGATGAGCTTCGCACAGAAGCCGTGGGAACAGATGGTTCCCCATTTCTCGAGCTATCGGGAATTGTATGAGCAGCACCATGGCGAAAAGGCTCCGGCGCCGATCTGCGTGGATTTCATGGCGTGCGATGAAAGCGCGGAAAAGGCCGAGGCCCTCGCTCGCGAACATATGTCCAATTATTACGTGACGGTAATGGACCACTACGAAATGGCCGGCGACCACTTCAAGAACATGAAGGGTTATGGCGATTATGCGAATAACGCCAGCATGTTGCAGGACCTCGGCATGACCGATGCGGCCAATGCCTTCGTGGACATCAACACCTGGGGCACCCCGCAGCAGATCCTGGACAAGCTGCATGCCCGCAGGAACGCCCTGGGCAATTTCGATCTCACCGTTCAGGTCAGCTACGGCGGCATGTCCCGCGAAAACGCCGAAAGCGGAATCCGGCTGTTCGCGGAAAAAGTGCTTCCCGAAGTGCAATCCTGGAGCCGCATGAACTGATTGGCGAAGGAATGAGCGGGGCATCCAATCCTTTGCCGCTGGCCGGCGTCAGGATCATTGAACTGGGCGGTATCGGCCCCGGGCCGTTTTGCGGGATGATGCTCGCCGACAATGGCGCCGAGGTGATCCGGATCGATCGGCCGGGCGGCGTGCAGGCGGGCCTGCCGGTGGACGCCGGGCGGGATGTGATGCTGCGTTCCCGGCGCAACATCTCTCTCGATCTCAAGACTGCTGGCGGAGTGGAGATCGTGCGCCGGCTGGTAAGGGGCGCCGATGGGTTCATCGAAGGGTTCCGGCCGGGCGTCGCGGAGCGGCTGGGGCTTGGGCCGGATGACCTGATGGCGATCAACGCCCGCCTGGTCTATGGCCGCATGACCGGCTGGGGCCAGGATGGGCCTTATGCTTCGCTGCCGGGGCACGACATCAATTATATCGCCATCAGCGGCGTGCTGGATGCGATAGGGCGCGCGGGCGAGGCTCCGGTTCCTCCGCTCAATCTCCTCGGGGATTATGGCGGCGGGGGGCTGATGCTGGCTTTCGGCATGGTTTCGGCGATCATGGCGGCGCGCGGCGGCGCGCCGGGGCGGGTCGTGGATTGCGCCATGGCGGAAGGGGCGTCCGCACTCATGGCGGGCACCTGGACCCTGAAGAACCAGGGGGAATGGAACGGCGCGCGCGGCGAAAATCTGCTGGATGGCGGGGCGCCGTTCTACGACACCTATCGGACGAGCGATGGCCGATATTTGTGCATCGGCGCGATCGAGGAGAAGTTCTTTGCCCGTTTGACCGAATTGACCGGGGTTGCGCACGATCCCGATTTCAGCTCCCAGTATGACCGGGCCCGCTGGCCGGTGATGAAGGCCAAGCTGGCGGCCGTATTCGCGTCGAAATCGCTCAGGGAGTGGTGCGATCTGCTCGAGCACGAGGAAGTCTGCTTTGCTCCGGTGGTCGCGATGGACGAGGCAGGGGAGCATTCCCACAACCGGGCGAGGGGGAATTTTCTGACCGTTGACGGGGTTACGCAGCCAGCTCCGGTGCCGCGCTATTCCGCCACCCCCGCGCCGCGGCCGAGGATGTGGAAGGAGAACAGCGATCTGGCGGCCTTGCTCGACGAATGCGGGTTCCAGTCGCCGGAAATCGAGCAACTGAAAGAGAGTGGCGCATTCGGATAATCCGCCCCGGTTCCTCGATTTGCCGGATGCCGGGCACACCGCGCCGACCACCTGTTCCCTGCATCTGAAAAGTCGTTCGAAATGCGCCGAGCCGTTGGAACTTTTCGCGAGGGGTAAGGTTGGATGCTCGCTATGGAAGAATACAGGTTCGTTACTCCCCACCGCAGCGGCAAATGGTATCGGTCCTTGCGGGAAGCCCAGCGATTTGCCTTCCGGATCGGAGCCGGTTTTCTCAGTGAAGCGACACTGGCCTTTGTGAGCTATCCAGGGGTTCGGCTCGAAAAGCGAATAATCCGGGATGCAGGCTAGATTAGCGCGGCGGCAGGAGTCGTTTGCGTCATTTTGGCACCGCACCATCACCTATTTTTATAAAACCATTATATATCAATATGATATATTGATTCGTCATATCCCTCTGCATTTTTTCGCATATGCGGAACTTGCCCATCCTTCCTTGCGTTTAGGCAATGTCCACGCTGTGCGATGAAGGATTCCACTGATGTCCGGTGACTTTTCAAGTGTATTCGATCATGCGCAGAGTGCCGATGTCCTGTCGATCTTCCCGAAGCTCAATTCTTCATCCGCCAAGCCGTTGAAGGTCGCGCTCGTCGGCAATTTCGCTCCTCGCAAATGCGGTATCGCGACATTCACGACCGATATTTTCAAGCAGCTTCGCGAGCATCGTCCCGATATTCACCTGGATGTCTATGCTTTGGACGATCCGGCAGCGGGTCTGGTCTATGAAGATATTGCCGCGACCATAGCCTGCAATGATCCTGCCGATTTTGCGGTGGCCGCGCGGAAGATCAACGAAAGCGCGCCGGACGTGATCTGGCTGCAGCACGAATATGGGATATTCGGAGGCGAGTGCGGAGAACTGGTTTGCGATTTCGTGGACAGGCTGGCCGCCCCGCTCATCATTACCCTGCATACCGTGCTGAGCGCTCCGTCAAGCCGGCAGCGCGCAATCCTCAAGCATTTGATCTCCAGAGCATCGAGGATAATGGTGATGTCCCGCCATTCGCGGGATCTGCTGGCGCAGGCCCATGATGCGCCGCCTGAAATCCTCGAAGTGATCGAGCATGGCGCGCCGGACCGTCCATTCGGCCGCCAGCGTCAATTCAAGGCCATGCTGGGCCATGCGGATCGCCCGATAATGATGACTTTCGGGCTGCTGGGACCCGGCAAGGGGCTGGAGCGAGCGATCGAGGCCCTGCCTGCCATCGTGCAGCGGCATCCCGACATTCTATATCGGATCGTGGGCGCCACGCACCCCAATCTGATCGCCCGGGAAGGGGAGGCCTATCGTGAAAGGCTGGTCGCCCTGGCCGAAAATCTCGGGGTGGCGCAGCATATCGAGTGGGATAACCGCTTTCTCGACACCGAGGAATTGCTCGATCAGCTGGAAGCGTGCGACATTTACGTCACCCCCTATCTCAACCTTCAGCAATCCACATCAGGCACACTCAGCTATGCGGTGGCGCTGGGCAAGGCCGTGGTTTCCACTCCCTATGTCCATGCCAGCGAATTGCTGGCGGATCAGGTCGGGGTGCTGATCGAACGCGATTCCGCGGATCAGATTGCCGCCGCGGTGATCGATCTGCTGGACGATCCGGACAGGCTGCGCGCCATTCAGCGGCGTGCCTATGCCAAGGGGCGAGAGACAATCTGGCCAAGGTTCGCGCAAGCCTCGGCCCGATTGATCGAAAGCGCCGTCGCTCCGGAAGGGCATCACGCTCCGTTGACCGCCACGCCGGGGTTGAGCGCGGTTTTCGCGATGAGCGACGGGACCGGCATGTTGCAGCATGCCATCGGGATCGTTCCCGACCGGCGCCATGGCTATTGCCTCGACGACAATGCGCGGGCGCTCATGCTCATGAATGTCGCCAGCGGGATGACCGATACGGAGAGGCTGCACTGGAGCATGATCTACGCATCCTTCATTCAGGATGCCTGGAATGAGGAAGCGGGCCGGTTCCGCAATTTCATGCGGTTCGACCGAAGCTGGTGCGAAGATGCCGGTTCGGAAGATTCCAACGGCAGGGCGCTCTGGGCGCTGGGACAAACCGTTGAAACGGCGTCAAGCGACGATATGCGGCGCTGGGCGATGCGCTGGTGGGACACGACCCTCCCCCGGCTGGAAACGCTGGAATCGCCACGCGCGGTCGCCTTCGCGATGCTGGGGTGCTGTGCGGTGCTGCGGGTTATGCCGGCTCATGACGCCTCGCGCATATTTGTGGCAAAAGGAGCGGATTTTCTGGTCCGGCTGCTGGGAAGCGGCAGGCGGCCCGACTGGGCCTGGTTCGAAGCCATGCTTGGCTATGACAATCCCAGGCTTTGCCAGGCGATTATCGAAGCGGCGGAAGTGCTCGGCGACAATGCGCTGCTGGAAGCCGGTATCGAGACGCTGCATTGGATTGCGGCGCAGCAACTATCCCCCACCGGGCATTTCAGGCCGATCGGTTCGGAAAGTTTCGGAAAGCCCCATCACTATCTTCCGTTCGATCAGCAGCCGCTGGAAGCGCAGGCGGCGATAGAGGCGGCTCGTTCCGCCCTTCGCGCAACTGGCAGCCCGCGATGGTTTGAGCATGGGCTGACTGCTTGGCGCTGGTTCTTCGGCAGCAACGATCGCGGTGTCGCCTTGGCCGATCTGGCCAGCGGCCGTTGCCGGGACGGTCTCACTCCAAGAGGAGCGAATGAAAATTGCGGTGCGGAATCGATACTTGCCTTTCAATTGTCTCATTATTCCATGCTAGCAATGGCGGCGCAGCAATGCGGAAGCATGGTGGGAGAGGAATTTGAGGCAGGTTCAAAATACACACGATAGTCCGCTGCATATCCTCGATACGCGATTGCACGCCGACCCTTCCCGGGTGGTGTTGCGCCCTTTCCACCTCGGCTGGCAGGCGCAGAGCGCGCCAGGCGGCAGGGCGCTGAAGCTGGTCGAGGATGTCGCCTCGCTGAGCGAGGAAGCGGCAGTGGCTGAATATGATCGCGTGCTCAGTGACTTCAAGGAGCGCCATTGGCAGACCGAGAGCATGTTCGCGGAGCGCTATGAAGAGGTCGAACGTTCTCTCAACCTGTTCAGCTGCAATTTTTCCGAAACGCGCAAGCGCCTGATCGGCGCGTATTTCTGCCATGAATATACCTATGCGGCGGCGGCGCTGATGAACCCGTCCATCGTCCCGCACCCGGATCAGAGCGGAATAAGCGATGGTGCCTGCCGTTTCGTGATGAGCCTGCGCGCGGTGGGGGAAGGGCATATCAGTTCGATCGTCTTCCGCGAGGGCATCCTGCATGAGGACGGCAATTTCTCGCTTTGGCCGCAAAGCGCCTTCGCCACGTCGGTCGAACTCGATGACACTTCGCTTACAGACATCGATCGCGGAGTGACCGTGCATCGCCATCCTGACAGCAGCCTCTCCAACACGGTCATTTTCCCAATCACGGAACAGCAGCGCAATGGGCTGGAGGATTTGCGCCTTGTCCGTTTCGACCACGGCGGCGGCGATTATGAATGGATCGGGACTTATACCGCCTATTCTGGCGCCACGATCCGGTCCGAATTGCTGCGCACGCGGGATTTCAACCGCTTTCTGCTCGAACCGATCGACGGGCGCGCGGGCCGTAACAAGGGGATGGCCCTTTTCCCGGAAAAGGTGGGCGGAAGCTATGCCATGGTTGGCCGCCAAGACGGCAAGAATCTTTACCTGCTTCATTCCGACCGGATCGATCGCTGGGATGATGAAGGCGCCTTGCTGATGGAGCCGCGCTTCCCATGGGAGTTCATCCAGATCGGCAATTGCGGCAGCCCGATCCGCACGGATGCGGGCTGGCTGCTGTTCACGCACGGGGTCGGCGCGATGCGCAAATATGCGCTGGGCTGCGCGCTTCTGGATATTGACGATCCATCGAAGGTGATCGGCCGAACTTCCGAGCCTGTGCTGACCGCCGTCGATGCGGATCGCTCCGGCTATGTGCCGAATGTGGTTTACACCTGCGGAGCGCTGCAGGCAGGCAACAGGCTGCTGATTCCCTATGGCATTTCCGACAGTGCCGTCGGCTTTGCGACCGCCAGTGTCGATGAGTTGCTGCAATTGATGGTGTAGCCGGGCAGGGGGGCGACCGCTATCGCCCCTATGCCGTTCGCTGCGCCTCAGGCTGCCGGAACCTCTGCGATCAGGGTCTGGATCGAGGCCTCGCTGTCCCAGTCGTTGGCCATGCGTTCCACATTCGTGTCGGCCACCAGCAGAAACAGGGTCCGGCCATCATCGCCCCCCAGCACGCAATCAACGCAATAGGTGCCTTTCCCGGTGGGCTTGACCACATCGGTCACCGTGCCCCCGTCGAGCACGCGGCGGAACTCCCCGGCAAAGGGCATCGCCACCCAGACTGCGCCTTCGGCATCGATGCAGAGGCCATCCAGCACGTTGTTTTCGTCATCGCCGAAATCGGCGAAGATGCGCTGGTTGGAAAGGCTGCCGTCCGGCGCGATATCGAACGCGTTCAAACGGTATCCGAAGGATTCCGCCACAATCAGGCGACGGCCATCGGCGGAAATGGCAATGCCGTTGGGGAACACCAGCCCGCTGCCGAAATGGGCGATTGCGCCGTCCGGCGCGATGCTCGTCACATGGGTGGCGGCAGGAGGGGCATGGTTGAACAGGTCATAGCCGAACTGCGTGACATAGGCCCGGCCCGTGGGGTCAACCGCCATGTCGTTGGCGTGCAGCACGCTCCCATTGAGGTCGATGCTGGCTTCTATCCGGCCACCCTTGCCGACCCGGTTGAGCGTATTGTCCTCCATGCCGATCACCAGCATGTCGCCATCGGCCGTCCAACCCAGCCCTGACGGCCTTTGCGGTATTGTCACTATCGTCTCAAGGTCGCCGTCGGGGCGCATCCGGTGGACCTTGCGGTTCTTGATGTCCGAAAAATACAGATAGCCGTCCCGCCAGCGGGCTGCTTCCAGATAACCGAAGCCTTCCTTCACCACTTTTGGCCGTCCGTTCATGGCGCCCTCTCCAGAATAATTATGCCTTGCAGTCGGTTCCTTGAGCAGCCGGCATGCTTTGCCGTGCTGCCTGATTTTCAAGTCCGGGAATGTCCTTCGCTCTCCGATGTCCCGGTTCTCATCCTATAGCGTGAGGCGAATATCGAGGTTTTCTCCCGCGATGGCAGCCCCTCTGGCGGAACGGGCATGGAGTCAGCCGGTGGCCGAAGCGGCCTGCTGTTCGCTGGCCAGGCTGCGTTCCTTGGCGAGTTGCTGGAATGCGCCGACATGCTGGGCCATGAGCCGAAAGGCTTCGTCGCCATCCTGCTGCATGATGGCGGCCTGAATGCGGCCGTGAATCTTGACGGTTTCCCGCCGAACTTTCTCGGTGGTGCTGTAGCTCGGCCGCGAGGATGCGAGGATGGGCGAGGAGATCGCTTCCATCAGCGCGATCAACGGCGGGTTGTTGCTCGCGCGCGCAACGGCAAGGTGCCATTCCAGATTGATGCGCCGATAGGCTTCCAGATCGTTCACCTTGCTGGCGAATTGCTCCTGCAATGCCTGAAGATGTTCCGCCTCTTCATCGGTGCGATTGATGGCAGCGAGCCGCGCGAGCGTCGGTTCCACCGCAGCGCGGCAATCGAGCAGGGATTCGAAACTTACTTCATTGGTCTGAATGAACAGTTCGACGGGCCGGCGAATCGAATCCCGATCCGGCAAGGTCACCATCGAGCCGCCGCCGCGCCCGCCCCTGGTATTGATCAGGCCCTCGGCGGAAAGGACACGCAGCGCCTCGCGGACGGAGGATCGGCCAAGCCCGCTTTGCGCCACCAGTTCGCGTTCATTGGGCAGCGCATCGCCCGGCTTCAGTTCGCCGGACAGAATCAGTTCCCGAAGGCGTGACGCCAGCACGTCCGACGCCTTCTGGACAATGATGTTGGAAATCGCGGTTCGGGCGGTCTGTTCCATATTCGATTGCATTCGTAGCTTCATAAAGCCGTGGCTCGCAAACAATATCGTCAGGCCTGGAAAACTCCAAATATGATTATGGTCTGATGTTTAGATGCTTGACCGCAATGGTCGGCTCTCTACAATGCCGCGACTTGGCGTGAAAACGGGTGGGCAACCTGTGCAGGAGAGGTGCCATGCATGACATCGTAATTCGCGGCGGAACCGTGATCGACGGAACCGGGCGGAATCGTTTCCAGGCCGATGTGGCCATTTCGAAGGGGCGAATCGTCAAGGTGGGCCAGGTATCGGAAAGCGGCCGAAGGGAAATCGACGCCACCGGCAAGCTGGTCACGCCCGGCTGGGTGGATGTGCATACCCATTACGACGGGCAGGTCAGCTGGGATTCCTATCTCAGCCCGTCCTGCTGGCACGGGGTCACCACGGTGGTGATGGGCAATTGCGGCGTGGGCTTCGCTCCGGTCGCGCCCGATTATCACGATCGGCTGATCAACATCATGGAAGGGGTGGAGGACATCCCCGGCACCGCGCTGGCGGAAGGTATCTGCTGGGAATGGGAGACGTTCCCGGAATATCTCGATTTCCTCGACAGCCGCAGCTACGCGCTTGATGTCGCAACCCAGATTCCGCACGCGGCGGTGCGGACTTACGTGATGGGCGATCGCGGCGGCGCGAACGAGCCGGCTACAGCCGAAGAGATTGCCCGCATGGCCGATCTGGTGGCCGATGGGCTGGCGGCGGGGGCATTCGGCTTCACTACGTCCCGCATATCGGCGCACAGGACGGCCGATGGCGATGTCGTGCCCGGCACCCAGGTCGGGATCGACGAGATGGAGGGAATCTGCGCCGCGCTGGGCAAGGCGCCGGACGCCGTGTTCGAAGTGGTATCCGATCTGCATCTGGAGGTTCCGGGCAGCCTCACGGCTGAGGAGGATCTTGCATGGATGGGCGATCTGTCGCGCAGATATGGCGTGAAGTTCACCTTCCTGATGCACCGCAATCCAGGCAATCCGGAAAAATGGCGCCACATTATGAAGCTGACCGACGAGCAGAACGGCCGTGGCGCGGACCTCATGCCGCAGATCAGCCCCAGGCCGATCGGGATCATCATGGGCTGGCAAAGCAGCTTCAACATCTTCATGGGCCGCCCGACCTATGACCGGATCGCGAAGCTGCCCTTCGTAGAGCAGTTGCGCGAATTGCGGCGGCCCGAAATCCGGGAAACGATCATTTCGGAGAAGTCCGGCAAGACCCCCTTCGAGGGGATACCCCTGTTGCCCGAGCTGATGTTCCGGCTCGCGTCGGAAGACGGTTTCCTCAATTACGAACCGGCCTATGCCGACAGCGTCAGGGCGCTGGCGGAGGCCCGCGGCGTTTCCGCCGATGCCATCATCTATGACATGCTGATGGAAAATGACGGGAACGGCTATGTCTACGTCGTGATCATGAACTATGCCGATTACAATCTTGAGTTCGTTCGTGAATTGATGGCCAAGGAAAGCGTCCTGCTGGGCGGGTCTGACGCAGGGGCGCATTGCGGCGCGATTTGCGACGCCGCCATCCCGACTTTCATGCTCAGCTACTGGGCTCGCGACCGCGAGGTCGGCCCGCGCCTTTCGATAGAGGAAGTGGTGGCCAAGCAGACCAGCCATACCGCGCGGGGATATGGCTTACACGATCGCGGCGTGATCGCCGAAGGAATGAGGGCCGATCTCAACATCATAGATTATGCCCGGATCAATTGCAGCGTCCCTTCCATGCTGTTCGACCTGCCGGCCGGCGGGCGCCGCCTTGTGCAGACCGCCACCGGCTATGACGCCACCATCGTAAATGGCGTAGTGACTTTCGAAGGCGGCGTGGCGACAGGTCAACTGCCGGGCAGGCTCGTTCGCCGCAGGCAACATGCCGACGCCGAAGTGCTGGCCAACTGAAGATTGCAAGAATCAAGTATAACCACTTTGTAAAACTGGAAAACATGTCGTCACGCATAGCCAAGGAACAGGCGGGAAGCGCGCAGATGCTCGACCCCGGACTCGCCGAGTGGGTCATTGAAATCACTGGTGGGGAGATCGTGCGGACCTCGCGCGCATCCGGCGGCAACCGCCGGCAGACCTGGTGCATCGATATTGCCGGGCCGGAGGGGAAAGTGTTGCCCCTGCTACTGCGGTTCGATCCGCGCTCCGGCGATTCCGGCGCCGAGCCCTGGACGATCGAGCGGGAAGCGCAGGTATTCCAGGCGATCCGCGACATTCCGATCCGCGCGCCGAAGCTCGTCGGCTTCAATTCTGCGCTGCGCGCGGTGCTGACCGACCGTTCGGCCGGCGTCGCGGAGCTGCGCCACCTGAAGGACGATGTGGCCAAGCAGCATATCGCGCGCCAGTTCATGGAAGATCTCGCC
>Ga0172382_10006159_pt1 | contig 17550 bp, 19 predicted proteins | sample Leawel138RmetaG_FD_122245 | JGI IMG/M metagenome (GOLD analysis project Ga0172382, IMG submission 122245) | Leachate microbial communities from a municipal landfill in Southern Ontario, Canada - Leachate well 138R metaG | ecosystem: Engineered > Solid waste > Landfill > Unclassified | place...
CGGCTGCATCCGGTCGGCATCCTGCTCGCCGGGCTGCTGCTGGCGGTCACCTATGTGGGCGGCGATGTGGCGCGGTCGTCGCTGGGGCTGCCGGCCGGGTCGATCCAGTCCTTCCAGGGGATGCTGCTGTTCTTCCTGCTGGCGCTGGACGTGCTCACCGCCTACCGTATCGGGATCGGCCGCAAGGCCCGCGCGTGACAGGGACCGGGGGAGAATCGCATGGGGGGCATTGATCCGATCCTGCTGCTGGCGTCGCTGATGGTGGCCTCGACGCCGATCCTGCTGGCCGCGCTGGGCGAGCTGATCTGCGAACGCTCGGGGGTGCTGAACCTCGGGGTCGAGGGGATGATGATCACCGGCGCGGTCTGCGGCTTCGCGGCGACGGTGATGACCGGCTCGCCCTGGCTGGGCTTTGGCGCCGCGGCGCTTGCCGGGGCGGCGATGGCGCTGATCTTCGGGGTGCTCACGCAATACCTGCTGTCCAACCAGGTCGCGACCGGCCTTGCGCTGACGCTGTTCGGCCTCGGCCTCTCGGCGCTGATCGGCCAGAGCTATGCCGGCATCACCATCGAGCGGCCGGCCCCGGTCTGGCTGCCGGGGCTGCGCGACATTCCGTGGCTGGGGCCGATCCTGTTCCGCCACGACATCATCCTCTATCTGTCGCTGGCGCTGGTGGCGGCGATCTGGTGGTTCCTCGCCCGCTCGCGCGGGGGGCTGATCCTGCGCGCGGTCGGCGAGAACCACGATGCCGCCCATGCGCTCGGCTATCCGGTGATCGCGATCCGCATGGCCGCGATCCTGTTCGGCGGCGCCATGGCCGGGCTGGGCGGCGCCTATATCAGCATCATGCGCCTGCGCCAGTGGACCGAGGGCATGACCTCGGGCGCCGGCTGGATCGCGCTGGCGATCGTGGTCTTTGCCTCGTGGCGCTCGGGGCGGGTGCTGCTCGGGGCCTATCTGTTCGGCGGCGTGGCGGTGCTGCAACTGAACCTGCAAGGCGCGGGCTTCCGCATCCCGGCGGTGCTGCTCTCGGCCTCGCCCTATCTGATCACCATCCTCGTGCTGGTGCTGATGTCGCTGAGCAGGAACGCCCGCAACGCCGGCCCCGCCGATCTGGGCCGCATTTTCCACGCCTCGAGCTGAGGCGAGTCAACCAGGGGACAGACCCCACAACAGCGGAGAAACCACCATGAAGAGACGCAGTTTCCTTGCCGGAACCGCCGCCGCGGCCGGTGCCGCCGCCGCCGGCCTTCCGGCCCGCGCCCAGGCCGACAAGATCAAGGCCGGCTTCATCTATGTCGGGCCGATCACCGACATGGGCTACAACTACCAGCACAATGTCGGCCGCGAGGACGCGATGGCCCATTACGGCGACGCGCTCGAGACCGTCTATGTCGAGAACGTCCCCGAGGGCCCCGACTGCGAGCGGATCCTGACCCAGCTCTGCCTCGACGGCTGCGACATCATCTTCGCGACCTCGTTCGGCTTCATGGACCCGACCATCAACGTCGCGGCCAAGTTCCCGGACGTGAAGTTCGAACACGCGACCGGCTTCAAGACCGCCGACAACGTGGCGATCTACAACGCCCGCTTCTACGAGGGCCGGGCGGTGATCGGCCATCTGGCCGGCAAGCTGACCAAGACCAACCAGATCGGCTATATCGTCCCGGTGCCGATCCCCGAGGTGATCATGGGCATCAACGCGGCCTTCATCGCCGCGCGCAAGGCCAACCCCGACGTGCAGTTCAAGATCATCTGGATCTACGAATGGCACGATCCCCAGAAGGAAGCCGATGCCGCCAAGGCGCTGATCGAGCAGGGCTGCGACGTGCTCATGCAGCACACCGACTCGAACGCCCCGATCACCCTGGCCGAGGAGCTGGGCATCCACGCCTTCGGCCAGGCCGCCGACATGTCGGCCTATGGCCCGAATGCCTGCGTGACCTCGATCGTCGACAACTGGGGCCCCTACTACATCGAGCGGATCGGCAAGATGTTCGACGGCAGCTGGGAGACCAGCGACCAGTGGCTCGGCATGCCCGAGGACATGATCGTGCTGCCCGAGATCAACGACAATATCGGCGCCGAGCTGAAGGCCGAGGGCGAGGCGATCCGCGATGCGATCATCGCCCGCGAATACCACCCGTTCACCGGGCCGCTGAACCGGCAGGACGGCACCGAATTCGTGGCCGAGGGCGAGGTCGCCGATGACGAGACCCTGCTGAACATGATGTTCTATGTCGAGGGGATCGACGCGCAGCTTCCGTCGTAAGCGGCGCGGCAGAGCATTCCGGGCGGGGGAGGCCGGCGGCCTCCCCCGTGCCGTTCCGGCCCCCGGCTCCCGGCCCCGCCGGGCCGCATCATCCCGCTTGCCGAATCTTCTTTCAAGTCACATCATACATCCGTTATATGTAATGGGTGACCCCGCTGCGGGTGGCGGCGGGACCGGGAGGAGAAAGCATCATGGCGCATGTCGTCGTTCTGGGGGCCGGGCTCGGCGGGTCGATCATGGCCTACGAGCTCAGGGAGCAGCTACGCCCCGAGGACCGGATCACGGTCGTGACCAGGGATCCGCTTTACCACTTCGTGCCCTCGAACCCCTGGGTCGCGGTCAACTGGCGCCAGCGCAGGGATATCACCATCGACCTTGCGCCGGTGATGGCAAGGAAGGGCATCGACTTCCGCCCCGTGGCCGCCGAGGCGCTCGACCCCGGGGCAAGGCGGCTGACCCTCGCCGATGGCAGCACGGTGGATTACGACTATCTGGTGATCGCCACCGGCCCGGAGCTCGCCTTCGACGAGATCGAGGGCTTCGGCCCCCATGGCGGCCACACGCAATCGGTCTGCCATGTCGACCATGCCGAACAGGCGCAGGCGGCAGTCGAGAAGCTGATCGCCGATCCCGGGCCGGTGGTGGTGGGCGCGGTGCAGGGCGCCTCCTGCTTCGGCCCGGCCTATGAATTCCTGTTCGTCCTCGAGACCGCGCTGCGGCGCGCCCGGGTGCGCGACCGGGTGCCGATGACCTATGTGACGCCCGAACCCTATGTCGGGCACATGGGCCTCGACGGGGTCGGCGACACCCGCGGCCTGCTCGAATCCGCGATGCGCGAGCGGCATGTGAAATGGATCACCTCGGCGCGGGTGCGGAAGGTCGCCGAAACCGCCATGACCGTCGAGGAAGTGGCCGAGGACGGCTCGGTGAAGGCCACGCACGAGCTGCCCTTCGCCTTCTCGATGATGATCCCGGGCTTTCGCGGCATCCGGCCGCTGATGGGGCTCGAGGGGCTGGTGAACCCGCGCGGCTTCGTGATCGTCGACGAGCACCAGCGCAATCCGCGCTACCCCGAGATCTTCGGGATCGGCGTCTGCGTCGCCATCCCGCCGGTGAGCCCGACCCCGGTGCCCTGCGGGGTGCCCAAGACCGGCTTCATGATCGAGAGCATGGTCACCGCCACCGCCCACAACATCGGCGCGCTGGTGCGCGGCCGCGAACCCGGGCGGCGCGGCACCTGGAACGCGGTCTGCCTTGCCGATTTCGGTGATACCGGCGTGGCCTTCATCGCCCAGCCGCAGATCCCGCCGCGCAACGTGAACTGGTCGTCCGAGGGCAAATGGGTGCATATGGCCAAGGTCGGGTTCGAGAAATACTTCATGCGCAAGATCGGCAAGGGCCAGTCCGAGCCGTTCTACGAAAGCCTCGCGCTGCGGGTGCTGGGGCTGGACAAGCTGAAGGACAGCGCGCCGGAGTGAGGGGCGGGGCGGGCCGCCAACGCGGGCCCCCGCCCGCCTGTCCCTGGACACGCGCCCGGGGCATGGCAACGGCGCCTCGCCGACCCCCGGATCACACAGGCGCGTGAATCGCCCGGACCGTTCAGGGATTTCAACGATTTCTCAATGATTTGCCGTTCCAAATTTCTCGAAATTTGGACGCGGGCCGGGACGGAATCCGGATCATCGCCGCCTCGCGGCCCCGTCGCCGGCGGGCCGCAGGCGCATCCATCCGGCGGCCGACGCGCCGCGCCCGGCGCATGGATTGCCGCACCGCCTCCGGCTCCTCGCAATGACGGGGGTGGAGGCGCGACGCTCCCCCGTCATCGCGAGCGCCGCGAAGCAATCCACCGGCCCGCCGCCGCCGCGCCCCGGCCGGGCCCGCGACCCGCTCCCCGCCCCCGACACGCCATCTTGCATTGTCACCTGCACCCGCAGGGCGCATGGTCGGCCCGACATGGCGCATGATTCCATCGAGCACCGCCGGCGCAAGATGAAGGCCCGGCTGCATCGGCAGATTTCCGTGCTGCGCGGACGCAACGCGCGGCTCGACCGCTTCCTCGACTGGATCGAGGACGACCGCACCCGGATCTATCGGGTGCCGCTCGCGGTGCTGCTGATCCTCGGCGGGGTGCTGTCCTTCCTGCCGGTGCTCGGGCTGTGGATGCTGCCGCTGGGCATCCTGCTCCTGGCCATCGACCTGCCGCTGCTGCGCGGGCCGGTCACCCTTGCGACGATCCGCATCCGCCGCCGCATGGGCCGCTGGCTGCACCGGCGCAGCCGGCTCAACAACACCGAAGCCGACCGGGGCTGACCCGGGGGCGGATCGGGGGGCTGACCCGGGGGGCCGGTCACGGCCATTTCGCCAGCGGCGGCAGGCTCATCAGCACCGCATTGGCGTCGTGGCCGGTGGCCAGCCCGAATTTCGTGCCCCGGTCATGGACGAGGTTGTATTCGGCATAGAGCCCGCGATGGACGAGCTGGATGTCCCGCTCGGCCTCGCTCCATGCCTGCCCGCGCCGCCGTCCGGCGATCGGCAGCCACGAGGGCAGGAACGCCCGGCCCATGTCGCGGATCAGCGCGAAATCCGCGGCCCAGTCGCCGGTGCAGTGATCGTCGAGGAACACCCCGCCCACGCCGCGGGCGCGGCCGCGATGGGGGATGAAGAAATACTCGTCCGCCCAGGCCTTGAGCCGCGGGTAGAGCTCTGCCCCGTGCGGGTCCAGCCAGGCCTTCTGCACGGCATGGAAGCCGGCGGTATCCTCGTCATACTCGATGCAGGGGTTGAGGTCGGCCCCGCCGCCGAACCACCAGGCGGCCGGGGTCCAGAACATGCGGGTGTTCATGTGGACCGAGGGCACATGCGGGTTCTGCATATGCGCGACCAGGCTGATCCCCGAGGCCCAGAAGCGCGGATCATCCGCGACCCCGGCCACGCCGCGCGCGGCCATCGCCTTCTGCGCGCCGGGGTTCAGCCGCCCGTAGACCGTCGAGACGTTCACGCCGACCTTCTCGAACACCCGCCCGCCGCGCATCACCGACATGAGGCCGCCGCCGGCGTCCGAACCGTCCTCCGAGGCGCGCCGCGTCGGCGTCACCTCGAACCGGCCCGGGGCGCGGTCCGAAAGCGGGCCCTCGGCCTGCGCATCCTCGAGCGCCTCGAAAGCCGCCACGATCTCGTCGCGCAACGCGCGGAACCAGCCGGAAGCCGCTTCCTTCTCGGCCTGCATCGCTTCGGGTGCCATCATGTGCCCCTTCCTGTTATTGTCTATCAGCCGGGAGTCGGCCTGTGCTCCTGCATCACCAGTCCGGGCCGGATTCACAAGCCCGCCGGCCGCCGGACCCGAAACCGCCAGACCCCGGAGGCCCCATGCGCCTTGCTGCCGCCGCCCTTGCCCCGCTCCTCGTCCTCGCCGCCTGCGCCACGCCGCGCGAATCCTGCATCACCGACGCCACCCGCGACCTGCGGCGGGTGAATGCGCTCATCGTCGAGACGCAGGAGAATCTCGCGCGCGGCTACGGGCTCGAGACCCGGCAGCAGACCCGGGTGGTCCATGCCCGCTGCACCGGCCACGGCGTCGACGGCGAGGGCGAGCCCTTCAGCTTCCGCTACGACTGCCCGCGCACCGATGTCACCGAGACCCAGGTGCCGGTGACCATCGACCTCGCCGCCGAGCGGCGCAAGCTCGACCAGCTCGTCGCGCAGCAGCGGGTGCTCGAGCGGCAGTCGCAGGCGCAGGTGCAGGGCTGCATCGCCGCCTATCCCGAGTGATCAGCCCGGCGCCTCCGGCAGGATCCCGCCCAGGGTGACGATCTGCCCGGTGACCCCCGCGGCCGCCGGCGAGGCCAGATATTGCACCGCCCGTGCCAGACCATCGGGGACCGCCTCGCCGGCCGCGGCGGCCGGATCGGCACCGCCGCCCGGCGCCACCCCGTTCACCCGGATCCGGTGCGGGGCCAGCGCCAGCGCCAGCGCCCGGGTCATCTGCGCCATCGCCGCCGCGCTTACCGAGGCGGCGAGCATGTCCGGCCGCGCAGCCAGCCCCGCGCCGGCGACAAGGTTGACGATCACGCCCGCCGGCGCGCCGTCCCCGTCCCCGTCCCCGCCCTCGTGCAGGCGGATCATCCGCCGCGCCACCGCCCGGCACAGGCGATAGCCGGCGAGCAGGTTGCGCTCGAGCAGGTCCTCGAGCGTGCGGTCCTCCTCGGCGAGCGGGTCGGTCGCGGCACCCTGATGCGCGGCGGTCACGAGGATGTCGATGCCGCCGAAGGCATCCTGCGCCAGCGCCAGCAGGTTCTTCACCGTCAGCTTCTCGCGCAGGTCGCCGGCAAAGACCCGCACCTGCCCGCCGCTCCCGGCGATGGCGGCGGCCGCCCGTTCGAGCGCCGCCTCGTCGAGATCGGCCATGATGACATTCGCCCCTTCGCCGGCAAGGCCGCGGGCGATGGCGAGGCCGGCGCCCCTTGCGGCGCCGGTGACGATGGCGGTGCGGCCGGCGATGGCGAAGGTCATGGGCTTCCCCCGGTCAGCGGCGCGGGCCCTCGGCGTGATGGAGGAGGAAACCGCCCTCCTCGCCGATGCGGCTTACCCTGCGGAAGGCCGCGGCCAGGGCCTCGTCATAGGGCAGGTGGCGGTTCGACACCATCCATAGCTGCCCGCCGGGCGCGAGAATGCGCCGCGCGGCGCCGATGAAGGCCCGGCCGAGCGCGGGATCGCCCTCGCGCCCGCGGTGGAAGGGCGGGTTCATGACCACGCCGCCGAGGGGCTCCCCGGGCGCAAACTCCAGCGCATCGGCCCAGTGGAACCGCGCGCGCGGGTCGGTGACGTTGAGCCGCGCGCAGTCGAGCGCCAGCGCCTCGGCCTCGACCAGATCGAGGCGCGCCACCCCCCCGCGCGCGAGCACCGCCTGCGCGAGATAGCCCCAGCCGGCCCCGAGATCGGCGATATGCGCCGGCAGGACCGGCGGCAGCGCCGCCGCCAGCAGCCGCGAGCCCGCATCGACGCGCCCTTCGGAAAAGACCCCGGGCTGCGTGAAGACTCCCTCGGCCCCGCGCTGCGGCGGCCCGGCGGCCCAGTCCGCCAGCGCCGCGCCCGGGTGCAGCACGAACAGCCGCCCGTGCCCCATGGTCAGGGCCGGGGCGGCGCCGAGCCGCGCCCGGGCCTCGCGCCAGAGCGCGTCGATCCCGTCGGTGCGCTGCCCGTCCACCACCACCACCGGCGCGGCTGCAGCCGCCTCGGCGACCAGCGCACGGGCCAGCGCGCGCGAGCGCGGCGCCACCACCACGGCGAGATCGGCCGGCACGGCCTCGCGCGTGGGCTCGATCCCGCGGGCCCACCAGCGCGCGACCTCGGGGAAGAAGCCGTGGCTCACGCTCACCTGCGCCTGCTCGAGCCCGTCGAGCGGCCAGTCCCCCGGCGGCCGCAGCAGCGCCACCCGCGCGCCCGGGGCGACGGTGACCAGCCCCTCGTCGAGGGCAGCAAGAAAGCGGTTGCGCGCCATCAGCGGGTCCGGACGGGGCCGGTCACTCCTTTTCCATCGTGCATTGCAGCGGGTGCTGGTGGCGCTGCGCGAAATCCATCACCTGCGCCACCTTGGTCTCGGCGATCTCGCGCGAGAACACGCCGACCACCGCCAGCCCGGTCTTGTGGACGGTCAGCATCAGTTCGAACGCCTGCGCATGGCTCATGCCGAAGAACCGTTCGAGCACATGGACCACGAATTCCATCGGCGTGTAGTCGTCGTTGAGGATCAGCACCTTATACATCGGCGGCCGCTGGGTGCGCGGCCGCGTCTCGAGCCGGACCCCGACCCCGGGCGATCCGCCCGCGCCGCCGGCATCATCGCCGGACTGCCCTGCCATCATCGTCATCCTGCCGACCATCGTCCGATCAACCGATCCGTGCCCCCTGCCCGGCCCGACTATAGGCCCCGGCCCGGCGGCGTGAAAGGCCGGGGCGGGATGCGTTCCGGCGGCTCAGCGCCGCGGGGCGTCGTCTTCGTCGTCCTCGTCGGGATCGTCGGGCAGGTTGAAGAGGCTGTCGGGATCGAGCGCCTCGATATCCGCCTCGCGCTCCTCGTCGTCATGCGAACCCGAGAGCGAGAAGGTCTCGAGCCCGGCGATGGCGCTGGGAAGGCGCGGCTCGGGGGCCATGGACAGGCTCTGCGAGGTCGAGACCAGCTTGCGCCGCTCGTCGTCGTCCATGGCGGTGCCGTCCTTGATCTTGCGCTCGTTGGCCTTGGCCACCGCGGCATCGAGCTCGGTCTGGCGGCACAGGCCGAGCGCGACCGGGTCGATCGGCTCGAGCGCGTTGATGTTCCAGTGGGTGCGCTCGCGAATCGACTGGATCGTGGGCTTGGTGGTGCCAACCAGCTTGGAGATCTGGCCGTCGGTCAGCTCGGGGTGGAACTTCACCAGCCACAGGATCGCGGCCGGGCGGTCCTGGCGCTTGGAGAGCGGGGTATAGCGCGGGCCGCGGCGCTTTTCCTCGCCCAGCGCGGCGGCGTTGAACTTCAGCCGCAGCCTGTAGAGCGGATCGGCCTCGCCCTTGCGGATTTCCTCGGCGTCGATCTGGTTGTTCGCGACCGGATCGAAGCCGCGCACCCCGGCGGCCACATCGCCATCGGCGATGCCCTGCACCTCGAGCTCGTGCAGCCCGCAGAAATCGCCGACCTGCTTGAAGCTCAGGGTCGTGTTGTCGATGAGCCAGACCGCGGTCGCGCGGGCCATGAGCGGTTTGTCAGTGGTCATCCTGCACCTCGTCAGACATTCCCCGAGACACTTTCCGACCGGGCCCCTGCCGGGGCGTGGGGCCCCGGGGCCGCCACCGTTCTCGTTGTCGGGGAACTGTGGGGCTCTATAATCGCCCCCGACCGGATTTGAAAGGCCTCAAATGCACGCGATCCGCCGCCGCCTCGCGGCCGCCCTCCTGATTGTCCTCGCCACCCTGCCCGCCGCGGCGCAGGACCGGGCCGGCGAGTTCGCCTATTACGTCCTCTCGCTCACCTGGTCGCCGAACTGGTGCACACTCGAGGGCGATGCGCGCGGCAGCCCGGAATGCGACGGCTCGCGCGATCTGGGCTGGACCCTGCACGGCCTGTGGCCCGAGCACGAGCAGGGCTGGCCGCAGGACTGCCTCTCGCCCTGGCCCGCGCCCTCGCGGCGGATGACCGAGGGCATGGCCGATCTCATGGGCTCGGGCGGGCTGGCCTGGTATGAGTGGCGCAAGCACGGCGCCTGTTCGGGCTTGCCGGCGGGCGAATATTTCGCGCTCGCCCGCACCGCCTATGCGCAGGTGGCCAGGCCGCCGCTGCTCGAGGCGCTGGAGCAGGAGGTGCGGCTGCCCGCGGCGCTGATCGAGGAGGCGTTCCTGCGCGAGAACCCGCAGCTTTCGGCCGACGGCGTCACCGTCACCTGCCGCTCGGGGATGATCCAGGAGGTGCGCATCTGCCTGACGAAGGATCTCGAGCCGCGCCGCTGCGGCCCTGAGCTGCGGCGCGACTGCACGCTCGAGGATGCGCTGTTCCAGCCGGTGCGGTAGGGGGCGGCCCGCCCCCCTCGCCCCCCTCAGCCGATCGCGGCGGCGCGCACGTCCTCGTCGATGAAGGGCAGGTATTGCGCAAAATTGTCCGAGAACATGCCCACCAGCCGCCGCGCCTGCGCGTCATAGGCGGCCGGATCGGCCCAGGTGCGGCGCGGATCGAGGATCGCCGGATCGACCCCCTCGACCCCGACCGGCACCTCGAAGCCGAAGAACGGGTCCTTGCGGAACTGCCCCTCGGCCAGCGTCCCGTCGAGCGCGGCGCTCAGCAGCGCCCGGGTCACCGCGATCGGCATCCGCCGCCCCTGCCCGTAGGCGCCGCCCGACCAGCCGGTGTTCACCAGCCACGAGGTCGCGCCGTGGGTGGTCATCTTCTCGCGCAGGAGCGCCCCGTAGACTTCGGGCCGGCGCGGCATGAACGGGGCGCCGAAGCAGGTCGAGAAGGTGGGCTCGGGCTCGGTCACGCCGCGTTCGGTGCCGGCCACCTTGGCGGTAAAGCCCGACAGGAAATGATACATCGCCTGCGCCGGGGTCAGCCGCGCGATCGGCGGCAGCACCCCGAAGGCATCGCAGGTCAGCATGACGATGTTCTTGGGATGGCCGGCAAGGCCCGAGGGCGAGGCATTGCCGATCGCCTCGAGCGGATAGGCGCAGCGGGTGTTCGCGGTCAGGCTGTCGTCCCCGAAGTCGATCTCGAGCGTTTCCCGGTCCCAGACCATGTTCTCGATCACGCTGCCGAAGCGGCGGGTGGTGGCGTGGATGCCCGGCTCGGCCTCGGCGGAGAGGTTGATGGTCTTGGCGTAGCAGCCGCCCTCGAAGTTGAAGATGCCGCGATCCGACCAGCCGTGCTCGTCGTCGCCGATCAGCACCCGCGACGGATCGGCCGAGAGCGTGGTCTTGCCGGTGCCCGAGAGGCCGAAGAAGATCGCGGTATCGACCGGATTGCCGGGCGCGTGGTTGGCCGAGCAATGCATCGGCATCACCCCCTGCGCCGGCAGCAGGTAGTTGAGCAGCGTGAACACCGCCTTCTTGTTCTCGCCCGCATATTCGGTGCCGGCGATCAGCACCAGTTTCTCGTCGAAGTCGAAGGCGATCACGGTTTCCGAGCGGCAGCCGTGGCGGGCCGGGTCGGCCCTGAAGCTCGGCAGGTTCAGGAGGGTGAATTCGGGCTCGAACCCGTCGATCTCGTCCGCGCCTGGCCGGCGCAGCAGGTGGCGCACGAACAGCGCGTGCCAGGCGAGTTCGGTGGTGATGCGCACGTTCAGCCGCAGCGCCGGGTCGGCGCCGGCATGCAGGTCCTGCACGAACAGGTCGCGGCCCCTCGCATGGGCGAACATGTCCGCGCGCAGCCGGGCAAAGCCCTCGGGCGGCATGGAGCCGTTGGCCTCCCACCAGATCACGTCCTCGGTGGTGGCGGTGCGGGTGATGAACTTGTCCCGGGGCGAGCGGCCGGTATGGCGGCCGGTATTCACATGCAGGACCCCGCCGAGGCCCAGCCGCCCCTCGCCGCGCACCAGCGCCGCCTCGAGCAGCGCGGCCTCGGGCAGGTTGTAGAACACGTTGCCGGCGCCCTCCGGTCCCCGTGCCGCCAGTGTCATCGCCGGATTGACCCGTCCGTGCTCCATGATGCGCCCTCCTGCCTGCCGCATTCCCTGCCTAGCATGGGGCTTTTCGCCGTGAACAGGGCGATTTTCCGTGTTAGCGCAACCACTTGCGTGTTAGCGCAACCAGAGGCGGCATGCCGCCGGTCCGGGGCGGCGGTAACCGTCTGGCAGGCGTTCCTGTGGTAATTCGGCCCGGGCCCCGGCCCGTCGCGGAACGAATCACGGATTCGGGATTGATTCGCCCCGCCCGTCAGGTGAAAAAGGCTGAAAAAAGGCAAGCACAACAATAGTGGCAGGAGCAGCCCATGTCCAAGATCGCGCTGGTCGATGACGACCGCAACATCCTCACCTCCGTCTCGATGACGCTCGAGGCCGAGGGGTTCGAGGTCGAGACCTACAACGACGGCCAGGCCGCGCTCGACGCCTTCAACCGCCGGATGCCGGACATGGCGGTGCTCGACATCAAGATGCCGCGCATGGACGGGATGGACCTGCTGCAACGCCTGCGCACCAAGACCTCGATGCCGGTGATCTTCCTCACCTCCAAGGACGACGAGATCGACGAACTCCTCGGCCTGCGCATGGGCGCCGACGACTATGTGAAGAAACCCTTCAGCCAGCGCCTTCTGGTCGAGCGCATCCGCGCCCTGCTGCGCCGGCAGGAGGTGATCGCCGGCGATGCCGTCGCCCCCACCGAGGAACAGAAGGTCATGGTCCGCGGCCATCTGACCATGGACCCGCTGCGCCATCTGGTGAAATGGAAGGGCGAGGATGTCTCGCTCACCGTGACCGAATTCCTGCTCCTGCAGGCGCTGGCGCAGCGGCCCGGCTTCGTGAAGTCGCGCGACCAGCTCATGGACGTGGCCTATGACGATCAGGTCTATGTCGACGACCGCACCATCGACAGCCATATCAAGCGGCTGCGCAAGAAGATGCGCGCCGTGGACGACGAATTTTCCGCGATCGAGACGCTCTACGGCATCGGTTACCGCTACAACGAGGAATAGGCGCACGGGGCCGCGATCATGTCTGCCGTTCCGGGGATCGACGTCCGCGACCTGAAATCCGTCCGCCGTGCCGCGGACGAGATCCGCCGTCGCGACCGCGAGGCCGAGGATCCCCCCGCCGGGGGCAAGATCCTCGGTGCCGACATCCTGTCGCCCGAGGCCGATGCCGCCGGCACCCCGCGCCGGCGCCGCGGCATCCTGACCCTCAACCGCTCGCCGCTGGCGCGGCGGATCATCACCTTCAACCTCGTGGCGCTGGTGCTGCTGGTGTCGGGGATGCTCTATTTCGCCCCGGCGCGCGAAAACCTCGCCTCGCAGCGCCTCGGCGCCCTCCAGTCCGAGGCGCTGCTGATCGCCGATGCGGTGGGCGCCGGCCTGCCGGCCGGGGTGCCGGCCGCGCTGGCCGCCGGCGACGGCATCGACCCCGGCGCCACCCTTGCGGCGCTGCGGCTGCGCGACGATGCGGTGATCACGCTTTTCGACACCGGCGGCCGCGTGATCGCCACCCGCCAGCCGGCCGGGGGGGCGCAATCCGCCCCCGGGCCCGATGGCGGCGGCACGCTGATCATCGACCTGCTCAACCGCGCCTGGGACTGGCTGGCCTCGCAGGTCTCGCCGCCGCCGCCCCCGCGCGGGCCCGACACCCTGGGCGAGGAAGCCGCCGCGCTGGCGCTGCGGGCGCTCGAGGCCGGGCCGGTGGCCGACATCACCGGCGATGCGCGCGGGCAGACGGTGTTCTCGGTGGCGGTGCCGGTCCTGCACGACGGCGTGCCGGCGGGGGCCGTGGTCCTCGCCTCGGGCGCGGGCGAGATCGACGCCCTCGTGCGGCGCGAGCGCGAGCAGGTGCTCAAGATGTTCGTCCTCGGGATCGTGGTCTCGATCGGGCTCAGCCTCGTCCTCGCCTCGACCATCGCCAATCCGATCGCCGATCTCGCCGCCGCCGCCGAGAGCGGCCGCGACCGCGACGCCCGCCGCATCAGCCCGACCCGGGTGCGCATCCCCGATCTCACCGCCCGCCCCGACGAGATCGGGCGCCTCTCGGCGGCGATGCGCGGCATGGTGGCGGCGCTCTACGACCGGATCGAATCGAACGAGCAGTTCGCCGCCGATGTCGCGCACGAGATCAAGAACCCGCTCGCCTCGCTGCGTTCGGCCGTGGAAACGCTGCGCATCGCCCGCCGCGACGACCAGCGCGAGAAGCTGCTCGACATCATCGACCACGATGTGGAACGCCTCAACCGGCTGGTGACCGACATCTCCACCGCCTCGCGCCTCGACAGCGAGCTGGTGCGCGAGGAGGAGCGGCCCTTCGACCTGATGAAGATGCTGGTCACCCTGGGCAGCCATCTCGGCCGCGAGGCGCGCGCCAAGGGCGTGGATTTCATCACCGACCTGCCCGAGGGGCCGATCCGGCTCCAGGGGCTCGAGGGGCGGCTGGCGCAGGTATTCGTGAACCTGATCACCAACGCCATCTCGTTCTGCGAGGAGGGCGACGCGATCCGGCTCTGGGCCCGGCAGCGCGACAACCGCATCCTCGTGGTGGTCGAGGACACCGGCCCCGGCATCCCCGAGGATGCGCTGGCCCGCATCTTCCAGCGTTTCTATTCCCAGCGCCCCGAAGAGCATTTCGGCAACAATTCCGGCCTCGGCCTCGCGATCTCGAAACAGATCGTCGAGGCGCATGGCGGCGTCATCTGGGCCGAGAACATCCGCCCGACCGAGGCCGATGTCACCTCCGAGCCCCTGGGCGCCCGTTTCGTCGTCGGCCTGCCGGTCTGACCGGGCGTGCCCGGCCCGCTCATCCTGCACGGCACATCGGTCGCGCTCGGCGGGCGCGGGCTGCTGATCCTCGGCCCGGCGGGCAGCGGCAAGTCGGCGCTGGCCTTGCAGATGATCGCGCAGGGCGCGCAGCTCGTGGCCGATGACCGCACCTGCCTCGAGCGCCGCGGCGATGCGGTCATGCTCTCCTGCCCGCCCGCGCTCTCGGGCCTGATCGAGGCGCGCGGCCTCGGCCTGCTGCGCGCGCCCGCGCATCCGCCCTGCCCGCTGGCGCTGGTGGCCGATCTGGGCGCCCCCGAGGCGGCCCGTTTCCCCGAACCGCGCCGCATCACCCTGCTCGACACCGCCTTCCCCCTTGTCGGCGGCGTCGCGGCGGCCCATTTTGCGGCCGCGCTCGCATTGTTCCTGAGCCACGGGCGCGCCGAGCCATGACAGAACCCTTCTCCGACCTGCCCGATCTCATCCTCATCACCGGCCCCTCGGGCGCCGGGCGCACCACCGCGATCAACGCGCTCGAGGATCTCGGGCACGAGGTGATCGACAACCTGCCGCTGTCGCTGCTGCCGCGCCTGACCGGCGGGCCGCCGCTGCTGCGGCCGCTGGCGATCGGCATCGGCGCCAGCAGCCGCGACTTCTCGGCCGCAGCACTGCTCGGGATCATCGACCGCCTCGCCGCCCGGCCCGGGCCGGGGCCGGCGCTGGTCTATCTCGACTGCGGCGATACCGAGCTGCTGCGCCGCTTCGCCGCCACCCGGCGCCGCCATCCGTTCGACACCGGCGACGGCCCGCTGCCGGCGCTGACCCGCGAGCGGGCGCTGCTCACCCCCCTCAGGGCCCGGGCCGATGTGCTGATCGAGACCGACATGCTCAGCCCGCACGAGCTCGGCCGCGAGATCGAGCGCTGGTTCGCCCCCGGCGGCACGCGGCCGATGACCGTGGGCCTGCAGAGCTTCAGCTACCGCCGCGGCCTGCCGCGCGGGCTCGACCTCGTGTTCGACTGCCGCTTCCTGCGCAACCCGCACTGGCAGCCCGGGCTGCGCCCGCTCGACGGGCGCGATGCGGCGGTGGCGGACTGGGTGGCGGGCGATCCGCGCTACCCGGAATTCCTTGACCGGGTCGAGGGTCTGGTCCGGTTCCTGCTCCCCGCCGCGCGCGAGGAGGGCAAGGCCCATCTGGCGATCGGCTTCGGCTGTTCGGGCGGGCAGCACCGATCGGTCACAATCGTGGAAAGTCTTGCCGCCACCCTTGCGGCGGCCGGCTGGCCCGTGTCAAAGCGCCATCGGGAACTTGAGCGCCGGGTTGATGTCGTGGATCGGGGGCCGGAGCGGTGATCGGAATCGTCATCGTCGCGCATGGCGGCCTCGCCCGCGAGTTCCTCGCGGCGGCCGAACATGTGGTCGGGCCCCAGGCCCAGGTCGAGACCATCGCCTTCGATCCCGACGACGACCGCGGCGAGAAGCGCGCCCAGATCTGCGCCGCCGCCGACCGCGTGGATCGCGGCGCCGGGGTGATCGTGGTCACGGACATGTTCGGCGGCTCGCCCTCGAACCTGTCGCTGCCGGCCTGTTTCGGCGCCAACCGCCGCATCCTCTACGGCGCCAACATGCCGATGCTGATCAAGCTGATGAAATCGCGCCGCAAGCCGATCGCCGAGGCGGTGCGGCTCTCGCTCGAGGCCGGGCGCAAGTATATCGACAGCGCCATCATCGGCGAGGACCGCCTGCGCGGCTGGGGCACCTGACGGATGCCGGTGCGGCAGCTCGAGATCGTGAACATGCGCGGCCTGCACGCCCGCGCCTCGGCGAAGCTGGTCGAGACGGTCGAACGCTTCGATGCCGCCGCCACCATCCGCGCCGGCGGCGAGAGCGCGGACGGCGACAGCATCATGGGGCTGCTGATGCTCGCCGCCGCCATGGGCACGGTGATCGAGGTCGAGACCCGCGGCCCCGAGGCCGCACCGCTCATGGAGGCGATCGCCGCGCTGGTCGCCCAGCGTTTCGGCGAGGAGAGCTGACCCTCAGCGCGACGGCACCGGCTCGGCGCCGCGGTAATCGTAGAAGCCGCGCCCGGCCTTGCGGCCCAGCCAGCCGGCCTCGACATATTTCACCAGCAGCGGACAGGGCCGGTATTTGCTGTCCGCGAGCCCGTCGTAAAGCACGTTCATGATCGCGAGGCAGGTGTCGAGGCCGATGAAATCGGCCAGCTCCAGCGGCCCCATCGGGTGATTGGCGCCCAGCCGCATCGCCATGTCGATCGAGCGCACGTCGCCCACCCCCTCGAACAGGGCATAGACCGCCTCGTTGATCATCGGGATCAGCAGCCGGTTGACGATGAAGGCCGGGTAGTCGGTGGCGGTGGCGGCGGTCTTGCCCAGCCGTTCGACCACGCCCGCGCAGGCGTCGAAGGTCGGCTGGTCGGTGGCGATGCCGCGGATCAGCTCGACCAGCTGCATCACCGGCACCGGGTTCATGAAGTGGAAGCCCATGAACTTTTCCGGCCGGTCGGTGCGACTCGCCAGCCGGGTGATCGAGATCGAGGAGGTGTTGGTGGTCAGGATCGTTTCCGGTCCCAGATGCGGGGCGAGATCGGCGAAGATCCGGTGCTTCACCTCCTCGTTCTCGGTCGCGGCCTCGATGATCAGGTCGCTCGGGCCGAGGGTGGCGAGATCGGTGGTGGTGGCGATCCGGCCGAGCGCCGCGTCGCGGGCCTCGGCGGTGATCGTGTCGCGCTTCACCTGCCGGTCGAGGTTGCGCGCCACCAGCGCCATGGCCGCGGCCAGCGCCTCGGCGCTGATGTCGGTGAGCCGCACCTCGTATCCGGCCAGCGCCAGCACATGGGCGATCCCGTTGCCCATCTGCCCCGCGCCCACCACGCCCACGTTCCTGATCGCCATCGGGTTCTCCACCTTTGCAGCCGCAGCATAGGGATGCCGAAACGCAGCGGCAAGCGGGTGGCGGCCGTCATCGCGGCCTCGCAATGACGGGAGAGCGGCGGCCGGGCCTCCCGCCCCCGGGCCGGACCAGCGGGGCATCGCCCCGCCCGGCCCGCCGCCCGCAGCGCGAGCGGAGGGCGGGGAAGCTGTCGGCTCGCATGGCGCTCACGGCACGGCCGGCGACCGCCCGGCGGGCGCGTGTAGCGCCCGCCCCCCGCAGGGCGGGCGCTGGCCGTGCGCTGGGCGCACGGCCGGGTGGGTGGATGTGCTGCGAGCGGCGCGAGGCACTGGCCTCGCGCCGGCCGGGCCAATGCTCTCCCCTCGTCATTGCGAGTATCCGTCTTGGTCAAGCCCCCTTCGGCGTCCATTGCCGGTCTTCCCTGACGAGCGCATTCGCCAGTTCGATCAGCTTGCGCATCA
>Ga0172382_10006160_pt1 | contig 17550 bp, 18 predicted proteins | sample Leawel138RmetaG_FD_122245 | JGI IMG/M metagenome (GOLD analysis project Ga0172382, IMG submission 122245) | Leachate microbial communities from a municipal landfill in Southern Ontario, Canada - Leachate well 138R metaG | ecosystem: Engineered > Solid waste > Landfill > Unclassified | place...
ACCAGTAGACCCGCTCTACCGGAGCGTCGAGCAGGTCCAGCAACACCTCGATCTGTCCGCGCTCATCGTGCCTCCAGGTCGAGTAGCCGCCCTCGGTGATCCAGATTTGGACGTCGCGCGCGGCGGCGGGCAGCACGGCGCGCACGTCCTCGACCTGATGGATCCAGGCGGCCTCGCCATGGGTCCAGGTACCGGGGAAGCCGTGCAGGCTGATGGCGTCGATGTTTTCAAGCGCCCCGGCGTCGCCCACCGTGCGGATCCAGTTCGGATCGGTCGGGCACATGCCGCCCAACACCGTCTTTTTACCGCGCTGGCGCATCCAGTAGGCGGCCTGGACGATCATGTCCGAGAACATCCGCCACTGGGGATCGAGCCGCCAATCCCAGTCATTGATGTTATTCGGCTCGTTCCACAACTCGACCCATTCAAAGTGCTGGCCGTGGTCCGTCACCAGCACGTCGAGGAAGTCGGCGAACGCCTTGGTGTCGCGCGGCGGGGCCGAACTCTTGGGCAGCAGCGCGATGGACGGAGGGGTATAGGTGACGCAGGGCAGAACCTCCACCTCGGCCGCAAGCCGGGGCAGCATCCAGCCCACCCAGGCCCGCCCCTCGGCCGTGTAGTAATCGGCCCACGAAATACCGGTGCGCAAGTGCGCGATGCCCATAGCGCGCAGGTCGGCGATCAGACGCTCGACCCGGTCGTGATCACCGGGCCGCAACCACTCGACAAGCCCCAGGTGCGGTTGCGTCATGCCACCAGCCCCCGCCGCCGCAGTTCAAACGCCGCTTCCTCCGCATGGTCGGCGGCGGCTTGAGTGGCCACCCATTCGACCAGTTCAGACAGCCCAGCCTGAAAATCCACCTTGGGGGAAAAGCCCAGCAGGGACCGGGCCTTGGTCAGATCGGCGAAGCAATGGCGGATATCGCCCTTGCGGCATTCTCCGGTAATCTCCGGGCCGATGTCCTCACGGCCCATGGCGCGGGCCAGTCGGTGCGCGATCTCGGCCACCGAATAGACATTGCCGGACCCGACGTTGAACACCTCGCCCTTGGCGGCGTCGGTTTCCAGGGCCAGCAGGCACGCCTGGGCCACATCATGCACATGCACGAAGTCCCGAAGCTGCCGACCGTCTTCGAAAATGCGTGGCGGCCGACCGTTGAGCAGCCGCGACGCAAAGATCGCCAGTACCCCCGTATAGGGATTGGACAGCGCTTGACGGGTGCCATAGACGTTGAAAAACCGCAGCGCCGTGGTCGGAATACCGTAGGCATCGCCGACGATCATGCACATGCGTTCCTGCACGTACTTTGACAGCGCATAAACCGAAGCAAGGCTCGGCGCCTTGGTTTCCGGCGTGCCGAGCGGGACGAGCGGCGCCCCATTGGCGTCCACCGGATCGAACTGCCCGGCGGTCATGTGTTCAAGCGACCGTGCGGCCTGTTCAACGAGCGTCCCATCGGCGGTGCGGTACAGTCCCTCGCCGTAGATGCTCATGCTGGACGCGACCACCAACCGGCTCACCGGGCGGTTGATCAGACACTGCAGCAGATTGGCCGTGCCCAGATCATTAACCGCCACGTAGTCGTCAACCTGATACATGCTCTGGCCGACGCCAACCATGGCGGCGAGGTGATAGACCGCATCGACCCCGTTCAGCGCCAGACGAAGGGTATCGGGATCGCGCACGTCACCCGGAAGGACCTCCACATCCTTGGCGAGATAGGCGGGGACTTCGCCCGACCGGCCGTGGACCTGTTCACTCAGATTGTCCAGCACGCGGACGCGATACCCCGCCTGCAACAGCGCGTCAGCCAGGTGTGAACCAATGAATCCGGCGCCGCCGGTTACCAAGACTGTCGCAGACATGTCGCCTCCCGTAGGTCACTGTCTGCGAACGTCCGCTTCTGCTGGCCGGTTCCTGATCCAGACGAAGATAATGAAGAAGATCAAATACTTGGCGCCATACGAGGTAGCGTCTACACCCTATGCCATGGCCCCCACCTGAGTTCCGCGTCGAAGTGTGACCATCGTTACTGCCGGTTAACGGGACCGGGCCTAAGATCGAGTCGTCGCGAACAGAACCGACGGGCGCATCGCAATGAAGACGTCATTCAAGCGCATTCTCCGGGATCAAGCGGGAGCCACGGCGGTTATCGTCGGGCTGACCCTGCCGATCGTCGCGGGCATGGGCATGTTGGGCGTCGATGCGTCGGTATGGTATTCCGAGCGGCGCGAGCTTCAGACGGCGGTCGATGCCGCGGCCCTGGCGGGCGCCCTGCACAAGGCCTATGGCTACGGCGTCAGCACTGTTACCGCGATCGCCAGCCGCGACGCGCAACGCAACGGCTTCAACCCCGGCAATGGGACCATCACGGTCAACAACCCGCCAGCCAATGGCCCCGGCGCGGGGGACGCCACCGCCGTCGAAGTCATCCTGGTCGAGAACCTGCCGATGTTCTACGCCCGCCTGCTGGGCGACCGTGTGGCCACGGTGACGGTCAGGGCCACCGCCGGCACCACCCTGGACGATGAGTTCTGCATCCTCGGCCTGGACCCCGCCATGGCCTCAGCCGTGAACGTGCAAGGCAACGCGTCCGTCAGCATGTCGTGCGGCATTGCCGTCAACTCGACCTCGGACAAGGCCCTAGCCATAGCTGGCAGTGTCGACATCACGGCCTCGTCGGCGAGCATTTCCGGCAATATGTACCTCAATGGCAACCCGACCGTGAACTTCACGGAGCCGCCGCGCACCGGACAGCCGCCGGTCGTCGACCCCTATGCCGACCTGGAGGTGCCGCCGTTCGGCGCCTGCACCGCCACCAACACTACCGCGAAAAACACTGTCACCTTGTCGCCCGGCGTCTACTGCGGCGGACTCAAGGCCAATGCCGGGGCGAATATCACCCTTGATCCGGGCGTCTACATCATGGCCGGCGGATCGTTCGATATTGCTGGTGGCGCGTCCCTTCGCGGCGACGACGTGACGATCATCCTGACCGACGATGCAGGCGGCAACTATACCACCGTCAAGATCAACGGCGGCGCCGACATGGAGTTGAACGCCCCGGCGTCGGGTGATTGGAGCGGCATCCTGTTCTACCAGGACCGCAACGCCCCGTCGTTCCAGGGGGCGAAGATCATCACGAACACCTTTACCGGCGGCGCCGACATGGTGCTCAACGGCGCGGTCTACTTTCCCAGCCAAGCCATTGAGTACACCGGCAACGCGACTGTGGCATCGGACTGTCTGCAATTGATCGGCCGGCAGGTCATCATGACCGGCAACTCGCAGCTCGCAAACAACTGCGCCACATATGGCACCGAGACGCTCGGCGTCGCCCGCGTCCGGTTGCTGCGCTGAGCGGGAGACGCGGTCATGCCCCACGCCATCCCCGCACTGTTGCCATGGTTGCGTAGAACCCTCGACGAGCGGGGAACCGTGGCCGTGGAATTTGCCCTTCTGGTCCCGATCCTGATGCTCTTGCTGGTCGCCTCGGCCGACTTCGGCATGGCGTTCCGGGAGAAGATGCAGGCCGAGAAGGCGGCCCGCGCCGGCTTGCAGTACGCCATCTACGACCCCAAGGACAACGCGGGGATATCCTCGGCCATCCTCCTGGCGACCGGCTTGACGGCGGGCGACCTGAGCGTCACCGTCAGCCGCTTTTATGAGTGTGCCAACGGCACCCGCCCCGCCAAGCCCGGATTCTGCGCCGCCGGAGACTGGCCCGGAACCTATGTGCGCATCGAGATCACCAAGCCCTTCACGACCATCATGACCTGGGGCGGCCTGACCGAGCAGTTCACCATCAGAGGGAGCGCCGAAGGCCGTGTGCAATAGATCAAAACGCAAACCGGGCGTGCTTCTCGACACCCGTGGCGCGGTGGCGGTGGAGTTCGCCCTGGTCCTGCCGGTGCTGATCTTCGTCCTGTACATGGTGATGGAGGTCGGGCGCGGCGTGTGGACCCACAACGTCCTCCAGTTATCGGTCGAGGAAGCAACCCGTTATGCCGCCGCCAATCCCACCGCAACAGCGTCCCAAATCGCCGCCGTGGCAACCGCCATGAGCACGGTGCTGAGCGACGATGCCGTCGTCGCTTACACCGTGACCAACCAACCCGGCGCATCGCCCCGAATTCGCTACGTCACGGTTCAAGCCGCCCTGAACCACCAACTTCTGATGCCGCTCATGCGCGACAGCGACGGCACGCCGCCGCCCAGTTTTCTGACCATGACCGCCACGGCGCGGATGCCCGTTATCCAGTAACCCATCGGAGTACAGTCCATGCCCCCGAACCCACCTCCCCTGCGCCGCCTGCTCGGCAATCACAAAGGCGCCACAGCCATCGAATATGCCCTGATCGCGGGCCTGATCGCTTTGGTCATCATCGGCGCCGTGACCATCTTGGGCACCAGCTTGAGCGACACCCTCACCGGCGTTGCCGATGCCCTATAGCCACACCCCGACCAGCAGTCCTAGACTGCTGCCAAAGGGCAAGAAGAAGGGGGACATCGCATGCCAGACGCCAACACCGCTTCGGACACAGCCGCCAAGACACCGCGCATGACGCCCCACCACTCCCTGGCAGGCATCCGGCTGCTGCAGGGCCTGCCCAACGACGCCATTCAAGCCCTTGAGAGCAAGTGTGCGTGGCATGAATACAGCCCCGAAGAGATCATCTTCGACCTCGACGATGACGGCACCGACGTCTGCTTCATCGCCCGCGGCAAGCTGCGCATCCTGATCTTCGGCCGTCCCGAGGAAGGGGAAGTTGCCGAAGGCCATGCCGAACAAGTTGCCTTGGCCGAGATGTTTACCGGCGATACCTTCGGCGAACTTTCGGCCATCGACGGGCAGCCCCGCTCCGCCCAGGCCATCGCGTCGGACAACTGCGTCATCGCCATGCTGCCGCGCGCCGACATGCTCGACCTACTGCGTCACCATCCCGATGTCGCCATCTCCATGCTCGGGCGCTTTGCCGGGATGCTGCGGTCGATGAACCGGCGCGTCTACAGCATGGCCACAATGACGCCACAGCAGCGTGTGTACCTGGAGCTTCTCCGCCTGTCCCACCCCAATCCGCAGGGCGACGGGTCGTGGATCATCGATACGCTACCGGCCCACGGCGATATCGCCGATTGGGCAGGCGCCCCGCGTGAATGCGTCGGCACCGCCATCGGCCAGCTTGCCCGCGAGGGCGTGGTCGAACGGCGCCATCGCTCGCTGGTCATCAAGAACCACGCCCGCCTGCGCATGCTGGCCCACCTGTAGACCGGACACCCCTCCATGCCCCTCCGCCGAACCGCCCTTTTCGCCGCCTGCGCCTTGGCCCTGTCCGCCTGTGCCGGGGGGCAGCAGACCCCACAGCAGCTTGACGCGGGGGTGGCTGGCAACGCGCAATCCATGCACCGCGCCCTGTGGGAAATGGCCGAGAACTCCCAGCGCGGCAACGACTACGACACCGCTGCCCGGCACTTTGCCACGTTGCTTGAGGTCGATCCGACCAGCGAGGCCGCCATCCTCGGCCGGGCGAGGAATTTGCGGTACGGGGCCAAACCCTATGACGCGGTATTGTTCCTGGACGAAAAGATTGCAGCGCTCGGCCCACGCCCCGCCCTGACCCTGGAACTGGCCAAGGCGCATCTGGCCGACGACGCTCCGGCCAAGGCCCTGCCGCACCTGCTGGCGCTGGAAAGCAGCCAGCCCGATAACTGGGAAGTGCATTCCGCGCTGGGCGTCCTGCACGACCGCGAAGGCCGCATGGCCGAAGGCATGGCGGCGCACCAGAAGGCCTATAAACTTGCTCCGCTGGAACCGCAGGCGGCCAACAATCTGGCCCTGGCCCTGGCTATGAACGGCCAGATCGACCAAGCCATCGACACGCTGATCCCGGTCAGCAAACGGTCCGAGGCACCGGTCAACGCCCTTCAGAACCTCGCCCTGTTCTATGCCATGCGCGGCCAGATGGACCGCGCCGAACCACTGGTCCGTCGTGCCCTGCCCCCGGAAATGGCCGAACAGAGCATCCGCAGCCTGCGCGCTATTTCCACTCAGGCCAAACTGGGTTCTTAAAAAAAGTTCCCGCTTCCGCCGAGGGTATGGCGGAAGCGGGAATGGCTTACATCACGGTCAAGCCTGCTTGCGGATGGTGTCCAGGAAACGGGTCACTTCGTTTCTCAGGACCATAGCGTCGCGGGACAGTTCGGTTGCCGCTGACACCACCTGCTCCGAAGCAGTGCCGGCTTCCCCGGCGGCCTGGGTGACGCCTTCAATGTTGCGCGTCACGTCAGCCGTCCCCTCGGAGGCCTGCTCGACATTGCGGGCGATTTCCTGGGTAGCGGCATTCTGTTCCTCGACCGCGCTGGCGATGGTCGAGGCAACCTCGTTAACCTCGTTGATGCGCGTGACGATCTGGTCGATAGCCTCAACGGCCTCTTGCGTCTCGTCTTGCACCGCCTTGATCTGGCGGCTGATGTCCTCGGTCGCCTTGGCGGTCTGGTTGGCGAGGTTCTTGACCTCGTTTGCGACGACCGCAAAGCCCTTGCCAGCGTCCCCGGCGCGAGCCGCCTCGATGGTGGCGTTCAAGGCAAGCAAGTTGGTTTGGCTGGCAATGTCGGTGATCAAGCTGACCACCTGATCGATCCTGCCGGCGGCCTGAGACAGCCCCTGGACGACTTGGTGGGTCCGCTGGGCCTGCTGCGCGGTGCGGTCGACGATTTCCGAGGAATGCTGGACCTGACGGCCAATCTCGGAGATGGACGACGACAGTTCCTCGGCCGCCGCGGCCACCGTCTGAACATTGGACGAAGCTTCCTCCGACGCCGCCGCAACGGCGGTGGCCTGGCGCGACGTTTCTTCGGAGATCGAAGACATGGACTGCGCGGTGGCCTGCATTTGCGTCGCGGCGGACGACACGCCTTCAACCACCTTGCCGACGCTGGCCTCGAACTGATCGGCCATCTCGTTCATCATCCGGCGCTTTTCAGCCGCCGTGCGGAGTTCCGCGGCCTTCTGCTCCTCCTCCATCGCCTTGACGCGCAGGGCGTTGTCCTTAAACACCTGCACGGCCTTGGCCATTTGGCCGATTTCGTCGCCGCGATCATTGCCCGGGATGTCGACCGTCAGGTCGCCGTCGGCCAATGACCCCATGGCTCCGGTCATGGCGCCGACCGGCCCGACAATGCCGCGCACCAGCACCACGGAAATGACAATGCCGACGCCCAGCGCGATGACCATGAGCACCACGTCGGCCTGAACGGCGTCGTCCAACCCAGCCTGGAGCGCATTGGCGGACTTTTTCTCCAAGTCCTGCTCGATTTTCACCACCTCTCTGGACAACCGAGCAAACTCCACCGCACGGTCCGCCATCGTCTCATTGACGAGTTTGGCGTACTCCATGGTCAGGCTGGCCTGACGGGTGAACGATTCGAGGTAAGCCTCCATGATGCCCAGGGTCTGCTTGGCTGGCTCCCGCAACGAAAACTCCAGGTTCGGCAGCCCCTCTTGCAAATGCTTTATTGCTTCGCCCAGACCGGCTTGGGCGGCGTCCCCTTCGGCCTGTTCCATGCGAGCCTGGAAACGCAGGCCGGCAAGGCGCGCATTGGTAAAATCGTTCTGGACTTCACTCAGCAGAAGCAATCCGTCAAAATCACGACGCTGGGAGGCAGTGTCCAGGATAGCGGCAAGGGACCGGCTGCCCTCGACGCCGAGAACATCGGTGCCTTCGCGGATCAAGGCCTGACGCTGTTGGCGGAGGTCCACCACTTTGTCGAAGTCGGCCGAGTAAGCGTCGAACAGGGACTTCATTTCGCGCAGACGCTTAACCGACTCCGGGTCATGGGTAACCCGCAGCAGTTCATCAATGTCCGCCGCCAGGACCTTCTTCAACTCACCGACGCGTTCGAATGCCGCCGGGCGACCATCATTGTAGAACATGACGACGTTGCGCCGCATGTCGGTGACATTGCGCTCGACCTGCACGACCTTGGCCGTGACGCCTGCCTCCTCGACGAAGTGGCCGAATTCCACCCCGGCCGACCGCGCACCCATTACCCCCACCAGCCCGACCGCCAGCAATAGCGCGAGTATCAGCCCGAACCCTGCATAAGTGCGGGTGCCGATCTTGAAATTCTTCATAACCCCCTCCGTACTTCAAACCGCATTAATCTATGCGGGGATAATACACGAAGGGCTTGGGTTCCGCACAGTTAAAGAACTTCGCTTTCTAGAATGCTCGCCAAAGCGGTAAGTACGGGAAAAATGCCGGGCGGCGTTGAACAATACTGTCATTGCCGGAGGCCCAACGGAAAAGCCCCCGCCAGCGGTGCGGCCCAAGATATACGCCCTTCGTTATAGGAGAATTAATACTGACAGTTCCCCCTTCGGTAGCCTACCATCAGGGGCCGAGCGCACTGCCTTGCGGCAACCAAGAGGGAGGGAGGGATGAGGAGAATTTCTGCGCGCGCCATCGTGAAGGACACCATGCGCAGCATGAGGGACAACAAGCGCCTGATGGCGTTCCTTGCCGCACCGTTCACGGTTATTGCTGTCTTAGTCGGGTTGATCACCCAGCTCCCGCACCCGGCGGCGCCGCTCGTGGTGCTGCCGTCACTGCCGCTCATCATGTGGTTCGTCCTGCCTCTGGCGGTGAACATCTACCGCGCCCTGCTGGAGGGGCGGGAGCGGGAGACGTTCGGTATTGGCAGCTTGTTCCGCATCGGCCGGTGCGAGTTGATGATTCTTGTAGTTACCCTCATGACCGGTGCGGTGTCCGTCGGCGGCGCCATTCTCGCTGGCGCAGCCGGTGCAATCGTCACTGGCAACACCGGTGCATCATGGTCGTGGGCGCTGCTGGCAGTGGCCGCGCCGCTCCTCATCGGCGGCGTGTTCGTCAGCCTGCGCATGCAGCCGAGCTTCGTGGCTGCCGGGTTGGGCCGTCCCGCGCCGTGGGCCGTGGGCTGGCGGATGTCACGAGGCAATGTGTGGGGCATTATCAAGACAGCACTGCTCGGCAGCGGCCTGATGCTGGCCTTGACCCTGCCATTCACGCTCATCTATGCCGCCGCCCTCATCGGCATGGCGGCTCTGGAATTAGAGCTGGCAATCGTGCCGCTGATGATCCTCGGCGGCATCGTACAGGGCCTACTCAACGCCCTGGCGACGGCCTTCTACATCACTCTCAGCGCAATGATGTACCGCCACCTGAGCGCTGGCGCCGAGCCGGTCGTAGACACCCCCATGCCGGACCTGTCACCTGCCCCCGTAGCCTCCTGACCCCAAAATATCGACAAGAAAAAGGGGCGCCCCTCGCGGAGCGCCCCTCTTTCGTTGAACTAGGTCAGCGGGCTTAGTTCTTGGCCTTGTCGACCAGGGCGTTCGCCTTGATCCACGGCATCATGCCGCGCAGACGCTCGCCAACTTCCTCGATCTGGTGCTCGGCATTGCGGCGACGGGTCGCCTTGAAGGACGGCTGACCGGCCTTGCATTCCAGCATCCAATCGCGGACGAAGCGGCCGGACTGGATGTCTTCCAGAACGCGCTTCATCTCGGCCTTGGTCTCCGGGGTCACGATGCGCGGGCCGGTGACGTAGTCACCGTATTCCGCCGTGTTGGAGATCGAATAGCGCATGTTGGCCATGCCGCCTTCGTACATCAGATCGACGATCAGCTTCACTTCGTGCAGGCACTCGAAGTAGGCCATTTCCGGAGCATAGCCGGCTTCCACCAGCGTCTCGAAGCCGGCCTTGATCAGTTCGGTCAGGCCGCCGCACAGCACGGCCTGTTCGCCGAACAGGTCGGTCTCGCATTCTTCCTTGAAGCTGGTCTCGATGATGCCGGACCGACCGCCACCGATGGCCGACGCATAGGACAGGGCAATGTCCATGGCATTGCCGGAGGCGTTCTGGGCCACGGCGACGAGGCAGGGCACGCCGCCGCCACGCTTGTACTCACCGCGCACGGTGTGGCCGGGACCCTTGGGGGCGACCATGAACACGTCGAGGTCGGCGCGCGGCTCGATCAGGCTGAAGTGCACGTTCAGGCCGTGGGCGAAGACGAGGCTGGCGCCTTCCTTCATGTTGGCGTGCAGTTCGTCGCGGTAGATGTCGGCCTGAAGCTCGTCCGGGGTCAGCATCATGACCACGTCGGCCCACTTGGCGGCCTCGGTCGGGGTCATCGTCTGGATGCCTTCGCCTTCGGCCTTCTTGCGGGTCGGCGAGCCTTCGCGCAGGGCGACGGCCACGTCCTTGACGCCGCTGTCGCGCAGGTTCAGCGCATGGGCATGACCCTGCGAACCGTAACCGACGATGGCGACCTTCTTGCCCTTGATCAGGTTGACGTCCGCATCGCGGTCGTAATAAACGCGCATGATTTCTGTCCTTTAAATCTACAACCGTTTGTTTCCAGAGGCCGGAGCCTCAGATGGCGTTTGTTCACAGAGGCTGGAGACGGAGCCTCAGATGGGATCGGTGCCGCGCGCAATGGCGGCAACGCCGGTGCGCGCGATGTCGATCAGACCGAGCGGCTCCATCAACTTGATGAAGGCGTCGAGCTTGTCGGTCTTGCCGACGATCTCGAACACGAAACTCTCGTTGGACGAATCGACCACGTTGGCACGGAAGATATCAGCGATACGCAGGGCTTCAACCCGCTTTTCGCCGGTGCCGACCACCTTGACCAAAGCCAGTTCGCGCGACACGTGCGGACCTTCGACGGTCAGGTCGTGGACCTTGCGCACCGGGACCAGGCGGCCAAGCTGCGCCTTGATCTGTTCGATGACCATGGGCGTGCCCGACGTGACCAGGGTGATGCGCGACAGACATTCGCGCGGGTCCACTTCGGCCACGGTCAGGCTTTCGATGTTGTAGCCACGCCCGGAGAACAGGCCGATGACACGGGCCAGGACGCCGGATTCGTTGTCCACCAGAACCGAGATGGTGTGGCTGCGGACGTCGGTGTTGATGTGGTTCACTTACCTTGCTCCCCTCTCACCCGGCCTCAGACGAGGACCTTGCCTTCGTCGGCGATGGCTTCCTCGCCCTCGGCCGTCGGGCCGAGCAGCATTTGGTTGTGCGGCTTGCCCGACGGAATCATCGGGTAGCAGTTTTCGGTCTGGTCCACCCGCACGTCCATGATGACCGGACGGTCGATGGCGATCATTTCGCGGATGGAGTCATCCAGGCTGCCGGGCTTTTCCACCCGGATACCAACGCAGCCGAACGCCTCGGCCAGCTTGACGAAGTCCGGCAGGGCCTCGGAGTAGCTTTCCGAGTAGCGGCTGCCGTGCAGCAGTTCCTGCCACTGGCGGACCATGCCCATGTACTGGTTGTTGAGGATGAAGATCTTGATCGGCAGGCGGTACTGCACCGCCGTCGCCATCTCCTGCATGTTCATCATGAAGCTGGCTTCGCCGGAGATGTCCACGACCAGCGCGCCCGGATGGGCCATCTGCACGCCGACCGCCGAGGGAAGGCCATAACCCATGGTGCCCAACCCGCCCGACGTCATCCACTGATTGGGACGGTCAAAGCGATAGTGCTGGGCGGCCCACATCTGGTGCTGGCCGACCTCGGTGGTGATGTACGTCTCACGGTCCTTGGTCAGCTCCCACAGGCGCTGAATGGCGTGCTGCGGCTTGATGATGGTGTCGGAGTTCTCGAACTTCAGGCAGTCGATGGACCGCCACTTGTCGATCTGCTTCCACCATGCGTCCAGCGCCTTGGCGTCGGGCTTGGCTTGGCTGGACTTCCACAGCTTGATCATGTCTTCAAGGACATGGGCGACGTCGCCGACCACCGGCACATCGACGGCCACGTTCTTGTTGATCGAGGACGGATCGATGTCGATGTGGATCTTCTTGGAATTGGGCGCGAAGGCCGACACCAGACCCGTCACGCGGTCATCGAAACGGGCGCCGACGCAGACCATGACGTCGCAGTCGTGCATCGCCCAGTTGGCCTCGTAGGTGCCATGCATGCCGAGCATGCCCAGATACTGCTTGTCCGACGCCGGGTAGGCGCCCAGACCCATCAGGGTCAGCGTCACCGGGAACCCGGTCATGCGGGCGAAGCTGGTCAGCAACTGGCAGGCCGCCGGGCCGGAGTTGATGACGCCGCCACCGGCATAAATGATCGGCTTCTTGGCCTTGGCGAGCAGCGCCACGGCTTCTTGAATCCGCTTGGTGTCGGCCTTGACCTGCGGCTTGTAGGAGCGGTGCTTGACCTTGGCCGGGGGCAGGTATTCCCCCTTGGTCATCAGCACGTCCTTGGGCAGGTCGATGACCACCGGACCGGGACGGCCGGTGCGGGCGACATAAAAGCCCTCGTGCATCGTGCGGGCCAGATCGTTCGGGCTCTTGACCAGATAGTTGTGCTTGGTGCACTGGCGGGTGATGCCGGTGGTGTCGGCCTCCTGAAAGGCGTCGTTGCCGATCAGGTGCGTCGGCACCTGCCCGGTCAGGCAGACCAGCGGAATGCTGTCCATCAGCGCATCGGTCAGGCCGGTCACGGCGTTGGTCGCGCCGGGGCCGGACGTTACCAGGACCACGCCGACCTTGCCAGTGGACCGGGCGTAGCCTTCCGCCGCATGCACCGCCGCCTGCTCGTGCCGGACCAGAACGTGCTTGATCTGGTTCTGCTGGAACAGTTCGTCGTAGATGGGCAGGACAGCACCACCCGGATAGCCGAAGATTACGTCCACGCCCTGATCAACCAGAGCCTTGAGGACGATCTGCGCTCCCGACATGAGTTCCTGGGCCATATGCCTAACCTTTCAAAATCACGGATGCGGGAAAGTCGGCCCGTAAGGCGCAGCCTTCCCCCTTCGCCCGCACTTGTGGCGGGAGAGACGGGCAACCTAGTCGGTCATTTCGTCCCGGTCAACAAAAAGCGACGAACTTTCGCAAAGATTTCCTCGCGCAAACTTTCTGAATATTGCGCACGGAGCGTCTCATCCGCACGAAGCTGACCCTTGAACCACGTCCCCTGACGCTTGGCAAAGTTGCGCGTAGTCTGCTGGGCCTTGGTGACGGCAGCCTCCAGCGTTGCCTCGCCGTGCAGAAAACCCCGCAGTTCAGGCACCCCCAGCGCCTTCATCACGGGCGCGGCGGGTGGCAGGCCGAGGGCGTCCAACCCCCGCACCTCGTCGAGGGCGCCGCCCTCCATCATCATCGCAAACCGAGCGTTGCAGCGGGCATAGAGTATATCGCGGGGCGGCTCGATCAACAGCGTGAACGACGATGCTTCGATCATCGGCACCGGCGGTTCGGCCTGCCAGGTGGCAAGGCTTCGGCCGGTGGCCTGCAAGACCTCCCACGCCCGAATCGTCCGCTGGGTATCTCCGACGTCCAGCCGCGCGCCCATGACCGGATCGGCTGCCGCCAGCCGCGCGTGAAAAGCGGGGTTGCCAAGCTCCACCATATCGGCCCGCGCCCGCGCCCGCACATCGCCGGGAATGGCTGGAACAGGCGACAGCCCCACGGTCAGGGCATGAATATAAAGTCCCGTTCCTCCGCACAGGATGGGCACTTTGCCCGCCGCCCAGGCCGCCCGCACCTCGGCCGCCGCCATCTCGGCCCACCGCCCGGCCGAGCACACCTCGGCCCCCGGCAGCACGCCGTACAACCGATGTGGCGCCTGCCCCTCCTCCTCCACCGAAGGCCGGGCGGTGATCACCCGAAGCTCGCGGTAGACCTGCATGCTGTCGGCATTGATGACCACGCCATCGAATGCCCGCGCAAGGTCCAGCGCCAGGGCACTCTTGCCGCTGGCGGTCGGCCCGGCGACGGTGATGATGCGGCCCATTTCTCCTCCCAAAATTCGCTCTGCGCGAATTACCGGCTTGCCATTCAGTTCGCTGCGAGCGAATATAGCCGAACGGCAGGGGGTACGCCATGGAAGTCCGTTTTACAAGCAGCGCAATCAAGGAACTAAAGAGGATCGGCCCAGGGCGGGACGCGATCCTCGCCAAGATCGAGCAGTATGCGGCCGACCCGACGAGCCTCGCCAATAACGTGAAAGCCCTGAGGGGCTCCGACCAGTTCCGCCTGCGCGTCGGCGACCACCGTGTCCTGTTCACCGTAGAAGAGGACGGCACACTGACCGTGATGTTGGTCGAGGCCATCCGCCACCGGAGGGAAGCCTATGACTGAAACCGTGACGATCCCAAAGGCCGAGTACGACACCCTCCTGTCCCGCATCGCGGACCTGGAGGACATGACGCTGATTGCCGCCCGACGGCACGAGCCCAGCCTGCCGCTGGATGCCGTCAAGCGGCTCATGGCCGGGCATAGCGCCGTCACGCTGTGGCGCGAGGAACGCGGCATGACCCAGCGGGCCTTGGCGGCGGCTGCGGGCATTTCGCCAGCCATGCTCAATGAAGTCGAAAAGGCCAAACGAGCCCCCTCCCTGCCGACAGCCAAGGCCATTGCCGAGGCATTGAACGTCGGCCTGGACGATCTGTTCTGAGCCGCTGAGCCTCCCGCACAGTTTCCTTGCCAATGGCGGGTGCCGGACCGTATACCCCGACGGTATCACTGACACCCGAGGGGATCCCCCGTCATGGAATGCGTGCTGACCCTGATCGCCTCCGCGCGGGCGCCCCTGGATGATGCCTTGGTGGCGGCGGCGCGCGATGCCCTGCATGAGCGTCATGCCACGGTATCCCCGCCGGACTGGCTGGCCCCGGCCGAGGCGTGCGACGTGGCGTTCAGCGATCTGAACCCCGACATGGCCGACGCCGCCGTCCGCGCCCGCCTGGGCGATGCGCCGGTGGACGTGGTGTGCCAGCCGATCAAAGACCGCCGCAAGATGCTGCTGGTGGCCGACATGGACTCGACCATCGTGACGGCCGAGACGCTGGACGAACTGGCCGCCTTCGCGGGCCTGAAAAACGAGATCGCCGCCATTACGAGCCGGGCCATGCGCGGCGAACTGGACTTCGAGTCCGCCCTGCGCGAGCGCGTCTCCATGCTCAAGGGCCTGGAGGCCGGCGCCCTCGCCAAGACCTTTGCCGAGATCGAATACACCGGCGGCGCCCGCGCCCTGGTCCAGACCATGCGCACCAACGGCGCCCACTGCATGCTGGTATCGGGTGGGTTCACCTACTTCACCGACCGCGTCGCCGACTACTGCGGGTTCCACGAGGCCTATGCCAATACGCTGGGCATGGACGGCAACCGCCTGGACGGCACGGTGGGCGAACCCATCCTCGGCCGCGATGCCAAGCTTCGCGCCCTGATGGACACCGCCGGCACCCGCCACCTGCCGCTGACCCGCACCTGTGCCGTGGGCGACGGCGCCAACGACGTCGCCATGCTCCAGGCCGCCGGGTTGGGCGTCGCCTTCCACGCCAAGCCAATGGTCCAGGACATGGTCCGCGTCAAGATCAACCACGGCGACCTGACCGCGCTGTTGTATGCACAAGGCTACCGGAAGGCGGAGTTCACGGGGTAAGCAAACTGTTTCAGCTATGCTGCCGCGAAACCTTGCCCTACACCTTCATCCAGTTCATCACGGTCCAAATAGTTATTGTTCACAAGCGCCGTCCGAATCGTCAATTCAGATACATCAAATCGCTTGGCCACGTTGATCCGGCTTTCCTCTGATGTATCCGATCCCATTAGGCTCACGACCTCAGTGAAGGGAGCCAGGAATTCCGCGGCAAATGCACGCTGAAATTTCTGCCGATACGTGTGCGACCGCGTTGCAGGAAACAGGTGACGTTCATCTTGCCCGAAAAGACAGTCCCCCAACAACCTAGCAAGATCAAAACGCCTGCCCGTAGGCCACTTAGAACGAAGAACGACACGACTAGTCTCTTGCTCATCAAGGACAAACGAAATATCGCTGCCCACCCGGTCTTGTTCCAATGCGTTTGCCGACAACCCCGCCATTGTGCAAAGAAGATCATTGGTGATCGGACCGTCGCCCAGCCCTTCCTGAGAGCGAAGCGCCTGTGCGATCTGCTTCCCAACCACCCACGCCGGAATTTCCGAAAGGTTCTGAAACCACGTTGATTTGTCGTTCAAGCATGCGCGATCACCAACAGCCCCCTGAAGACCAGTGGACCGGGCAAGATCATCTAGATTGGCAGCCCTTGGAATTGCTGTTCCTTGCCGGTGGTCAGCCGCCAGTTCCAGCATTGCTTCCGCGCCCAGCCGCTCTGCATCGCACAGCAAGCCGTCAATCGCCTGTTCGTCATGATCCGGCTCAAATCCCAGCGATGCCTCGAAACGCCTCCGCATAGTTAACGCAGGGTCCGAGCGCTCCCGCTGAACCTCTTGCCACACGGCATGGAGAGTGGTGTTCTTCAAGCTCACACTATCGAGACGCCCAAGTATTTGCGATAGAAATGCGTCGACGGCGTCCTCAAACTGCCCCGATGGCACAATGCACGGCAGAGCGCCCATATAGCGGAATGGCTTAGCGTCAGGCTCTAGTGATCGTCGAGCCTGCAACACCGTCCGGATTCCATCAGAGTATATGACAAGGTTCGGCCACGTATACCCTTCACCAATGGCCGTCATCTCGTGCGCCCGCCACCATTCCGGGGCATCCTGAGGTTGTCGGCGCGGTTCCCAGCGCAGCCGCCACCAGTTCCACGCCATCCATTCCGCCACATGATATCCTGAGACGAGCGGCCCGCCTCTAAGCGCCCTGATGTAATGGTCATAACCCTCCGTCAGGCAAACAGTGCCGCAGCGGATCTCAAATTGCCCAAACGCCGCACATTCCTCTGGTGTCCCATCCTCCAGAGACTCCCATGAAACTGCAAGATCTAGCTCTCCGAGCACCGCCGCCTCCATTCTACCAAGATGTAGTCGCGCTGCTTGTCATCCTTGGACAGCCGGTAGCCATGATACACCGACTCACGTTCAGCCTTTGTTTTGGCTTCATAAACCTCACCCTCAGCATCAACGCTCCAAACATACTTCGGAGTTCCATTGGGTTCAAATCTACTAACCATTCCAAGAAGGATACCACGGGCTAACAAGTCCTGAGCTTCTGAAAGCCGAATGGCGCGGCGATCATCGCATACCGAGAAACTGGGGCGCGGGTTCTGAGGAGGGTGCAGCCCATAATCACCCGGCCGCAATTTATGCTTTGCATAACCTTGATACTCGGCCCGTTCCGCAAGGTCTTTCAGAACCTCCAGAGTAAGCGACCCCAGGGGCGCAACGACACGCGAAGGGTCATTTGGCGGCCTCGCCATCAGCCTCGTTCCTGTTTGCATTAGCACGCCATACTTGTGCTACACCGGATTGGGGGACGCAAACAATCCCCTTTATCTTTTCCGCCCCGACCGATTGACCGCGTTCATCACGGCGCGCAGGGAGGCCATGGTGATGTTGGTGTCCAGGCCGACGCCGAACAGGGGGCCTTTGCCGTCCACCGTGGTTTCCAGGTAGCACGCCGCCTGAGCGTCCGCGCCCCCGGCCACGGCGTGTTCGGAGTAATCCAGCACCGCGATCCCCAGCCCGAACTGCGCGTTCAGGGCGTTGACGAAGGCGGCGATGGGGCCATTGCCGCGCCCCTGGATGACCTGGGCCTTGCCG
>Ga0172382_10006161_pt1 | contig 17549 bp, 13 predicted proteins | sample Leawel138RmetaG_FD_122245 | JGI IMG/M metagenome (GOLD analysis project Ga0172382, IMG submission 122245) | Leachate microbial communities from a municipal landfill in Southern Ontario, Canada - Leachate well 138R metaG | ecosystem: Engineered > Solid waste > Landfill > Unclassified | place...
ACGCGTTCTCCCCTGTTAACAAGCAACTCGGCTTCGATACAATCATCGCTCACCGAAGTGAGTCGACTGATGACAGCCTCACCTGCAACCACCTCTGTTGCCACGTGGAGTTGACCAAAGGGTCCCCATGCAAGAACGGTTTTCTTGCCCGTAGGAATGCTGTTAAAGTCATTATATGCTAATTTTCCGTTGATTACAATCTGAATCTTATCCTCAAGATGGATTACTTTCAATGCCCCGGTGTCCGAGGTGAGATAGATTTTCCTCTCAGCGCTGTTGATACCGGTAATGGTCCCTTGAATCGAATAGCTTTCACTGTCTATATCGAAGTCCGCCTCTGCAAGGGCATACACCCGATTGCATATAACCGCGAACTCCACCCGGCGGATAGCAGATTTGGGATTGAACTTCCCGGTGCTATCGCCAATCATGATTTTAGTGCGATTGACCAGGTCTACATAAACCCGGTTTTCATGGGAAATCTGATCCGCATCCGCGTAATCCAAAGCAGTAGCGGGCATCAATTTCTTACCGATTGCCTTTCCTGTCCAGCGAGCCACTTCCTCTCTGGCAGCGGGGACCGAATCCCCCACCGCAGTACGAAAGTCGTCCAACTCCCTTGCTTCCAATATGCCATGTTCCAGGCCGTAGGCAACGCATTCCAAAGCCCAAGAGGCGATTCCCGCATCCGAAAGCTCCCCTTCGTATTTTTGCAGCAACTCCCCGGCAAATGCGGGACCCATACCCGAATTCGTCACTGCTTTGTAGAGCATCTGCATGGACTCCTCTTTCGAAACCGAATTGTCGGGTCGAAACTGAAAACTGCCGTCCTCCAGGGGGTACCCGTTAACAATACCCAGTTCCGCAGAAAAGGAAACATAGGAGCGTCCCCAATGATCTTGAGGTACATCCGTAAAGTTTGGTATTGCAGCATGAACCGGTTCCGCGACTGCGGGAACCAGAAATGTAGCTATTAAAAGAAATGTCAAAAGAATGACCGAAATAGTTTTATTCATCAGTGTCCTCATCCTGCTCATTGTTCGGGTCTGTTTCCGTTCCCGGCTCCGGCTCCGGCTCCGGCTCTATGGAATAGATGGCTGTGATGACCTCTGCAATGCCCTTGCTGTCCGGATAAACAAAGTAGGGAGCCTCATCCTGAAGGGTGTTGGGCATCAGGTAGGTCTGGATTGACTCCGCTTTTACGCCTAGGCCTTTCGTGATGATCTTCGTAGCCGTTCCCATGTCTACATCGGATTCCACATTTCTCAGAATCACCTTGGCGATCTTGGGCAAGTCGAAACTCAGCATCTGCTTGAAAGCGGACTTCATAAACTCCTGCTGGGCCTTCACTCGGCCGATATCCCCTTCTCTGTAACCTGAGCGGTAACGGAGAAACTGTACTGCGTGCTCTCCGTCTAACACTTGCTGCCCCTCAGGAATATTGATATACAGTGGCGGTTTATCGGTAATATCCGTATATTTCATGTGAAAAGGTATATTCATGGGTACACCACCCATGGCTTCCACGATTTCCTCAACCCCTTCGTAGTCCACAACGGCATAGAAGTGGAGAGGCATACCCAATAGGATTTCGCTGACCACCATTGCCGTCTCCAAAGGTTCCTTTGTCTTCTGGTAAATGGAGTTGATTTTCAAAAAACCCGGGCTGTACTTATATTCTTCGCGATAATAATAGGTGTCTCTGGGAATGGATATGAGATCTACATGCTTTGCCTCGTAGTCAAAGCTGACTACCATGATGGTGTCGGCCAGGTTCTGATTGAAACCCATCAGGAGCACATTAACCCTGCTCTTGTCCTGAAAAGCTTCAAAAAAGATACTGTCCTCGTTGACCAGAGTAGGCATATCGTCCATCAGGTTCGTTTCCGTTTCACCAAAAATCGGCTTTTCCGCAACCTCCTTGACAGCCGTGCCTGCAGACACCATTACAGCCACCGCAATAAGGAATGTCGCCAAAAAATAGCCGACGAATGTGATGATATTTACTTTATTTGAATTGTCTGCAGCTTTTTTGCGCGCCTTTTTCATCAGAAGACAACCGTTCCTTCGTTTTAATCTAATTGCTCTTTGGTTTGAACCTTAAATAGAATCCCGACATTTATTTATTTTATACCACATTAACAGAAAAGGGAAGTATTATTCCTACAGTTCTTGCTCTTCGGGCTCTTCCTCCCGGACAGAATAGATTTCCATCAGCATTTCCTCTACCGCCGACTCGTCCACCCACCAGTAGGATGCTCCGTTCTTCGTGCCCGGATCACCGGGAGTCAGCCAGGTTTCAATGTCCTCGCCGGTAAGCCCTGTGGCCTTTCCCGCAATCTTCGCAGCCATGGACAAGGTTAAATCAGAGTCCACATTTTGAATTACTGTCTTTGCAGTTTTGGGCAAACTGAAGCCTAGCGCCTCCCGAAATGCGGACTTCATGAATTCCTGTTGTGCCTTGACTCGACCGATATCTCCATCGGGATAGCTGGGATAGCCTTTGCTTCCTTTGCGAAAGCGGAGAAATTCTTGTACGTTGCTGCTGTCAATTATGGTTGGCCCTTCCGGTATGTCGATATACAGGGGTGGCTCATCGGTGGGATCCTTATAGTGCATATGGAAGGGAATATCCATAGGTATGCCCCCTACAGAATCCACGACCTTGCCGATACCCTCGTAAGTGACAACGGCGTAATAGTGGATAGGCATTCCCAGAAGCACATCGCTGACGGCCCTGGCCGTCCCAACAGCTGTGCCCTTCCGGTAGATCGCGTTAATCTTCCGGGTGCTAGCAGAGGTGGCCTCCTCGCGGTCGTAGTAGGTGTCCCGGGGGATAGAAATCACATCTACACGCTGGTTCTTCATGTCATAGCTTCCCAGCATGATAGTATCGGAAAGCCCGTCATTTACGCCCAGAAGCAGAATATTAACCCGCTCCGAGTCGCGGAAAGCCTCAAAGAAAGGGCTCTGTGGATCCACGATTACATCCAGCTCATCCATCAGGCTTTCGGTCCCCTGAAATACGCGAACACCACCGAGCTTATCCAGCGAATAGGTGACGGGAGTAAGGATTACGGTGAAGATTGCTAGCCATATTAAAAATTGCTTGATAAATACTTTCATAAATGTGTCCCGTTATGTATGACGATGTTAAATGAAAATTGTTCCAATTAAATGGCAAACGAAACGTCCCCACTGTCACATTGATAAAATGGGACAAGGTGAAGCACCTTGTCCCACATCAAAGTATTCTAATTGATTTTACTCACTTACGCAAGTTCTATTTGTTATAATCGTAGAAGCCCACCTTGGTCTTACGGCCTAACTTCCCTCCGCGAACCATTTTCTTCAGCAGGGGGTGAGGTCTGTATTTCGAATCGCCAAACTCGCTGTACAGAACTTCCATGATGGCCAGACATACGTCCAATCCTACCAGATCGCCTAATGCCAATGGGCCGATTGGGTGGTTGGCACCCAGCTTCATGGCCTCGTCGATATCTTCAGCCTTGGCAACGCCGTCAGCTAAAATACCGATAGCCTCGTTGATCATGGGAATCAGGATACGGTTGACTACAAATCCCGGCGCTTCCGCTACTTGAACCGGAGTCTTCCCAAGCTTTTCCGTCAGCTGTATAATGGTTTCTTTTGTCTCCTCAGAGGTTGCCAGACCTTTGATAATTTCAACCAACTTCATCATGGGAACGGGATTGAAGAAATGCATACCGATGATTTTGTCCGGACGGTTGGTTGCTGCTGCAATCTCTGTGATGGAGAGGGACGAAGTATTGGTTGCAATGATGGCTTCCGGCTTGCAAAGTGCATCCAACTCTGCGAAAAGAGCTTTTTTTGCTTCCATATCTTCGGTAGCAGCTTCGATGATCAGATCCGCATCCTTTATGATGGCAATATCCGTTGATCCCTGAATCCGGCTCATTACGTCTGCCTTCTGCTCAGCGTTGATTTTTTCTTTAGCGATTAACCTGTCTAAGTTTTTTTCTACTGTAGCAATCCCCTTATCTACAGATGTCTGTCTTCTTGCTCTTAGAACGACTTCGTAGCCGCTCTGCGCCAATACCTGAATGATACCGGCACCCATGGTACCTGTTCCTAATACGCCGATTTTTTTCATAACGTTCCTCCTGTTTTGTTTTGTGTGCGGGGTGCACTGCGCCACCCCTACGTTTTGTGTGCGGGGTGCACTGCGCCACCCCTGCGTTTTGTGTGCGGGGTGCACTGTGCCACCCCTACCTGCCTTTAAACTCCGGTTTTCTCTTCTCTAAAAATGCGCTCATGCCCTCTTTCTGATCGGCAGTTTCAAAGCACTTTGCAAAGAGTTTCGTCTCAACTTCCATGGCCTGATCCATATCGCTTTGTTCCAGACCGTCTACGATAGCCTTCTTGGAATAGGCCACCGCAAGGGGCCCGTTCTTTGCAATTTTCTCAGCAAGAGCATAGGCCTCCTCCATCAAAGTTTCCTGGGGAACGACCCTGTTGACCAGACCGATGGCTGCTGCGTCGTCGGCACCGATGATATCAGCTGTCAAAATCAGCTCCATAGCCTTGGCCTTACCCACGAGACGTGGCAGTCTCTGCGTGCCAGAATAGCCCGGCGTAATTCCCAGACCCACCTCAGGTTGGCCGAACTTGGCCCTGGTTCCGGCTATGCGTATGTCACAAGCCATGGCCAACTCGCAGCCACCCCCCAGAGCATACCCGTTAACCGCTGCAATAACAGGCTTATCCATGGTTTCAATCTTTCGGAAAACCTTACGACCCAAGAGACCCCACTCGTAACCGCCTCTTACGTCTAAAGGCTGCATTCCCGCAATATCAGCCCCTGCTACAAAAGCCTTGCCTTCTCCGGTAATAATGATTACCCGAACATCCGAATCCATACCTACAGCATCCAGCGCTGTGTCTAATTCGGTCAACACTTGCTCGTTCAGCGAGTTCATCGCTTCCGGCCGGTCAATCCGAATCAGTCCTACAGGCGCTTTCTTCTCAATTCGTACCATCGTCATGTCTTCTTCCTTCCTTTACAAAATCTTCCGCATCTCCGCCTTGTAATCCTCCACTCCGGGCTGGTCAAAGGGGTTCACCCCGGACAAATACCCGGAAAGAGCACAAGCCCTCTCAAAAAAGTATACCATTTGTCCAAAATAACGGGAAGTCATTCTCGGTATTTTTATCTTTATCATGGGAATCCCGGCTTTTCCGTGAGCCGCCATCACCCCTTCTACCGCGGCGCGGTTGACTTGGTTCATACTCCGCCCCGCAAGGACTTTCCCTACACTTTCAGGAACGGTGATATCCAATGGTGGTTCCTCTATATTCAATATGGTCTCAAAGAAAATCTGGTTGCCGTCTTGTAGGAACTGCCCCATGGAATGGAGGTCCGTACTGAATTGCAGTGCCGCGGGGAAAATCCCTTTTCCCTGCTTCCCCTCACTTTCGCCGAATAGCTGTTTCAGCCATTCAGAGAAATAAAATAGCCGGGGTTCGTAGCTTTCAAAGACCTCGATGACCTTTCCCTCCGCTAACAGCAGATTGCGTGCCGCCGCATACCCGGCAGCTCCATCCTCTTCAAAGGGAAATGGCCCCATCATCTCTGCAGCTCCGGAAAGCATTGCATCCACATCGATGCCCGCAACGGCAATGGGCAGAAGCCCAACGGCAGTCAACACGGAATAACGTCCGCCGATATCATCGGGAACCACAAAGCTCTCATAGCCCTCCCGGTCTGCCTCCTCACGGAGGACTCCCCGGTTCTGATCCGTCACCGCATAAATCCGCCTGCATGCCTCTTCTTTCCCGTATTTCTGAATCAGCATTTCCTTCAACAACGCAAAGGCGATGCTGGGTTCAGTAGTGGTCCCAGATTTGGAAATAACGCAGAGACAAACTTCCTTATCCGCAAGCTCCTCCATCAGTTCAACGTGATAGGGGCCGCTGATGTTCTGGCCGGCATAATAAATGACAGGCCCGGCTCCCTTTTTGCCGAGCATTTCAATGGCAGCTCTGGCACCTAAATAGGAGCCTCCGATACCGATTATTACAAAAGCATCGCATTTGTTTCGAATGGCAACCGCAGCCTCTTTGATCCTTTGAATTTCCTTCCGGTTGAACTCAGCGGGAAGCCGAACCCAGCCGGTAAAGTCCTCTCTGCCGGAATCCAGGCGTTTTTGTCCGTCGGACAGTTGGCTTTGCTTACTTTTCAGTTGCTCCACCGTCAATGTAGAAGTGCTGAAGTCTGCGGAGATAAGCATTTCCATTGATTTGACCTCCTTATGATCTCTTTCTTATGCATCGGGAAAGATATCTTCCATATACCGAATATCCCGGTTAAATCCTTCTCCATTGCCGTTAGTATAATTCGGAACCAGGGTGCGGATCCATTTTTTCACCTCTTCATCGCAGCTATGGCATGCATAGATAATCTCATCTCCCAGCGCATCCTCGCCCCGCCTGAGAAGCTCCGCAAGAGCAGGAGTTGCCGGCACAGGATGCCCAATGAAAATGCTGCCGTGGGAGGTACGCTCCAAGCCTTCTTCATCCAACAACAGCTCTTCATACAGCTTTTCCCCCGGCCGAAGGCCTGTAAACACGATATCAATGTCTGTGTAGGGAGTGTAGCCGGAAAGCTGGATTAGATTTTCCGCCAGATCCTTAATCTTCATGGATTCTCCCATATCCAAAATAAAGATCTCACCTCCTGCAGCCATAGCACCGGTCTGTATCACCAATTGCACCGCCTCGGGGATGGTCATGAAATAACGGGTAACCTCTCGATGGGTAACCGTCACAGGCCCCCCTTGCTCTATTTGTCTGCGGAATAAGGGCAGTACACTTCCGTTGCTACCTAATACATTGCCAAACCGGACAGCCGAGAAACTGGTCAGTGAGGTCTTACTCTTTTCCTGCATCAGCATTTCCGAAATGCGCTTTGTAGCGCCCATTACGTTTGTTGGATTAACGGCTTTGTCCGTAGAGATGAGGATAAACTTCTCAACGGCAAATTCATCCGAGAGGTTGATCACATTATCCGTACCGATGACGTTGTTGATCAAAGCTTCCCGTGGGTTCATTTCCATCAGAGGTACATGCTTGTGGGCTGCAGCATGAAATACCACATGGGGCTGGTGATTTCTAAAAACCCGGTCCATAATCTTTCGGTTCTGCACAGAGGTAATTACCGGCACGAAATCAAGTTCCGGGTGGGATCTTTGCAGCTCTACACTCAATTCATAAAGGCTGTTTTCATAGATGTCCAAGGCCACCAGTTTTCGAGGCCCTATTTTTGACACCTGTCTGCAGAGCTCCGAGCCGATGGACCCCCCCGCTCCCGTTACGAGAACCGCCTTGTCCCCTATGTAACTGTTGATCGCCTGTATGTCAAGCGATACCGGTTCCCGGCCCAGCAGGTCCTCAATGTTGACTCTCCTCAGCTTGTTGATGCTCACCTTTCCATCAATTAGATCTATGTATGCCGGAAGAATGTTGGTCTTACAACCGGTCTTGCCACAAATATTGGTGATTGCCTGGACGGCTTTCCTGGTCCCTGAAGGGATGGCTATAATAATTTCATCAACCTTATATTTTTTCACTAATGCCGGAATGGCATCCCGGTTGCCTAAAACCTTTTTGCCTGCAATCCTGGTTCCCAGCTTGTCCGGATCATCATCCACAACGGCGACAACGTTCTTATTCGACTGTGGGTTGCCACGGATTTCTTTGACCATACTGGCTCCCGCATCCCCTGCGCCGACAATAAGCACTCTGGAAGGCGCCTTAACAGAAGTGCCTCCATGAAGTATCCGCCCAGGCAGTCGCCTGATATCTCCTGAGTGGCGAACGCTTCGCAACATCCGGTAACCGATCCTGGAGCCACCCAGAAAGAGAATATCAAAGGCCAAGGTCATTAGATAGACGCTCCTGGGAAGCATCTGCTCAAAGTACAGCATTACCAGTACGACAGATGAAAAGTCAATAATGGCTGCCACGCAGACCCGGAAGACCTCATGGGTTCCGGCATATTTCCAAAGGCTGCTGTACAGACCCATGGCTCCATTTACCGCAATCTTAATCACAGTGATAAAAACAGCCCAATTTGCATAGACAGTTAAGTACCTTCCAAACTCATCGGAATGTACCACAAAGTCAAATCGGAGCAGCAGAGCGAAGATAAATGCCAAGTTAATAAGAATAATGTCTGCGAAAACAAGGATGCCAATTATAGAATATTTCTTCATATATATCCTCATTTTATGTAATATTTTGCCGCGTCTCTAGTCAAAGTTCAAAGATACCCACACCTCCGGGATTTTCCCAGAGGTGCTATCTAAGTTAATAATACTATTATTTCCCTGTTTACGCAACCCCCTAATGGTTGTCTAAGGGCTTTACAGCAGGGCCGCTGATCACTTCTCCGTCAATATCAAACCGGGAACCGTGGCAGGGGCAATCCCAGCTCCGTTCCTCCGGATTCCAGGCAAGCTGACAACCCATGTGACGGCATTTTGCCAATACTACGTGGAGTGCGCTCTGCTCATCCCGAAACACGCCTACTTTCTCTCCTTTGTATTCCACCACGCCTCCATGGCCCGGTTGAACGGCAGCCGCTTCTTCCTCCGGCATTGAGAAGATTTCCCTTAGAAGACCGCTTCCGATGGTTTTTACATCATCCCAGAGCCCCTCAGAAGATGTGGGTTTTGTAAACCGGTGGGGTGAAAAGACTTCGCCACCCTCTGCAGCAATCTCGTAAGGTTTTTGTGCGATCATGGAAGAAATGATATCCGCAGCGATCATAGAACTGGTCATACCCCACTTCTGGAACCCTGTGGCGATGTACCAATTGGGACGATCGGAAGCATAGCGCCCGATATAGGGAACCCCGTCCAGAGGCATGCAATCCTGAGTTGACCAGGCATAGCGTTCCCTTGCATTGGGGAACCATCTCTGCGCTGCCTCCCGCAGGGTTTGATAGGTTCCGCCTTTCTCATTCTCCCCTGTTCTGTGGCTGCCTCCGGCCAAAAGCAACAGATCTTCGTAGTTTCGGAAAGACCAACCCTCCTTGTCTATTCCAATATAATGTCCGTTCACTTGCGGGCAACCGGACAAGGCCAGGATATAGGCTCTTTCCTGATATAGACGTGCGAAATAGTAGCCCGGCATAATCAAAAATGGATAATGACAGGCGAATATTACATGGCGTGCAGATATTTTCCCTTTGCTAGTTATCACAAGGCTTTTCTCTAATTTCTGAGAAGCTGTAGCGCTTCCCGTCAGTTGCACGTCAAGCACTCTTGTATTTTCATAAATTCTAAGCCCTTCCGCCATTGACTTCAGAAACAGCAGAGGATGATATTGAGCCTGACCATGAAATAGCAGAGCCGCTTCTGCTGAAAAAGGGAGACCCCAACCCTTATCTGCCGTCAAATCGCCTTTCTCCAGAAACGTATTTGGGATCCCAAGCTTTGTCGCCGCACGGGCTTCCTTCTGCAGCTCTTTTGCTTTGTCCTCTTTTGTGGTATACAGGCTGGCGTTTTTTTCTTCCAGCCTGCATTCGATGGCTCTTTCCTGAACCAACTGACGGAAAAAGGCAATGGCTCGTTGATTAGCGGCCGCGTACTGCAGGGCTTTCTCCATCCCCAGATCGGTAATCAGCCGGTCATAGATCATATCATGCTGAGATGTAAGCTTAGCCGTGGTATAACCGGTGGTGCCTCTTCCGATTCGATCGGCCTCCAGCACAATCGTATCAATCCCCTTGGCCTTCAACATATTTGCGGTCAGAATGCCCGCCAACCCCGCGCCGATGACTACTGCATCAACTTCTGTGAATTCCTCCTGCAAGGATTCTCTTTTCTCAATTTCGCAAGTGGCGGTCCACAAGGATTCTCTTTTTTCCATAATTGTCCTCACCTCCGCCCATAGGTTTTCCATTTCCCGCCGGTTCTATGCCCCATATGGGAACGCACCCGTTCTTCTCTGCATATACTGGATGTGACAGCGAAGGGAGGTTGGTAATATGCCTATAATCCCATTCATTATAGGTGTCGCAGTGGGCCATTGCTGCGGCGATTCAAACAGAAGAAGCCGATGCTGCGCCAGACGCCGTTGTTGCTGCTAAAGCAGTTTAAATAAAAGGAGCACCACACGTGCTCCTTTTCAATATTTGCTGAACCAATCACTATTCTATTTTTCAGGATTCATTAGGGTTTCGGAAGCAGGGGGTTCCGTTGCTGTCTCAGAGGCCGCTGTCTCAGGCGCTACGGCCTTTGCGACCGCTTGCTCCAGTTTGCCCTTAAGCGTCTGGTTTTCGTTCTGCAAAGAGGTTATGGTTTTCTTATCGTTACGGATACCGGCTTTTAGCTTCATCTGCTTGACCAGGCTCAACAAGAGCACGGCAATGGCTCCAAAAATAGCAGACACCAATATGATCAATGCCTGAGAAATGCTCACTTTCCAAGCCAGAAAATTAACCTCCACCGCCGCTGCGTTCTGAATAGCGAACACTGCCACGACTAGAGCAAAGATCAGTGACAAAACAAACTTCCAACTCATTTCTCCAACCTCTCATTCTTATGCATTTGTACTACTAATACCCAGGTAGCGTCCGTTTATTCATGGCAGTTATAATTGACCGGGAGTATCGGATGGATCCGTTGAATCCGGCAAATCGGAAGATTCATCAGGTGAGGAGTCCTGGATTGGCGACCGGTCAAATTTAATTGTATAGTCTTTTGTTTTCAGGCCATCCATGGATAGAATGGTGAAGGTAAGTTCTCTGGTGGTATCGTTCAGCGGTATAAAAATCTCATCCCCTGAATTTTTCTGGGTACCGGCTATAGCAATCTTTGCACCGTAGTCTGCTGTGTTGATGACCAGTTTTACTGTTACAGGATCCGCGCTGATTGCGAAGGATGCTCCAGAAGAAGGATCGTATTCCACACCGTTAATATACATGTTGGATATCTCAACGCTGCCCGCTGCCTTGACCTTAAACTTATACGTTTTATTTCTGGTCTTTCCATCCTCTTGCACGATTACTTCTACGTCCGCCTCCCCATTGATCAGAGCAATGGTGTTTCCAGACTCAACCCTGTTGTTTTTTATAGTCAAGCTACCCACGAAGAAATCTGCGTTGGCTACCGCTTCCACATCTATAGAAGTGGTCCCATTGGCGACAATAATTGTGCCATAGTCGGTCTTATCCGGGCTGAATCCGGTAAGCACATTGGATGATCCCGTATCAGGGATCACTGTCAGCGACTTCAGCTTCAAAGGTTCTGTCGTGACAGCGGCGTTAATAATCGGCGAAACATTGTTGTTTCCATCGTACAGTACCGCGTAGACCTTATAAGCCGTATCCCTCGTAATACTCCCACCGGAGAATTTCAAGGTTGTTGCGTTGGAAGCCGTTGCAGATACATTGACCGCTGCAATCGCGTTGTTTCCCGCTGCATCCTTTCCATCCCGGATCTGTGCCGCCGAGGGTGCGTTAGTGACGACGCTTGGCAGTAGCACCGCATAAATGCGTCCGCTTACGTTGGGAGTCACCTTCAGGTCCACCGCTGTTTCGTAAGGCACCGTGCTGACGTTGCTCAGCACAGGATTTCCCGCTGTGGTCCAGCTCACACTGGAAGCAGGCACATTCTCTCCGCTGGCTGTTTTCAAGGTAGAGGATCGAATCCCTATTGTGTATTTCGTATTCAGCGCCAGACTATAGTCAGCGTCCAGCGTGACGGTGATTCGGGTCTTTGCACTGTTGATAGAAACGGTGTAATCGTTGGTGCTTACAGTGTTTCTCCCTATTTGGAACAAAACTACGTTGCTCCTTAGATAACTGTCACTCGTGGAAAGGGTGCTTCCATTGTACCGTTTCACACCTTCCGAAAAATAAATGGTAAAGCTCTTGCTGTTCACTGCTACATTCGTGCTGCCGTTTGTGGGTGAATAGGTCACAGCCAGCTTCTCCGTATTGGTCCCGGTGTTGAAGTAGGAGGTCTCTCCTTCGTTCTCCTCACCGTTGGAATCAATCATTGTCCCGGCCTTTACCACGATGTAGTACCGTGTGCTTTCATCCAGAAGCTCGGAAGGCGTCAGGGTCATCACCGTTTTAGCAGAGTTGATAGACCCGGTATAGGCAACCCTGCTCCCGGTGGTAGAGCCTTTTCGAATCGTTACAATGTCCTGTATCTCTGCGTTGGTAATAGAACTTCCATCGTCCTCCCGCATGGCGGAATTATAAGTTATGGTAATTTTGGTGTCCAGATAGACCTTTGTTTTGCCTCGTGCAGGACTAAATGTCATGGTCAGTTCTGGATCATTGTGGGAAGGGGTTTCTCCACCGGAGCGGATGGACCACCTTCTGGGTTTGGTCTCGTAGGTCACGCCTTTTGCATAGACCTGCATATCGGAAATGGTACCTGTTCCGTGAAAATAGGATTCGCCGTAAACGTTCGCCTGGCTAATCGTAGCCTTGCTCTCCACGGTAATGTCAGATCTCCGCCCGGCACTGTTCACGTCCAGTGTAGTGATGGTTCCCGAAAGCAGTTGCAGGTCGGAAGATGAGCCATCCAGTGAGACATAGGGGAAGGTTCCTTGCAGGGTTCCGGATGACGAAGAAGTAAAGCTGACCCGTTCAAATCCGGTTCCGAAAGCGCCTCCTGAGAGGCTGGAAGTCTGAAGGGCAAAGTCTTGGGAACACTGGGTGTTCAAAATCACAGTCTCCCCTTTTGCAAGTAGCCGGACTGGATCGGCGGACCGGTTTATAACCGCATCGGCCACACGGGAATTGTTAATTGTCACCGTGTCTTCTCCGCCTCCCTGAACGATGAGTTTGCCCAGGATGACACAGTTGTCTATCGTCGCATCTCCATCGTCCAGATCTTTATGAATCGTGACATTGTTGGAATAGATTCTGCCTGTAAGCTTGGTCCCGTCCTTTTTGACCACGGGGTCCGTGGAGACGATGGTTTCCTTTGCTATGATATCGCTGATAATCTTTGCGGCTTGGGCCCGTGTCAGGGAATCCAAAGGATGTATTTTTCCATCGGTGTATCCCGATATGTAGCCCTTTCCGCTCACTTTGGACATTGCCGTGTATGCCCAGTCGGAAATGGATCTGTAGTCCCCGTAACGGTTCAGGTTTGTGCTGTAACCGTAGGTAGGTATGATTCTCGCCAGCATCACTGCGGCCTCCTGGCGGGTGATCTTGTAGTTGGGACGGAAGGTTCCATCGTCAAATCCGCTGACAAAGCCGGCTGTTACAGCCTTAGACACATCGGCATAATACCAGGCTCCGGAGGGAACATCATTGAAACGGGTGTTTCCCGTAGCGGTGTTTCCTAAGGCTCGGTTTACCATGCTGATAAATTCTGCTCTTGAGACCTTTTCGTCAGGAAGAAATCTTCCATCGGTATAGCCTTTGATAATCCCCTGCGCCACTGCCGTTTCAATATATTGTTCAGCCCAGTGACCTCTGATGTCTTTGAAACTGGAAGCTCCGTAGCTTTCCATGGGCAGAAACAGCCCAAATAGTAAAGCACCGGAAAGCAACAGACAGCTCAGTTTCCTATAAATCTTGTTTCCCAAAATATCTCCCCCCCTAATTTATCTTAAACCTGTGACGATAAAACTTTAACATATGTTTCAATTCTATCTCATTTAATTCCAAAAATCCATAATCATTAACGTTCTACTGATAAAAGCCTCATAGGCAGAAACCTCCGACCATGCTCGCCCGCATGAATCCGGAGGTTTCCCAAAACTAGCCTTATGTATATCAAAGTCTGTGTCAATTGTTCTGCTTATTTTTTTCTCCGTTACCTTTTCCGGATTCATTTTCTTTTTCTTCGTTCTTTTCCTTTACTTCCTTCTTTTCTTTTTCCTTATTGGAATTATTCCAATCGGGTGTTTCCCCCGGGTCTTTTCCTTTGCCGCTCTTTACACCTTTTGGCTGATCTCCGTCATCCTTGTCGATGGCATCTTCCTCATCGTCCTGCTCTTTGTCCTTATCTTTTCGGTCTGCCTTTTCCTGTTCCTTTAAGGCTTTTTTGTTTTCCTTGATGAGCTTGTTGATATCTTTCACCGGTTTATCCAGCCATTCTTCGATCACGATATCCTCAGGGTCCGGGGAACTTTTAACCAGTTTCTCCACGAGGTTGAGTTTGCCCGGTGTGACTCCTAATTTTTCCGCCTCTTTTACCCGTTCCAAACCCACTGCTTCCGCCTCCACTGCAGCAGTTTTTCCTTCTTCATCAATACACTCACGGACACTTGCTTCCAGTCTAATTGCCAGTTTTTCCGCCTTGGCTTGATTCTCTCCGGATGTGGTAATGATTACGCCACCGTTTTTGTCATTCGTTATGTAATTTCCCTCAATCAACTTATCCGTTAACTGCTCCATGGCCTTTTCAATAGCCATGTGCTTTAGGGATATGGAGGATAGCAGCTCCACTCCGTCATCGTTCACCGCTTTTACATCCACTACTCTGTCGAAGATATTGATTGCAATCTCAACAGAGGGGTTGACATCGACGCTAATATAGGCGTCTGGAGTAGTATAGGCGAAGGCTCCCGTCACAAATAGAACAAAAGCCGCGGCAACTCCGGCCCCCCACCGGAGAAGCCCGGGACGAATGCGGGGTCTTTCCCGTAAGATAACTTCTTCGCCTATGCGATACGTTCGGTCCTTAATTCCCCTAATTTCGCCATTTTCAGTCAGTAATGAGGCCATCCCTTCTTTAATATCTACAACAATCCCCTTCATTTAGTACATCTCCTTTTTTATATAAGCCATATATGTACACAGTACGGGATAGTCTCCGGATACGATCTCCGCTGCTGCTATTATGTATTTTCTATGGCGTTCCAGAATTTTTCGGGGTACTTTTGTATTTTTTTCTATCTCCGCGATGGGAAGTATCTTGAAAGATTTCATACGGTGCATCAAGTGGGGATGGTCCACAAGGCATATCACAGCCCGGGCACAAGCAGTCTTGGTCTTTTTCGCCTTCGGTGATACGGATATCAAATCCATAAAACGAATGCCATATTTGTCTAGCACCTGAGAAATGGCCTCTATTTCCCATCTTGCACTATCTTCCACTTCCAAGGCGGTCTTGTCCACAACTTGGCGAGACAGGGAAAAATCTCCTTCCTCCCAATTCGTTTCACTGCTGAAACACAGGGGATCCACAAGCAATTCCGGCGTTTCACGGGACTTCTTCCTGATAAAGTCATAGATCCTTCTCTTAATTACCATCTCGGAAAATGGAATGAAACTCCCTTTCTCCGGATCATAGGAATTGATTGCCTCATTGAAGGCAAAAAATGCAACGGACCAAACATCATCGCTCTTTGTGATGTATTGATTCGTTGTCTTGTATGCTGTTTTCAATACGAAGCTTTCGAAGCGAAAAAGAAACTCCTCGCGATAAGCCTTTTCAACCTTTGCCCTTATGGCATCTCTATCTATTTCTCTCATCAAAAATTCCTCAGTAAAGATATTCGGCTGAAGAAGACTTTTTTTCGGGGTACTTTCAAAACCTCTTCTTATAAAACAGATACGCCAGAGCCACGGCCAATACCATGAGGATAGCTAAGGCAATCCTTCCATAGACATCCATGTAGTCCGAGATTCTCTCCCAGGACGCGCCTGCCAGAGAGCCGACATACACGAGCACGAAGTTCCAAATAACCGTTCCTGCCCCGGTGAGTAGAAAGAACTTTCCCATATTCATGCGGGATATTCCTGCGGGAATGGAGATCAGGCTACGCACGATGGGAATAAACCGACAGAAAAACACAGTGAAAGTGCCTTTTCGTGAAAACCAGCCTACGGCACGGTCCACGTCGTTGGGGTTGAAATGCAACAACTCCCCAAGTGGGCCATTCAGCCAATGCTGAAGTCTTTGGGGATTGAGCCATCTGCCAATTCCATAAAGTACTGTAGCTCCGGCCAAGGCTCCTGCGGTGGCGGAACCAACCACACCCAATAGACTCATGGAGGTAAAGGTCGTCAGAAACCCTCCAAACGTCAAAATGACCTCCGAGGGAATTGGCGGGAATATAGTCTCTATTGCGATAAGCAATGCAACACCCGCATATCCGAACTGATTTACGAACTCTATCATCCATTCCTGCATAGTATCACCTTATATTATTATTAAGAATACGTCGGGAAATGTCAAGCACAGCCACGGGGACAGACCCTTTGGCTGCATTTGCCCCCACGGGGACAGACCCTCTGGTTGAATTTGCCCCCACGGGGTCTGTCCCTCTGGTTGAATTTGCCCCCACGGGGTCTGTCCCTCTGGTTGAATCACACCTATCTGACCCCATTTGCTCAAATTTACAACTCATACGGTAATATTTGAATTTTAGAGCTAATTCTGTGCAAATTTTCAACTAGTACGTCTAATATTTCAATTTTCGAGCAAAATTCGTGCAAATTTTCAACTAGTACGGTGATATTTGAAATAAATCTACGTACTACTTGATTTTTTGCACTCTCGTGGATGCGTGGATGCGGACATTATCTTAGGATGGTTAACCAGCAAATCCAAATCGATCAAGACCTTTTGCTTCAATCTATCGGATTCATGCTATGGTCTGCTTAACAAATGACATCGGGTCGTGAGCGGTAACTTGGTTATTCTTTCTCAAATTTTTGTAAGATGTTCACCGCTGCCCCAGTCAAAACCAGCACAATACCGAAGATTGCGGGTGCTCCTAAGGGTTCTTTCAGGATGATAACAGCTAAGATCGGCGCAATGGCCGCTTTCACAAGAAATGTTATAGATCCTGTTGTAGCATTCGAAAGCGAAATTGCCTGGAAATAGAACAGATAAGCCAACCCGGTAACAAAAACACTCAAATACAGAACCAGGAACACGTTATCCGGCCAGATTCCCATAATCACGGGCTTATCCAAAATCCACAGAATTGCCAACAACACCAGAGATCCGAAGATAAAACTAATTGAGGTCTGAGGAATAGCCCCGATTTTCTTTATACTGATCTTTCCCAGAACGCTGTAGAGACCAAAGATTGCCGCGCCTCCCAAGACCATCAGAACCCCTTGAACTGTGTTGCCTTCTTGCATGTTAAAGGGGTTCACCATAAAGAAAATTCCCGTCAAACTCAGGAACAAAGCTACCACATTTTTCCAGTTCATCTTTTCATGAATGAGAATATGAGCGAAGAACATCGTAAACAGAGGATTTACACACATGATAACGGCAGCTGTAGCGGCGTTTGACCTCATGACGCCCAGTTGAAAAAGTACCATACTCATGGGAATACATACAATGCCCAAAAGGAGTAAGTACAAATAATCCTTCACACTGATTCGAAGTTGCCTACGCTTTATTTCAGATACTGCAAATGGCAACAACATTAACCTCCCACCATAAAACGCAAAAAAGTGAGCTGAAACTCGTCCATCTCGTTTCCGGCAAGCTTAAGGGAAACTTCCATTGTCCCAAAGAAAAATGCGGCTAAAAATATGTACAATGTTATTTTTTCATCTATGTTTCTAT
>Ga0172382_10006162_pt1 | contig 17549 bp, 20 predicted proteins | sample Leawel138RmetaG_FD_122245 | JGI IMG/M metagenome (GOLD analysis project Ga0172382, IMG submission 122245) | Leachate microbial communities from a municipal landfill in Southern Ontario, Canada - Leachate well 138R metaG | ecosystem: Engineered > Solid waste > Landfill > Unclassified | place...
AGACATTTCCATTCAACTTTTGAATCCCTTTTAAAAACTATACCATTTTCAATATTCTGTGCAAGTTTTTTATATCTTTCTTCATGATGTTTTTCAACTTTTGCGATAGCTCTGTAAGCGTGAGCTATTTCTGGAAACCCTTCTTTTTCAGCAGTTGCTGCAAAAGCTGGATATAATTCAGTCCATTCTTCATTTTCGCCACTTGCTGCTGCTTTAAGATTTTCAAGAGTATTTCCCATTTTTCCAGCTGGATACATAGCTGTTATTTCAAGACCTTCACCGGATTCAAGAAATTTGAAAAATCTTTTAGCATGTTCTTCTTCGTTCGCTGCTGTTTCAAGAAAAATATTCTGTATCTGTTCATATCCTTCTTTTTTTGCTACTTTTGCCCAGTAGGTATATCTGTTTCTTGCCTGAGATTCTCCTGCAAAGGATTTGAGAAGATTTTTTTCTGTTTCTGTTCCTCTTACACTAGCCATTAATAATTCCTCCTTGTTTTTTTATGTTAATATTTATTTAAACTGACATTGTTACAAGATTTGCACTTACACCTGGAAGATTTGAAAGCAGTTTCTGCATATTGCGTATTTTTTCAATATCTCCAACCATTTCTAACATTAACAGACCTGCATCTGAACAGTTGTCAAGTACACCGTCATGAATTCCAAGTCTTGTTTTAATAAGACATCCCCATTCAGTTAAAATCTGCTGAACATGAACAGCCTGTTTTTTTCTTCCGTCAATTAAAACTAAAATAATTGTTTTTTCCATTAATTAACTCCTTTTTGATTAAAAAAATCAGCATATTTAGCATCGATAACCATTATATGATTAAGTAACCATTTTTTGAGAAAATCCATAGTTTGTACTGCTGAAACAAGTTTTTTGGCTTTAATATCATTTCTGTATTCTGAAATTTTGTCAATAAACTGTTTATGGGCTCTTTTCTGGTCTTCGATTCCAGGATAACCATGTTGAGCCATAAGTTTTTCTTCATCGCCAAAATGTCTCTGAGTGTAAGTTGAAAGTTCGGTTAAAATACTTTCAAGCATTTCAGAGCCTTTTCCTACTTTCATATATTCATGAAGTTTGTCCATTATGGCAAAAAGTTGTTTGTGTTGATTGTCCATAGCATTTACTTTAACGCTGTAATCATTTTTCCATACAAATAAAGGCATTATTCCTCCGAGTTAGTTGACGCCGTTGCTGTTAAAAAAATTTGAGTATTTCTGGTCAGATTTCATTATGTGATTAGAAAGCCAGTCTTTTAAAAAGTTCATTACTTTCAAACTCAGCATCATTTTCTGAGCTTCCAAGTCTTTTTTAATATTGTTAACTTCCTGAACGAATTTTGTATGTTCTATTTTGTGCTGATTATAATCAGGGTATTTAAATTTTATCATTAAATCTTCTTCAGTTTTAAAATGTTCAGCAGTATAATTAATTAAATCGTTCAGAATTTTACCAATAATATCATTAGCCTGACCGGCTTTCATTGCATCATGAAGTTCATTTATCATTGATATCAGTTTTTTATGCTGATTATCAATTTTGTCAATTTTGACACTTAAATTACTTGACCAGTTGATAATTGCCATTTTTATACTCCCGTTATTACTGTTTTTCAAATAAATCTTTTGTTGCACCGCATAGAGGACATACCCAGCTTTCTGGAATATCTTCAAAAGAAGTACCAGCAGCTACTCCATTGTCAGGGTCACCTGTTTCCGGGTCGTAAACATAACCACAAATTGTGCATACATATTTGTCCATTTAAAAATCCTCCTTATAAATATTTCTTTTTTGCATCTGATAATATTGCAACATGTTTCATTTCTTCTTTTATTATTTCACTGATTTTATCTTTTCCCAGAGCTTCTGGAACCAGTTCTTTTATACCTAAATAATAAAGTACGCTCTGTTTTTCTTTTTCTATTGCATATTTGAAAATAGCTTCAATACTTTTAATGTGTTCTTCCATTTTATCGTTCTTTAAGTCATAAATTATATTGTCAGCCATTGATTCAAGATATGAAAAAAGTTGTCCATCTGTGTCAACTTCATGCTTAGTCCAGGCCTGATCATCTGGAAGATAATTTTTTAAATCTTCAAAAACCATTTCGTGTACCTGTTCCATTGATGCAAGGTCATTAAGAAGCTGTTTTGCTTCAGGGTTTATAACTTTTTCTGATGCAAGTTTGTAAAATGCAGCACCATTTCTTTCGATTTTTTTAGCCATTTCAATAATTTCAAGTGCGTTAAATTTCATGCTCATTAATTTCCTCCTTTTACAAGAGGGGAGGGCATGGTGAAAGTTCTAGCCCCAAGCTCGCGGTCAAGCATGAAAAGCGCACTTTTGTCATTTCCGACAAGTTCAAGATTAGATACAACAGTGCCAACTGATTCTTCTTCTTCAACCTGTTCAGATATAAACCACTGCAAAAAGTTGTTTGTAGCATGATCGCTTTCTTTTATTGCAAGATCAACAAGTTTATTAATTCTGTCTGTAACGTATTGTTCATGCTTTAAAGAAGCTTTAAAAACATCAAGCGGGGATTTCCATGTTACTTCAGGTTTTTTTATAGCATCAAGAACAACTTCTCCGCCTCTTTCTGTAATGTGATTATAGAAAATCATTGCATGAGCAATTTCTTCCTGTGTCTGTGCTTTCATCCATGCAGAAAAACCTGAAAGTCCTTTGCTGTCAAAGAAAGCAGCCATTGCAAGATACAGATATGAAGAATATAGTTCAGCATTAATCTGATCATTTAACATTTTTTCCATTTTTTTTGAAAGCATAAAATTCTCCTGTTTATTTAATTGATTTCGTTTTTCCACAAACCGTGAACATTACAGTATTCTCTTGCTGTAAGTTTTTTTGCTTTTACTTTAAATTCAGCAACGGGCTGATCGCCAGGGTTAAGGAATTTTTTGTAAGAAGTGTTGTCAGCAATAATCTGAATCCACTCAATATAATGTTTTTCTTCCATTGGATGAATAGTACTTCCAACAGTAACTGTAATTGAATCTTCACCGAAAACTACAACAGGAACGTGTTTTTCCGTTGCCATATCAGCTGTTTTTTCTTCCATAAGTTTCATAGGCTGACCACAGCAGACTAGTTCACCAGCTCCTTCGTGCATCATTTCAACAATGTTTCCGCATAATTCACATTTGTAAACTTCGAATCTTTTTGTCATTTTCGCTCCTCCAGTTATTATTAATTTTTTATAAAAGTTGCTGCTTTTTCTGGTGTTTTTCCTTTTACAACATTATGATAATAAGAATAAGTCATGGGATTTAATTCACCCCATGTATCGCCGTCAATTATTTCTCCGATAAACAGTGTATGGGTATGAATATCAACAGATTCAATAACCTTTGCTTCAATAAAACCAACAGTGTTTTTTTTGATTACAGGATTGCCGTCATTTGTAATACTGTATTCTGTTTTTTCAAACTTAGGATGAGTTTTACCGCACCTGAAACCAAAATTTGCAATAAATGGCAAATCAGCTTCTTCAGAAAGAATAGATACAGCAAAAGTCCCTGATTCTGATATGAATTCATTAGTGTAATTCTGTTTATTTATACTGACAGCAATTGTTGCAGGCTGTGCTGATATCTGAAACACAGTGTTTGCTATACAGCCATTTATTTCATTGTTTCTGTTACTGCATACTATGTATAATCCGTAATTTAACTTATGAAGAACATTATTGTTCATTCACCCTCCTGACATTTGTTGCATTTTCCTTTGATATAAATATGAATTTCGTCAATTTTTCCGCCATACTGCTCAACTGTTTTTGTGCATATTGCTGATTCAGTAGGAATATCATAAACTTCTTTACATGTTTTACAGTAAAAATGAGCATGATTACTTGTATCAACATCAAATCTCTGTTCATTTTCAGAAATTTTTATACTTATCAGTAAATTGTTTTTTTCAAATAATTTTAAAGTGTTATAGACTGTGGTAAGAGATAATGTCGGGATTTCTTTTACAAGATCCCTGTATATAGTGTCAGCTGTCGGATGGATTCTATTATTCAGCAGGTAATCGAAAATTTTAATTCTCTGAAAGGATGGTTTGACATCAAATTTTCTTAACATGTTAGCAGATTTTTCCATTCTTTTTAGTCCTTTTTTTTAGTTTGTAATGGTTACATTTTTAAAGATATTATAATTTTCTTCTTTTGTCAAGTCCTCCTTTTTTATTTAAAGATTTCTCCTGCTTCTTTATACCATAAAAGTAAATCTAAATGGTCCATGGGAATATTTTCTTTTTCCGAAAAAACTCCGAGCTTTTTTTCCAGTTCAACATAATTTTTTTTATTTAAAGATTTTGGAATTTCTTTTATTATGTTCAGAAGAATCATATTTTTTAATATATGACGGTCAAGAATGGCTAAGTTTTTTCCAAATCCAATATTTCTTAAAAAATGACTTGCTTCTTTATATCCATAGCCTTTTATGTTTTTTACAAGCCATTCTCTTGTTTCAAAAGCATTATTAAAATTTTCCAGAAATTTTTTTATCTCAAGCTTTCCATTTTTTAAAAATTGGTTTCTTAAACTGTAGGCGTATTCAGATTTTTTATATTTAAATCTGACACCATCCATGCAGTTTAGTATATTTTCAGTAGTGCCTTTGGTGAGAAAACCTTCTGATTTAATGTTACAAACAGATTCCCAGCATTTTTTTGCTTTTGATTGAGGGGTAAAAATACAGAAAGTCATTTCTGCAAGTATATCCTCATCATTACCGGTTAAAAAATTATTTTCAAGCTCTCTCAATCTTTTAATAATTTCAGGTTTAATTTTATTATAAATTTTTAAAATATTATCAGTTTCTGTTTTGTTATATGACATTATTCCTCTTTTAAATTCAATGAAAATTGGCTATTTTTTCAAACTGTTTCAAGAAAAGACAGTATTTCGTTAATGTCAGGAAGTTCCGGTATATCATATATTTTAACAAAAATTACAATTCCATTTTCATCGATAATTATATTGGCTCTTTCAGAAAAACCATCGTTTCCCCTGAATATTCCTAATTTTATTGCAAGTTCACCTGAAGGCCAGAAATCAGATACAAGAGGTGTTTTATTAATATTAAGAGATTTTGCCCATTCGTTTTTTGTAAATGTTGTATCAATACTCAATCCTAATGCAACTGTATTGAGATTTTTAAATTTTTCAAAATTATTTTCAAGAGACTGCATCTGCTTTGCACATACGCCTGTCCATGCAAGTGGATGAAAGGACAAAAGGAGTTTTTTTCCTTTGAAATCTTCAGAACTTACAAGTTTTCCGTGATTATCTTTTAAATTAAAGTAAGGTATTTTGTCACCTGTTTTTATCATAAATCCTCCAAAGGTATTTTGTATAATAATAACATTATTTTAAAAAAATCTCAAACAAAAAATTCCCCATATTACGGTAAAAAATCCCCATTTTTTTTAATAAAAAATTTATCTTTTTTCTCAAAAACAATATTGTAAAGCTTTGATTTAATTGGTATATTATTTGCATAAATAAAAAGTGAAAAATTATGATTAGGAAATTTTTTGTATAATTACAATTTTATATTTTTGTCTGACAGTAAATGGGTTTGAAAATCCATTTTATAATAATATTTATTCTAATTTTAACAAAAGTATGCAGATGATTGAAAAGAATGATATTGAAAAAGCAGAAGAATTATTTGATAAATCACTTTTAAATGGCGAAAAATCAAAATCGGCAGATATTGACAGACTTTATTATAACAAGGGGAATTTTCACATGCTCAAAGGGGATTTTGAAAGTGCAAAAAGCCACTTCAGAAAAGCTTTTGAGGGTCATAATCTTACAGATAGAGAAAAATCTCTTGCATATTATAATTATGCAAACTCTGCTTTAAGCGAAGGTAAGGTAAAAGATGCAATAGAGTCCTATATTGAATCTATCAAAAAAGATAATGATAATATTATGGCAAAACATAATCTTGCTTATGCTTTGAAAATGTTAGAGCAGCAAGAAAATGAGCAACAGAAACAACAAAATCAGAATAATGAAAACAGTGAAAAGAATGATAATGAAGATGATAAAAATCAACAGAATAATGAACAGAATGAAAATAATCAGGAAGAACAGCAACAGGAAGAACAGCAACAGGAACAGAATGAACAGAAAAATGACAATGACAATAAAAAAAATAATGAAAATGAAGATGAAAATGAAAATGAAAATAATCAACTGAATAATGAGCAGGATGAAAATAATCAACAGGAAGAAATGGGAATTGACAGAATTATGAATTTTATTGAAGAAAAAGAAAAAGAAACTTTCAGAGATTTTATTAAAAAACAGATGGAAAGTGATAAAAATTATGATAATGAATTTGATTATTAATATTAAAAAATTTTTAATTCTTTTTTTAATTCTTTTTTTATACTCTACTGTAATTGCTGATGTAACTCTTTCAGTTTCTTCTTCAAATATTCAAATGAATTCTTCTTTTAATTTCAGAATTTCAATTGAGGGAAACTATAAAAATATTGGAGAGCCTGAGATTGAAAGAAGTGACTTTTTTCAGATAATTAATGTTTCAAGTGGAAGAAGTGTAAATATTGTAAATTTTCAGACCACTATAAGACATGATTTTACATATACAGCCATGGCGTTAAAAAAAGGTGAATTTGAACTTGGTCCTGCATTTGTTGAAGTTGATGGACGAAAAATTGAATCAAATAAAGTTATTTTAAGAATTCTCGATGCTGATGAATCAGCTGAATTACATGAACAGAACATAATTGCCTGGCAGGAAACTGATAAAGAGCATTATTACTTAGGAGAGCAGATAATTTTTAAAATTATTTTTGCTTATCGAAATGTCAGACTGGCTAATATAAGACTTGAAGAACCTGAAATGCTTAAAAATCTGTTTTCTCATCAGGCACAGCAGAAAGAAGGTCGCAGAATTATTAATGGTCAGCAGTACAATGTTATTGAGCTGATTTATCCAATAATTCCTCACAAAACAGGTAATTATGAAATTTCAGATACCCGACTATTTTTTGATGTTATTAAGCAGCAACAGAAAAGACGTAACGATTTTTTTGATGATGATTTTTTTGATTCTTTTTTTTCTGTAAGCCCATTTGCAGATGTGGATAAAAAAATGATACAACCTGAAAAAATCCTGTTTAAAATTGAACCCCTTCCAGATACTCCGGTGAATTTTTCAAATGGTGTTGGTATATTTGAATTAAGCTCTCAGATAAGTTCAAATAATGTTTCTCAGGGGGAAGCAATTGCTTTGAATATAAAAGTTTCTGGGGTTGGAAATGCTGCTTCTCTGGAAAGACCAGTAATAAAACATAACAGTGATTATTCCGTAACATTTTCCTCTGAAAGAAAAGAAGAAAAAACAGAAGATGGATTGATTTTTGGAGAAAAATATTTTGAATATATAATAATTCCTGAAAAAACAGGTGAAGTATTGATAGAACCATTTAAATTCATTTATTATAATACGTCGAAAAAAGATTTTGAAGAATTATCTACCCCGGTTTATAAAGTTAATGTAAGTCAGAATTTACATTTTTCAAACCAGAACGGAAAAATTGAAGATTTTTCTGGTGCGGGAGGGCAAAATTTTCAAAATTTGAAACATTCAGATACTGATATAAGATATATAATCAAAAGAAGAAAATTATCTATTAATTCACATAAAAAAATAATAGGGTTTTTAACATTTATAAACTTGATTTTTGTAGCTTCAAATTTAATTTATTTTCTTTCAGGATTGATTAGCAGCAAATTTGGCAAATCATCTAAATCTAAAATTTTAAATATACGAAAAAAGCTTTCTGAATTACTCAACACCAATGCTTTTTTTTCTAATTTTTCTCATGTTTACTGGAAAGGTTTTGAATTTCTTTTTTCAGATAAAACAGTTGATATTAACTCGGAAGTTGTAATTGACAGAATTAAACAATTGTTTGTTAATGATACAGAAATCGAAAATTTAATAAAACTTAATGAAAAAATTACCATGATAGCTTTTGGTGCTGTAAAAATAAATGCTGAAAATCAGAAAGAATATTTTGATGAAGCCAACAGACTTTTGAATTATTTTTATGATAAATGGAGGAAAAAAATATGAAAAAAATCTTAATTTCCGCTTTTATGTTTTTTTTCCTTGTAACAAATTCTTTTTCAGATGGTTTTACATTCTATGAAAATGGGGATTATGAGAATGCACTGGGAGAATTTCTTAAAATTGAGCATAAAAGTGAATATGACTATTATAACATTGGGAACTGTTATTATCGTTTGAATGATAATGTTAATGCTGTGGCTAATTATATGAAAGCTTTAACAATAAATCCAGGATTAAAAGATGCTCAACATAATCTCATGCTTTTATTGGGTGATGAGTTTAAACTACTTGAATGGTATTTTGTTCCATTTAACAAATTTTTTCTTATAAATATGACTTTATTTCTAATTCTTTTTTATTGTGGAGCAATTACAATAAAAACATTTTTCAACAAAAAAAATTCAACTGCGGTAATTATTATTATGGTTCTTTCAATTCTAAGTCTTGCATATACCTTGACTGTATGGATATATACACATAAAACAGATTATGCTGTGGTTAAAGAACAAGGCGAGATTTATAGCTCTCCTTCATATTCTGGTGTGGTGATTGGGAATTTTAACCCGCCTGTTATTGTTGAAATAATTGAAGAAGGTGCAAATTTTTCAAATATTATTGATAATTCAGGTGTTTCTGGCTGGGTGGAAAATAAAAATTTAATAAAAATTAAAGAACTGTGAAACAGTGGATGGAACGCGAGTAAAACGCGAATGAAACGCTGATGGAACGCGTATAGAAACGCGAATAAACCGTGAGAGAATCGGGAATGAATCTTAAGAGCGGTAATCGGTAATCTTAGAAAGTAAAAAAAAGTTTTAACTGTTGGTGTAAGCCAACTTTACTGACACTGGCAGGTGTCTTTACATGGCTGAAAGTCATCACATGTTGCCGAAAGGTAACATTACACGAGCGCAAGCGAGTAAGTGAGTATTGAAAAAAAACTTTTTTCTGATAAAATTTCCTTATTAAAATAACACATGTTTTTCAGGAGAGGGTTTATGAGAAAAAAAGCTATTCAGAATATTATTTCAAAATTAAATGAAAATAATTCAGAGCAATTTATCAGTCAGACCAAATCGATTTCTGAAGTATATGGGTCAAATACTTTCAATGACGATGTTATGAAAAAGAAACTGTCCAAAAGTATATATAACAGTCTCAAGCAGTGTGTTGAAGGTGGTGGAGAATTAACTGTTGGAATAGCTAATGAAGTTGCTCATGGAATGAAAGAGTGGGCTATAGAAAAAGGATGTACTCATTATGCTCACTGGTTTCAACCTCTAACTGGAGCAACAGCTGAAAAACATGATTCATTTTTAAATATTGATAATGGAAAAATCATTGAAAGATTTTCAGGTAAAGAGCTTGTTAAACAGGAGCCGGATGCTTCGAGTTTTCCTTCCGGTGGATTAAGAGCAACATTTGAAGCGAGAGGATATACAGCATGGGATCCGACAAGTCCTGCTTTCATAATGGATGATGAATCTGGAAAAACACTCTGTATTCCTTCTGTATTTGTAACATATACAGGGCATTCGCTTGATTTAAAAAGTCCTCTGCTTAAATCAATGGAAGCGCTTGAAAATTCTGCTTCCAAACTTCTTGAATTATTTGGAGTTAAAGAAGCGAGAGTATTATCCTGTGTTGGACCAGAGCAGGAGTATTTTCTTGTTGATAGAAATTTGGCATATATGAGACAGGACCTTCTTGTGTGCGGAAGAACACTTTTTGGAGCCAGACCACCTAAAGGTCAGGAACTTGACGATCAGTATTTTGGAAGTATCAAAGAAAGAATGTTATCTTTTATGGGTGATGTTGAAACAGAATGTTACAAGCTTGGTATTCCTCTGAAAACTCGTCATAATGAGGTTGCACCGCATCAGTATGAATTTGCTCCTGTTTATGAAGAGGCAAATATAGCAACAGACCATAATCAACTGACAGTTGAAATAATGAAAAAGAAAGCGCAGAAGCATGGATTTCTACTCCTTCTACATGAAAAACCTTTTGCAAGAATTAATGGTAGTGGAAAACATATTAACTGGTCATTAAACACAGAAAATTTGAATCTTCTTGATCCAGGTGATAATCCTCATGATAATCTTCAATTTTTAACTTTTTTATTAGCTTCTGTTAGAGCTTTTTATAAACATTCTGCCTTGCTGAGGGCTTCGGTGGCTTCGGCTTCAAACGATCACAGACTGGGTGGGAATGAAGCTCCTCCTGCCATTATATCTGTTTTTTTAGGAGCTGGATTGACATCGGTTCTTAATAGAATAGAAAATAATAAATTAAAAGTGAGAGAATTTGAAGATATTATTAATCTCGGAATTTCAAAACTTCCAAGAATAAGCAGGGATAATACGGATAGAAACAGAACTTCACCACTGGCTTTCACTGGTAATAAATTTGAATTCAGAGCGGTAGGCTCTCAGCAGTCGGTTGCAATTCCGGTAACGGTAATCAATACAGCAGTTGCAGAATCGATTGATTATATTTATGAAAAAATTGTTAATAAAAATAAATCTCTTAAGAATTTTGTTCAGGCTGTTATTGAAGTTTTGAGAGAAATAATTCCTGAAATTAAACCAGTGCTTTTTGAAGGGGATAATTATTCTGAATCATGGGTTAAAGAAGCCAAAAAAAGAAAATTGCCTGTTCTTGTAAAAACCCCTGAATCGGTTAAGGTTTTTGAATGTTCAGACTCTATAAATCTTTTTGAAAAATACAGAGTTTTTTCAAAAATTGAGCTTAAAGCAAGGTGTGAGATTGAACTTGAAAGATATTGTAAAACAATAAATATTGAGGCAATGACATGTATTGAAATGGCTAAAACTAAAATACTACCTCCGGCATTGAAATATCAGCAGCTATTAATTGATAATGTAAAAGAATTAAAAAATCTTTATGGAAAACAGAGTAAAACATACGAATTCATAGAGTTAAATTTGCTTAAATTAAATACATTAATAAATAATCTTTATATTTATATTGAAAAACTTGAAAAAAATATTTTGAAAATCGATTTTGATAAGCTTCATAAATCAGCTGATTTATGTTCGGGAGAAATTCTTTCAAATATGGAAGAGTTAAGAAATTCTGCTGATGAAATTGAAATACTTGTAAGCGATGAATTGTGGCAGTTGCCTAAATATTTTGAGTTATTATTTATTGATTGAAAATAGATTTTGATTTGGTTACTGGTTAAAAAAAACAATTGACAAAAAAAATAATAACGTATATAAAAATTAAGACTGGTTCAAAATTCACAGTTATCCTTAATTTTTAATTAAAATTTGCCGATGTATTAATTGGTAGAGTTTTCAAAATTACTATCACAAATTTTTTAAAAAAGAGGGTAACCAATGAGGCTTGATAACATTAGCAATATCAGAAGCAGTGTTTCTGGTTTGGAAAATTTAACTGATAAGAACAGAAATCAAAAAAACAAACTTAAAGAAACATGTCAGGAATTTGAATCCATTTTTGTTAATGAAATGATGAAAGCAATGCGTAAAACAATTAACAAAACTGGTCTGGTAGATGGTGGTCAGGCAGAAAATATTTTCCAGTCAATGTTGGATGAAGAATATGCGAGAGAGATTTCACAGAATGGCACTCTCGGACTTTCTGATATGTTATTTAATCAATTAGGACAAAATCTTTGATTCTGGAAGGTATATTTTATGAAATCGTTTGCTGAACTGAAAGAAATGAAAAAAAGAGAAATTACAACACTTGCAAAAAAACTTGATATTAAAAAGAATGACGAGGAAAGTTACGAAGAGTTTCTTGGTAGAATTCTTGTTCAAATAGCCGAAATCGAAAATGTTCCAATATCAACAGGGGTGCTTGAAATATTACCTGATGGTTATGGCTTTCTGAGATCTCAGACATTTACTCAGAGTAAAGAAGATGTTTATGTTTCTCCAATTCAGATTAGAAGGTTCAATCTTTTAACCGGTGATCATGTAATTGGTCAGGTGCGACTTCCAGATGATCCTGATAAATACAGAGCTTTAACAAAAATTGAATGTGTAAATGGTTTTACTCTTGATGAAATAAAATCAAGAGTGAATTTTGATAAACTTATACCTATTTTTCCTGAAGAAATGATACCTCTTGAAAGAAAAGACGGGAATACTTCTGCAAGAATTATTGATATCATAACTCCTATCGGAAAAGGGCAGAGAGGTCTTATTGTTGCTCCTCCGAAAGCTGGAAAAACAACTTTGATTAAAGAAATTGCTAATTCAATTACAGAAAATTTTCCAGATGCTGAGCTGATAATTCTTCTTATAGATGAAAGACCGGAAGAAGTAACAGATATTCAACGTTCAACAAAAGCCGAAGTTGTAAGTTCAACTTTTGATGAACCAATCACAAAGCATATACAGGTTTCTGAAATTGTTTTAGAAAGAGCAAAAAGACTGGTTGAACAGGGGAAAGATGTTGTTGTTCTTCTTGACAGTATTACAAGACTTGCGAGAGCATATAACCTGGCATTACCTACAACAGGTCAGACTTTATCCGGTGGTGTTAATCCGGCAGCTTTATACAAGCCAAAAAGATTTTTTGGTGCAGCAAGAAATATTGAAAATGGTGGAAGTTTTACAATACTTGCGACTGCACTTGTTGATACAGGTTCAAAAATGGATGATGTTATTTTTGAAGAGTTTAAAGGAACAGGAAATATGGAGCTGGTTCTTGATAGAAAACTTTTTGAAAAGAGATTGTTCCCTGCAATTGATATTAAACGTTCTTCTACAAGAAAAGAAGAGCTTCTTCTTGATAGAGAAGTATTGAGCAGAATATGGATGTTAAGAAAGGTTTTAGAACCATTAAGTCCAGGTGAAGCTATGGAACTTCTATTAAAAAGAATAAAAAATACAAGAAATAATATAGAATTTTTACTATCTTTAAACAAATATGACAATGTGGAAGAATATTAAAGCGATTTCTTATGAAACGCTTCAAAATTAATTTTGATATTGATTTTTATCTTGCAGCATTTTTTTATGCATTACTTGTCAAATTTCTTGTTGTATCTCTAATTGGAATAAATCTTCAGAGAGTGGACTATACTGTTTACTATGAAGGGTATTCAGATATAAACATTAAAAAAATGGAACTTCTTGCAAATAATGATATAAGAATTGAAAGAAATCCAAGCTTTGTTTCACTTATAGGCGATGATATTAATAAAGCTGTCAAATTCAAATTTTTAGAAAATATTCCAGATGGAGTTGAAATAATAGAATATACAGTTCAATCGGGTGATAATATTTGGGACATAAGCCGAAAATTTAGAATTACACCTTCGGAATTACTAAAAGTAAACAATTTAAATACAGATGTTATTTTCAGAAATCAGGTTATAAAAATCCCTGTTTATTCTGGTAGAGTACAGCTACCTTCACATGTTATAAATTTATTGTGGCCTGTTAATGGTTGGATTTCATCAGGTTATGGTCCAAGAATACATCCTATAACAAGAAGGAATGATTTTCATGATGGTGTAGATATTGTGGCCGATTTTGATACACCTATAAGAGCTTCTGAAACTGGGATTGTAATATTTGCCGGTTACAGGCAGTTTGCCGGAAATACTGTAATTATAAGACATATTGACGGTGTTTCGACAATATATGCTCATTGCAGTAAAATTCTGGTAACCGCTGGAGATTATGTTGCCAAAGGTGATTATATTGCACGAATTGGGAAAACCGGACTTGCAACTGGTTATCATGTTCATTTTGCAGTTAAATTATACGGAACTTATGTAAATCCATTGCTTTATCTAAAACAGTATATTGAATAACAATTGATAAAAAAAATGGTAGGCGCTGCGGGATTTGAACCTGCGACCCCTTGCACGTCAAGCAAGTGCTCTCCCCCTGAGCTAAGCGCCCACCTTTTGATACTAAATATTAAAACACAATTCCTGATAATAATCCAGTAATTTTTTCAATTAAACCAAGATCATCTGGTACAACTGATTTGTTGTTCCAGTCCCATAAAAATCTTGATTCATAAATACTTGCCAACCCAGCACTTTTAAAGAAGAAAAATGCTTCATAATTTGCATCAAAAGCGTTGGTGGCAAAATTAGTTGAACCAGTTGCAACAAATTCACCATCAACTATTATTAGTTTTAGATGAAGTTCCTGACCAGGATCAATATCAAAATGTCTTACTTCACCATTAAAAGCATTTTCTGCTTTTTTTAATTCCTGAAAAGTTCCAAGAAGTTTATTATTTGGTCCACCCTTCCAGTCAAAAGAATAAAGATGTGTTGCTGGGTCAACCAGAATTTTTACATCCACTCCTCTTAAAGCAGCTTTTGAAACAGCTTTAATTAAGGTTTCTTCATTGAAAAGAAGCTGAGCAATATAGATTGATTTCTGTGCATTATCAATCATTTTAAGTAATGGTTCAAGAGTGTTATATGCATAAGGTGCTGTTACTGTTGGAAAAGCCTTAGCTTCAACAAATTCGCCGCTTCTCATTACGTTTCTCATTTCTCTTTCAGCGATTATTCCATTGTACTGCTCAAGATTTGTATATTCGTTTGCATATCCTAAAATCCAGTTGTTTATAAATATTTTTTCAATTTCTTTAACAAATGGTCCTACAACTTCAACCAGTGAATCACGGTTTTTAGCAACAGTGTCAGCAAAATTCATTCCACCAACCATTGCTCTTACGCCGTCAACAAGAATTATTTTGTTATGATCAACTTTTACAGGTCTTACGCCTTTTAAAAAAGAGGTTTCAGTATGAACTACAGGGAAATTTCTTTTTAATACTTCGGAAATTTTTTGTTTGTAAGGTGGTTTTACTGAAGAATCTCTTGTCATTCTTGGTTCGAATTCTTCATCATAAAAACCATAGTATTCGTAATAATTTCCATTCTGTTCACTTCTTGACTTGGTTTTAGGAAGAACCATATAGATTTTTACACCCTGTTCTCTTTTCTTTTCCAAAACATTAATAACGCGTTCACCTATTGTACCGCCGAATAGATACATGTTGAACATGATAGAAGTTTTTGCACTGTCAAGAAGTTCAAGTGCTCTTGTATAAACTTCGTCACTGTCCTGGAAAACTCTTACAGCACATGGCTGATAATTATAAAAATCCACTTCGAGAAGTCTTGGTTCAATTGTATCTCGGTAATATCTGTTGTAAGCACCAAAACTCAAAAAAGAAGGTAGAGAAAAAGGATTAGTATAATATTCTGATGAGTATGTTGCAGATGCACAGATTATCAATATCAATGCTATAAACAATTGTTTTTTCATATCAAATAATCTCCTTTAATTGTTAATTGTCAGATAGCAGACTGCCAGAAATATATCCGCTAACGCCTTTTGCTTCACCAATAAGAACATTAACTTTAAACCAGTTATTTCCAGCATCTTCAACTATTTCAACTTTGGAGTGTCTATGTACAGTTGTAATAACGTCAAAGTTTGTTCCTGGACCTTTTCTGAGATTTGCAGATCTGACATCAACAAATGCAGTTGGGTTTTCCTGATTTGTTTCGATTTCAGCGTAAACACCCAGTGCAGCTTCTGAATTGGAATTTTGACCAGCTCCTGAATTATTAAAAGCTGTTGAAAGTGGTATTACCTGTGAATAATACTGATTTAAAACCTCATTCCATTGAGTATCTCTGTTGAAATCAAGTCTTGCGTATTTATCAGCCATAAGTCTGTTGTATGCATTTACAAGTCTTTCGTTGTTGTTAGGGAACATGAAAATTGAAGTAACACCACCACCCTGAACACCTTCGAAATTGTGACCTGAAGCAAATTTTGCGAGTTCAGCTCTGGTAAGCATAGCCTGTGTTCGTTGAGCGTGATCTCTGATAGCAAACATATCAAGGTTATTACTACCACCAGCTGCCATATTTCTCATAAACATTGCAAGATCAATATATTCATATTCATAATCACCAGAATCTTTTGTATAAACACCTTCAAAAATTCCACCAAATTTTTCTGTATGGCTTCTTGCTGCTGAAAGAAGATCAATCATTTCTCTTCTTGTTCTCGAATTTTCAAGGTTTCTTCTGATACTGTAACCAAGTTCTTTTATTGAAGGAACTGCTCTTCTTAAAGCTCTCAAGTCAAGTGCCTGAACTGAAAGCTCAAGATTATCAACATTCTGTATTATTTTAAGATTTGTATTTTTAATAGAAGTGAACATATTACGAGTCATCTGTTCTGGTGTTACAGAATGATTATCTCTTACCTGTCTTAAAAATGTGGTATCAAATCCAATATTATTAATACCCATTATAGCTGTAAGAATACCCTGAGCAACACCATACTGGGATGTCTGTGAAGCTACAAGATAATCAAAGTGTTTTGAGAATTGATATGCGGTTTCAATCTGATTCATAAGACAGGATCTGAATGCAAGAACATCAATTTTCTGATTTCCAAGAACTCTGTCAAAAACCTGAGTAGATTCTTCAAGGTTGATAGAATCTTTCTGAGTGTGGTCATAGGCATAAGACCTGGTTTTTGGTTGAGCTTTTGATGGATAAAGAGAAGATGGATAAAAAGATTCTGGAGTTCTTAAAAGCGATGTGTCTATCTGGTTTGCAACATTGCTTCTTGTTGTAGCCATACTTCTTAAACCATCAGTAATTGAACCAGGACCTTCTACAGAAATCCAGCCTGTACCATGACCTAAAACATAAAGCATTCTGTTTCTTGCAGGATACTGCATTGCCCATCTCATAAAATCTTCAAGAGTTTTAGGATTTCCCATATTCATGTTTGGATAAGAACCTCTGACAACAAGCTCATTTTTTCTTATATAGTATCTTTTGGAAGGAATGTATTTTGCATTTCTGAAGTCTATCTGTGCAATTAGATGAACTTTACCGTTAGCATCCCCAACCTGAACCATGTCAAGAAGTTCCTGTAATAGAGCTTTTTCAAGCTGTGGTTCAATGTCAAGTGAACCATAAATCATTACAGCCCAGTCTCTTGTCTGTTTTTCTTCATCAAGTGGTCCATAATTTTTTTCAATCTTATTAATCACTCTCTGTGGATCTTTATCAAGCTGTTCTACAACATCTTTACAGCCAGTAAGAAAAAGAGTAAAAACAATCAAACACAAAATCATGATTTTTCTGTTAAGCATAGATACCCCCTATTTTATGTTAATTACATTATATTAAAAAAAATTAAATTAATCCACGTTAATGACGTTACAGTTGGTTACAATTATAAAAGCGCGGGTGAATCTTAAGAGCCGTAATCAGTAATCGGTAATCCGTGATCCGAGAAAGCAAAAAAGCGTATGAAACGGGAATGAAACGCGGGTGAAACGCGAGTAAAACGGGAATGAACCTTAAAAGTAAAGAACAAAAACAATTA
>Ga0172382_10006163_pt1 | contig 17549 bp, 17 predicted proteins | sample Leawel138RmetaG_FD_122245 | JGI IMG/M metagenome (GOLD analysis project Ga0172382, IMG submission 122245) | Leachate microbial communities from a municipal landfill in Southern Ontario, Canada - Leachate well 138R metaG | ecosystem: Engineered > Solid waste > Landfill > Unclassified | place...
CACTAATCGGAAACTAAATTTCCCTGAAAGCATTCAAACGAAAGGATGATTTTATGAATACTATTTTAAACCAATATGCAGACAAAATCAATGGTACTTTTTCTTTTTTTGATAGAATAATTATAAAAGGACACATTCGTCAATTCTTTTCTCCATCCGGCAAAAGCCATTTTCTTTCATATAATAATATTCTGTTAAAGGATTTTCCATCTTATGCACAAACAATTACTAAATTGATTTGTGAACATATAGAAAAACTTGCATCAGATCTAAACCGTCCGGTTATTTATCTTGCATCTGCAAAAACATCAAAAGAGCAAACCGCTATAGAAGTTCTATCTAAAAACCCAATAGATGAAGGTTTAATTTGTGCACTTTCCGTAGTTGAATACTGTCAAACACTTCAACCCAAAATGCAAGAAGACGGGAAATTACATTTAACTAATGTTAACAGAAAATGCAAATATTATTACCTATACTTCTCAGATAAAGAATTTGGATTCATGCATGTTAAAATTCAAACGTGGTTTCCCTTTTTAATTCAAGTATATATCAATGGTCGAGAAATGATGAAACATACATTTGATGAAAACGGAATTAAATACAAAATGCATGACAACTCATTTATAGAAATAAGTGATATTCCTAAGGCACAAGAACTTGCTGATAAGTTTGACAGCAAAAAGCTTTGCCGTCAATTAGACTATTTCGCAAATAAAATTAATCCTTATCTTAACATAGTTAAAGATACATTCAACCATGAATATTTCTGGTGCATTGACCAATGCGAGTATGCGACCGACGTTATGTTTAAAAGCCGAGAGGCATTAGAGGATATTTACCCTTCACTGGTCGAACACGCATTTTATGATTTCAAATGTACAGATGTGTTTTCCTTTCTTGGACGCAAACTTGATAAAAAGTTTCAGGGAGAAGTAGTCTCCGATTACCGTAAACGTTCCGAGGGATGGCGCATTAAACACAGGATGAAATCAAACAGCATTAAGATGTATGATAAGCATAGTGTGTTAAGGATTGAAATGACCATCAATGATCCCAAAGAATTCAAGGTATATAAAAAGGTCGAGCATAAGAACGGCACTACCTCCATGAAATGGTCCCCTATGGGAAAATCCATCTCAAACATGTACCGATATGCAGAAGTATCAAGGGCTGCAAATTTTAAATATCTTGAAGCTTTAAAAGGTATCATCCCGAAGAAATCTGTTGAAACCGAAATTAATGCCGTATGCCGTAAAAAAGTTATCAAAGATAAAAGTTTCTCCGGATTTAATGTTTGGGAAGAAAAAACCTTTGAATTGTTTACGGAATTATCCAATGGCTCTTACTTAATACGCGGCTTTACTAATCAAGATATCCGTAGGTCATTATATCCTAAAAAACAAGCTGACTTAAAAGTTAATCGTAACAGGACTACAAGACTGTTCGCAAAATTACGGGCACATGGTCTTATTAAAAAGGTTCCTCATTCGTTTCGATACTATTTAACTGAAAAAGGACGCAGAATATTCAGTGCTCTTATCGAAACAAAAATCAGGACTTATCCTGAGTTAGCATCTTAATTATTGAAAACAATACATATTCTTTAAAAACTTATGTTAGCTAAGTTCTCTTTTTTATACCCATTAATAGTTAATTTTGTTTTTTATGATTAAATTTCTATATCAATAATATATTTAAAATCTACTTCCAAGTAAAATCCATATAAATAACCCTTATTTCATACTGATTTTTTAAAAATAATCACCCTTAGGGTGATTACAATTATTATAAAGAATTGTATAATGATAACAAAATACAAGGGGGTACAAAATGAAAAAGGTATATTTTATTCTTATAATAATTATTTTGCTAACATTAATCACCGGTTGTAATGCAAAACAAAAAATGGAAGACAAAATTGCAGAAAAGATTATAGAACAGGCTATAGGAGATGCAGATATAGACATAGACGGCGATGAGGTAACAATAAAGACTGACGAGGGTGATGTCACATTTGGCTCTACAGAATGGCCTAATTCCGGAATTTCCGATAAGATTCCTGAGTTTAAAAAGGGGAATATAGTAAGTGTAATGAATAGTGAAGCATATTTATTAGTAATAATTGAAGATGTAAAAGCAGATGACTTCATGGATTATTATGAAGAAATTAAGGGGAAATTCACTCAAGAATCTTACGAGGCAAAAAGTGAAGATACAATATCTTATATGGGGAAAAATGAAGATGACATAAGTATTATGGCATCCTATAGTACAGGTGACAGCACTGCATCAATTACCGCGTCTAAACCGGAATAAAATATGTTGTTATGAATGGTATCTTCTGCAGCAAAACAAGACTCATAATCATAAAAAAAATGGCGACTGCTCGCCATTTTTTTTAGCCTTTAATCAGGTGAAAATTCGTCCTTACCAACTCCACACAATGGGCATACCCAGTCATCCGGAAGATCTTCAAATGAAGTGCCGGGAGCTATGCCGTTATCAGGATCTCCTTCAGCCGGATCATAAACATAACCGCATGCATTACAAACATATTTTTGCATAGTATCCTCCTTCAAATTTATGTAACTTATATAATATTTTAAACGATATTATCTAAATGTCAATGATTCTTTCTTAAAGGGAGCAAATAATACATACATTTTGGTAGACACATTTAATAATTATATATATAATAGTGTAAAATAATTGAGAGGGAATTATGGCGATTAATAAGGTTGTAAGAGCTGCACTTAAAGCTCTGTCCTATAATGAATATGATATAAAGGAAAATTTGCAGCGTCACAGGAATTTTGTAAATTTAACGCGAAGGCATATTTTAAAACCTTTGTTCAAAACATGGGATTTTCAAATAGGTTCAAAAAATCATAACATTCCTGTTCGGGCATATTCTCCAGAAGTGGATTCTGATTGTCCTGTTCTTTTATTTTTTCACGGCGGTGGATGGGTAACAGGCAATATTGACAGTTACAACAAAGTTTGTACAAATATGGCGAGACTGACAAATCATAAGGTTGTGTCCGTTGATTACAGGCTGGCACCTGAGAACCCCTTTCCCAAAGGCTTAGAGGATTGCTATGAAGCAGCAAAAGCATTTATAACAAATGATGAAATTAATAATAAAGAACTTATATTGATAGGAGACAGTGCCGGAGGCAATTTGGCGGCAGCCTTATCTTTGTTGGCGAGCGATAGAAAAGAATTCAAGATTGATAAACAAATATTGATTTATCCGTCAACATACAATGACCACACGGATAATTCCCCATTCAAGTCTGTTATAGAAAATGGAACTGATTATCTTCTTACTTCAAAGAGAATAAGAGACTACATGGAATTATATAAATCTAAGGAAGATGATATATACAGTCCCTATTTTGCACCTTTGCTTTCGAAGGATTTATCCAAGCAGCCAAAAACATTAATTATAACCGCAGAATACGACCCCTTGCGTGATGAAGGTGAAGAGTATGGTAAAAAACTGAGGGAAGCAGGAAATTATGTTGAAATATATAGGATAAAAGATGCTCTTCACGGATTTTTTGCACTTCCGCCTAGATTTCCTCAGGTAAAATTATGCTATAATATAATTAATCGTTTTCTTTATGAGGTGAATTAATTGAAAAATAAAAAAGTATCCGAATGGAGTAAATTAGATAATGCAGCTAAAATATTTCCTGCAAACAGCAAAAAAAGTGATACAAAAGTATTCAGGTTTGCATGTGAATTATTTGATTCAGTAGACCCGCAGGTGCTTCAGCAGGCACTTGATATTACTTTGGAAGCATTTCCTCTTTATAATTCAGTAATTAAGAGCGGCCTTTTTTGGCATTATTTTGAAAAAAGTCGTTTTAAGGCAGTTGTTAATGAAGAAACCCTTCCTCCCTGCTCCACATTATATGATAAAAACAATAAAACATTGCTGTTCAGAGTTATGTATTTCAGGAAACGCATAAGCCTTGAAGCGTATCACGCATTAGCTGACGGAGCAGGAGCGCTGCAGTTTTTCAGAACACTAGTTTTTCATTATATAACTATTAAATATAAATATGCTTTAAGAGATAAATTGCCTGTTTTAGATATAGAGGCTTCAAAGACACAAAAATTAGATGACAGCTTTCAAAAATATTATAAAGATGAAAAAAGTTTTAACAAAAAAAAGAGAATTAGAGCATATAAAATAAAGGGTGCGAAGATACCGGAATACCGTATCAGAATAATTGAAGGTGTGATTCCCGTTGATGAAATGTTACATAAGGTTAAGGAATACAAAACTTCTTTGACAATTTTTTTAGCGGCAATTTTAATGTGTGCCATAAATGAAGAAATTCCCTCAAGATTAAAAAGTAAACCTGTTGTATTAAGCATTCCTGTAAATCTAAGGAACTATTACTCATCGCAGACAGCTCGTAATTTTTTTGGAGTGGTAAATGTTGATTATGATTTTTCAAAGGGAAGCGATGATTTAGCAGAAGTAATAGATGCTTTAAAGAAAGAGTTTAAAGAAAATATAACACCTGAAATCATGGCAAGAAGAATCAACAAGTTGGCATCTTTAGAGCATAATTATATTTTGAGGGTCATACCGCTGATAATTAAAAATCTTATTTTAAAGACTGCTTATGCAATTGCTGACAGAAGCTATACTTCAACATTGTCCAATGTGGGGATTATCAACATGCCTGATGATATTAAACCTTTTATATATTCTTTTGATGTATTTGTAAGTACAGACAAAATACAAGCTTGTGTAAACTCTTTTGAAAATACACTTAGAATCAGTTTTACTTCGGCATTTGCAAGTACTGAAATACAAAGAAGGTTTTTTAAAACTTTAACTGATATGGGAATAACCGTTACAATTGAGTCTAATATAATTGATGAAGAACAGGAGGTGTTGTTTTAATGAGGTTCTGTAACAACTGCAATGTAAGCGTGGTGGGAAAAAGAAAGATCTGTCCTCTGTGTCAAGACCGGCTGACAGGTGACAAACCTCAGGAAGAAATCTTTCCAAAAATCTCATTTGTTTATAGAGAAAACTCCTTGTTTTTCAAAGTAATGCTTTTAGTTTCAATAATAACTGCCACTCTTTCAGTTGCGGTAAATATATTGATACCAGACAGTGGAGCATGGTCATTTTTAATATTGGGAGGATTGGGCTCAGTATGGGCAAGTCTTATTACCCTAATAAACCAGCGTAAAAATATCCCTAAAAACATTGTGTACCAGGTTATGACCATATCTATAATAGCTTTAATATGGGATTTATTAACGGGTTGGAAAGGTTGGTCAATTAATTATGTAATACCTTCTGTATGCGTGTTTGCCATGATATCAATGGCAATAATTTCAAAAATCAGAAAACTCTACATTGAAGATTATATTTTATATATAATAATTGATGCATTGTTTGGTATAGTTCCAATAATCTTTGTAATATTTGGCTTTTTGGACGTTTTGTATCCATCCATTATTTGTATATCCACAAGCATTATTTCACTTTCTACAATAATAATTTTTGAAGATAGAAGTTTGATTGCAGAAATAAAAAGAAGGCTGCATGTTTAGATAGGAGATAATATGTTTAGACAAACAATATATGAAACAGACAGATTATATCTAAGAATATTAAAATTTAATTATTTCAGACAAGTTTTAGAGTATTATAAAAGGAATCATAATTTTTTAAAGGAATGGGAGCCAAAAAGACCAAGGGATTTTTATACCGCAGCATATCAAAAAAGACAACTGAGATATGAATATAATATGTTTAAAAGCAACAAATTTGTAAGATTTTGGATTTTTAAAAAGGAAGACAAAAAATTAATAGGTAATATTTGTTTAAGCAATATAGTTATGGGAAACTTTAAGTCTTGCTTCATGGGCTATAAGTTGGACAATGATGAAATTAATAAGGGATATATGACAGAAGCAATTAGAGAAGTGGTGCAGATTATGTTTAAAGATTTTGGTCTGCACAGAATTGAAGTAAATATACTTCCTCGAAATGTAAGGTCATTGAGAGTTATGAAAAAGCTGAATTTTGAGCAGGAAGGTTATTCAAAGAGATATTTGGAAATCAACGGTAAATGGGAAGACCATATTCATTTCGCAACATATTCAGGGTATGGGGAAAATTAGTCTATGAAAGCAACATATAATTGGTTATAATATAATTATAGCCTATTAAAATTCAACTGTAATAGATGTTGGAATCAATGCTGATGATGAAGGAAATATTACCGGAGATGTCAACACGGAGGACTGCATTGAAAAAGCTGCATTTATAACTCCCGTGCCTGCAGGGGTGGGCTCGGTTACAACTGCCGTATTGGCAGACCATGTAATAAAAGCATGTAAGATGTTGCAGCTGTAAATTTAGGGACATTCCTCGTGCCAGCAGAGACTATCCCTACAGCAGAGGTGTGTCCCTATACATTATTAAAATTAAAAAAGAGGGTGATAGAATGAAATTTATAGACTTAAGAAGCGATACTGTTACAATGCCTACTGATGAAATGAGACAGGCTATTGCATATGCAGAAGTGGGAGATGATGTTTACCAAGATGACCCAACGGTTAATAAATTGGAAAAGCTTGCTGCTGAAAAAGTAGGTAAAGAAGCGGCGTTGTTCGTACCCAGCGGTACATTTGGAAATCAATTAGCACTACTTACACATACTAAAAGGGCACAAGAAGTAATAGTAGGAAAAAACAATCATATTGTACTACATGAAGTAGGAGCATCGGCTCTTATAGCAGGAGTGCAGCTAAGAACAATAGAAACAGTTAATGGAGTAATGTCTCCTAAAGACGTTTTAAATGCCATTAGACCGGATGATATTCATGAACCGGAAACAGGCCTTATATGTGTTGAAAATGCTCATGGATGCGGAGCGGTAGTTCCACTGAATATATTGAAAGAAATAAAGGAAATTGCAGAAAGTCATTCAATTCCAGTTCACATGGATGGGGCAAGAATTTTTAATGCTGCATTATCATTGGGGATAGATGTAAAGGAAATAGCAGCATGCTGTGATTCTGTAATGTTTTGTTTGTCAAAGGGATTAGCAGCACCTGCAGGTTCAATGGTTGCAGGAAGCAAGGAATTTATTGGCAGAGCAAGAAAGTATAGAAAGCTCATGGGCGGCGGTATGAGGCAAATAGGAATATTGGCTGCTGCAGGAATTATAGCATTGGAAAAAATGACTGACAGACTTGTAGAAGACCACAATAATGCAAAGTATTTAGCCGAAGAACTTTCAAAACTTCCTGGTGTAAAGGTAATGAAAGACAGGCTTGACATTGACATGGTATTTTTTCAAATGGGAGAAGATGTAATAAAGGAAAGTTTTCTTATTGAAAAACTATACGAAAGAAATATTAAAATAAATGGAATTGAATCTAATGAATATCGCTTTGTAACACATATAGGAGTATCAAAAGAAGATATTGATTATGTTATAAATAGTATGAAAGAACTAATGTAGGAATTCCGGGGACGGACCTTGGGGAATTCCGGGGACGGACCTTGAAATTCCATGGTCACTGCCTGGCACCGTTACCGTGGCACCGTTACCGAAGAAGGAATGTTCCCAGTAGTGAGGTAGAATATGGACGAAAACGAATTTGCAAAAATATACGGCGAATATTTAAGAGATGAATCAAGACAGGTTGGAAATGCTGAAAGTATAGTCTTTCCAAAGTCAGAAGCTGAAATAATTTCTTCTGTTAAGGAAATGTTTGAAAAAAATATTCAAATTACCACTCAAGGTGCAAGGACAGGCCTTGCTGCGTCTGCTGTTCCACATAACGGACATATAATAAACTTAAGTAAAATGAATAAAGTTACAGGTGCAAGATATGATGAGAAAGCAGACAGGTTTTTTCTTACAGTCCAGCCGGGAGTGCTCTTATCTGAATTGAGAAAGTATTTAGCAAACAAATCATTTATTGTACATGAATGGGATGATAAATCAATAAATGCAATAAACTATATGGAAAAAGCTCAGTGGTTTTATTCAACAGATCCTACTGAAACATCTGCATCAATGGGGGGTATAGCTTCCTGCAATGCTTCCGGCGCTAAAAGTTACAGGTATGGTTCAGCTCGAGACCACATTACAGGATTAAGGATTGTTTTGGCAGACGGAGATGTACTAAGTATTAAAAGAGGACAGTTTATTGCTGATGATAATATATTTAGCCTTATAACTGAAAGTGGTCGAGTTATAAAAGGAAAACTTCCAAAATACAAAATGCCTTATGTAAAGAAAAATACTTCAGGTTATTTCAATATGCTGGGAATGGACATGATTGATTTGTTTATAGGCTCTGACGGCACATTAGGAATTATAAGTGAAATTGAAATTGAGTTAAATAAAACCCAAGAGGTTAGATGGGGAGTTACAATATTTATGCCGGATGAGGATAGTGCTGTTGATTTGGTAAGAGCTCTAAGACATGAAATAATTATTGATAATATAGATTTGCAGCTAAATCCTTCAGCTATTGAGTTTTTCTCTCATAATGCACTTAATATGCTTAAAAATCAGCAAGCAACTAACTCTGCATTTTCAAACATACAAGAATTCAAGGACAGCTATCATACAGCAGTGTATATTGAAATAGAAAGTGATTCAAATGACGAAGTATGGGCAGAAATTGAAAAACTTGGCGATATTATCAATGCGCTAAGCGGAGATGAAGATAATACTTGGGTAGCATATAATACTATTAATCTTGAAAAACTTCACGATTTCAGACACGCATGTCCTGAATGCGTAAACATGCAAATTGATAGTATTAAAAAAACAGATAACAGAATTACTAAATTAGGTACGGATATGTCAGTTCCGGATAATAAATTAAAAGATGCTATGAAGATGTATAATGAAGGTATTGAAGAAAACAACCTAAATGCTGTTATTTTTGGACATATCGGCAACAATCACCTTCATGTAAACATAATTCCTCAGAATATGGATGAATATGAAAAGGGGAAAGAACTTTTTCTTATTTGGGCAGAAAAAGTAGCTGCCATGGGAGGTGCTGTATCTGCAGAGCACGGAGTTGGCAAGTTAAAGGTGCCCTTTCTTAAGAAAATGTACAATAAAGAAGAAATAAATGAAATGAGAAAGTTAAAGAAAATATTTGACTCTGCTCAAATTTTAAACAGAGGTACTATATTCGAATTTGAGGAGGATGAAAAATGAAAATTATTATTTGTATTAAGCAGGTTCCGGGGACCAATGAAGTAAAAATGGACCCAATAACCAATACCATAATAAGAGAAAATGTGGAGGCAATTATAAATCCTTTTGATTTATATGCCATAGAAGAGGCTGTTCGCATTAAAGAAAAAACTGGTTCTTTTGTTTATGGCTTAAGTATGGGTATTCCTGATGCAACAGAGATGCTTAGAGAAGCAATATCGCTGAGAGTTGATAAAGGGATTTTAATGACCGACCGTAAATTTGCAGGCGCTGATACTTTGGCTACATCCTATGCACTTAGTAAAGGTATTGAAAAAATAGGGGAATATGATTTAATTATCTGCGGTAAACAGGCAACAGATGGCGATACGGCTCAAGTGGGGCCAAGCCTGGCAAATACATTGGGTATAGCTTATGCTACCGATATAAGTAAAATTTTAGAGATTAAACATAATAAAATGTCTTGCCTAAAAATTACGGATGACGGATATGAAGAAATTTCAGTTTTGTTGCCGGCACTGATTACTGTTGTAAAAGAAATTAATATGCCAAGACTTCCCTCAATTAAAAGTATGAAAACAGCCAAGAAAGCAGAAATAGAAATTGTAACATTTGAAGAAATTAATGCTGATGAGAATAGGGCAGGTCTTAAGGGTTCACCAACACAGGTTAGAAAGACATTTGTGCCTGTTCATAATGTGAATAATGAAATGATTGAAGGTACTTCCGAAGAAAAGGCACAGAAATTATCGGAAATATTGTTGAACTTAAGAACGGATGTGAACTAATGGCAAGTATTAATATTATTAAGAATAAATGTATAGGCTGCAAAAGGTGCATTGGTGCATGCCCTTTTGGAGCTATTGAAATAGTTGATAAGGTTGCGGTTATTAAAGAGAATTGTACTTTATGCGGCTCATGTGTTGAAGTCTGTAAATTTAATGCAATCAATTTTGAAAGAGATAAAATTGAAAGTGTTGACTTAAGTAAATATAAAGGAATATGGGTATTTGCAGAACAAAGATATGGTAAATTAAAATCGGTTTCTTTGGAGCTTTTAGGAAAAGCAAAAGAACTATCAGATGTTCTTAAAACTAAAGTTACGGCCATTTTATTGGGACACAGAGTTAATGAACTTTGCCATGAGCTGATTGCCTATGGTGCAGATGAAGTATTGCTGATGGATGAAGAGTGGCTGAATGATTTCAATGATCATATTTATGGAGAAGTAATAATAGACCTTGTAAATAAATATAAGCCGGAAATAGTTTTGGTGGGAGCAACTTCAAAGGGTCGTTCCTTATCTCCTCATATATCTTCAACACTAAAAACAGGGCTTACTGCTGACTGTACAGGGTTAAATATTGACAAAGAGTCTAAGCTTTTAGTACAGACAAGACCTGCTTTTGGAGGAAATTTAATGGCAGAAATAATATGCCCTAATAATCGCCCTCAAATGGCAACAGTTCGACCTAAAGTTTTTAAACCCCTTAAGCCTGACTATAATAGAAAAGGAAAAATCACCAAGATACACAAGCCGCCTGTAGAAGGATTTGTAAAATTAATCAGAAATATAGATAACTCTGAAGGATTAAGCTTATCTGATGCAGAAATAATTGTAAGTGTGGGAAGAGGTATTGGAAGTGCAAAGAATATTCAGCTTGCTAAGGAATTAGCGGATGAATTGGGAGGAGTACTTGGCTCGTCCAGACCAGTTGTTGATATTGGGTGGATGCCATATAGTCAGCAGGTAGGACAAACAGGAAAAACAGTAGCCCCTAAAGTCTATATAGCCTGTGGTATATCAGGAGCAATTCAACATCTTGCAGGGCTAGCTGACATTGAAACTATCATAGCAATAAATGCAGACTCGGAGGCACCTATATTTAAGGTGGCTAATTATGGAATAGTAGGAGATGTAAATGAAATTCTACCATTACTGATTAAAAATATAAAAGAAGCAAAAATAACTATTGACAAATCATATATTGAACACATTAACACCTATCCTTGAAAGAAAACTTCATAGGGAAGAGGCTGTTGTACTATCCGGAATGACTATTATAATTGTGACACATGAAATGTCTTTTGCCAAAGTTTACTCAAAAAATCCATACAGCTGTTCCATCTGCTCATAAGTGAGCATGCCAATATAACCGCTGACCACTTCACCTTTTTTGTTTATTGCAATAGTTGTGGGAAAGGAACGAATGCCGTAATCGTAAGCAACAAGCATATCCTCATCTAATAAAACTGTAAAATTCAGGTTATTTTCATCCATAAAATCTTCAATTACTTCCTTGCTCTCACCCACGTTGATTGCCAGTAATAAAAGGTCATCCGGATAGGTCTCCTGTAGTTTTTGTAAATCAGGCATTTCTATTACACAAAACCCACATCCTGTATACCAAAAGTTTATAAGTACATTTTTATCTCTAGTTTCACTTAATTTAATTGTCGAGCCGTCCATTGAGCTCAGTTCAAAATCCGGTGCTATTACAGGTTCTTTTGTATCTTGAGTTTCATTATTAGTTTCTTGAGTTTCATCGATAGTTTCCTGTATCTCATTTTCCGGAATATCAGCTGAGTTATTTGTACATCCGGCTATCAATACTGTAGATAAAATAATGATTAGTATTTTTTTCATAGTAATCTCCTTATGATTAGTTGATACCCAATTACAAGTCTATTAATCTATAAATTTAACTCCATACTTACATGTCTTCGACTTAAGCGTAGAAGGATAGATTTCTTTAGCAATTTGGTATGTCTTATTTAGGGAATCATTGTCTTTAAAAAGAGCAAATACAGCAGAGCCTGAACCGGTCATTATGGAAGAAATTGCACCATTGTCAACCATTAATTTCTTAATTTCTTTAATTTCCGGATAAAATTTTTCCACAACTCTTTCCAATGTATTTGAAACACACCTTGCAGCTTTTATGTGATTATATAATGATATATGTTTAAGTATGTCGCTTGAATCATAGGAATTATAGTAATCAGGATCAAGGTTTTGATAAACAAATTCAGTTGAAATTGAAAATTCGGGCTTCACTAATAGTATATTATTCCACATGAAGTCATTTAATTCAGTAACCTTGTCACCGATTTGTTCTCCAAGACAAGTACCTCCTACTAAACAAAATGGCACATCAGCACCAATTTGTGCTCCAAAACCGCTCATTTCTTCTTTCGACAAATTAAGCTTCCACATTACATTTAAGCCCTTTATTACTGCAGCTGCATTCGAACTGCCTCCTGCCATACCCGCTCCTGCAGGAATCTTTTTATTTATATGTATAAGTATGCCTGAATTTATACCATAAGCCTTCTTTAATATCAATGCCGCTTTATAACAAGTATTTTTTTCATTAATTGGTATAGATAAATCAGAGCATTCAATAATAATTTTATTATCATTAATAGGAGTAAGAGTAATTTCATCATAAATATTTATAGACTGCAGAACAGTCTTTATTATATGATAACCGTTTTGAAGTCTTCCATTAATATCTAAAAATAAATTAATTTTTCCGTATGAGTTTAATTTCATCATAGCCATCTCTCAAAGTTTTTCAACATTATATAACATATTTTTTTTTAAAACAACGAAAAATACGATTAATTATTATTTTATGTTTTTTTATGATTAAAATATAATTTATTGGGTATATATTAAATGAAACAAAGATTAACTAAGAAAGAGGTGGTTCCCCCGAAAACAGAAATCGAATATATGAGTGAATAACACCCGTTCTCTGGTGTGAAGCTGATGAGAAACGGGTGTTATTCATTAAAACAAATCTCTTTTTGCAAGAATAAATCCTACAAAAACTGATATTAATATTGAAATGCCAATTACTATCCAGAAGCCAAAAGGCGAATTTGCAAAGGGGATATTAATTACATTCATTCCGTAAAAGCTTGCAAACATGGTAGGTATAGCCATTAAAATAGTTATGGATGTCAACAGCTTCATGACAATATTTAAATTATTTGATATAAGAGATGCAAATGCATCCATAGTACCACTTAAAATTCCACTGTAAATTGTAGCCATCTCAATGGCCTGCTTATTTTCTATAATTACATCTTCCAGCAAATCCTCATCCTCGGTATATTTTTTTATAATATTGATTCTAAGGATTTTTTCTAATACTATTTGGTTTCCTTTAAGAGAAGTATTAATATATACCAATGACTTCGATAAATCCAAGAGCTGTATAAGCTCCTTGTTTCTCATTGATTGATGCAGCTGCTCTTCAACATAATTGCTCATTTTGTCAATTTGTCTTAAATATAGCAAATATCTTTGGGCATTCTTATATAGTATCTGATATAAAAAGCGATATTTCTTATATGTGTAAAAAGTGCGAATGCTGTTTTTCACAAATTGATCAAGTACGATTGAATTTTTCAAACATACGGTTATTATATTTTTGTCAGTAATTATAATTCCAAGAGGCAGCGTTTCATAAATAATATGCTCATCTTCTTTTTCAATATACGGTGTATCCACCAATATTAAAACCTGATCTTCTTCTGTTTCTAAACGAGCACTTTCCTCATCGTCCAAAGCTGCTCTTAGAAGGTCTCCTTCAATGGACAGCTTACTTTCAATAAAGCTCAACTCCTCATTTGTAGGATTAACCAAGTTAATCCATGCACCATCTTCAATTTCTTCTAACTTGAACAGGGTGTCTTCAATTGATTTAAATACATCAAGCATTTTTCACCTCAATTTAATAATAGATTTCTCTATTACTAAATTGAATTATAATTAGTAATAGAGAGTTCAGTTAAAATAGATTCGACCTTAGGGACCTCGTCCATTACTTCACATCCTTTTCTTTTTTTACCGCATTTATAATAATATAATATATAAATATTTTTTGCAAGTCAATTATACCAGCAATTTAAAGATAAAACACATAATTTTTACGTTAATGGAAATGATATTAACAAATAAATGGTATTTTCCGTTTTTCATAATATTTAGTATAGAAGGTGATTATTTGCCCGCAAGTTCTGTTACAAGGGTTAAAGGAGCAGTTGAAGACTGTATTGGGAAAAAGGTAAAATTTAAGATGAAAAAAGGTAAAAGCAGGTCTCAATTCAGTGAAGGAGTAATTGTAGACACTTATCCTTCAATATTTACAGTCTTCGTTGAAAAAAAGGATCATAAAAGGATTGTGTCATTTAATTATATAGATATTCTAACAAATAATGTTGAATTTTATATTTGTGATGATAAAGAGACAAGAATTGGATAGCATTTAATAGTGAAACTAACTTATTAAAAGATTATTAATAACTAAGTTTCGCTATATTTTTTTGCAAAAATTTGGTATACTTAGATACCATAACCGATTTTAGGAGTAATTAAGTGAAATTATTTTCGAAACTAATAGGTCTTTTAATTTTAGCTTCAATTATTATTTATACATATGCAAGAGAAATTGAACCGGCTTTATTAACCATTAAATATGAAAATATATACAGTAATTATATAAATGATGAAAATGACAATATAAAAATAATACAATTTTCAGATACCCATATATCTGAATTTTTTGATGTAGAAAATTTGAAAAAAGCAGTTAATAAAATAAATAATCAAAACCCGCATATTGTATTTTTTACAGGAGATTTGATAGATGAATACAATGAATACGATAATAAAGAAAACTTACATGAAATATGGGAAGTTTTAAACGAAATAAATGCACCTTTAGGGAAGTATGCCGTATTTGGCAACCATGATTATGGCGGCGGTGCAGAAAGAGCCTACAAGCAAATTATGGAAAACAGCGGGTTTCTATTACTTTTAAATGAAAATGCTAAGATTGAAGCATACAATATTAATATAATAGGGATGGATGATTCAATTTTTGGTACATTAGACAAAGAAGCCATAGTCAGCTCTTTGGATGAAGATTATTTCAACATAATACTAAGTCATGAGCCGGATGTAGCGGAATATTTTCTAGAATATGACGCAGATTTGTTCTTAACCGGTCACAGTCACGGAGGACAAATAAACCTGCCACTTATTAATTACACTCCGCCCTTGGCACAAAAATATGTAAGAGGGATGTATGAGGTTCACAATTACAGGCAGACGAAAATATATGTCAATGTAGGTTTGGGAACATCTCAAATACCCATGCGTTTTATGGCAACGCCTGAATTGACTGTTATTACCCTAAAAGATGCTAAATAAAAAGAAGACTTTGTTAATATATAACGAAGTCTTCAAATTTTTTATCTCACAGTCTCGTTCACCAATTATTTAGCTGGTACCTTTAATACTTGATCAGGGAAAATTAAATGAGGATTCGCAATATTATTGTATTCAGCTAATTCCTGATAAGTTAAATTATATTGTTCTGCTATTTTCCATAAAACGTCTCCCGGTATAACTATGTAAGTTACTTCTTCAGCTACTGGCTCTGCTGGAGCTGGTTCAACCGGTGCTGGTTCAACCGGTGCTGGCTCAACCGGTGCTGGCTCAACTGGTGCAGGTTCAACAGGAGCAGGTTCTTCAACAACTGTTTCTATCACTTTAATTCTTCCTGAAACTTCACTGCCTGCCGTTCCATTGGTTACAAGGTAGTTTTGAATTATTTCTTCATATGTGCCGTATATAGTAAGAACATCATATTTTGCCAGCATTTCATAACCGTCTCCGCCAACTGACATAAAGTCATTTATTGCAACTGTGTATTCTTTTGTTTCATCAAATGCTTCTCCGCCTACTGTTATTTCAACAACCTTGGAATCTACCGGCTGAGCAGGGTCAAATGCAAACTCAAGTCCGCTTACTTGTAAGAAGGCGCCCTTAGCAGCAGGAAAATCGCTTACTGACCATTCGAGCATTGCTTTCAGGTCAGCACCTGTAATTTTTTTCACTTCAATCGTATTTCCAAATGGGAATATAGCAGCTATTTTGCCATTTGTAATATCACCTATAGGTATGTCTTCTCTTATACCTCCGCCGTTTACAAATGCAATATCAGCACCTGTAGCAGCTCTTGCTGCATCAGCTGAAAGGTTTCCAAGATTTGTTTCCTTAGTTCTTACATTTTCTCTAACACCGTCTAAGTATATGTCAGTCTTTGCTATAACCTGATTAAACACTTCTTCGTTAGCAGTATTAATATCTGTTATCATTTTTTCCAAATCAGGGTCTGCAATTGCAGATGCAGCAGCTTCAGTTGTAAGCAGTCTTGCAGTTTTATTAACTACTTCGCTGTTTTGAACTTCTATATCAACATAACCTAAATTTTTATCATAATTTTCTGTTTGTACAATCAATGTATTGTTTTCCAATTGACCGGCTTCTAATTTTGTATGGCTGTGTCCGTCAACTATAATATCAATGCCATCTACAGCTTCTGCTAAAGCTTTAGATGTTACAGACGAACTTTCATCAAGTCCTAAATGTGCCAATGCAATTATAACATCAGTCTTATCTTCAAGTTCTTTAACAATTTCCTTAGATACTTCTATAGGATCCTTGAATGTTAGTCCTACTACATTTTTAGGATTTGTAAGAATTGTTGTTTCCGGTGTAGAAAGACCGTAGATACCAACTTTCACTCCGCCAACTTCTTCAATAACAAATGGTGTAAAAACATATTCGCCATTTTCATCAACAATATTTGCACTAATCATTCCAACTTGGGACATATCTCTTAATTCAAATAATCTTTCTTTGCCATAGTTAAAATCATGGTTTCCTAATGTCATATAGTTATACCCTACAGCTTCCAATACCTTAATAGCATTTTCCCCTTTTGAGATATTAACTATAGGCATACCATGAAGAGTATCGCCTGCATCAAGAACCAATGTGTTAGGATTTGCTGCTTTAGCTTCTTTAACTAAAGTTGCAATTTTCGCAAATCCCATAATTCCGTTGTAGCTGTCTTCAACTAACCTTGCATGGGTATCATTAGTGTGAATAATAGTAATTTTAGTAATTTCTGCATCTTCTGCAAAAGCAAAGCTGAAGCTGCTTAGAATCAGTAATACAACCAAAACTAAACTTAATACTTTTTTCATCAAATTTTCCTCCTCTTTTTTATGTAAATACATATTTATTATACAGTCAGAAGGATGGAATTTCAAGACAGCTTTTGAGAAATCTTCTATTAATATAAAAAGTTACTATTTACTTCCAATCAACTTGTAATCTTTAGTGCAGCGAGCACGTTACAGTTCACAACCAATGGGTGTCATCCTGAGCAAAGCGAAGGATCCTATCTTTTAAAACCTGAGATTACGCAGTCTCATTCACAAATA
>Ga0172382_10006165_pt1 | contig 17548 bp, 12 predicted proteins | sample Leawel138RmetaG_FD_122245 | JGI IMG/M metagenome (GOLD analysis project Ga0172382, IMG submission 122245) | Leachate microbial communities from a municipal landfill in Southern Ontario, Canada - Leachate well 138R metaG | ecosystem: Engineered > Solid waste > Landfill > Unclassified | place...
ATTTGTAATAACAGAGTGTCTTATATTTTTAAAGAAAGTCTATTTAATACAAGTGATTATATTAATTAACGGTAAGCATCAGCGGGTGACAAAACGAGCATGCTTACTAATAAAATGTTAGGCTAACTCGAAAATTTGGGTGTTCATGGCATCGAATAAAAATCAACATTATGTTCCTCAATGTTATCTTCGGCAGTTTGCTGCTGATAACTCAACGTCCGCTATTAATCTGTTTAATATTGATAGAGAGAAATTTATTAATTGTGCTCCGCTGAAAAAGCAGTGCTCAAAAAGTTACTTCTATGGCGATGATCTTGAGCTGGAGAAAGCGCTTCAACCTATTGAGGGTCGTTATGCTGGCATTGTGAGAGAAATTACAAATCAGAGTTACCATTTAACAGATGAGCATCGCGAGTTTTTAAAACTCTTTTGGCGGTTACAGTATATGAGAACTGAAGCCGCCTCACGTCGAAGTGTTGAAATGACAGATGGTATGGGAGAGGTCGCCGGTCTTGAGCCTAAAGACTTTAAAATGGAGATAAAAGAAGCAGTCCAGATTTCCATGAGAAATTTTGTGCAAGAACAATATGTAATAAATGATCTTAAAGTCTGCCTGATCAAGAATAAAACTAAAATTGACTTTATCACTTCTGATGATCCTGCGGTTTTAACAAATAAATGGCATTTTCTAGACAAGAGAACTTCTGGAAGTAACTTTGGATTAGGATCTGCTGGAGTAATTATACTTCTTCCTATAACTCCCCGAATTCTATGCGTTGGTTTTGATCCTAATGTTTATAGTATTCCTCACAAGAAAGGGTGGGTTGATGTGAAGAATGAACGAGATGTAAATCTATTTAATGAACACCAGTATCTAAATAGTCGAGCAAATATATTCTACCAAGACAAGAATTCAGAAGATCAGGTCTTGGCTTCATTTTCTCTAGTCAAAAATAATCGACCTAAAGCAAGGCATAAAATTAATTATGCGGTTTTAGATAAAGAAGTTGATGGTTATAAAAGATACAAAGTGGTTGATTGGCGTGAAACGCAAAAAAATCAAGAGGCCATTATTCATACTGAAATGGTTAATCCAGCTCCATCGGCATGGCCACACACTATAGCGTGGAAGCGAAAAGGTTGCGTGTACACTAATGGTTCTGGGGTTGGATACATACGGGAAAGCAGGGTAAATTCAGTAACAGATCATGATTTTGTAAAAGAAAGCGCAAGGTAGATTGGCCTAACAAACGCGTCAATAAGGACGCTCGCAGGCTCGCGCCTATTACGCGGGCGTTAGGCATCCGTAATAATTAGCATTCATGGGAATTAGAACATAGATGAAAGAATGGAAAGAGTTAATTGAACAAAATCTGCACAAGCAGAAAAATAGTGTTGCGAAAATCAACACTGACAAAGCGACTGTTCAATATTCTGAGAAAATAAAGCTAAACAGAGTTTTAAAATCATTGACAGGTGACGAAGAAATTGTAAGAGCGTTTCTTATTGACAGGTTAGTGAATGAACTCGACTATAAGCCTGAAAACATAGAAATTGAAAAAGAGTACTCTGTAAAGGCAGGACACGGAAAACTCTCGCCAAGAATTGATATTCTCGTAAAGGACGAAAAAGGAAATCCATTCTTTTTCATTGAAGCCAAAGCACCCGATAAATTCGAGAAAGACAAATCCGAAATTGAAGGACAGTTATTTTCATTAGCCCAAGCCGAAGAAAAGGACTTTAAAACCAAAGTGAAATATTTGGTTTACTACACAGCCGACCTTCAAGAAGAAGGCTTTTTGGACAAAGCAATCATCATTGACTTTGAAAAATACCGAAACTACACAGATTGGGAAAATGACGGTTTTATTTCAATTGCTACCGAACTAACAGCAGGATACGGAGAACCGAAAAAACAGCCTTTAATCAAAGGACACGAAAAACACGATTTACGTACAAAAATAAACCGTGAAGAAATTGAAGGTTTGGGAAGAAACCTACACAACGTACTTTGGGGTGGTGGCGGAACGAACGACAGTGAGATTTTTTATTCGCTTGTAAACATCATTCTTGCAAAAATTCAAGACGAATATGAAAAAGAAGACGAACAGGAATATGGTTTTCAAATTTATCAATATGGAAGCCATATTGAAAGTTCAGAAAAGGTTTACGACAGAATTAACCAACTTTATAAACGAGCTTTAAAGGAGCAACTTAACGTTTCTGAACAGCAAAAAATTGATGATGACAATATCATTAACCGAAATAAATTTCCTTTAAATAAGCTCATTTACACCGTACAAGCGTTAGAGAATTTTTCATTTTTAGAAGGTCGTAGCTCATTAGACGGAAAAGATATTTTAGGTGACTTTTTTGAAAGTATCACCAGAGACGGATTCAAACAAAATAAAGGTCAATTTTTTACGCCAACCCCTATTGTCAATTTCTTACTTTATGCTTTGCAATTGGATAATTTGGCAATTGACAGGCTAAACAATGATAAACATTTACCGCTCATAATTGACCCATCAGCAGGAAGCGGAACATATTTGGTTGAAGCAATGAAGCTGATAACTAAGGAAGTCAAGTACAAGCAGTTTCATAAGGTCAAGACAAGTAAAGACGTAAAATGGCGTTTTGAAGAATTATTCAAACCAGACCATCAAGAAAACAAGTGGGCAAGGAATTATTTATATGGTTCAGAAATCAATTTTGACTTAGGTACAGCCTCAAAAGTCAATATGATTTTGCACGGTGATGGCTCAACCAATATTTTTGTAAAAGACGGTTTACTTCCTTTCCGTTTTTATGTCAAAGAAATGTCACCAAACTATTTAGAAACAGCCACAGCCGACACGCTATACAATGACAAAGAAGTAAATGCAAAATTTGATGTTGTAATTAGCAATCCACCGTTTAGCGTTGATTTAGATACTCAAACCCAACGAGAAGTAAAAAACGCTTTTGTTTTTGGAGACAAAAAGAACTCTGAAAACCTATTTTTAGAGCGCTATTATCAGCTTTTGAAAGAAGGTGGTCGTTTGGGGGTTGTTCTGCCTGAAAGTGTTTTTGACACGACAGAGAATAAATACATCCGCTTGTTTTTGTTCAAATACTTCAACGTTAAAGCGATTGTTAGTTTACCGCAAGTAACCTTTGAGCCTTATACTTCTACAAAAACCAGTTTACTCTTTGCCCAAAAGAAAACCAAAAAGCAAGTGGAGCAATGGAACGCGCTTTGGGATAAATATGGTAAAGAATGGAGCTTGCTAAAAACAAGAGTTACCGATTATGTGAAATATTTCGTCAAAGGAGACAAACTCAATAAAAAATGGGCAAAAGATGTAGTTGCAGACATTGAGAATGAAAGCTTTGAAAATATCAAAACCAACATTCAACGCTTTTTAAAAGATTATTTAACGGCTGAAGATGATGCCTTAGAAGTTAAAACGCTTTTAGAAAAATACAGCGAAGAAATAGACAGTGTTTCCAAATTTGAAAAAGAAACACATGTTTTTGGTTTTTATAATGCTTGGTGGGTTTTTGGTGAAGTTGCCAAAGAATTGGACTATGACATTTTTATGGCAGAAGCTGAAAATGTGGGTTATAAAAGAACCAAAAGGGGTGAAAATCCAATGCCAAACGACTTGTTCGATTTGGAATATGCACCTTATCAATTGGACACAAAAAGAATCATTGATTCTTATGAAAAAAACCTAAAAATTCTAAATGATCTTTTGGATGAAAGCAAAAAAGAGCTTGAAACCATAGAAAATAAGATAAAGGATAAGGAAATAGAATCCCTAAAAAAGAAAACTGAAAAATTAACCGATGATATTGAAGCCCAACAAGAAAAGATTGAAGATGTTGAAGCAGAAAAAGCTCAAGTAGTTGAAATTTTAGAATTCTATTACGATAGTGATAAATTAAAATCTGACTATTTAGAAAGAACCGATGCAGATTTGATTAACCATTTCAAAAATGGTCTGCTTTCTCGCTACAAAAGTGATGATATTGTGCTTCGCACCACAGAACTACTAACCATATTAGACAATATTAGAAAGGAAGTAGTATGGGATTAAATGTGGTTAAAAAAAGACTTTCAGACTTTCGTTCAGAAGAGAGCTTACGCTGTGATTACAAGTATATAGCTTCACTTGTAACAAGTAGCAAATGCTTTTATACCTATCGTAATTTATTTGATTTTGTGTCTTATGAAAAAGTTAATATTGAAGAGCTTGACAACTTCAAATATGCCGAAATAGGTAATGTAAATAAATTAGGTGAAGTTGAACCAGTTGAGCTATCTTTTGAAGATAGACAAGAAGAAAATGAAAGCCTATTTAAGAAAATTGAAAAAGGAGATATCATAAATCCTAAAAAGAATGACATTCTTATTTCAAAAATACGTCCTTATCTTAATAAAAATGTTTTAGTTAATTCTGATGATCAATATTTCACAAAGGCATTCATCCACATAAGACCCAAAATTAATTCTGAATTACTACACATTGCCATAAGAAGCAAATTTATAACCTTGCTAAATGCAGTTTCTCGCCAAGGTAAAGGTTATCCTACACTGAAAGAGGATGATATAAAAGCAATCCGTTTTCCTAAAAAATTTGTAGATGCATTAACCAAAAATGAAGATGAATTAATCAAAAAGATTCAACCAATTAGAACTGAAATATCAGGTTTGAAATTAACTCAACAAACCACTTTAGACATTCTTAATCAGGTTTTTTCAGCTTTTTATAAAATTAACTTATCCCAAGTGCAAAAGATTGACAAAACTCGAATTTTAACAATTCCATTAAGTAATGTAAAAAACTACAACTCAGGCTTAAGAGGTAGTCTTCGTTGGAATAAAATGCAATATATTCAGAATTTCATCTATTCAAATGTTGATTGTGTAGAAACCCTTGGAAGATATATTAAATCAACTAAAAATGGTTGGAGTCCTTTATCAGTCGAAGGTGGTGAGGGAACTCCAGTATTAGGGCAAGAACACTTTAGCTCAAATGCCAAACTAAAAATCGACCCATCAAAGTTCACTGAACAAACTCGCAATAATATAGAAGACTTTTTCATTAAAAAAGGAGACTTTTTTGTTAGTAGAGGCAATACAGTTGACTTGGTAGCACTTGCTTCAATTGTCGGTGAAGAAATTGAAGACGATATAATTTATCCAGACCTTTATATTAGAATAGAGTTTGATGAAGCAAATATTAATAAAGAATACTTAGCTTTTCTTTTCAATTCTTTCATTGGTAGATTATATTTTAAATACGTAGCAAAAGGGAAAAATCAAACTATGGTTAAAGTCTCTTCAGCCGAACTTTTAAACTTTAGAGTTCCTATTCCAAGCAAAGAACAACAAGCAGAAATAGTTGAAGCCATTAAAACCCAATTAGACGAGCAAAAAGAAATAGACAGACAAATAGAAGAAAAACAACAAGCGATAAACAATATAATTGAAGGCGCAATAAAGTCAGAGCAGGCAAATGCCTAACAAGGCGCTGCACCGGACAGCAATTCCGCTGCGCTCCATTACCGCCGGTGAGCTTTGCGTTATGTGCTGAGCAACAATGATAAGTAGTACTAAAAAATGAATTTTTCTATTTTATCGAGAGGTACGAATCCTCCCAAGTCCGGGTTGAACGCGGCTTATCTAACGATTGATCGTTGGAACGATTTCTCGTTTGTAACCATGTTCTACTTGTCATTACATGACGAGAACGGTGACTTCCATGAAGTGGGTAATGTGAAGATTGGCTTCAAAGGTCAAACAACTGAAAAATCAACTTACTCTTTACTAGGTACTGGATTCGAGCAGTTACCCGATGGATATTTCTCTGTTGGGCAAGATGTCGAGTATTATCAGAAAATTTGGTTGCTGCCAGCACAGGCAAAAACTTTATTGCTCGGAGCTCTAAAAGACATCGTTTTTAAACCTGATTTGATTGAGATTGCTCAGGAGGAAGAAGTTTTTCGGACCTCCTTGCTACGATATGTCAGCTTATCCGTTATCAAAGGACAGTTCTCTAGGGTATTGGCTGGCCAGCCTCCGCTGACTAACTTCGAGTTTAAATTTGCTAGACCTGTGGCAGGAAAAATGTCTGGTATTGAATTGAAGTTTAAGGTGGGATTTGAGTCTAAGCCGAGCACCAATATTCATGCAATTATTGGCCGGAATGGCGTGGGTAAGACAACACTTCTCAATGGGATGATTGAAGCCATTACTAGTAAGGGACAGTCTACGGCTAAGTTTTATGACGTCGAGGGTTGGCAAGAAGAACCTATTGCCAACGATTACTTCAGCAGCTTAGTTTCTGTCTCATTTAGTGCTTTTGACCCTTTTGAGCCTCCAAGAGAACAACCAGATCCTTCTCTAGGGACATGTTACTTCTATATAGGACTTAAGAAAGAAGGCGATACTCTCAAAGGACTTAATGATATACACCAGGAATTTCTTGAGGCGTTGAAGTCTTGCTTTAGTCAATTACCAAGGCGAGATAGATGGTTAAAAGCGATAGATACGCTGGAGTCAGATGAGAACTTTGCAAGTATGGGGTTAAAAGGTCTTGCTGAATTTTCCGGAGAGGAACTAACAACCAAAGCTCGAAAGATGATCAAAACGATGAGCTCTGGACATGCGGTAGTGTTATTAACTATTACTCGATTAGTTGCCACCGTCGAAGAAAAAACGTTGGTTCTCATTGATGAACCAGAAAGCCATCTTCACCCGCCGTTGTTATCAGCTTTTATTCGCGCTTTATCGGAGCTACTTTATGACCGGAACGGCGTGTCAATTATAGCGACACACTCTCCTGTTGTGCTGCAAGAAATTCCCAGGTCTAGTGCATGGAAAATCAATCGAGTTGGATTGGTTACAGAACCACGCAGACCTGATATCGAGACTTTTGGTGAAAATGTTGGAGTATTAACCAGGGAAGTATTCGGTCTTGAGGTGGTTAAGTCTGGTTTTCATGATTTGTTGGTAAAGTCTGTCGAAAGTGGGGGTTCGTATCAAGAGATAGTGAATGAATATAGCGACCAGCTCGGTTTAGAAGCTCGAGCCCTACTAAAAGCACTTGTGACGCATCGAGATAGGAGTGCTGGTTGATGTTAAAACTAGATAGCCCAGCTTATTCATACGCACAGGCTTTAGATAGTTGTCGTCAGGGAATCACCGGTAATGCCGACCTGCTAAGAAAGGTAGAGAACGACATAAATATTTTTCAGGATGGCGCTGATGTTTATGTCGCATCAGCGTCTACAGGGGAGCTATATACCATACAACCCATCCCTAATCACCGTGACCATGATCCGATTGTTATCGGGCAGCTAAAAAAGTCTGAACTGTTAAAGCTATACAGCACTTACTTTGTCGATAAAGATAAGCCTGGACGCATGATTTATAATGCTTTGATGGCTGCTGCGAACGAAAAGTGCCCATTCTGTGGTGGTATTGGGCGACCAAGAAATTTGGATCACTACTTGCCTAAAGCGCATTATCCTCAGTTTTGTGTATTGCCGGTAAACTTGGTGCCCTCGTGCAGAGACTGCAACATGGATGGTAAAGGTGATGACTTTGCTACTCGTGAAGAAGAACAAGTACTCCAGCCTTATTTAGATAACGATCGCTACTTTTCCGATCAGTGGATATTTGCTCGATACATAGCAGGAACTGGTGCTGAACCAGGAGTAATTGAGTATTTCGTGCAGCCTCCAGAACATTGGGACGATCCACAAAAGCGACGAGTGGAAAAACACTTTAATGACTTTGGCTTGGACTTGAGGTTTTCGAAAGAGGCCGGCCCACGGCTCATTATATATCTAGCGCAAATTCAAGCATTGACTCGAATCCCATTGGAGCTAGAGATAGCTAAAGATACCATATTGCAGCCCGCCATTGATTCAGCGCCATTTGTGAACCATTGGGAAAGAGTAATGTGTTTAGCGTTGTTGAATGATTTGGACTGAAGTATGAAATCACATAACTAGTTACTCCACTCGGAAAAATTACTCGCTTCGCTCCTAATTTTCCGGTGAGTAAGGCGTTATGTGTTTGAGAATTGCCATAATCTGGCTCTCAGTGAATTTTGATTTACGCATAGAAAATTCCATTAATATGAACTCAAGGTGTTCCCTACGGACGAATCAGCGATGAAGGTGGTGTACCTGGCTATCCAGGCGGCGACCAAGAAATGGACGATGCCGATCCGCAACTGGAAGCCGGCCATGAACCGTTTTATGATCGAATTTGGTGACCGTTTAAATGGCCACCTTTGACTGACCGGCAAAAGCACTTACACAAAAGGGTTTACAGGCTCTTTCAGTCATTCCTTTAATGCGTAAATTGCTCTCTAACCACTCTCTCAGCCCACCCCGTAGACTTACCTAAAAAAGGCACAAGCCAAAACCAGAGATTTCTGCCATTATCATCTTTGATGGAGGAAATCATGAAACGATCTAAATTTACAGAGACCCAGATTGTGGCCATTTTGAAATTGGCTGAGCAAGGTATGAAAGTCACGGATATTTGTCGCGAGCATGGTATTAGCAACGCGACTTATTATCAGTGGAAAAGCAAATACGGTGGCTTGGAGGCATCGGATTTAAAACGGTTGCGAGACATCGAAGTTGAAAATGCCCGTCTAAAGAAAATGTACGCAGAATTGGCTTTAGAAAACGCGGCCATCAAGGATTTGCTGGGAAAGCTTTAACGCCGGAGCGACGGCGAGAGTCAGCCCTGCACCTGGTTGAGCAAGGTTCGCTCTCCATTGCCAAAGCATGTCGTTTGACACGCCTGTCTCGTCGCAGTTGGTACCGGCCTGACCCCAATCAGCATCGCCTTGAACGGGATCAACCCGTCATTGATGCGCTCAATGCGATCGTGCAGGATCCAACGCGGTCTCGCTGGGGCTTTTGGAAATGTTTTTATCGATTGAGGCTGGATGGTAAGTTATGGAATTTTAAGCGGGTGTGGCGTGTTTATTGTGCAATGAGTTTGAATCAAAAGCGTCGTACCAAAAAACGGTTACCCGAGCGGGAGCCAGCTCCCTTGGCGGTTCCCGCTGAATCGAATTACAGTTGGTCCTTTGATTTTATGAGTGATGCACTTTACAACGGCACGCGTTTCCGAGTGCTCAATATCATTGACGAAGGCGTCAGGGAGGCCTTGGATATCGTGATTGATACTTCACTGCCCGCTGCCAGAGTGGTGAGAACCCTGGAGCAGCTTAAAACGGAAAGAGGGCTTCCTAAAATGATTCGCGTAGACAATGGCAGTGAAATGACCTCTCTTGCCTTTACGCAGTGGTGTGAAGCACATGACATCAAGATTTGTTATATTGAGCCAGGCAAACCGAACCAAAATGCCTATATTGAACGATTTAATCGTAGCTATCGCACAGAAGTCTTAGACCCGCATTTGTTCTCCTCGTTGTCTCAGGTGCGGGAACTCAGTTGGGCTTGGATGTTAAGTTATAACGAGGAACGACCCCATGAATCACTGGGAAATTTACCACCCAGTGAATTTAAACGACAGTTAGCAGCAGAAATCTCTAGTTATGAACTGTGCGCTTGACGGTAAGCTTACGACCCCTCCATATCCTCTCTCGATACTTGCAGCTCCCCCAACCCCTTTGGATGATTCACCCCTCTATGCCCGTCTTGTCCATATAATTGATCAAACAAACTATTTGGCCAATTCAATGAGCTCTTCACCACTCCACGCCGTATCTTTTCAAAATCATTCCGCCATGTTTCGCTATCAACGCCACTCAACACTTTGGTAGAAAGCATTTTCACCCCATCCGATGCATCCACCTCTAGCAATACAAATTCACTGCCACTACGTTGCACCCCAACGGCTTTAATCACTCTTGGTGAGCCATCTTTACACAGATGTAATCGGCTACGCCCAACTTTTGGCAAAACCAAGGTTTCTTCAAAAAGCACCCGACATGCAAATTTAATTTTTAGAATTGAAATTAACTCATTAAAGGCTGCAAAACGATTGGCAAAAATAGAGTTGTAATTGGTTGCATCCTGCTTCCCACCCACATCTGCCGCTGCTAGGACACCACCTAAGTGTGGCTCATCAGTACTAACCAAATTACTATTTTCACTTGTTGTTGCTTCTTCTTTTTCTAAAATAGTTTGGCTACTTTTTCTTGCCCTGCGAGATTTTTCAATTCGACTAGGTCTACTAAAACTTATCCATGTCGGCTCAGCCTCTATGACTCGTGTGTCTGTGTCTATATTGGCTGTTTCCTCATCGTCCAACTGTAGATGCTCATCATCAACAACTGACTCTGTTGAAACCGCTATGTGTTGCGCACTACCATCACCTGCCTCCTTTTCCTGAAAAGAGGCATGGCTAATAGCTGTTGTGCTAGGAAGCATAGCGTTGATTTCTAAACCTACTATTTCCTCAACTAAATAATCCTTATCCTCGTTAGAAGAACGTCCTTTTACATGTAATTTCCAACCCTGCATGGGCGGAGGGTCAAAGCTAAAGCACCAGCTTTCAACGCCGTTCTTAATTTCTCTAGTTTGTTGATAGTACCTAAAAATACTTTCATACGAATCCATAACATCTTGATCCGAAAACAACCAAACCAAAAGCTGCACTACGGCCGACTGCTCTAACGCCCCTTTAGGAAACGATGAACTAGGCAAGATCCTTATCTCTAAATGATCTCGCTCAACCTCATACTGAACGTCGAACTCTTGCTGTAAAGCGGTACTGCTCAAACAGCTTCGACAGAAATAGGAGTTAATTAAAAATAATGACCGAGCTAGCTCTAACTGTGGGATGTGATAACGAGTCTTGCTATATGGTGTTTCAGCTTCGTAAATAAATGAACTCTGCGCCCCATCCTTGTTGCGTACGGAAGCAAAGGACGAGAGATTAGGAAAATCGATTATTTTGGCTCGTTGAAGATCCGATGCTTCAAACTCAATCACACGATCCGCCTTATTTATTTGCTTTGTTGTACTGTTAACCACCTTAGCTCGACTTAATAAAGGCAAATGAGTAAATCGAGTCCACTTCCGTTCTTGCATTGGATTAAACCAAACAAAAATACGCCACTCCTTATGACCCGAGTTACGGAATAAATGACCAATATGTACAACCTGCACATTGTCATTAAATGTAGCTAGCCTAACCACTCACTCTTCCCCATAAACCATTTCCAAGAATTTTTGTGCTTCTTTTGTTATCCGCTCTTTAGACAAGGTCGCACGCCGTAATAATCGCCAAGGCCTAAGCTCAAGACCCTCCTTTTTGAGCTTAATAAAAGCTTGGCTAATCCGTCTAATTTGATAATCTTCCACACTCTCTGAGTAACGCTTTAAACAGAAGGCAGCTAAAGGCAATTTCTGTAGATTTTTTGCAAGAAGGGTTCCGTTAGAAGTTTGCTTTAACAGCCAGCTCGATGTCGCTCTTGGGTGATCAAGGCTACTATCGAGACGCTTTATTATTTTTAGTAGTTGTCGTACAGCAATTCGGTCTCTTTGGCTCCAGTCCGCTCTAGCGGCAGGTGCCAGACGCTTTAGTTTATGCTGCAAGTTCCAGTGAACTAGCCAATCTCTATCATGTCGGTAAAGCCAAGCATATAAAGCCCCACCTTCTAAAGACTGTCTTGCCGCCTTAATTCCTTGGTATTTATGCACTAGTTGCTGCCAGTCTTTATGCTTAACAGATAAATCTTCAGAGTTAGGTTGCACAGACTGGCTAACAGGTCTTGTCGTTATAGAGTGCTCAGTAAGAGCACTTGCCTGCTGTAGCGCTTCTATAACCGTTAGTTTTGGCAATAAGGCTTGCCACACAATACTATGCTGTAAATAACTAAAGGCTTTTCTATGCTTACGGAATATACTTTTCAGCCAACACGTGTCCTTGTTCTCTGCCAACTTTAAATCCAGTTTCTCTAGTGCCTCATCACTAAAAGTCTGCCTTACTCTCTCCGCCACCAAGTCATGACGAATGTGCTTGCTTTTGGTTAGCCCTAGATCCTGCGCTAAGCGCTGATAAAACAGCGTCCACTGCTCAAGGCTTGGGGAAAGCTCTTGCGCTCGTGGAGCATCTAACAGAGGGGCTATATAAGCAGCTAGTGCTGTTAATTGAGATAGGGAGTCTTTGGGGTAGTCTGAAAGCAGCTCAGTATGACCCAAAGCCCAAAATTGATGTCGGTGATCATCTACAGCTCTATCAAAGAAGACTAAAGCACCGTGTTTTGGACAATATGGCAAAGCGGGCAAATACCAATCTCGTTGCCAAAAGGCTTCCCCATACCTATTTAGCTGAAGAGCAACGCAATCAGGGCAGTATCTAAAGCGGTTATCGCTCTTAACTCTAGAAGCAGCGACTCCTAGCATTAAATGCACCGCACCTTGCGCTTGGTACTCCATTAACCGAATAGCTTCGTCTCGGCGCTCCTTGCCTACAAACGGAGCATATAAAGGGAATAAGGTATGCTCATAAATAAGCTGCTGAACAGCGTAACGTCCTGTTTGATGTAGATGTCTTGCTATCACACCTAAATGCGAGGGCAGACCTAAGGTAGCGACCACCTTGCGGTTGCCATACACCTCATCCAACAGCTGCTTAGGACTAACAATCCCTTGATAAACGCCTGCCCGTGCAATAGTGCTATAAATCAGCTCATTCGAGTACGGAACAGGAAAGTTTCTCATGGCTAACCTGCTTGTTTAAATAAGCTCGCCATATCCACTATTACCCCTTTCCCTTTTAACCGTTCATGCATGGTTTTTTCAGGTTGGCGTTGTGAATAGATATAACGTAAATCCGTATCAGGCAAGCTATCCCAGTCGCTGGGCTTGACTACCTTTATAGCCGAAACCTTTTTACTCTTGGAGGGCTTTTCTAGTTCTGACACTACCGTTTCGCCTTCCATCAACCACTGCAAAACAAGAGGCAGTAACTTTTGTCTTGTCATCGTTGGATTCTGGCTAAACGCTTTTTTAATAGTGGGAATTAACAGGCTTGAATCGTAATCCTCTTTCAGCATCAGATATAAATGACGCTGATCTTCGGTATCTAACTCTTGAAGGGCTTTTTCTTCTGGTGTTTGTTCTTGTATCGCTGCGATATCTAGCTGAAGTTGGATTAACCGTTTATCAATCTCGGGAACGACTAGATCAGAATAACGAGCAATGCGTTCTGGGATACCCGAGCGTAATGCCTCTAGCATGGGGTGCACAGGCTTTAACTCATCTTGATACACTTGCCGCAATAAACCAGCGGTAATACGCTCATTGCCTAAAGCTAGCGCACGGAGCTGAGCGAGTACAAAAAGTTTTACTACAATGTCCATCACTCCTTGGCTTAGCTCATACCACACATCACGGACCTCATCCGATAACAGCGCATCTTTGCGTTGTAAAAGCTGTAATTGCCAAAGATTATCCGTAAAGGCGATCCACTCTTGATTGGGCTTTCCACGTTGCGTTTGTTGTATAGGATCCCAGAATATAGCTCCAAACCCTGCCCCTCTACGTGCAGACCGCAAATCAGCCTCAAAAATCTCTCGTGCTTTAGGGGTACCAATCAACATCACTGGTACGCCAATAATATTCACCATCGTCACAAAAAAGTTCAGCATCTCTTGAGATCCACCCGAACGAGAGCGGCTTAAATGCTGAATTTCATCAATAACCAACAACCCTAAAGCATGTGCATTGGCTATTTGCGACATCAAAGCCAACATGGTTTCTATACCATGACGTTTTAAGCCATAACGACGCTCATAGTTCGAGCCCAAGGCTCGATCCAACGCTCTGAAAAAATTCAAGCAGATTTCTTTTAGCGAACCATTATGCGAGCAGTCTATTTTCAAATACACCACCTGCTCTACATTGAGTTCACGATGGTAAATCACCTGAGGATACGTGGCTAGAATACGATGAAGAGAGGTCGTCTTCCCACTACCAGAACAACCAATTAACAATAAGCTTTGTGCCGTAGATCGTGCCTCCTCAAAGCGAAATGTCTCCAACTCTCCCGTTTGAACACGCTCATAACCATTTTGTAAATGCTTTTGTAAATCTCCTGTTTTAGGATTTCTGCCTACGTAGCCACCTCGAATCATGACCGAAATACGCTCACTTAGTAGCAAATGCGTACCTAATGGCTGAAAATAGTCATCTGGAATACGACAAATGGTATGAGCTCTGATAACACGGGGCTTTTGCAAGTCAGAGGAAGTAAGCTGTAAAGAGGATTTCAGTGATGCAGCACTATTCACTGACTCTTGTAATGGTGGTAAGGCCTCGATAAAAGGATTACCACGATAAGCCTCTACCCCCGTATCACGATAAACTGCTTGAATCTGGGTAGCACTCATGACTCATCCTTTTCTGGTGGATCCTGAAATAATTCAGGCACGTATGTGGGTAGGCTGTAATCTTCTTGATCATCCGCTTCCACTGCGTTGAAAGGGATAACTTTAGCCTCATCACCTGAAGAGCTTGGCTTCAAATGCTCCGCACGTTTTTTACGCTCTGAGGTCACGGCTTCTTTTTTATTAGTTTTAATCTGCTTAATGCGTGTTGATTTGGGCTCAGTAGTACTAGGCGTTAACTTATTCGCTTTCTGAATGGTTTGCTGAATAAACGCCTCAAGCTCCCTGCGTTTAGTTAACTCATCCTGCTTCGCATTGGCTTTATTGTGTTTTTCTTGTGTCTGTATATCCCAAACCTCCCAAAATGAGAGGCCTTTAAACTGCCGACTACGTTCCGTTAGATTACAGCGCCAAAATACACGGCTGCCAACTTGCGGAAACAAATAAATCGTATCAACCAGCACTGGGTCATAAGCCGCTTCTAAATGTTGAGGTCTAGCTATATCAGTGCTCCGCTGCAACCAACCCTCACGTAGAATCTCTGACCCCGAGTAATACAAACCCCACAAATTAACGCCAAATGAAGAAATAGAGACCTTTCGGCGAGGCAGTAACGCTACTCGCAACTGCTCTTGCTCCACAGCCCTTAAACTACCTGTACGATGCTGCATACCCCATTGCCATAGCTGGACAGGAATAGACGGTAAATCTGTAGGAAAATCAGCATCTCGATCGTATTTATCCATCACCAGATGGTTATTTCTGAATAAGATCGTACGCAAAATAATTTGTGTGAACTCAAATACCGACAGAGATGCATCTAACCTATAGTCTGTTTCACCATGGCTTTTGATCCGACTGCCCTCTACAATGCCAGGTGCAAAGGACTTAAACTCGGCTTGTAGTGTTCTAAAAGTGCTTTCCACTATGCCTTTAGCATCGCCACGTCTAGGTGGAGCACTTTCCACTCGCACATTAAAACTAGAAACTAAGGCTTCGACCTGATGACTCATTAATTCGCCACGGTCCGCTAGCAACACATCTGGCAAACCTACACACGGCCAGTCTGAGCTACTAATCTCAATATCATGCTGGGCACAAATGGCCGTTTTGTCAGAGCAAGCATTTACAAAAGCCTGCATCGCCACCACATAAGACGGATTTTCAAAGCCGATATAAAAGCCCGTGATCATCCGACTAAACACATCAATCACAATGTAAAGCGTTGGTCTTCCTATGATTTTTTGGCGATCATGATGATCCACTAAATAAATATCAGCAATCGTGGCATCAATCTCATAACGGCTCCCGGGGCCTAATGCCTGAGAAGTGGCTGTACTACTTAATGGACGTACGTCTTTTTTATATACCCCTGCTTTAACTCTGGACTTTAAGCGCTGAGCTTTAGGATACTCTCGGTCATAAAAATAACGAAACTGGCGTAGTGTTGGGTAATCCTCTTGGGGAATGCGAGGAAAATACTGAGCAAACAAATCGACAAATCGTCTATAGGCAACGGTGGTCTTTGTGCCTTTTTGATTTAATAGATGCTTTTCTATGGTTAATCTAAAAAGACGTTCAATCTCGGGCGTTACCTTGGTTCCTTCACCCTTACCATATTCTCTGGCTCGGCCAATTTTTGCTGTACCTGTCGCTGAGCGACTTTCTCCTGGTGCGCCGCTGTTTTTGTAATCGGGAATTAATGCATTAGGCGTTTGACCACGCTGCCAGTAACGGCGTAACAACTTATAAACTGTAGCCTTAGTAACCTTATGTTCTTGGACCACATACTCAACGAGTTCGCTTCTGACTTTAGGGTCGAAACGATCCTTACTATTAATAATAGGAAGAATTTTTCGATAATCCTCCTCGCGCTTCTGGAAGCTGACAGAATCTACAGACGGCTCTTCTAAATCAAGATGTACATAAGGGTCATCAGTTCTAACTAAGCGGCCTTCATCTAAATACTGCATTAGCAACAACTCAGCCCTAGCTTGTGGAACTCCTTTATCAGCGCTTATTTGCATCCAGACAACTTGGCCATCCTCTATAGCCAAAATGCGATACGGATCATTATCAAATAGCACAACCTCATTAATTTGCCACATAGCGCAACTCCTCCATATTCACTACTTGACTAATACAGAGATCTGCACACTTATTTGCCCTGAAAGACTTATAAATATTGAACTTAATAAAACCATTTGCGGTTAAGGCTCGTATCTCACTCAATGTTTTACCTAGCTCCAAACCATAAGCAATATCAACCTGCTTACAGACATTGATAATGTTTTCATCTCCTTTTTCTTGCAGGATATGAGCCAATGTTGGCAGTTGTGCCAAAAGCTCCGCAGAAACCCCTTCTGTTTTCACTGAATAAAGCCATTCAATATTTTCTTTTACTACGGGATTTATTTCTTTATCAGTAAAAATGAACCAAGGAATTTGTTTCTGCTGCCAATAACGACGCTCTAGTTCTAGTTTTTCTAAGGTACGCTCGTCTTGTAAGGCTGCTGCAGGTTTGACTTGAATAGCAAACTGCTCAAAAGGACCATCTTTGCAGTCCACTAAAAAATCAGTAGACATAACCTGATCTACACCGCGAATAGCAGGATGCTTAATGCCACTATCTATTGCAATCTGTCTGGTATCACTAGGTAATAGGGGGAACTGCTCGCGTATATCCAACACGCTGCTCTCCCACTCAAGACTGAGAAAAACAGCAAGCTCTAAATCAGAGAGCAAATGATGGACTCGTCCCGTTTTATGAGAATAAATACGGTGGGAACGACCTGCTGAAGGGACTTCTTGTACTGTTAGCCATGGAATATAGTCTTTACCATGCCCTTGGCCCCGCCCCTCTTTAATACGACGGGCAATTTGTACTTCAGAAAATGAAGAGTTTGCTTTAGCCATAATAAAAGTCCAGTATGCTTTTTCACAGCATAACTGGACTGATTTTAGTTTACAACTATTTTGTCTGGTTTAAGATTTTATTGTCATAGTTTAGATCTATTTTGTTCAGTTTAAGACTTTATTGTCCTTCTACAACTAGTGCCTGAAGCGCTTCCCGTACTACTCCACCGTCACGCTCTTGGCCAGATTCCTTGGCTTATCCACATCAGTCCCCCTTACGCAAGCGGCATGATACGACAGCAGTTGCAGTGGAA
>Ga0172382_10006169_pt1 | contig 17540 bp, 17 predicted proteins | sample Leawel138RmetaG_FD_122245 | JGI IMG/M metagenome (GOLD analysis project Ga0172382, IMG submission 122245) | Leachate microbial communities from a municipal landfill in Southern Ontario, Canada - Leachate well 138R metaG | ecosystem: Engineered > Solid waste > Landfill > Unclassified | place...
GGGCAAACTCCACAGCAGCCATTACCAATTGTTTGCCTACACCTTTGCCTCCAAACTCCGTGTTTACTTCGGTATGGTCAATGATAAATTTGTTTTCTCCTGCCCAGGAATAGGTCATTCGCCCGGCTTCTTTCTGGTTTTCTACAGCTTTAAAAACGCCTTTGCTTTCTCCGGTAGTGTGTTGAATTTCCATAATATTTCAATTAAATGTTTGTGTGTTTTTATAAAAAAGGCAGTTCCTCTAAAAAAACATACCGCTGGTTTTCAAAATCCATTTTGCAAAAATAATGGTCAACACCATTGGTAACCATTAAATATTCCGCATTCAAGACCAAATTATATCGAGCAATCTGATTGAAAGTTTCCTGAGTGATTTTAATAGTGGGAGCTTTACATTCCACCAACAAAAAAATGCTGCCATCGGGTTTAAAAACCACTATATCATAGCGTTTGCTCAGGCCGTTTACCTTGATGAGTTTCTCTACGTTAACTAATGATTTCGGATATTTTTTTTCCTGTAAAAGATACTGAATCACATTTTGCCTCACCCATTCTTCACGGGTCAGTAAAATGAATTTTTTACGAACCTCATCAAAGATAGCCAATTTATTTTCATTACTTTTGAAGCGAAACGAATATTTCGGGAAATTTAATTCTTGCATACCACAAAAGTATTATAAATTGAACACGGATTTACACAAATTTTCCTTATTTAAAATGAGAAAACTTTCATTATTTATTTTTGTAATTTTATTTGGCTGTTCTGAAAACATGGAAGTACAATATTTTGAATCAGAATATAAGTTTTCGGTCATCTTGCCTAATAGCTGGAGTGAGTATGAATTAGATGATGAAGAAAATACAAATGGTTTTTTTGACACTTCTGAATGGACAGGAAATTTAAGAATTACAGCTGTAAAATCCATATTTGAAAATCCTGATGATTTTTTGAAAACAAAACAAAAAGAAACCAAAGCGGAAATATTAAATTGGGAGCAGGTTAAGGGAATTTATTTTTCTGAAAATTCAGATAATTTATACATTTATTATTGGTATTTGACAGAAAATAATAGATTGTATATTTGTTCATTTACGATTGACTCTGAAATGGAAAACTCTGAAAAGAATAAAAACGAGTTGAAAAAAGTTGAAAAAATATTAAAGACAATAAAAACAAAATAATGCAAGACCTGACAGGTTTTCAAAACGTGTCAGGTCTGTCTCTAAAAATGAACGAAGCAGAAAAAATCATTACCGACATTAAAAACCGAAACTTCAAACCCATTTATTTTTTGATGGGAGATGAACCCTATTATATCGATAAAATCGCTGATTATATCGAAAAAAATGTGCTTTCGGAAGACGAAAAAGGCTTTAATCAGGTGGTTTTGTATGGCAGAGATACAACCGTGGAAGAGGTAATTGCCAATGCCAAACGCTACCCGATGATGGCTGACTATCAGGTGGTGATTGTCAAAGAAGCACAGGAACTTTCTCGAACTATCGACAAAATCGAAAGCTATGCAGAAAACCCGCAACCCACAACCATTCTGGTTTTTTGCTACAAATATAAAACCCTTGATAAACGAAAAAAAGCTACCAAAACTCTGGAAAAAAACGGACTGGTTTTCGAAAGCAAAAAACTATACGATAATCAGGTCGGGAGTTGGATAAATCAAGCTTTAAATTCTTCCGGATATAAAATAGAACCTAAGGCTAATGCTATGCTGGTAGAGTTCTTGGGGACAGATTTAAGCAAAGTAAACAACGAACTCGAAAAACTCAAAATTATACTTCCGAAAGGAACAATCATCAATGCGGAACACATTGAGAAAAACATCGGAATCAGTAAAGATTACAACGTTTTTGAGTTCCGAAATGCCTTGGGTGAAAAAAATATTCTGAAAGCCAACCGTATTGCAAACTATTTTTCCCAAAACCCGAAAGACAACCCGATTACCCTTATTACCAGTCAGGTTTTTGCTTTCTATGTCCAGCTTTTGCAATATCACGGACTCTCAGATAAAAATCCTGCCAACGTGGCAAAAACCCTGAAAGTCAATCCCTATTTTGTAAAGGATTATGAAACAGCAGCCCGAAATTATCCGATGCGAAAAGTAAGCAGCATTGTAGCTGCCCTTCGGGAAATAGACCTGAAAAGCAAAGGAGTAGGAGCCAATGCTTTACCTCCGGGGGAACTCCTGAAAGATATGTTGATTGCAGTTTTTTAGTGTTCAGAAAATCTACAATCTTAAATCGTTAATCAAAAATATTAAATCAAAAATGGAACTATTAGGTTATGTAGCCATCATTTTAGCAGGAATCTGCACAGGATTGATAGGGGCAGGAGGAAGTATTCTGACCGTTCCGATTTTGGTATATTTGTTTGCCATAAACCCTGTTACTGCCACTGCTTATTCGCTTTTTGTGGTAGGAACAACGAGCTTGACAGGAACTTTTCCGAAGTACAAAAACGGAAATGTTTCCTTGAAAATGGCTGTTGTTTTCGGAATTCCGTCAATGATTTCGATATTTTTGGTCAGAAAATTTGTTTTACCACAACTGCCCGAAATTGTTTTTACAATCGGGAATTTTCAGGTTTCCAAATCAATGTTTTTGATGTTGTTTTTTGCCGTTCTGATGATTTTTGCATCATATTCAACCTTAAAAAAACGAAGAGAAACAAGTAATTTACACATAGAAATTACCGAAATTCAGCCTTTTTTTGTATCTTTACTTGGTTTTATTGAGGGTGCAATTACGGGATTGGTAGGAGCAGGAGGAGGGTTTATTATCATTCCGATTCTGACATTACTTGCTAAATTAGACATCAAAAAAGCAATCGGAACATCACTTTTGATTATCGGAATAAAATCAGTTATCGGATTTTCGGGAGATATTATTTCAGCCCATTTTGATATAGATTGGCTGTTTCTGATAAAAATCACTTTAGTCTGTATTTTCGGAATGTTTATCGGAAATGCTCTTTCCAAAAAAATAGACGGAAGTAAACTCAAAACAGGTTTCGGGTGGTTTATACTTGTAATGGGAATTTATATTATAATGAAAGAATTGGTTTTGTAAAATTCTTCAAAAAATATTTTTGTAACTTTGAACTATGATTCTGACACAAAAAAATATCACCAGCTTTAAAGATTTGTGTGCTACTCACAATGTAGATACGATGTATCTTTTTGGCTCTGCACTGACCCCTAATTTTAACAAAAACAGCGATATTGATTTTTTGGTAAAATTCAAGCCTATTGACCTTTTTCAATATTTCGACAATTATATCAACCTGAAAGAAAGTCTGCAAAAACTATTTGGTAGAGAAGTTGATTTGGTTGAAGAGCAAACACTTAAAAATCCGATACTTATAAAGTCTATAAATAAATCAAAAGAGCTTGTTTATGGATGAGAGAATTTCAAAATGGCTGTTTGACATAAAAATGGCAATAGATGAATTGAGGGTTATTTTGCAGATGAATCCTACGATTTTTTCAAATACCGAAATAATTTAATGTTGAAAAGAGCTGTTGAACGCAATTTAGAAATTATCGGAGAAGCCGTAAACAGAATTGTTACAAGAGATAATGGTTTTGAAGCTAAAATTACTAATACCAAAGCGATTATTGGTTTGAGAAATCAGGTTATTCACGCTTACGACAATATTTCTGATGAAAATATTTGGTCTGTGCTGATAAATCATCTTCCTAAACTAAAAACCGAAATTGAAAATCTGATAGTTGATTTTTAGAATACAGAAAATACATTATACAACAATACAATATACAAAAATGAAAATAGAACAAATTTATACAGGATGTTTGGCACAGGGTGCTTATTATATCGAAAGTGAGGGAGAAGCGGTTGTGATTGACCCTTTGAGAGAAGTTCAGCCTTATTTAGACAGAGCAGAAAAAAGCGGAGCTAAAATCAAATACATTTTAGAAACGCATTTTCATGCCGATTTTGTGTCGGGACATTTGGATTTGGCTAAAAAATCGGGAGGAACTATCGTTTACGGACCAACTGCAAAACCCGATTTTGATTCGTATATTGCTAAAGATAACGAGGTTTTGAAGGTCGGAAAAATCACCATTACGGTTCTTCACACACCCGGACATACGATGGAAAGCACCTGTTATTTGCTCAAAGACGAAAACGGGAAAAACACAGCCATTTTTACGGGAGACACTTTATTTATCGGAGATGTCGGGCGACCTGATTTGGCTCAAAAAGTGTCATCAGATTTAACTCAGGAAAAATTAGCAGGATACTTATATCATTCGCTACGAAATAAAATTATGCCCTTGGAAGATGATATTATCGTATATCCGGCTCACGGAGCAGGTTCGGCTTGTGGTAAAAATATGAGCAAAGAGACTTTCGACACGCTTGGAAATCAGAAGAAAACGAATTATGCTTTGCAGGAAATGACCGAACAGCAATTTATCAAAGAGGTAACAGACGGACTTTTGCCTCCTCCGGCTTATTTTCCTGAAAACGTGATGATGAACATAAAGGGTTACGAAAGCCTTGATGTAGTAATGAATCGAGGAATGAACGCTCTTTCTCCCGAAAAATTTGAAGAAGTTGCTAATCAAAACGATGCACTTATTTTAGATACACGAAATGCACAGGTGTTTTCCGAAGGCTTTATTCCGAATGCCATCAATATTGGAGTTGACGGAGGATTTGCTCCGTGGGTCGGAACACTTATTCTGGATATCAAACAACCGATTTTGCTGATTACAGATTTAGGTCGGGAAGAAGAAGTTATCACCAGGCTTTCCAGAGTGGGCTACGACAATGTTTTGGGCTATCTCGAAGGAGGCTTTGATTCGTGGAAAAATTCGGGTAAAGAAACCGACTCGGTTAGGCGTATTTCGGCTCAGGAGTTTGAAAGCGAACTAAAACAAAACAAGAACAGGGTTCTTGACGTTCGTAAAGAAGGAGAGTTTGAAGGCGAACACCTTGAGGTTGCAGAGAACTTGCCACTTGCTTATATCAACAATTGGATTTCGGTTATTGATGATTCCGAACATTTTTATCTCCATTGTGCAGGAGGTTACCGCAGTATGATGGCAGCCAGTATTCTGAATTCCAGAGGAATACGAAACTTTACCGAAATTGGTGGTGGTTATGGAGCAATCAAAAACACTTCGCTTGCCAAAACTAATTTCGTGTGCCCCAGCACGGTGAAATAAGAACAAAACAACATATACTCCAACAAAACCTCCTGACTTCGGGAGGTTTTTTTTCGACCTTTATTCCACTTTTAAAACCACAGGCAGTATAAATTCGGTTTTTACGGGAATTCCCTCTTTTTGAGCGGGTTCAATAGCGGGAAAATCTTTCAGGCGAAGTTGGATGATGCTGTCTATTTTTTGTTTTTCGTAGGAAACCGAATCGGTAAATTGGGGCTGAAAAACCACAGAAGCATCCGGGTTTATGGTTACTTTTACGTTGATGGTGTCAATTTCAGGGTAGAGGATGGAAAGCGTGTCTGCAGCTAATTTTTCCTGAACCGAACGGGAGAGAAAATCAAAAAAACAGTCTTTCTGCAATTGTTTGTCCGAAAGAGAATCACATAGCCAGACAGACGGATAGCGGGTAACTTCGTCCCAGTTTATCTGCTGCAAACGCTCTTCGAGCAAGACATTTTTGTCGGGAGCTTTTTTGAATTCACACGAACAAAAAAGCAGACAAAAAAGAAAAAAAACGGTGTTTTTCATTTTTCGGGTGCAAAAACTTGAAACCAAAGGTAATAAACAATTACTTTTTCTCCAACATTCTCTTTATTTCGTTGAGTTTCATAAGAGCCTCAACCGGAGTTAAAGTGTTGATGTCTAAATCGGTAATCTGAGATTTTATTTCTTGGAGCATCGGGTCGTCAAGGTTGAAAAACGACAGCTGCATATCGTCTGGTTTTTTAGAGGTATCGAGCGATTCTGCCGAGTGGTCTTTTTCTAATTTTTTGAGTAGTTTTTGTGCTTTCTGAACCACTGTTTGAGGCATTCCTGCCATTTTTGCTACGTGAATTCCGAAGCTGTGAGCCGAACCGCCTTCCTGTAATTTTCGCAAAAACAAAACCGAATCTTTGGTTTCTTTAACCGAAACGTTGAAGTTTTTAATTCGTTCATACATCTCGGTCATTTCGTTGAGTTCGTGATAATGCGTTGCAAAAAGTGTTTTGGGTTTTGAAGGATGCTGGTGCAAATATTCAGCAATTGCCCAAGCAATCGAAACTCCGTCATAGGTGCTGGTTCCCCTACCGATTTCGTCCAACAAAACCAGACTTCTGTCGGAAATATTGTTCAGAATCGAAGCGGTTTCGTTCATTTCGACCATAAAGGTAGATTCACCCATCGAAATATTATCCGAGGCTCCTACTCTTGTAAAAATCTTATCCGTAAGACCGATTTTTGCTTTATCAGCAGGCACAAAACTCCCGATTTGAGCCAATAGCACGATCAAAGCGGTTTGTCTTAAAATAGCTGATTTACCCGACATATTCGGGCCGGTAATCATAATGATTTGCTGAGAATCCCGGTCTAAATACAAATCATTGGCAATATAGGGTGTTCCCAGAGGCAATCGCTTTTCGATAACCGGATGTCTTCCGGCTTTGATTTCTAAGGCAAAATCTTCCGAAATTTTGGGTTTTGAATAGTTGTTTTCAATGGCCAAAGTAGCAAAACCCGAGAGGCAGTCTAATTGAGCAACCAGATTGCCATTGGTTTGAATAGGCTTGATGTAATCAGAAATCCAGACAATCAATGCTTCGAAAATCCGGGTTTCCAAAAGCTGTATTTTTTCTTCTGCACCCAGGATTTTGGCTTCATATTCTTTGAGTTCTTCGGTGATGTAGCGTTCTGCATTGACCAAAGTCTGTTTGCGAATCCACTCAGCCGGAACTTTGTCTTTGTGAGTATTCCTGACTTCGATATAATAGCCGAAAACATTGTTGAAAGACACTTTGAGCGAAGGAATTCCCGTTTTTTCAGACTCTCGTTTTTCCAAATCATCCAGATATTCTTTTCCTGAAAAGGCAATATTCCGAAGCTCATCCAATTCAGGATTTACACCTGTGGCAATCGCATTTCCTTTGTTTATCGAAACCGGAGCATCTGGGTTGAGGGTGGTTTTTATTTTTTCCCGAACCGCCTCACATTCGTCTAAAGCTTTCCCGATTTTTTGCAAAGAATTCTCTGTACTTTCTGTTGCCAGTTTCTTTATCGGAACAATGGCATCGAGCGAAGATTTCAGGCTGATGAGCTCTTTTGGGGAGACCTTTCCGGTAGCGGTTTTTGATAGCAATCGTTCCAAATCAGAAATTTGCCTGATTTGCTGACAGATTTCAGACAAAATCCCCTGATTGTTTTTCAGATAATCCACCACTTTGTGACGGTCTTCTATCTGTTGTTTGTTTTTTAGCGGAAGTGCCAGCCAACGTCTGAGAAGTCTTCCTCCCATAGGAGAAATGGTTTTGTCGATAACATCCAAAAGCGTAACCGCATTATAATTCGGACTCAAATAAAGCTCTAAGTTTCTGATGGTGAATCTATCCATCCAGACATAAGCATCTTCGATGATTCGGTTGATGGAGGTGATATGTAAAACTCTATTGTGTTGTGTTTCAGATAAATAATACAGAATCGCCCCTGAAGCGATGATTCCGTTTTTCAGGTCTTCAATCCCGAAACCTTTGAGGGAATTGGTTTTGAAATGTCCGGTCAGGCTCTCAAAAGCATAATCGGGTTTATAGACCCAATCGTCCAGATAAAAAGCATTATAAGCATTTCCAAAACTGTCTTTAAACCGGGTTTTGAAATCTTTTGCCAGAAGCACTTCGCTGGGGCTAAAATTTTGAAGCAGTTTGTCGATATATTCCGTGTTGCCCTCAGAGGTTAGAAATTCTCCGGTCGAAATATCTAAAAACGAGATTCCGATAGCGGTTTTCCCGAAATAAACCGAAGCCAGAAAGTTGTTGGTGTTGGCTTGCAGTACTTCGTCATTCATCGCTACTCCGGGAGTAACCAATTCGGTAACACCTCGTTTTACGATGGTTTTGGTCATTTTCGGGTCTTCGAGCTGGTCACAAATAGCCACCCGAAGTCCTGCTTTTACCAGTTTTGGCAAATAGGTATTTAGCGAATGATGTGGAAAGCCTGCCAGAGCGGTTTCGCTCTCACTTCCGTTTCCTCGTTTGGTAAGGGTAATTCCCAATATTTTGGAAGCCCGAATAGCATCTTCTCCGAAAGTTTCATAAAAATCACCCACCCTAAAGAGCAGACAAGCATCAGGATATTTCGCCTTAATGCCATTATATTGCTTCATCAGAGGAGTTTCTTTGGTTGGTTTGGCAGTCAAAATCACAGTTTTTAGAAATGCGAATGTAATAATTTCAGACTGAAAAATCAAGTTTGGTTTTTTTGAGGACAAGACAAAAAAAATCCCGCAATTTGCGGGATTCATTTTTTCTAAGAAGAGCACTAATTAGTTAGCAGCTTCTTCTACAGCTTCCTGAACTGAATCAGCAGCTTCTTCAGTAGCCTCAACAGCTTCTTCAGCAGTTTCTTCTACAGCTTCTACAGCCTCAGTAGCAGTTTCTTCTACAGCTTCGATTGCATCTTCTGTAGTAGCTTCTGCTTCAGCATTAGCATCTTTACAAGAAACTACAGTCATCATAGCGATTGCAGCCAAACTTAAAACAACTTTTTTCATCTTTTTTTTGAAATTAAAGGTTAATTATTAATTCGTGGCAAAGATATAACTTTTTTCTTTCATTAAAAGAATTTGCGAATTTTTTTTCATCTTCTTAAATTCTGAACACCAGAAAGTTAAACTGAGCCTTGCCAAGGGTAATTCCAAACAATATGCCAGAAATTATTTTTTCTTTTTCGGATAAACAATTTTCATTTCATCAATCAGGTGTTTTGCCCCAGCATATTTATCTACCACAAAAAGCACATAGCGGATGTCAACCATGATATTTCTGCAAATTTCGGGGTCATAGTGAATGTCGCTCATAGTGCCTTCCCAAACCCTGTCGAAGTTCAGCCCGATAAGGTTTCCGTGTGCATCAAGAGCGGGACTTCCGGAATTTCCTCCTGTTGTATGGTTTCTTGCAATGAAATTTACAGCCATTTTGCCGTCTTTTCCATAAATACCGTAGTCTTTTTTGTGGTATAAATCGAGCAGTTTTTGAGGTACATCAAATTCATAATCCCCCGGAATATATTTTTCCACCACACCTTCCAAGTAGGTTACAGGCTCATAATATACGGCATCTCTGGGAGCATAACCGCCTACTTTTCCGTAGGTAATCCGCAGGGTAGAGTTGGCATCGGGGAAGATTCGGGCATCGGGGAAAAGCTCCAGAATTGCCTTCATATAATTGCGTTGTGTAGCACTGATTCGGGTGTTGATTTCGTCATATTTCGGGATGATATTATCGAAGAAATTATTGTATGCAATCTTTACAAAAGAGTATGCCTTATCATCGTTGAGTTTTTGGATGACCTCCTCGGTAGTTCCTGATAAAAGCTGTTGAGCTCCGCTATAGGAAGTGAGTTTTGATTGGGAATAGATTTCGTTTGCAATAGATTTATAATCAAGATTTTTGAATGCTTCGGGAAGATATTGAGCAGGTGTTTTTGCCACATAAACCGCAATTACTTTTTCAAAAACTTTTTGGTCAACCTCTGCATTAAAATCTTTATAGAAACCTTCCAACGAAGCAATTGTGTTGTTTTTTCTGTCTGTAAAAGCCTGTTCACCTCTGGAATTTAGTACCTGTTCTAACTGATTCAGGCGGTAAGCTGTGGTGAGCAATTCCACATTTCGTAGAAAAGTTTCCACAAAAACCTCATACGAAACGGCTAAATCTTCAATGTCATTGTAGTCTTTTTCAAAATCGGCAAGCAGGTTTCCGTACTGTTTTTGTTTGCCCATTTTATTCATTCGGACAGTAAATTCTTTTTCGAAATCACGTTTTATTTGCAAAGCTCCGCTTTTTTCCAAGCCTTGTTTTTCGCCTATCCATTTTTTCCAATAGTTGGCAATACGGGCAAATTTAGAGGCATACTGAATTTTGATTGCCCGGTCTGCTCTCATATATTCGTCCATCACTTTCAGAGCATTGTCTCTGATTTCGATTCGGGCAGGATTCAGGTTGTTGATGGTTTGCTCTACGGCAAAAGACGGAAGATATTCCGAGGTTCTTCCGGGAAAACCGAAAACCATCGTAAAGTCGTCTTCTTCGATTCCGCTAAGCGAAATAGGCAGAAAATGTTTGGGTTTATACGGAACATTATCTACAGAATAATCAGCCGGTTTGTTGTTTTTGTCTGCATAAATTCTGAAAAGAGCAAAATCTCCCGTATGTCGTGGCCAAACCCAGTTGTCTGTATCTGAGCCGAATTTCCCGATAGACGAAGGTGGTGCCCCCACCAAGCGAACGTCTTTATAGACTTCGGTTACAAACAAAACAAACTGATTGCCTTCAAAAAACGAACGAATGCTAACATTTTGATAACTCTCTTCTTTCGGATAGGAATTCGATAACGAAGCAATATTTGCTTCTATTTTTTTCTTCTGTTCTTCTTCGGTCATTGAAGCGGTTACTCCGTTTAAAATGGTGGTGGTAACGTCTTCAATTTTTACGATAAAGGTAGCTGTAAGTCCCGAATTCGGAAGTTCTTCTTCCAAACTCATTGCCCAGAAACCGTCTTCGAGATAATCGTTTTCGACTGTGGAATGTGACTGAATTTGTCCGTAACCGCAATGGTGATTGGTCAGTAAAAGTCCGTTGGGAGAAATAATCTCTGAGGTGCAGCCGCCTCCGAAATGCACTATAGCATCTTTAAGACTCGATTGATTGTGGTTGTAAATGTCTTTAGCGGAAATCTTCATTCCCAGTTTTTTCATTTCTGCTTCACGTTCGCCTTCGAGCAAAGACGGAATCCACATTCCTCCTTGTTGGGCAAAAACAGAAAACGAACAGAAAACGAGTAGTAATCGTAAGAATTTCATAGTATGTAGTTTAATTTAATCGTTGATTTTATTTTCGAAGGTGCAAGATAGTCATTTTTTTTATTACCACTCGTTGACCTTGTTGGCATCGAGTTTTATGAAAATAAAAATCAGCAACGTATAAGCCCAAAGCCCTGAACCTCCGTAGGAAAAGAGTGGAAGCGGAATTCCGATGGTCGGGAAAATCCCCAGAACCATCCCGATATTGGCAAAAAAGTGGATAAACAAAATGCAGACGACTCCATAACCATAAATCCGGCTGAACTTAGACCGCTGTTTTTCGGCTAAAACCAAAATGCGGAACATCAGTCCTACAAAACATAAAATAACCACTAAAGAGCCCATAAAACCCCATTCTTCGGCTACCGTAGTAAAGATGAAATCCGTATGTTGTTCCGGAACAAAATTTCCTTTGGTTTGTGTACCTTCGAGAAATCCTTTTCCGAAAAGCCCTCCCGAGCCAATAGCAATTTTCGACTGGTTGAGATTGTATCCTTCTTTTTTGGTATCAACTTCTTTGTCCAAAAGCACATTTATCCTGTCTCTGTGGTGGGGCTGTAAAACATTCTCAAAAATATAACTTGACGAAAACACAAACAGAGAAATCCCGACAAACACAATGGAGCTGGCAATGATGTTGCGGTGCACTTTTTTGGTTCTGAAATAATGCAAGGCTACCAAAAGAAAAACCCCTCCGATAATGTAGGTTGAATCTACAATCAAAGCCAAAACGAAAAGACCCAGAACCACAGCTCCGATAAGGATATAAATAAACGGCAAGCCTTCCCGATATAGGGCAAAAATCAAGAACATAAACACCAGAGCACTACCCGGGTCGTTTGGAAGGATGAGCAGCATGGGCAACCCGAGAATCGAAAGAGCCTTGATTTGGGTAGCAAACTCTTTGAGATTGATTTGCGGGCTTTCGAGGAATTTGGCTAAAGCCAAAACCGTGGCTACTTTGGCAAATTCCGAAGGCTGGATGCTGAACGACCCGATGCCATACCAGTTGGTTTGCCCGTTTACGGTTTTCCCGAAAACAAACAATCCTGCCAACGAAAGCAACGCAATTATATAGAAAATTCCCGAAAATTTTTCGTAAATCTTAGCATCCAACGAAAGTAAAAACACAATCAGAAACAAGCTCAACCCGATGAACATCAGTTGTTTGCCGTATTCTGCCGAAAAGTCAAATTCGGTTATTCCTTCCACAGGAGAAGAAGCCGAAAAAATATTGAGCCAGCCCATTACCACCAGAGCCATATACAAAAATATGGTCAGCCAGTCGATATTGGCTATGGTTGATTGACTTCTCATTTAATACCAGTTTTGGTTGATTAAAAACGGTTCGTCTAAGTAGGGTTTTTCATATTCGTGTTGCAGCCCTTTTTCATACATTCGTGTTTCCAGATCTTTTCGGGAAATTTCTCCGTTGATGTATTTTTCAATCATCAAAGAGGCAATAGGACCTGCAAAGCGAGAACCCCAATATCCGTTTTCCACAAAAACGGCAATTACGATTTTCGGATCTTCTTTTGGGGCAAAAGCCAGAAAAATAGAGTGATCTGTGAGTTGTGTACGCTTTCCGTTTATTTTTGTAAAGTTTTCGGCTGTTCCGGTTTTTCCGCAAATATCAATGCCTGCTACTTGTAGGCGTGAAGCGGTTCCGCCCGTATAAACAGCATGTAAACCCTCAATAACCGATTCAAAATGTCGGGGCTCGATAGTAGATTGATGTCTGGTTACGAATTTTTTATCTACTTCCTGTCCTTCAATTTTTTTGATAATATGAGGGGTGAAATAATGCCCTCTGTTTGCCACAGCAGACATCATGGTTGCCAGCTGAATAGGAGTGGTTTCTACTTCTCCCTGACCTATAGAGTTGGAAATGATGGTCGTAGGTCCCCATTTAAAGTTGTATCTTCTGGAATAATAATCTCCATCGGGAATCCGTCCTCTTTTTCCCGTAGGCAAATCATAGCCCAGAAAATCTCCCAAGCCCAAGCTCTTTGCATGCCTGCTGAAAACATCTACTCCCTCTTTTGCCGTATTGTATTTGTTGATGGTTTTCATAAATACGTTGGCAAAATAGGTATTACAAGAATTTCGCATACCTTCATATAAGCTGAAATTTCCCGAATCGTGGCATTTCATAAAACGGTTTCCGTAAGAAAAACCGTGTCTGCACACAAAAGCGGTTTGTTCGTCTATGGCTCCTTCCTGCAAACCAACCAAAGCGGTAACTATCTTAAACGTCGAACCCGGAACATACTGTGCTAATAAACCTCTGTCAAACAAAGGTTTAGAGATGGTGTCCCGGAGCAGCATATTGTAGTTTTTCGACCGCTCTCTGCCCACCAACAAAGCAGGGTCATAGCTCGGAGCCGTAACCAAAGCCAGAATTTCTCCCGTTTTTGGGTCAATAGCCACAATTCCGCCTCGTTTGTTGACCATCAGTGATTCTCCGTATTCCTGTAAAGCAATGTCGATGGTCAGGGTAATGTCTTTTCCCCGTACGGCAAGGGTGTCATAGATTCCGTCTTTATAGGAACCCAATTCCCGATTGAGTTTATCGACCTGAAGATATTTTACGCCTTTTGTTCCTCTTAAAATACTTTCATAAGCCAGTTCTGCTCCGTTTTTCCCTTTCAAATCTCCGCTTTTGTAATAGGGGTCTTTGTCAATATCGTTTTGGTTTACCTGAGCAATATCTCCGAAAACATTAGCGGCAGATTGGGTCTGATAATTTCTTAGAAATCGCTTTTGTATGTAAAACCCTTTAAACCTCCGCATCTGTTCCTGAAACGATGCAAATTCTTTTTTGTTGAGCTGTGTGAGTAGCGGAGAAGGCAACCACCGACTGTAATGTATGGCTTTTTTGAGTTGTTCTTCAAAATATTCTTTGGTAATATCCAGGGCTTCACAAAAAGCCAAAGTGTCTAAATCTTTGATTTCTCTGGGCACCACCATAATGTCATACGAAGACTGATTGGCAACCAAAAGTTTCCCGTTTCGGTCATACATATAGCCCCTTTCGGGAAATTCATATTTGATTTTGATAGCGTTGTTTTCTGCTTTCAGTTTATAGGATTCGTCTATGAGCTGAAGGTATAAAAGCCGTACGACAAGGAGTATGGCAGCTACTACAATTAGAAAAGGCAGGAGAATTTTTCTCATTTTTTTTGAGCCGAAAACAAATTGATAATCAGAAGGCTAAAGATAAGGGTAATAATTCCTGAAAACAAAACTTTTAACAGGGCTTTGCCCAACAGTGCCCAACTGAAAGCTTCCAGCAAAAACAAAACCAGATGGTGGAATAAAACCACAAGTCCTACAAAAACAAGCTGTTTCAGCAAAGGCTCTTTGCTTATTTTTATAGTCTGATATTCGTAGCTGAGTCCAAAAGCAACCTTAAAGGCAACCGGTCTGAAATAGCCCAAAACCAAACAGGCAGCCGAGTGGATTCCGCCCGAATCAGAAAACATATCCATAGTGAGTCCCAGCAAAAATCCGGCTATCAAAAGACCATATCGGTTGGCATTTACCGGATATAAAATGAGAAAAACAATATAGGGATAAGGGTTGATATAACCCGAAAAATTGATGTTGTTGAAAACCACAATCTGCAACAAAATCAGGAGTATAAACCGGATAATATTCTGAAAAAAGGCACTATTCATCTTGGGCTGTTTTTTCTTCTAAGGTTTCTATTTCTTCTTTGTGCAGGTTCTCTGTTATATAAACATAATTGAGGTTTGTCATATCGTTAAACAGGCGAATTTCAAGGGTTACGTTGTTTGTGGTCTTGTCCATAAACATGGTTTCGACTGCCCCAATCGGAATGTTTTCGGGGAATGCTTTCGAGCTGAATCCGGTTACAATCGTGTCACCTTTTTGAAGGTCATTCAGCCTGGGAATATCAGTAAGCTGCATAAACCCGGTGGCTTTTCCGTTCCACGAAAGTGTCCCGAAATGGTTGTTTTTTTTGATCTTGGCAACCGTCTGGAATTTCGTATTCAAAATACTGAGAACCGTAGCATAATTTGGTGATGTATATTCCACAAAACCTACGATACCCTTGTCGTTGATGACTCCCATATCGGGTTTTATACCTTGTTTTTCGCCACCTTTTATAGTGAGATAATTTTGTTGCAGGCGATAGGAATTCCAGATTACCTTAGCGGGAATTACCTCGATATGTTGTTCAAAAAAAACGGTTTTTCCTTCATCTGACCGGTTGTATTCTTCATTCAAAAGCATTTTTTTCAACCGGATATTTTCTTCAAAAAGCATCTGATTGTCTTTTTTCAGGCGAAAATAATCGGTAACGGAAGCCGTTTGAGCATAAACAGTTCCCGATATAGTATTAGACGAATTGATAAATTTGCTTTTATGGAACGAATAGTGGTTTACGGTAAGCCATAAAGAGCAGCCCAAGAGCAGCAAAAACAGCAGCCCGAGCCCGTTTCTTATGATAAACCCTATAATTTGCTGCATGGTTCAAAAGCCATTTATTTGATGAGAATACTTTTAAAGCGGTTAAGGTTTTTCAGGGCAATTCCCGTTCCTCTAACAACCGCTCTTAGCGGGTCTTCTGCAATATAAACCGGTAAATCGGTTTTTTGGGAAATTCGCTTGTCTAAACCTCTGAGCATAGAGCCTCCTCCTGCCAGATAAATTCCCGTGTTGTAAATATCTGCAGCCAACTCAGGTGGTGTTTGTGAAAGGGTTTCGAGCACTGCGTCTTCGATTCTCTGGATAGATTTATCTAAGGCTTTGGCAATTTCACGATAAGAGATTTCGACTTGTTTGGGTTTTCCGGTCAGTAGGTCACGACCTTGTACGGACATATCATCGGGTGGAGTTTCCAAATCATCTATAGCAGCTCCTACTTCGATTTTGATTTTTTCGGCTGTGCTTTCACCCACATAAAGGTTATGTTGGCTTCTCATATAATAGATAATATCGTTGGTGAAAACGTCTCCCGCAATTTTTACGGATTTATCACACACGATACCACCCAAGGCAATTACGGCAATTTCGGTAGTTCCTCCGCCTATATCGACAATCATATTTCCCTTAGGTTGCATGATGTCTATCCCGATTCCGATAGAAGCAGCCATAGGTTCGTGAATCAGGTAAACTTCTTTTCCGTTTACTCTCTCACACGATTCTTTTACGGCTCTCATCTCTACTTCGGTAATCCCTGACGGAATACAAACCACCATTCTAAGTGAAGGCGAATATATTTTCTTTTTTAGGGCAGGAATGCTTTTTATAAAAAGAGAAATCATTTTCTCAGAAGCATCAAAATCGGCAATTACTCCGTCTTTAAGCGGGCGAATGGTTTTTATATTCTCGTGGGTTTTTCCCTGCATCAGATTGGCTTCTTTACCAACGGCAATAATTTTTCCAGAAACTCTGTCTCGTGCAACGATAGAAGGGCTGTCTATAACCACTTTATCATTGTGTATAATCAATGTATTTGCCGTTCCGAGGTCAATCGCAATATCCTCGGTCATAAAATCAAAAAATCCCATAAACTGTCTAAGGGTTAAAAATTTATATTTCTCTTATAACTTACAAAAGTACATAAAAAGATAGTCTTACAATGAAATTTCTAAATAAAATTTCATCATTAACAGAGAGGTGGATAAGCATCTGAAAAGCTCAATTGTTCTCAGGTACTTTTTTTGAACGGATAAAACAAGAGTTTCGTATGTTTGGGTGCAAAAAAATATTTTTTACTTATCGAAGTTGTGGGATAAAGGGATAAGGAGATTTCGACTAATTTTTTTCTTTTTTCTGTGTTTTTGAATACAACCAAATAAAAATAATATTTTTGCTATATGAAAAAGCTAAATGTCATTCATACAGATTTATTAGACTATTATAAAGAAAAACAGCCTATTACCATACTTAAACATTTTAATAAGTTAAAAAGTAAAAGCGATGGTTCGGCTGACTTGAACTTTTATAATACTATTTCTGCTGTTTATTCCTCTCGTATTGAGGGGTCTAAATTATTGGTTTCAGATTATTTGAAAATTCATAATTCGGGAATGAATACAACAAACAAGGACTATAAACAGGTAAATGATTTAATAAAAGCCTACGAATTTGCCCAAAGCGAAAAATTAAACCTCAAAAATGTTTTGCAATCTCATATTTTGAGTACGAAAACACTTATAGATAAAGAACGATACAGAGGGCAATTAAGGGATAAGCCTGTTGGAGTTTATAATGAAAGCGGAGAAAGGGTTTATGTTGGTTGTCCTGTGGAAACTTTGGATAAGGAAATGAACTTTCTTTTTGAGGACATAAAAGATTTGTTGGATAAAGAATTAACATACAATGAGGTTTTTTATTTTGCCTCAATGATACATTTGTGTTTTGTAAAAATACACCCTTTTGCAGACGGAAACGGAAGAACTGCAAGATTGTTGGAAAAATGGTTTATTGCTGAATGTTTGGGAAAAACGGCTTGGAAAATTCAAAAC
>Ga0172382_10006170_pt1 | contig 17540 bp, 18 predicted proteins | sample Leawel138RmetaG_FD_122245 | JGI IMG/M metagenome (GOLD analysis project Ga0172382, IMG submission 122245) | Leachate microbial communities from a municipal landfill in Southern Ontario, Canada - Leachate well 138R metaG | ecosystem: Engineered > Solid waste > Landfill > Unclassified | place...
CACAGCCGACAATGCCTTGCGCAATGAACCTGTCTTGCGCCGCTGGCGCTCGATGTCCGCAAGGGCATCCGTGCGGCTCTCGGCCACCTGCTTGCGCCACTCCGGTGCGGCCCGATACTCCGCCCACTTGGCCTGAATAAGCGCTTCGGTCTCGGGGTCTGTGGATCGCTTGGCGGGCTTGTCGACGGCGGCGGCCTTGGCGCGCTCGGCTTCATGCGTCAGCAGTGCGTCGCGCACATCGGCGGGAAGTGTCGTCAGCGCGTACAGGCGTTGCTTGCCGCCGGCACAAGGCGCTTCGATGTAAGGCCATGCCTCCCGTTTGGCTCGTCGCAATATCGTGCTGATATGCACTCTCATTGCGGCGGCGATGTCCTGCCTTGAAACGCCCGCATTCATCGCGCACCGCCCTTGCCGATCCTGTCCGGCTTCGAGTCGCGCTCACGGGGCAGCAAGATCGCCAGCCATTGGCCGCGTGGTGCGTCTTTGACAAGACGGCCCCACCACTTCAACGATGACACGGACACACCACGCCGCCCTGCCGCTGTCAGTGCTTCGGCCACCTGTTCGCGGGCCTGTCCCAACGACAGGCCATCACACTGCAAGCGGGCAACAGCCATCAGTGCATCAACACGCCGCGCTGCGATGTCACGCCGCCATTGATTGGCAGCCCGGTATATCGCCTGTGCCGCCTCGGTTTGTTCTAGCCGATACGTCGCCATCACGCATCCCTCAATTTGTCGCGGCCCTTGGCGATCAGGTCGGCGATGGCCGCCAGTTGCGAGCTGCGCGCATCGCGTTGGTCGCGTTGCGCCTGCAAGCCCTCCCAGGCGCGTTGCGTGGCCTCGCCCTGCAAGCGCAGCAGCAGGCCCAGCAGCGTGGAAAGGTTGGCGCGGTTGACGGTGCCCAGGTCATCGCCCGGCGCGGAAAGTTCGGCCACCGCCGCGAAGGCCGAATGCAGTTCGTCGAGTTGATCCAGTGCGGCGCGCGTGGATTGTGCGGCCTCGGGAAAGGGTATGGGCGCGCTCATGCCGCACCTCCCACACGGCGCAGGACGGCGCGCGCGTTCTCGGTGGCGTGCATCTGCGCCATCGGCTGCGAGGCTTCGATGCAATCGCGCAGGGCGTCGCAAAGGTCGGCGTGGCCGTCCACGCGCAGGGCTTCCGCGATGGCACGTAGCTCTAGCGCGAGGATTTCCAAACTGGTGGTACCGAACCCTTCCAGGGCGGATGCCGCATGTTCGATCAAGCCCGGCCACGACTCGCGCGGCGCTTCGATGGGCAGATACAGGGAAGGCGGAAAGGCAGCCGCAGGCGCGGCGATGGCAGAACGATTCATGGTGCGAACTCCGTAGGTAGTGGAGTCCGCCAACCCGCTGTCAAACGGGGTGGCGGGCGGTACGCGGTTGACAGACCGGCCTACGGACCGGCGAGCCTTGCGGCTCCCGCGCACCGCCCGCCATTGAACTGGCTGGCTGTGCCCATCGGATGCGGGCAACAAAAATGCGCCGGCATCGGGCGATGGGCGCATGTGCGCCGTAGGACTCGGGCTGTCAAACCCGGTCGCCGATTGGGCGGCGACACGGTGACGATACGCATCAGGCGCGCGCGTGGCAAGCCCTGTGCGATACTGGCCGTGCGTGGCCGGGCATATTCGCGTCTGGCTCATACCCAGAAGACGTTTCGGACGTAGGCGAAAGGGCCGGCCACGCACTTTCACGCATCGCCCTGCCTCCCACATGCCTTTAAAACCGTTTAAAAGGCGTTTGAGCGGCCCGCGAAGGCTTAGACCCTGCCACGGGTAGCCTGGTGGTCTGTGAAGGCCGCCACGGGCTGCAGGCGCGGATGGGGCTTCAAGCGCCCCAGTCCACGCCGGAAAGGGTGCGCGGTCACCCATCGCAGGAGCGTCGAGACATTGCAGGACGGCCCAACGGGCGGGACGACTGGCCCGCGCTGCCGGGGCTGTTCGGCCCCGCCAGCCGATCCGACTGGCGGGGCACTGGACACTCGCCGGCTTGTCCAGGTGAGGCAACATCGCTGCCAGACGCTCAGGCTTCCGGCGGCCATGCCGACGCGGCGATGCGGTCGACGTACTCGCGCGATACGCCAAAGCGCTTGGCAATGGCGTTTTCTCCCGCGCTCACCCATGCGCCGTTGTCCGTATGCCAGCCGCGACGATGCACCGCGTGCCAGATTTCCCGGTCGTGGGTGGTGGATGGTGCCGGCTGGGTTGCTTCTGCCTTAACAGGCCCGGCAGTGACCGCCGGGGTGGTGCCTTGTCGGATGGCTGCCAGCTCGGCATCAATGGCGGCGATATCGGCTTTCAGCTCTTCCACCTTGGCTCGTAGCGTGGCGATACGTTCCCGGCGCTCTGTCACCGTGGCAGCAGGGTGGCTGCACTCACTGCCGGGATAGAGTCGATCGAACGACTCCCGCACCTTTGCCTTGATGATGTCGCCGAAGAAGAAGTAGGCCGCCTCATCGGCGCGGTGACCTTCGGAGCCTGCGCCGAAAAATCGCAGACCATCACGGAAGGTCGCAGTCACCTGCGCAAAGTCGCCGGATATGCCTGCCTCGATGTCGCGCAGGCAAAGCGGTGCGCCTTTGGCATAGCCGACCGCACCGCCGCCCTGAACATCGTTCCGGCGCGGCCACGCCACGCGGTCGAGTGCTTCGGCAAGATGCCCGAAACTGTCCAGGTAGGCAGCGGCGCGGGTGTCGATGTAGTCAAGACAGAATTGCAGTGCATCGGCGCGACTGACAGGCGCGGCGTACAGGTCTTCAACCTCTTTGGCAGCGGCATCACGCTCGGCCACCAGCGCCGTGCGTGCGGCTTGCAGCGTGCCGACATGCTCGCGGATGGTTTCGGCAAGTGTTTTCTGTTGGGTAACGGTGTTCATTGGATGTTCTCCGATAGGGCGGCGCGCTGTCGCGTGGCCGCAGTGAATTGGACTGGCGTGCATCAAGCCAAGGTGCTGTGTTTCGCCTTCATGAAGGCTCCCGGCTGCACGCCAGTGCGCTCACAGATGTCGCGCTCGGCAGCGGTAAGCCCGCCAAATCGATGCCGCTCTGCATTGGCTGCCTGTTCGGCTCTGACTGCCGCCGCAGCATCGCCGGCGGTTTCCGTCTTCGCTTTGGCAAAGTCTTGCGGGCTGATGCCCAGGCGCTCGCATATCGCGAGTTCATCGGCGGACAGCTTCAGGGTGTTCACGGGCGGGGCTTCCTGTGGATGGGGAAAAGATGGCGCACTGGCGCGCGACGCTTCGACGTTGATCGCATGCGGCATCAGCGGGCAGAAAATCGAACCAATCGCCCGCGTCAGTGGCGATGGTTTCGGGTTGGCATTGGTGGCGCGCACGGTGCCCGGCTGAACCGGCGTGATGTCAGCGGCGCGGATGGTGTTACGCATCGTTTGCTCCTTCGGGTTGGGTTTCCCTTCGGTTGCGCAGCAGCCATGCTTCCAAATCGGCACGCAGATACAGCACGCGCCCCTTGCCTTGCTGGATGTATGGCGGAGCTTTCCCGGCATGTCGCTTGCTGGTTCGCCACTGGCGTAACGTGTCCGGCATCACGTGCAGCAAGGCGGCCGCTTCGGATTCGGTCAGTACGTCTTCCGGCCGCAATGTCGCTGCCGGGCGAGTCATCGGACTGCACCTGAGGCGTTCTCGTGGCGTCGGCGTTCGCGCTCGGCCTTCACGATCATCTGCACGCGCCTTTCGGTAACGCCGTGACGCTGCGCAAGCTCCCTTGTGTTCTGGCCGTTGGCTTCGCGTGCAATGGCCGCATCGCGTGCCGCGTGAATCTCTTTCAGATTGCGCGGCAAATACCAGTTCCGTCCGCCAAAGTACGTCGCAAGCTCGCAGGCCACGGCATCCGCATCAGCCGCTGCCGAATCGGCATCGCGTCCACGACGACGGAACAGCGATTCCAGAACCTCGGCCACTTCGCGAAGAACGGCAGACCAGCGACCGCGCGGCGTCATGCCAGAGCCTCGACAACATGCGCAAAGTCGCGCTCGTCGATACGGTCTTGCATCCAGCGCAACACTTCGGCCTCAATGTAGGCCAGCGAATGGGCGGACAGGCGCACGCTGCGGGGGAAGTTCCCCTGCCTCTCCAACTCGCAGATGCGCCCCTCTGAAAAACCCGTCAGCCGGGCAACTTCACGGCGACGGATGAAGCGGAGTTTTGCGGTGCTTTCGGCCATTTCCCATCGAACCTATGAAAGGGTGATGGGGGAAGGATGCAGAACCTACAAGCGAGGCGGAACTGATGACTTTGCCCTCTTTTGTGTGCATTTCCCGCACTGCGGATTGCAGGGCTATTTCTGTCGATTTCCCGCAGGGGTGCGTTTCGTGGCGGCGCGCCATTCCCGGATTCGGCGAGTGTCAACCTTCACCCCCGTGGTTGCCTCGATGGTCTTGGCGGCAACATTGGCCAATGGATACCCGGTAAGTTCCAAAAGGTGCCCCGTGAACTTCATCGCAAGCACTTGCGTTGTGCTTGCCGTATTCCGTGCAGCAACGGGCGCGGGGAAGTGTTCAAAGCCCTCCAAGTCACGCGCCAACCTGTTTAGCACCCCTTGTACTATCAGCAGCGGGGAGGAGCATTGCGCGCTTGCCTCGAACTCTTCCCGTGGCAAATCTGCAAGCCAAGCAGCCAAGTAACGCACCGCGCCTACCGCTAATTGAAGCTCGTCACTGCGCGCCTTTGGCGACTTTTTCCACCAGTCAAGCGCTCCTTGCTCCATTCGAATGGCATCGCCTGCTGCGAGAATAGCGAACTCTTCGGAAACGCCGCGACGTTCCAAGGAAGGCCATGCTTCTGCCATGCAGTCAGCGGCCACAATTCGGGAAAGCATGTCAGCTATGCGCGACGCGGCATCTAGTGCCAATCGGGCATTAGGGCCATCTGCCGGCGTGCCATCTGACAATCTCCCATTCGCCTGTGCCCTTGCCACTGCTGCACGCATTTTTTCAATACGGACAACAATGCTTTGTGGCGCTGCTTTTCGGGTGGGACTCATGTGCGCGGCCTTCTCCGCACCTTCGAAAAGAAAGCCACGGAAACACGGCGAAGGAACCGTGCTTGTCGCCCCGTCGGGCTATCCGTGGCGTGCCACGCGCCTTGCGGACACCTGCCAGGCGCGTGGCACGCCCCATTGCGCCCACAACGCCAAGCAAGCCACAATTCTGCAGCGTCAGCCGTGGCGGATGTAGAGCGGTGAACGCCGCAGGTAATTACAGTCCCGAGCAAGGGATGTTGTCGCAGGTTCGAATCCTGCCCCGCGGCTGGCGCGCTCTTACGTGCCTTGCACTGACAACTGCCCCAACGCTACACCATCATTCCGCGCTGTGCACTTCGGACAGTTGAATTAAGAAGTCGAATCGGGTCAATTGCCAGGTGCATGTGCAAGGTGGTGCGCACCACCTTGCGCACCACCTTGCGCACCACCTTCGGCCCGTGAAGTTGGTACTGTTCCGCCCTTTTGCGGGCCATTCTTCGCCACCACGGCTTGCGGGAAACCGCGTTCTTACGCCGTTTCAAAGTCTCTTCAAACGCAGCAGCACCGATGCAGCACGCTTCTCAATTCATCTGCCCGATTCCGCACCTTGGGCGCGGGTGGTGCCATTTCAACTTGCTGTCACCCTTGGCGTGCCTTTCGGCGCAACTTATTGCCCTGATTGGGTTTTGTCCGTCATCCCAAGCAATTCCGGCCAATTCCGGCCAATCCCATAATTAGTGTCAACAGAACTGCCCCCGCACAGCCGCCAAGCGCTCTGTGATCGCCGTGCGATCAGTGTCGAGCCGCTCCAGGTCGTCGGCGAAGGCAGGGATGCCTTCGGGTGCCGCGGCGCGCAGCTCCCCGCGGGCCACTTCGGCGGCATGCAGCGCCGCCCGGTAGGCCTCGGCTTTCGCTTCTGCGTCCTGCAGGCTGGTGACACCGGCGGCCACAAGGGACGCGCCAAGAGCCTCATCGGCGCGGGTACGGCGGGAAACGAGCGCCTCCAGATCCTCGCCGCCGGGACGAATCTCCAGGCGACCCATGCCCGGCAGCTCAATGGCAAGGGGTTCGGTGACCAGTAGCTCGCCGTCGCCGCCGAGCGTGTCGGCGCCGGCGCGGAGCTGGACGCCGGCATTGAGCGCATACCCGACCCGGGTGCTGATCGCCTCTAGGCGCACCACGGCGTCCCGCAGATGCGCTGAGCGCTCTCGGACCGCCTCGAGGTCGGTGTTGTCGAGGCGGGTGGCGGCCGCGTCGGCCTGCCGTGCCTCGACCTGCGCCTTGGCCTCCAAGGCCTGTGCGTGGCGCGTCAGCAGCGCGGCGTGCTGGTGCTCGATCCTGCCCAGCTGGGCGGTCAGGTCGGCGCGGGTGGCGGCGTCCTGCGCTTGCTGGAGGGCCAGCGTTGCCGATTCCATGGTGCGCGCGGCCGCTTCGTGGTCGCTGAGGACCTGCGCCGAGCGTGCCTGCACCTGCCCGAGCGCGTCAGAGGCGTCGTTCAGCCGGGCAATGCCTGTGGCCAGCAAGGACTCCGGTTCGCTGAGCTCGCCAAGGCGGTTGGTGAAGAGCGTCGTGCGGGTGCCGGCGTCGTCGCGCCGCTTCTCCTGGGCGGCGATCGCGCCAAGCAGCCGCTCGGCCTCGTCCAGTCCGGACTGGGCTTGGGTGCGCTGGGCTTCCAACTGCTCCCACGGGCGATTGGCTTCGAGGTCGCTGAGAGCCGACTGCAGCCGGTCGAGTTCGTCGACCTGACCGCGGTAGCGGTCGATGCGACCGTCGAGATCGCGCAACTGGTCGGTGCAAGCCGCCAACTCGTGGCGGGCCGTGGCGTAGGGGCCGCGTGGATCATTGCGCGCCCCGGTCACCAGGGCGTCCTTCTGAGCGCTGAGCTTGTCGATGACGGCATCGCCACCGGTGCTGGCCACGCTGCCGACCAACGCCTGCAGCGCGCTCTGCAGGTGGGTGTCGGCATGCCCCACCTGGGCGTGCACGTCCTGCACAGTGCCCTGCCGCACCCACAGCAGGCCGGGGATGCCCCCGTTTTCGTCGCGGCTCGCGCCGCGGCCGGCGTAGCTGTAGCCGATCAGCGAGGCGAGGTGGTCTTCCGCGTCCTCGCCATCGAGCGTTTCCCGGGCATAGGACAGGGAGCACCGTTTGGTGGCCAGGAAGCTCTTCTGGAGGCGATAGGTTGTGCCAGCGACCGAGAAGTCGAGCTGGATCGTCGGCGCGACGCCGGCTGCGTCGCGCGGGCGTAGGTGGTCGACCGAGCCAGACTTATAACGCTCGAGGAACGCGGCGCGGATGGCGTCGACCAGCGTGGACTTGCCGGTGCCGTTCGGGCCGGAGAAGACGTTGAGGCCCGGCTCCAGGCCCTCGAGGACGACCGGGGCGCAGAACATGCGGACGTTCTGCAGGGCGATGCGCTGGAGCTTCATGCTGACGCTCCCGTGGTGTTGACGCCGCGCATGGTGGTCGCGAGCAGGATCAGGCTGTCGCGCGCGAGGTCGCCGGCGTCCCCGTCGAGTGTCTGGGCGTTGCGCAGCTCATCGATCGCGTCGGCGAGGTAGCCGTCGGCGCGCAGGCTGGCGATGTCCTCCGGAGAGGGGAGCAGCTGCAGGCCGGCCAGGTCCCACCGCAACGCCAGGGCGCGCCCCTGCGCGCGGGAGACGACGCGCTGGAGGCGTTCGTGGCTGGCCAGGTCGACGGCGCCGGTGACGGTGAGATCGACCACGTCCGCAGCGGACAGGGTTTCGAGCGTGGCTTCGAGCGCCTCGATGTCGCTGGCCACCTGAAGGGCGACCTCGATCTGTTGCCACCGGTGGCGCCCAACGCGGACTGGGCGAACCCTGGGGGCCTGGCCGGCTTCGACCTCGATGATCAGCACATTGCCGGGGTCGTTGCCACGGAAGCGGTCCTGTTCATGGGTGCCGCTATACCAGGTCTTGGCGTCGATCTGGGCGGTGCCGTGCCAGTCACCTAGGGCCAGGTAATCGAGGCGGGCGCTGTCGGCGCGGCCGGCGGCGATGGGGTTGGCCGAGTCGATGCCGTCGTGAAGAACGCCTTGTGCGCTGCCGTGGGCCAGGCCGATGCGGATCACGCCCGGATCGGTGGCGGCGTGATCGAACCACCCGGTGAGGTCGGCAAAGGTGTTGCGCTGGGTGAGCGGCGCCGGGAGGACGACGACTCGACCGTCGAGCAATGGGACGGGGGTCGGGGTGAGGCAGAGGACGGCGTTGGCGGGCACGGCGCCGAGCCGCTGAGCGCGCGTCCAGACCGATTCGATCAGGCCGGCATCGTGGTTGCCGGGAAGCAGGAACCACGGGCCGGGATAGGGCTCCATCGCCCGGAAGGCCTGCTGGATGGTCTTGTCAGCCACCATCTGCGCATCGAAGGCGTCGCCGGCGACCAGCACGCCATCGACCTGTTCGGCGGCGGCCAGTTCGGCGATCGCGCGGATGCCGTCGATGCGCGCCTTGGCGAGGAGGGCGGCATCATCGGGCTCGAAGCCACCGAACTGCTTGCCGATCTGCCAATCGGCGGTGTGGAGGAATTTGGGCATGTTGTGGCCATGGGGCGAAGTCTTTGCGCAAGCCTATCCTGCGCGATGGACCGCCGAAACTGGGCGGTCAGTCTCTCCAGAGAGCGTTTGTTGGTAGTTTCCCTGGCTCATGCACCATGAGAAGGAAGTCAGGTGGACGCTGCCTATCGGGGTCGATCGCTGCACGATGGGCGTGAACCGCATACTGAACCATTGCCGTTCGTGTCTTGAGTACGAGTTGGACAGTCCCGAGCATGTACTCGTCACGAATCAATCGACTCTGATGCTCGTCGAGATCACGGTGAGGTCGCAGGCGGAGTTCCACGAACATGTTCCAGTCGTGGTCGTCTTCGCTACCAGGCAATGAAATCTCGTCCGGTGTCGCGGACGAGATTCGACCCACGTTGAAATCGCGAAAGGCCTGGACTTCTTGGCAGTAGCCGCGCACATGCCACCGTGGGCCCGCTTGGATCAGTGAGTGTGGTCGGATCGTGCGCTCGTGGGGCCTTGGGTTCTTGATGGACCGGTACGTCAGCTTCACGCTGGTCCCGTCTCTGATCGCGTTATGGAGGACGGAAAACAGCGAATAGCGAATGCTGGGCATGTCCACGCCGGACGACACCATCTCGACGCCAGCGGCGACGGCTTCGCGCCCAGTCGCCCCGATCAGCTGCAGGTACTCTTCAAAGCGGCCGGCGGTGAGGTTTGGCCGCATCCATGGCTGCGCAATGTACGCCCGCCCGGCCCCGACGACAGTGCTCACATCGGGAAAGGCTCCGCGATACGCCGCGATGTCGCGGCTCAGGACGCTGCCGTGCACATCGAATAGCTCGAGGAGCCGGCCGCGGGAGATGCGCCCTTCCCAGAGCAGGAGTAGCTCGATGGCGCGCTGGCGCTCTTCGGTGGTGACGCTGCTCTTGGGCATGGGCTCCCCTACAGTCTTCATGTAGCATAATGCTATATATCGCTTTATGCTACATATCGCTTTATGCGACCCATAACACCGCACCCATAGCTAGGCACCCGAATTGTGAGCCAGCCTGATGTCCCGCCGTTGTTCGATCGTGTGCCTGCTGGCCTGTTCCGGGCCTTGGGTGCGGAGAACGGGCGTCGCTATTGGGACGTGTTGGCTCGACTGCTTGAAGAACTGTGGGGTGAGGGCGGGCGATCGCCGGGAGAGGAGACGCAGCGCGGTGTCGTCGTCCGGACGGTCGAGAGCTTGCTCGCGGCTGATGACCCCTGGGAGGAGGATCTCGATACCCCGGTCGGCATCCGTGCCCATGGGCTGGTGAACCTGTTCGTCGAGACGGGATGGCTGGCGCAACGCCGGCGCGGTCTGGTCGAGATGGTCACGATCCGGCCGGTGGTGGCGCAGTTCTACACGGTGCTCAGCGAGTTCGCGTTGCATGAGCCTGAGTTCCTGGGCAGTAAGGTGCGTTCGATCTACCTCAACCTGCGCGCGATCGCCGCTGGCGAGGCGAGCGGGGACCAGTACGCCGAAGCGGCAAAACAGTCGAAGCGGTGCATGGCGCACATCGCCAACACCGGCTGTCGCGTGCAAGACTTAATGGAAGCGCTGCTCAAGCGCACGACGGCACGGGAGTTCGTGAGCGGGTTCTTCGACGACTATATCCAGAAAGTCTTCATCGCCGACTACAGCGAGTTGCGCACGCGCGATCACCCGCTGCAACACCGCTCCGCCATCATCGCCTTGACGCTGCAGTTCCAGCACGACGAGACCAAGCGCGAAGCCTTGCTCCGTTGGTATCAGGAGAAGGTCGCCGGCGGCGACCGGGTCAAGGCGGAGCTGCAGTACGAGCGCGATACCCGCCAGTTGATGCGACTGCGCGAGGTTGACCAGCAGCTGCAGCGCCTGGACGAGGAGATTCGCGACGCCAACCAGCGGGCGATGACCTTCCTCGAATACAAGCTGCGGGCACCCAAGCATCTCGACAAGCTGATCGCACGGGCCCTGCACGCAACGAATGCCATGGAGGAGGGCGCAATCGCCTTACCGGCGGCGCCGGATCGGCGCCACATCTCCGAGTGGGGGTTGGCCAAGCCGCGCATGCTGGCGCGCCAAGCAACAGCTACGGCGGTGGAACGCACGCCACCGACACTCGACGAGCTGGCCATGGAGGCGCTGCGCCGGCGGATGGCAGAGAACCGCATGGTGAAGCCGGTGCACTTGGCGAACTACGTGGTGCGCCACCTGGGAGACAAGCGGGCCGTGTCCTCGGACGAGTTGTCCATCACCAGCATCAACGACCTGTGCTGCTACCAGCGTCTTCTGTTGATTGCCTCGCGTTCGGACTGCCCGCCGGCGATGCGGCGTTCAGACCCCATGCTGCAGATGCTCAAGCGGGTGCAGATCACCTTCGATGATGATGGGATCACGCGCAACGGCTTCATGGAACACCGTCGTTTCACCATTCAACGGGAGCACGCCTGATGGCGAACTGGGAACGCCTGGCCGAGCAAAGCCAGACCCATGAGGTGGCCGACTACCAGAAGGCCGGCTACCTGCTGATGACCAAGCAGGTGCTGTATGCGAGCGATCGTACGAGCCGCGCCACCTACGACCTGATCGTCAAGCACCTTGCGGCCTATCGCGACCTGCTGGGCCAGCTCGGCATGGTGGTCGTGCATAACGTAAGCATGTCCTATCTGGTCGCCACCCCGAACCAGTACGTGGCCGAGAAGATGCGGCTGGAGGAAACCCGGCTCGCCCTGGTGCTGCGGCGGCTGTACGACGACAAGATCCACGCCACCGAGGTGATCGGCGGCGAGGCCTTCGTCGACCTGATCGACCTCGAGCAGGCTTACAAGGACCTTATCGGCCGTGAGATGCCTGACAAGGCCACCTTCCGCGACCTGTTGACGGCGATGAAGCGCTACGGGCTGGTGAACTTCGTCGAGGCCGACGATGACCAGCCGTTCCAGGTCGTGATTCGCCCGGCCATCGTGGATGTGTTGGGTGAGACCGCCTTGCTGCAGCTGGCCAGCCACGCGCCGGACGCCACCATGGAAGGAGAGAGTGATGAAACAGCTTGAAGCCATCGGCCTCGTGCAGTTCTTCCTGTACGAACGCAAGGACCTCGAACTCGGTTGGAACACGGCCTTCCTCGGTCCTAACGGGACGGGCAAGACGGCACTGCTGGATGCACTGCAGATCGTGTTCCTCGCCGCCGACCAGAATCGCACCCACTTCAATGCGTCTGGCGAGGGAAAGAAGCGTGCCCGTGCCTTGCGCGATTACTGCCTGGGCATCTACGGGCAGACCGACGACGAGCGCTACCGCAACAATGCGAACACCTATATCGACCTGGTGTTCCGCGACCCCGAATCCGGCATTCCGGTGACCGCCGGCGTGGCCCTGGAAGCCCATGCCGATCGCCTGGACGACCCGTTCGTCAGCCTCTACATCCTGCCGGGCGTCGCGATCGACAGCAGCTCGCATGTCGAGCGGGAAGGCAACCGAGAGGTGGTCCTGCCTTGGCGGCGGTTCCAGCACGTGGCCAGCGACTTGTGCCGACTGGCGGGCACGACCGCATTCTTCACCGCCAATCGTGAAGAGTTTTCCCGCCGGCTGTTCATCGAACACCTGTCCTCGCCGGGAGAAAAACCCAACGTGCGCGGCATCCGCTCGACATTTGCGCGCTCGCTCAAGCTCAACAAGGATGTCACCGACCTCAACGAAACCTTGCGCGATCACCTGATCGAGCCTCGCCCGACCAATGTCCGTCAGTTCCGGGCGCGCCTGGACCAGTTCCGCGCCGTCCGCGAGCTCATCCGGCAGATCAAGGCGCGGATCGAAGAGGTCACGAAGGTCACCAAGGGCTATGCGGTGGTGCAGCAGCAGCGGACCGCGCAAGCGAACCTGCAATGCCTACAGGCCGTGTACGACACCGAGCGGGTGAGCGAGCAGCTGTCCGAGAACGAGGAGCGACGCAGTGCGTTGGTGGCGGAGCTAGAAGGCGCCCGGATCGCGCTGGGCCGTGCCGAAACCGAGGTGCGCGATGCCGGGGCCGCACGGGAGCGAGCCTTGACTGCGCGGAGCCAAGACCCGGACTTCCAGAAGCAGGCTGGCCATGCCGAACGGCTGTCGGATCTCGAGTCGGGCTTGGAGACCGCTCAGCGGGCGTTGGCCACGGCGCTGCAGGCCGCGATCGCGGCGACGGCCGCCGCCGGCAACCTGCCGGGGCTGGACAGCCAGCGGTCTGCGTTCGAGGACGCGATCAATCAGTTGCTGGCGCTGCAGGATGCCGCCACGGCGGGGCAGGTGCCGCCCCCCGAAGCAATTCATGCGGTGAGCCAGGTGTTGGCCAACTGCCATGAGCAGGGGCGCCGTAGCCTCGCGGCGGCCGAATCGGACCTTCGTGCCGCCAGGGACCAGCAACGGGATGCGAAGACGGCGCTTGAACGCGCTCAGCGCGGCCTGACGCCGCTTCGGGGGCCTACCCTGGCCTTGCAGCGCCTGCTGGAGGATGTCGGCATCCAGGCGACACCGGTGTGCGACTTGGTGACCCTGACCGATCCGGATTGGCAGCCAGCATTGGAGGCCTATCTGGCGTCCCATGTGGATGCGTTGCTAGTGCCCAAGGAGCAGGAACTGGCCGCAATCGACCTGTACAAAGGGCTGAAGGGCGAACAGCGCGTGTACCGGGTCAAGCTGGCGCTGCCGTCCCGCGGCCGGCCGTGGCAGGCGCCAGGCGGTGGCAAGTACGCCGCGCAGTTGCTCGCCGGCGACAGTCGCGATGCGGTCTGGTACCTCCAGGGTGAACTGGGCCGGTTGTCGCTGGCCAACACCAGTCAGGAGCTTCAGGCCGGGGGGAAGGCGCTTTCGCAGGAAGGGATGGTGAGTTCGGGCGGTGGTGTCGAGCGCATGCAGCTGCTGCCGCGAAACGAACTCAAGCTCGGCCGCCAAGACCCTGGGGTACAGCGCCAGCGCGCCGAGGACGCGCTGAGGGACGCCGACGCCCAGTTGCGCGATGCCCTGCAGCAGGTGCAGCAGCTGCAAACGGTGCTGCCGCGGCTGGCGCAGTACGCCGACGTGGAGGATGCGCGACAGCGGATGGAACGGTTGTTTGCAGCCGCGCGTGAGGGTGGCCAGCGTGTCGACGAACTGCGGGCGCGCCTAGTCGCGTCGCAGACCGACCAGCTCGCGGCATTGGAGGCAACCTTGGTCGCCGCCGGCGAGCGGTTGCGGGCCGCCCAGGAGGACAAGGACCGCGCGATCAAGCAGGAAGCCAAGCTTTCCGAGCAGCTGGAGCAAGCCGAGGCGGCGGGCAGGACCCTGGCCCAGCAACAAACGGTCGTGATGGCACGCGAGGCGGCCTGCCGGCAACACCCGCTCTACAACGCCAACGAAGTGGAGCGGCACCGGGAGCGCTACGACGAGCGTTTCAATGAGGACGTCGAGGCCTGCCTGCATGCCTGCGCCGAGGCGATCCGCAGCACCACGACGCGTGCGGAAAACGCCGATCGCGAAGCCTGGACGGCGTTCTGCCAGTACGTGGCCAATTACGACCTGCGCAACCACGACGTCAAATCCGACCAGTGGGAGCGCGCCTACCAGTACGTGCTGGAAGATAAGCGCCGGCTGGAGGAAATGGAACTCGCCGAGCGCCTACAAGAGGCGGAACAAGCCTATGAAGCGGCGGTGCGGGTGTTCCGCACCGACGTCGCACAGACCTTACTGGAAGGATTCGAGGCGATCGATGAGCAGATCACCAGCCTCAACCAGGTCCTGAAGGCGGCACCGGAGTTTTCCAATGGCGAGCGCTACCAGTTCAAGCACAAGCCCGTTGAACAGCACCGGACGCTGTACGACTTCCTCAAGCGTGTTCGCGAGCAGGGCGATGCCGAAGTCGACATCTTCGGTGGCTCGGGCAAGGTGCCCGATGAATTTCGGGCACTGGTGGAAGGGGACGCCAACTCGGAGTTGCTGCAGGAGACCAGTCCGCTCAACGACCACCGCCGGTTCTTCAGCTACGACGTCGAGATCTCCCACGACGGCACGTCGAAGGGCTGGCTCAGCAAACGCTTCGGCCCCGGCTCCGGCGGCGAGCACCGCACCCCGCTGTACGTGATCTTCGGCGCGGCGTTGGCGGGGGCCTACGGCAAGGCTCGTGGCGTGCAGACCGCCGGCGGTATCATCATGCTCGACGAGGCCTTCGAGAAGATGGACGCGCAGAACGTGCGCGCGACCGCCGAGTACCTCAACGCGCTGGGGCTGCAGCTGATCATGGCCGGCCCCGAGACCGACCAGCCGAAGATGTCCTCGTTCCTCAACGTCTACTACGACATGGCCCGCTTCGGGTCCCGGTCGGTGCAGATGACCAAGAACGTGGTGATGGATGAGGCGCGGGAACTGCTCCAAAGCGACAACTTCCTGCTGCATCCTGAGCTTCTGGAGCAAGAGAAGCGCGTCATCGCCGAGGTGGACCATGGCGCTGGCTGAGGAAGTCCTCAGTCGGCTGTTGCAGCGAGGCGAACGCGCGACGCTGAGTAGTAGCGCCCGTGCCATCCAGGAGCGCTTCAATGACGCGGGCTCCGACTATTGGCGGATGGGCCTGACCGAACGGGACAAGGCGCATGAGCGCTTCTTGGCCGCTGAGAAGGCCGGCGCCGTCGAACTGAAGTGGGCACGTCAGGGCGGCGAGGATCGTCCCCTTGAAGTTGTGCGTTTGCGCGACCTCGAGAAGTTGGCCACCTTCCTTGGAGCCCAAACGGCAGCGTCGGCGATCGCGCGGGCGGGGGAGATTCTGGAGCCTTGGCTGGCGAACACGCCGCGTGTACACGAGATCCTTGAACGCTGGGGCGCGCTGAAGAACGTACGCGGACTGACGCCTTCTTCTGCCGCCGATTTCGCAGATGCCTTGCGCATACTGGATGCCGCGGCTGCCAGCGCGGATGAAGATCAGATCGTGCGGGGCTTGAGCGCGAGATTGTTCGGCGATTCCAAGCGCATCGAGCAGCTCGTGCGCCACCTCGACGTGCTCACGGGCGAGACCTTGCTGGCGCCGGTCAGGCACTGGGACGAGGTATTGTCGCCGCTGGGGTTGGTCAAAGAACCGCAACCGTTCCTGGTAGCTGGAGCTGGGTCCCTGCAACTGCATGGTGGACAGGAGTGCCCCGTGATTCGCCCGTTCGTGGGAGTGTCCAGTAAGGCGATCACGGGTTATCGCGGATCGCCGGCGTGGGTGCTCACCATCGAGAACCTGACGCCCTTCCATCTGGCATCCCAGTTGGAAGGGGCAGGTCGAGGACTGCTGATCTACACCGGTGGCATGCCGTCGCCGGCTTGGGCGCGGGCCTATCGTTCGATCCTTGCCTCACTGCCTATGGCAGTCTCGGCGTATCACTGGGGTGATGTGGATGTGGGCGGATTCCGCATTGCTACGCAGATCAGGCGCCACATTGTCGGTGATCGATCGTACCTACCTTGGCTAATGGACGCTTCCGAGAAGCGAGGTTCGCGGGAAGCAGGAGAAGGCGACTCGAAGGAGATGGCACGGCAGGTCGCATTGGCAGGGTGGAGTAGCCAAATCATCCATCCGATAGGCTTTCTTCAGGAGCAAGAGCAATTGACCATCCACTTGCCTGGTCTCGCGTCGCCTTGATGCGATCTTGGAAGTCTGGAGGTCCGATCACGTGCCTAGTGGCCGAGGTCGGACTGATCGGAAGGGAAGGGAATAAGATGGATTTATCGGGGGTAGGGCAGATCTGGTCTTGGCCAAGAGCGGACGCTAGGCCGTTAATTCCTAACCACTCTGAAGCCTGATGTTGGACTGTATCCGTGTGCCGTCAGGGAGGTAGGTATGGACGGTGGCAATCAGCCCTCCCTCTAATTCGAGCTTGGCGATCAGCAGCACTGCGAAGTTCGCGCCGACTTCCTCGTCCTGGACGATCTGAAGCATTGACAGGTCATCTGTTCTACTTGGGTAAGGTGCAAATGATGGGTGCGAATGCCATTCGCCAAGATAATTGAACCGGGTGTAGTCATGTCCGGTCTGTTGGAAGAATGCGCGAAGCCGTCCCATGGCGTCCTCGATTCTTCGCACGAATGAGGCGAATGCACCGCGACGATGCACGGTCATCTCCCGCACGATGAAGAGATTTGGTCCGACATGCTCGCCCATCAGGATTCCACCGACCTCGCGCCGGCCGGCTTTCCGGAGCGCCGCCAGCAGCAACTCGTGCTGCTCAGGCGGCAGGATGAGCGTCAGCACGCTTTTGTCCTTCGTACATCCTCATCAACGCTTCCACGACGGCATGCCTGTCTTCGCCAGTCCCGGCGTCCTCGCCGCGCTCCCAGCCATGGCCTTGCACGGCGACCGGGCGCGTGTCGAACGGTGCCTCGAAGATCCACTCGCGGCGCATGCCCAACAGGTACACCGAATAGGGAAACTCGCTTGAATCCTGGGACAACGCGGTATCGATGGCCAGCCGGGTCAGCGCGGTCGCCACGAAACCGACGTCGCTGTCGTATGCGACCAACGGTTGTTCTTCGGTTCCGTCGTAGCCTGCCGTGTTCTTGAAAGGCGCGTCGGGAAGAGTCGCCAGGTAGGCGTGGTAGGCGTCGCGAACCGCCAACGGGTTCGGATCGCGTCCCGGGCGCGCCCGCGCGATCATCCCGCCGTAACCGCCGGCGAATATCTCGCCCCAACATAGCGGCGTTTCCTGCCGCGTCGCTAACGCTGCCAGCAGCAGGAAGACTTCCGGATTGGCGGTGGCATCGATCAGCAGGTCGCAGTTGGACAGATCCTTGAGCGCGGCTGCCGCGGTCACCGCTGACTCCTGACCGGCGAGACGAGTGGTTCGCGTATCCACCTGCACTCCAGCGGCAATCAGTGACAGTGCGTCACGCGCCGCTTGTGCCTGGCGGATTCAACCGCGAAGTGCAACGCGTGAGTGGTGAAAGAATACCTCGGACGGGGTAAGGAATCGGTGACGTTTTCGGGGTCGGTTGTTGAGCGCGTCCTGGGCGTCCTGTATTTCCTCCG
>Ga0172382_10006171_pt1 | contig 17536 bp, 16 predicted proteins | sample Leawel138RmetaG_FD_122245 | JGI IMG/M metagenome (GOLD analysis project Ga0172382, IMG submission 122245) | Leachate microbial communities from a municipal landfill in Southern Ontario, Canada - Leachate well 138R metaG | ecosystem: Engineered > Solid waste > Landfill > Unclassified | place...
ATGTCCATCAACACCAGGTCCGGCGAGTTCTCCCGGACCACTCGTTGCGCGTCCTCCCCGTTGGTGACCGTGCCCACCACATCGAAGCCGAAGGAGGATAGGACGGTCTCGATGTACATGGCCACCACTACTTCGTCTTCCACGATGAGGATGCGGGGCGCTGACATACTGAGAATAATATCCCTATCATCATTAATTAAGCCTTTCATTTATTCCTCCTAGAATCGCTTCCAGGATTGGAGATTTTTAGGCTGGAATCGAAAAAGGATATGTATTGCTACGATGCTCCGGAGCCGTGCTTTGGGAGGACTTGCGCACCGTCGCCTATCTGGCCGCAGGTGGCGCCATCGGAACGGTGCTACGATACGGAGTGAGCCTGCTCTTCGACAGCAGCCGTTTCCCGTGGGGGACCTTTGCCGTGAACTTCGCAGGAAGCTTCCTTCTGGCCATCATCTTCTTTTACCTCATGGACGGGCCGGGGGTGAGCGTGCAGTTGCGGCTTTTCCTATTCGTAGGGGTCTTCGGGGCCTTCACCACCATGTCCACCTTCACCGTGGACACCGTCAGCCTCTTCGTCAACGGCCATTACGGCTTGGCGACGTCCAACGTCATGTTGAACGCCTTCCTATGCCTGCTGGGGGCCTTCGCCGGCCGCTTCCTTTCCAGCCTACTGTGAGCGCCGCACCCGCACCGCCTCCGCGTGGGCCATCAGACCTTCGGCCTCAGCGATGATCTCGATGATGTCGGAGAGGTTCTCCAGACCCTCGCGGGTGATTATCTGCACTGTGGACTTCTTCTGGAAGTGGGCGACATCCAGGCCGGAGAACGAAGCAGCGTGTCCAGCCGTGGGCAGGACGTGATTGGTCCCGGAGGCATAATCGCCACAGGAGACGGGGGCATAAGGCCCAACGAATATGGAGCCGGCGTTCTGCACCATGTTCAGGACCGTCAAGGAGTCCGCCACCTGCAGGGACAGATGCTCCGGGGCGATGGCATCCATGGTGCGCACGGCCTCTTCCATGTCCTGGACCAGGATGTAACCGGAGTTCTCCAGGGCTTGGAGCATTATCTTCCTGCGGGGGGCATCCTTGATCTGCGCCTTCATGCACTCTTCTACGCGGGAGACGAGGGACTCGTCCATGGTCACCAGGACACAGGCGGATTTGGGATCGTGCTCCGCTTGGGCGAGGATGTCAGCGGCCACGAAATCCGGGACGGCAGTGGCGTCGGCGATTATACCGATCTCACTGGGGCCGGCGGGGAAATCGATCTCCACCATCCCTCTCAGAAGGGTCTTGGCTGCGGTCACATAGGCGTTGCCAGGGCCGACGATCTTCTGCACCGGGGCGATGGACTCCGTGCCCATGGCCATGGCCGCGATGGCCTGCACGCCACCGACACGGTATATCTCGTCCACTCCCGCCAGGTCCAGGGCCACCAAGGTTATGGGGTTGATAGGGGAAGGGGTGCAGCACACCACTTCCTCCACCTGGGCCACGCGAGCGGGTATGACACACATCAGGGCGGTGCTGGGATAGGACGCCCTTCCTCCCGGGACATAAACCCCGACCCTCTGCAGAGGCGTGGTCTTTACGCCCAAGGTCACCCCGGGCTCCATCTCCCTTAGCCAGAGACCGTCACGGAACTGCATCTCGTGGAAACGCTCGATGTTCATGGACGCCAATTCCAATGCCTCCAACAGCTCTTCGTCCACCTGCTCGTAGGCCTCCTCGATCTCCTCACGGCTGACAGCGATGCGGTCGATCTCGCATCGATCGAATTTCTTTGTCAGCTCCCGGAGGGCCTTATCACCCTCGTGACGCACCTGGTCGATGATCTCCACAACCGAATCAGTGACGTCCTCGATGGAGGCGAAGCGGGACTGCTTCCAAGTCTCGACATCCAATCGTTTCCACATGATACCCAGGTAGCCTATCGGCGATTTAAAACCTTGCGCAGATATGCCGAGGGTGATAGTTTTAAGAATCTGGAAATGGATAGTGACAACATGGGTAGAGCAGCCGGGCTAACCATCGGAGTGATCACCTTGTCCGCCTTGGGCGCCTTGGCCACCTCCTCCGGGGTGATGGCAGCGGAGTTCTCAGGGTTCATCCTTCCCGATGTCAGCATCCAGAGCATAATCGATTACTTCACGGCCTTGGCCCAGGACCCCAACATATACGCCTCCTTCGATTATCAGGCGTTCCTGGAGTTCTCCCGTGAGGGCTATTTCGGCCGCTACTTCCTGCTGGCCGTCATCGGCATCTATTTCCTGTCGATGTTCTTCATGCTCTTCGGCCTAAGGCGGGCCAGGAAAGCGGTCCGCTAGCCCAACTTTTATTTAAACTTGCTTTCAAATCGCATATATACATGAATTTTGATTGAATGCAATCGCTTCTAGCGACAGGAGAGGAAGCCTTTGGACGTAATAATAATCGGAGCAGGGAACGTGGGGTACACCATCGCCGATGCCCTGTCCCGCATCCATAATGTGACCATGGTCGACTTGGACGAGAAGAAGGTCACCGATGTCCAGGAATCCCTCAATGTCGGTACCCTGCAGGCCAATGGCGCCAGCCCAGTGGTTTTGCAGAAGATCATCACCAAATCCACCAGCATGATACTCGCCGTCACCCAATCGGACGAGACCAACATGTTCTCCTGCATGGCCGCCAAAGCCATCAAGCCTGACATTCAGACCGTGGCTCGAATCCGAGACCATGAATACATCTTCAAAACTGAACCCAACGGCACATACCTAGGGGCGGACCACATCATATCGCCTGAGTTGCTGACTGCCGATAAGATGGCCCGCATCGCCCTCATCGAGAATGCAGTGGACTATGAGGAGTTGGAAGCCATGGGGCTCCTGGTGGTGACGTTCATTGTACGGAAGGAGCACAGCTCGTTCCTAGGGGAAGCAGTCATCAATCTAAACCTGCCGGATCTGGCTTCCATCGTGGCCATCTACCGTGGGGACGAGGTAATCGTCCTGAACGAGTCCACTCAGTTGAGGGAGGGGGACCTGGTCTGCGTACTGGGCAAGAAAGAGGGCATCGACCAGTTCAACCGAATGATGGGCATGGCCAGGGAGGCCAAGGACTTCGTCATCCTGGGCGGCGGGATCATCGGCCGTCGTATAGCCAAACTGCTGGAGAAAGAGAAATCCTACGTCCGGCTTCTGGAGAAAGACGAGAACAAGTGCCACGTGCTCTCCCGGGAGTTCGACCATGTGCTGGTCATCAACGCCAACGCCGTGGACCCTCGGGCACTGAGGGCGGAGAACGTGGGCGCGGCGGACGTGCTCATCAGCGCCACCAACAGCGACGAGAAGAACCTCTTGGCCTGCCTGGTGGCCAGACAGCTGGGGATCCAGAAGGTCATCTCCCGATACTCCCGCCGCGAGTACGAGGATGTCTTCGCCATGACCCGCATCCATGGGGCCATCGGATATCATCGGGTGGTGGCCAACGAGATCACCAAGCGCATGATATCGGATGAGAACGCTATCCTGCAGATGCGCCACCCCAAGGAACTTTTCTTCAGTATCATATTGAATGAGAAGAGCGGATTGGCCATGATGCCCGTGGGCGACCTGAAGATGCCGGAGGGCTCCCGGATAGTGGCCATCATGCGTGACGGCGAAGCCATATTCCCACGCTTGAACACCCCATTGATGGTGGGGGACAAGCTCCTGATCTTTGCCTACGAGGTGAAGATGTCCAAGTTGGAGAAGCTGTTCCATACCGTCATCGAGGCGTCCATCTGAAATCTGAGAGGGGGATGCTGACCAAATGGTATTGACCAAACGCTTCCATCGCTGGGAGAGCACGGTGATAAGGCTAATGGGCCTGTTGCTGCTGTGGACATCGCTCTCCATGCTCCTACCCCTGGGAGCAGCCATGTATTTCCAAGAGGCTTTGGAGCCTTTCCTCTTCCCCATACTGACGTGTTTTGCCGTATCCATCCCCCTGGTCCTGCTCTTCCGCACATCCTCCAACATCCGACCGGTCGAGGGCATCTTCATTGTTTCGTTCTCTTGGATAATGGTCATGTTCGTGGGAGCCATGCCATACATATTGTCTGGCATGGGTGCCGTGGACGCCTGCTTCGAATCCATGAGCGGGTTCACCACCACAGGCGCCAGCATCATGGCCGATATCGAGTCCTGGCCATCCAGCCTCCTGTTGTGGAGGAGCATGACCCAATGGCTGGGCGGTGCCGGTATCATCATGGTGTTCGTGACCATCTTCCCCATCCTAGGGATCGGTGGCCGCAACCTCTTCCGGAACGAAGGACCGAGCCTGGATATCCACAACTTCACGGTACGCATCCAGGAAGCGGCCAGGGAGTTCCATGTCATCTACATCGCTTTGTCCGCCATAATGTTCGTTTCCCTGATGCTGATGGGGCTGGAAGGCATGGATGCCATCTGCATCACTTTCTCCACTATATCCACGGGGGGTTTCTCCCCCCGGGCAGCCAGCATCGGGTATTACGACCCCCTGGTGCAATGGCTGGTTATAGCTTTCATGTTCCTCGGAGGGACCAGCTTCTATCTGCATTACCGGGCCATTTACCAGCGTAAACCATCTTACCTGAAGAGCACGGAGTTCCGTTGGGTGCTGTCCATAATCCTGCTCCTGACCGCGGCCACCGTGGCATGGAGATGGTCCGGTTTCGGCGTCCAGGATATCGGCGGCTTCGAGGCCTTGGTGCGCGGTTCTCTATTCCAGACCGTGTCCCTGTTCACATCCACCGGCTTCGCCACCGAGGACTACACCCTTTATCCGGCCCCCATTATCGTGCTTTTGTTCCTGATGGCATTCGTGGGGGCCTCCAGCGGCTCCACGGCAGGAGGCATAAAAACCGCCCGCATCATAATCGTGGCCAGGTACTTCCACAACGGACTGTTGAAGATGCTGCACCCTCGAGCGGTCATGCCCGTCAAGTTCGATGCTGGCTCTTTGAACGAGGACGGTCTGAACTCCATCATCCTGGTGGTGATGTCCTTCGTCCTGGTGCTGGTGTCCAGCACAGTGCTCCTGACATTGGTGGGGTTGACACCGGACATGGCCTTGTCCGCATCCATTTCCTCGGTGTCGAACATCGGCCCTGGAGTAGGTTATCTAGGCCCATACGGCAGCTATGCATCCGTGGACCCATTGGGGAAGATTGTCTTGACCATCACGATGTGGGCGGGACGTCTAGAGATAATGACCGTCCTGGTGATGCTCACCCCGGTGTTCTGGAAGGAGATGGGCAGAAGAGGACCAAAACAGATCTGATCTCAGATGCAGGATTGCAGGATGCGGAAAGCCGCCGGGTTCCCCGGGTCCTTCTGGAATATGGCTCCGGCCATGATCTTGGCCTCGGTCTTCTTCCCTTTCTCCAAGAGGCAAAGGGCCATGGTCTCCAAGGCTCCAACATGGGTGTGGTCCAGCTTCAAGGCGCGATGGGCGTAGTTCACCGCCGCCAAGGTCTTGCCGTTAATCCGCATGACATAAGCCTTCAAAGCCAGCATGTCAGTGTTCTTCTTGTCGCCCTTGACCAGGGAGTCCGCGAATCTCAAAGCCTCCTTGTGACGACCGCTGCGGAGGAGGAGGTTGGACTTCTGCACCAGGGCCTCATAGGATTTTCCATGTTCTCTTATGACGTTGTCCAGCTCCAGGATTGATTCGTCGGTGCGACCCAGGTCGGCCAAGGCCTCTGCTCGCAAAAGAAGGTGCCGGGCCTCCAGGGCAGGGATGGTACCGATCTCCTGCAGAACCTCCTGATGACGGCCCAGGGACTGCAAGGCCATGGCCTTTTCCATCGTCACCCTCCCGTCCTTCGAACCCATGCCGTCCAATATCTTCAGGGAGTCCCTCGCCCGTCCCATGCCACGCATCGCGGTGGCAATGGACAGCCTCTCCTCTTCCTGGGCAGGTAGGACATCCATCACCCGGTCTAACAGCTCGGCGCTCCCTTTCCCATCCTCTATGACCGTCAACAGAGAGGCGCACTTGATCAGTATGTATGGGTCACGAGGGTCCTGCTCCGTGATGGCCCACACCTGGGCCTTGGCTTGTTCTAGATCCCCTTGGGATATGGAGCTTTGCACTGCCTCGAACCTCTGGTCATTCTCCATGGAGCATCTCCTCTGCTTTTCCCTCTATCTCACAGGAGATAAATAAACTTCGGAGATCGGACTGTCCCCTCATGCCTGCAAAAGGGAGCTTCGGGTGAAAAGTGCTCAAATGCACAAGGTATTTATCTGTTCATGGCAAGATAGTGGGGATACCATGAAACTGACCTCCGTCCACGTCAAAGGCCTGTTTGCCACCTTCGATCATACCATTAATCTACGCCCGGAAGGTCTCACTTTCATCCATTCCCCCAACGGCCTGGGGAAGAGCACCCTGGTAAGGATGATCTATGACCTCTTCCGAGGCGACCTGGAGAACCTGGCGGAGGTACCGTTCGAACGAGCGGAGTTCGTCTTCGACGACGACATGACCCTCATCCTCATTCCAGACCATGAGGGGATGGGTATAACCCTGGAGAAGAACGAGATCGTCAACGACGTCAGCGAGCCTGAGGCCCGGAGCCTACTGGACGTCACCTATGTTGGTCCGCGTCGTCTGTACATCCCCAACCTTGACGGAACGTACCGATCCGCCATATCAGTCTACTCCGAGCAGCTCGCCGACAAGCTCCGGAACGCCCAGGAGGCATTGGCGGCCGATCCCTGGGAACTCCCCTCCCGATTGGAGTCGCAGACCATGGATGCGGATGAGCTCCTGCATTGGGCCAAGGAGCTGAAGGCCCGCGTGGATTTCATGCGTGATGCCGGCCTGGAGGTCTCCGTGCCCAGCCCGCACCGGTTCCCACCTCGCCCCATTGACATCCGCGAGGACCGTGAGGGCAACGAGATACTCATGGACCACATCTCCGCCATGGTGGACCGCCACTACCGTCTGGCGGAGTCTGTGACCGTCTACCAGGACATCGTCAACAGTATGTTCATCGGCAAGAATATCAGGGTCGATGACCAGCAGGGAATACGGGTCCTCCTGTCGGACGGGTCCCAATTGGATGTGGAGAGGCTTTCGTCTGGAGAGACCCAGTTATTACTGATACTCTATCGTCTATTGTTCAACGCCTCCTCCGGCTCCCTGGTGATATTGGACGAGCCGGAGATATCCCTGCATGTCAGCTGGCAGCAGAAGCTATCCTCCATCCTCTTGGACATATCCCGCCTGCGCCAGCTGCAGATAATCGTGGCCACGCATTCGCCGCAGATCGTGCATGACAAATGGGACCTCACGGAAGAACTGAGGGCTGAAATTGCGTGAATACATCGAACACTTCGACGTCGCCAACGAGATCTCCATGCGACGCAGCCTTGAGAAGGGTGCCTTCGTAGTGGTCGAAGGAGTCACGGACTACCGGCTGTACGGGAAATTCACCAATGTGGAAGAATGCCGTCTGGCCATCGCCTATTCCAAGAGCAACGTCCTGATGACGGTGAAGGAGATGGCCAAGGACCGCGGCGACCTCCTGGTGAGCGGCATCGTGGACGCCGACTACGACCGTCTGGACGGCACCCGGCACAGCCTGCCGATATTCCCCACCGACACCCATGATGTGGAGACCATGATATTTAAGTCCCCGGCCTTGGACAACATCCTCTGGGAGTACGGTGACCAGGACAGGCTGCGCGATTTCCAGGAGAAGAGGGGCAAGGACGTCCGGTCGGTGCTGCTGGAAGCCTGCTACCCCATCGGCCTGCTGATGTACCTCTCCCTACGCAACAACTATGAGCTCAGCTTCCGGGACTTGGACCACTGCGGGTTCATCCACTCCTCCACCCTGGTGGTGGACCTGGAGAAGATGGTGGACTGCATCTATTCCCAATCCAATTTCGCGAAGGAGAAGAAGAAGGTCATCATGCGGGCCCTGCGCCAGGAGTTGGGTAAAAGGATGGACCCCTGGCAGGTCTGCCGTGGCCATGACATGGTGGACGTGCTCATCCTAGGCTTCAAGCACATCTTCGGTAGCTATAACAGCCGTTCCCTGAACCATGGCTCGCTGTCCGGCTCCCTACGTCTGGCGTATCACAAGGACCATTTCCATGACACGGAGCTGTTCATGTCCTTGGACCGCTGGGGCCAGGACCGCAACGTGTATGTCTGGGACCCGTGAATCACTCGAAGTCCTTAAGCTCCGGCCCCTCTGGTCCGTCGATCAGTTTCTGCACCCTTCTCTCGCTCTGTTCCAGGATGGCTTTGCATCTCTCCCGCAGAGCCACGGCCTGCTCGTAGACCAGGAGGCTGGACTCCAGGTCCAGGTCCCCTTTCTCCAGCTTGCTCACCAGCTCCTCCAAGGAGGCCATGGCCTCCTCGAATCCCATTGTTTCCACGTCCTTGCCTTCCGTCATCTCTTCGCCTCCTTCTCCTCCACGACGGCGGTGACCTTTCCGTCCCGCAACAACGCCGTCACCTTGTCCCCCAAGGACAGTTGTTCTATGGACACCAATGCCTTGCCCTGCGCGGACTGTAAAACGCAATACCCACGAGAGAGGACCTGCAATGGGCTCAGAGCCACCAAAGAGGAGCCCAGCGATTGCAGGCGGGCCCTTTGACGCTCCAGACGCCTGAGCATCAGGTTGTCCATACTGGTGCTGGCCTCATCCAGGAGCTGGTTCCGGTGCCTGAGGTCCATGAGGGCCTTCCGGGGCGAGAGCTGGGCCTCCGCCAACCGGTATCGGGAACACATGCGGTCCAGGGATCCCCGCAGGGCCTTCTCCGCCCTTCCCGTCACCTGTTGCAGGTGGCGCATCTCTTGGCTCCGGTCGGGGAGCAGAAGCTCCGCCGCCGCCGAGGGCGTGGGAGCCCTCACATCCGCCACCAGGTCAGCGATGGTGAAATCGGTCTCATGCCCGACCGCCGAAACCACTGGCACCCTGGAAGCATGGATGGCTCGAGCCACCGCCTCCTCGTTGAATGCCCAGAGGTCCTCAATCGACCCTCCTCCCCTCCCCACTATCATGACGTCCACGTCCAACTTGTTCAATGACTCGATGGCGTGGACGATGCTGGCTGCCGCCCCATCGCCTTGCACCAGGGCAGGAGCGATGACGATGTCCGCAGGGAAGCGCCTGCCGGTGACCTGCAGGATGTCCCGTATGGCCGCCCCTGTGGGGGAGGTGACCACCCCGATGCGGAGTGGGTAGCGCGGCAGCTTCCTCTTGCGTGACTGGTCGAACAACCCCTCCTTCCCCAGCTTGGCCTTCAAGGCCTCGTAGGCCAGGTATAGGTCGCCGATACCGGAGCGACGCATGTCCTGGATGTTGAACTGGTAACTCCCCTTGGGGATGAACACCTCCATGGACCCCAAAGCCAGGACCTTCATGTTCAGCTCCGGTTCGAAGGCCAGACGGGAACGTGTGAAACGGAACAGTGTGCAACGGATCTCGCTGTCCTGGTCCTTCAATGTGAAGTAGTAGTGGCCGGAGCTGTGCTTGGTGAGGTTGGAGATCTCCCCCTGCACCCATACATCGTTAAGATCCGGAGAGGCCGCCAGGAGGGTCTTGGCCTTCTCGTTCAGTTCCTTCACCGATATGATGTTCAAACCCTTCCCTCTCCTTCCCTGGCTAGGCCATCCCCGCATAAATCATTTGCTGAGAGGTGCACATGAATCGATTTAAATATGGCCAATATTGATGGGCGACCCATGAAGGATAGGACGCTTTCCGCAGTGAATGATGATTTCCCTGATGATATCCTGGAACGTCTAGCCACCATCGCCGAGGCCCCTTTCGCGCTTGCCAATGGCATCGAGCCCGTCTCCATCAGCCGAGACGAGGTGCGTCTGCGCATGCCTATGGCCGGGAAGCAGAACTCCATGGGGGTGGGACATGGCGCAGCCACATTCCTCTTGGCCGATCACACCTTCGCCTACGCCAGCAACATGGGGCCCGAGCTGCAGGTGGCCATAAGTTGCCACATCTCATATCTCAAGCCTGTCCGGGGGAAGGAGCTGACCTCGGTCTCACGCAGGGTCCATGACGGCCGGAGCTCATCGCTGTACGAAATCTGCGTCTTCGACGGCAACGACCTGGTAGCCGTGATGCAAGGAACAGGCCATAAGCTCAAGGGTTGACCCCGGGCCCTCCTCCGGGGATCCTTCTCAACATCAACAAGACCGCCAATCCGAACAGGGTCGGCAGTATCATGGATGCCACTAATACAGACTGTACCAGGTCGAGGTCCGTCCCCTGCACTGCCAGAAGGGCGGCCATGGACAGTGGCCCGATGGCCACCAGCACCCAAGCCATCCAACGGGCCTGTGTTCTCTGCTTCTCGTTCATGTCTCTCAGGGAAGGGGATGACCTGATGGTATAAAACCACTGTCGGGACGTGGATAGGATAATCAATGTCGTATGCCATCAACGCTCATGCGTCGATGCCCCCAATGCGGCAGCCAAGTCCCGGACAACAGCCTCACCTGCCCCCAATGCTTCACGCCCATCGCCCGTGACTCGGAGGTCGTCAGAGACGGCATGGGCAATGAAAGGATGTCTCCGGGGACCAAGAGCGGCAACATCGCCATGCTCTTGGCCCTCCTCCCCGGCCTGGTGGGCATATGGGGGCTTGGACACATATACCTGGGCGAGATGGACAGGGGCCTGCGCTTCCTGGTGCTGGGCGTCCTGATGACATTGTCCATGGTACTGCTGGCCTCCGCCTCTTACCTGGTTTTCACAGTGATCTGCCTGGTGTTCCTGGCCTTGGCTTGGCTGGCACTCTTCGCTTACCATGCCTTCGAGGTCCTGGCGCTCACCGCCATGAAAGGCGCAACCCCTCCCAGATGGCCTTTCGGTCGCTTATCCCGATGACGTTTGGACAGGTCGGTTTAATACTGGGATAGACAATGATACAAAAGAGTTAATAATATCTATATGGAATTACGACCATGGCAAAAAATTCAGATGCCAAGAGACCGTTGCTCATATCGATCATCGGTTATCTTTACATGCTCGGTGCGTTGATATTCCTACTCGTGGGAATTTTGTTCTTCCTAGGAATGGGAGAGGGAAGCCTGATATTGGACGGAATGCCTGTGGACATCAGCGAGTTCATGGCCTTGGCTGGAGGGTCCATGATCGTGGCGGCCATAGTGTTCTTCATAGTCGGCAAGGCCTTCCTGGACGGATGGACCATCGCCTGGTACCTGGGAATCATCTTGCAGGCTCTGACCCTTGTCGGCGGCATCATAACCTTCCCCGCTGGACTAGTGCCCGCGGTCATCAGCGCGATCATCCTGTACTACCTGTTCCGTCCTGCCGTCAAGGCCTTCTTCAAGGTCTGAGAACAGCAAACCGATAGGGGGTCAACCCCCTCTTTTTTCTTAATAACGGCCAGCCCTACGCAGTTCCAGAAGTATGGTGCTGGCACGAAGGGCGTCATCCAATGCCCTGTGGCCTCCGTCCACCTGGGCCGGGTCATAGGGGAACATGGCCTCATAGGTCAAAGTCAACATGTTGCCACCGTCCCGAAGCTCCAAAGGTATGCGGCAGGCCTCGGCGGACCGGAGGTTGATGGAGGGGGCGATGCTGGCCTCCCCGGTCAGGTCCCAAGGCTCGTAAAGAAGATGACCGAAGAAGTCGCTCTTGACATTGAACGAGGTCACCACCTGGCCTTGCAGGACCCCCTTCACCTCTTGCGCCACCTTCTCGACCTCCCGGCCTTCCACAAGCTCCTCCTGGCCCAGACCGTGGTGCTCCATGACATAGCGGCGCCTCTCGTCCGTCCAACGTTCCGCCGGTATGAAGATGGTAGAGGAGTAGACGCTCTCGATATCCATGCGCTCGGTGTCCAAACCGCAGATGGCCACCTCCACGACCTCGTCCTGGGGATAACCTTCCTCACCAGTGGTGACCAGGGATATCACGTACATGTCGTGGTTCATGATGCCGGGATGCCTGTCTGTTCCTAAATATTTACTGCCCAGCCATGCCAGACTTTTTTCGGAACCCTCTCCTCAAGCGTTTTATAATCACAACCGATTGAAGAAGATGATTCCATGCGACGGGCCAAGAGCATTCAAGTCATCTATCAAGAGGTCAAGGATTCTGACCTCGTACTCACCAACGACGCCCCTCTTGCCACTGCCCTCAACGCCATGCTGGACAGACCGCATCTGGGTTCATGGGCCATCACCCCCCAGCAATTGGCCCGGCGGGAGAGCATCCAGATAATCGGTGTACCCATCTGGGATGACCTGAGCATGGTGACCCGATTGGTCGAGCTCACCGGTTACGACCTGAAATTCGTGCATGGTGAATTGGAGGAGCTCCGTCGCATGCGTCGTCACACGGCTCGAATGGATGAGTACATCCACACCTCATCCGCTCGGCAGATCTGGCAGGCCTACATTCAGCTGCCTTGTTTGGAGAAGGTCATGACCAGCTTCGATCCACAGTTCTACGGAGACAAAAAAGTGTCGGTGGTGGGCTTAGATGGCTTCAATGACCTGGATAAACACTTCCTACCGACCCCGGACCGTTTCCGAGAGATAGATCCTTTCCTACCTTGCGATTACCAGATTCCAGAGATATTGGAGATGGGAAACGACCGGGACCTGGCCCGGCATGTCGTGGACCTCATTGATGCGGAGAATATGGAGGACACAGCCATCGTGCTCAACACTCAGGAGCCCATATCGGATGCCATCCGCTCCGCGCTCTACCGGAAGAACATACCATTCATCAACAGCATGGAGGTCAGGGACCTCCCGGGTCTGAGGGACCTCTTGGAGTTCATGGAATTGACCCTTCCCCAGAAGCGTCCGAAGATGTGGGAGCTGCGGCCCCTGCTAAGGCGGATGGGCCATTTCCTATCGGAAAGATGGGACAATCAATCGTTGGAACATTGGTCGAAGAGCACGGAAGGGGAGCTTCGCATTCTGGCAGACCTGCTGCAGAACCCCGGTTCAGGCAGTTTCGGGAAATTTCTGCAGATGTTGGTACCGGAGATGGAGCGATGGCCGATCTCAAAGTTCCTAAGGAAACTGGGTTTGTTGGACAGGCCCGTGGACCGGGATACCTTGGACATCCTACGGTACGCCTTGGACCATGTCGAAGCCGGAGAACTGGACATCGTGGTTCCTGAGAACGAGAAGCAGGGGGTGGTTTTGATCGACTGCAAGAACTCCGCTTATGTGGATCGAGCCATCGTCTTTTATCTGGGCATGAGCACGGACTGGTCCCCCCTCGGTGCAAGGGAGGAATACATGGATGCTGAGGCAGAGACCGAGAAAGAGTCTCTGCGTTTCCAGATCCTCATGCAACAGGGCGAGACCCGATTCTACATAGTGAAATCAAGCCATCGTGGTAAGAAGGTCACCCCCTGCTTGATGTTCAACCACATACAGCAAGAGTCTAGTTTACTACAAACCTTCCAGGACCTGTGCCCAGATGGTTATAGGAGGGTTTCATGGATCCCCGATGCCAAACCCAGGAGCGTCCCTCTCATCTCGCTCTCGGAAGAGCCTCAGGATATGAGGTTCTACCCTTCGGCCTTGAACTTGGTCTTGAAATGCCCGAAGGCATACATGTTCTCAACCATCACCACAGCTCCTGAGGATGGCAAGAAGAAATTCGGGACCTTGTTGCACAGTTTCGCACAGTTCTACGTGTCCTATCCAGAGTTGGTGAGGGAGAACGGGCTGGATTATTACCTAGACATTTTCATGGACCTCTTCCGACCCCTCATGAACGATAACCAGGAGGATCTGGAGTCCAGCAAGGCCAGATTGGCCATGGACCGAGTCATGGAGTTCGTGGACTCCCACCCGACCCAGGATGCCATGATGGTGGCCTGGGACGAGGTCGTCCATAGCCACGGGGAGTCTGACGGGCCTAGGAGAACGGTGAACCCTTTCTTCGAACATCATGGCCTGGATTTGAAAAGGGCCAACACCGAGGTCCGGATGGAATCGGCCTTGGCCCCTTTGAACAGCAAACTGGACCTACTACTCTCACCCTCCCGGGGAGTGGACTACAAGACCGGCGAAAAACGCAAGATAAGCGACATGGTCAAGAACTATGACTGGGAGGCGCCAACCAAGTACCTGGACCTTCAGCCCCTGGCTTATTTGGAGGTCCTTAGCGCATCTGGAAACCAAGATGCCGAGCTCTCATTCCAGTACGTATTGAACCGCTTACCGGAGGCCCACTTGCCGGTGACGGATGAGGACGACAGGGTCGTGTTCAGATTCACCGGCATGGACAGACGGGACTTCATCCGTTCCGGTGCTTTGGTGGAACACCTGAAGGTCAAATACGGGTGCAAAGGTTCCAACAAGGTGCTGAGAGGTGACTTCGAAGGACTGCAATCCACACTCATGGACCTCCGGGTCTGGGAGATGGACCAGGGCTGGCATGAGTCACCTCAGGTCCTGGCCCGTTTCCAAGAAGTGTTCAGAGAGAACAAAGACAATGACCTGGCCAAAACGGTGCGGAGCTGTCATGAGTTGCTTTATGAGCTCCGCGTCATGGATGGTTGCCATCTGGTGTTGAAGGAGGATATGCAGAGGTTGAGGGAATTGACGGCATCGTACCAGCAGAAGGTGGAGGAATGGCGCATCGGGGTCTTCCCTGCGGAACCCATCTTCCCCTCCAGCTGCCGCCGTAAATGCGACTACTACGGCCTCTGCGTGAAGGGGGGAGAGGATGAGTGAGGGCATGAACGACGGACAGAGGAAGATTGTTGAGACGTCGGAAGGCATATTGGTGGTTGATGCTGGCCCTGGAACTGGTAAGACTTTCACCATTAAACACCGTTATATGAACCTCGTTCGCCAACCGGGAATCACACCGTCGGATGTACTACTGCTGACTTTCACCCGCAATGCCGCCCAGGAGATGAGGGAACGGATAATCGACGCCATGATGGAAGAAGGCAGGAAGGAGCAGGCCATGTTGGTTCAAGCATCCACATTCAGCTCATTTTGCATGAACGTGGTGTTGCGTCACCCTGAGGCCGTTAACCGGTTCCTGGGAGTGAAGGAGCAGCTCTCTCGCTCCGCCCGTCTGGTGCAGAACGAGTCCATGAACCGTGAATTCTTCCGTCAGGTGTACTACGAGACCGTCAATTCCGACCCGGAGGCCTATGGTCGGATCCCGGCAATCATCGGCTCGGATTTCAAGGATGTCTATGAAGTGGTGAAGAAACTCATGTCCCTCGGCACCCTGCCGCTCCGTAAAGGTTGGTTCGGAGAGGGTGAGGACATCCTCAGGGGCGACCAGGATTGGATCATCAAAGAACTGAAGGCGCTCAACCGACCGGCAAAGAATGGAAACCCTCTGGTGAAGGAACTGAAGAAAAAGGTGAAAGAACACAAAGTCTGGCCAGGCCTGCCGATGCAGGCCTTGGTGGAAGCCGTCCCTCTGCATATGATCGATGAGGCTGCGGACCATGACCGGGATGAACTGTTCCGATTCATCCATGATGTCTACCTGAACTTCATCCGTCGGTCTATAGCCACCAACCGCCTCAACTATGGGCTCCTGGAGCTCTTCGCATTCATCATCCTGTACAGCAACAGGCGGGCGAGGAAGGAGCATTCCTACCGATACATGATGATCGACGAGTTCCAAGACACCAACGAACTTCAGTTCATGATAGCCCTGCTGGTGCTGAAGGACCCCAACCTCTGTGCCGTGGGGGACTGGAAGCAAGGCATCTATGGGTTCCGCTACGCATCCATACAGAACATAACCGAATTCGAGGAGCGCATCCGTCATCTCCACGCCCTCCTCAACCACGACGAGGAGAGGGTCCCATTCTCCCTCCCGCCCGTGATCCGCCTCCCTCTGACTGAGAACTACCGCAGCCATCCCGATATCATCATGGCCTCCTTCTCTGCCCTGTACAGCCCTGGCAGTAAAAACGAGAGCATCGACAAGGAATGGCTGGACCGTAACGTGACGTTTCTGGAGGCCAAGAACGATCAGGTATGCCAACGAGGGCGGGTGGATTTCCTGTGCGCCGACAACGAGGGCGATCAGTACGACGCCATACTGGACAAGGCCTTGGAATACCTCCAGGACCCTGAGGTGCTCATCGCGGAAGGCGATGGATATAGGAGGGCGAGACTGGGGGACATCGCTGTCCTCCTTCGCAGTGGCAACCCTGCCCGTGCCCTGAAGGCCCGGGCGGAAGAGAGGGGCATACCGGCATACTTGGAGGGTGACATGGAAGTGATGTCCACTCGAGAAGGCAAACTATTGCTGGCTTGGCTGAGGTTCATGGAGAACCGTCATGACCCCCGCGCCCTGGCCACCATCCTGGACAACGAAGGATGCTCCCTCACGGCCATAGAGAGGTTCGATGATGAAGAATCGTTGGAGCTGCAGGACCTCCGCATACGATTGCAGGAACAGAGGACGTTGCTCCTGTCCAAGAAGAGACGCATATCTGCCCTCATCTCTGCGGTCTTCGACTACTATGGCCTGGAGAACGACATCTGCCAATCTATCGTGGGCCTGCTCTCCTCACTGCACCGGGAGACCTTGGCCTCCATGAACGACATCATCCGCCTCCTGGAGCATGACATCAAGGAAGGGACGATCTATCCTCTGGAGAAGAGCCTGCAGAGCGACGCCATCTGTATCCAGACCATGCACAGCTCCAAGGGGCTGGAGTATCCGATAGTCATTGCCGGACGTATCGATGCGTCATCCATGCCCAACACCAGGAGAGACCGGACCGACCTGGTCTTGGACCGGCGTCTGGGACTGCGCATGAAGAAGGAGTACCATGATGACAACGGGATGCACAGGACCTACGATGATTGGCGTTGGTATCTCCTAAGCAACCTGAACAAGAATGACATGGACGAGGAGAGACGGGTCTTCTTCGTATCCCTATCCAGGGCCAAGCAATACCTCTGCCTCAGCTGCCACAAACCCTCGGAGTTCTTCCGTCACGTCAGCAAGGGAAGGGACCAAGGCCGTCCGTCTGGATCCTTCGAGAATCCCGCTGCAGCGACCGAGGAGAGAGGCCCTCGTCCTCCTTCCCCTCGCTCACCCCCTCGGAAGCGGAGGCACTCCAGCCACGAACTGGCCGGGAAGACCGTCCCTGCCGGAGGGAAAGGAAAGGAGTATGGACGCCGAGTGCATGCCGCAGCAGAGATGCTGGCTCTGGGGCAGGAGCCCGATGAGGATCTGGATGAGCTCCCCCGCATCCGAGAGATACTGTACTCTCTGAAGGAGGCTCGGCTCATGACGGAGGTGGAGTGCTTCCTGCCCCTGCAAGGTGCTACCATACGGGGCGCGGCAGACCTGGTGGCAGTGTTCCCGGACCACGTGGAGGTGCATGACTTCAAGACGGACGGCAATCGGCGGAACGAGGACGCCTACCGGGTGCAGGTTTCGGTATATGCTCACGCCGCCACATCCCTGGGGCTGCCGGTGAGATGTTTCATACAATACCTCTCCCAAGGCACCACGGTGGAGGTGGACGTCGCTCCGCTGGAGGAGCTGCAA
>Ga0172382_10006172_pt1 | contig 17535 bp, 14 predicted proteins | sample Leawel138RmetaG_FD_122245 | JGI IMG/M metagenome (GOLD analysis project Ga0172382, IMG submission 122245) | Leachate microbial communities from a municipal landfill in Southern Ontario, Canada - Leachate well 138R metaG | ecosystem: Engineered > Solid waste > Landfill > Unclassified | place...
CCTTCAGCAGCCCCGGCACCTTCAGCAGCCCCGGCACCTTCAGCAGCCCCGGCACCTTCAGCAGCCCCGGCACCTTCAGCAGCTCCGGAACCTTCAGCAGCTCCGGAACCTTCAGCAGCCCCGGAACCTTCAGCAGCCCCGGAACCTTCAACAGCCCCGGAAAACGGTGATTCACTCGTGGTGTTATCATTTCCAGAGAATATGATGAAGTTCGCATCTTCAGCCGCAGCTGCGGGGGCCAATGCGCACAAGAGAACAACCAGGAATACAAGGAGTGAGAGGCCGTTCCTCGCCGGGTTTTTCAACAACGAAGATATATCTTTCTGTTTAGCAATATTGTCGGAAAATTTAACAGCATCAAATCGGGCGGGCATGGTACCATCAACTCGTGATACATGTTTTTGTACACGCCTCAATATAAATATACAGGTAAATTTACTTTAGAACAATTTTTTTTGCCTTCTTTGCATAGCATGTCCGCCTGATCATACTCTTCAGCGCAACGGGATCACCGATGTTAGAGTGCAGATGCTGGAAATTTTACGAGAGAATCATAGATCTGAGAGATAAATTGACGTGACTCACCGCACGATGATATGGCACAGTATCAAATATTATGACAAGTCAAATTAGCGTTTAAACAGTTAAAAATCAATATTGAGCCTGGAAAATCTCCCAAAAGTAGATCAGGATAGTGCCGAGGTATAGTTACATGGGAAAATGGTTGTAGCAGCTCTGGCAGGCGCGATTACGAAAAGTGGCGATATTCTCCCCTGGAGATATCCTTTTCACACACGAAAAAGAGGAAAAATCCCAAGAGATGAAGGAGACCTTCATCCACCCATCTCAGAGGAGAAACCCTATAAATGAATCGATGGAGAAAGGTGTTGTTTACTTTTCATTTGATCCGCTGTGCAGCGAATCCGGTTTTATCGGTGTGGAAGTGCCTTAAACACTGAAACCTCAGACTATAGGGAATTACTGCTGCTTAACGCAATGTAAACGAGCCTGTTTGAATTGTCTTGCCGCTGATCTTATCGATCACGCTGTATTTGAACGGTGCGTTCAACTTGGCTATGAACAGCCCGTATCCATCCCCGATTACCGGCTCCCAGTATAATGCGGGACCGGTAACTGTCCTCCCGGAGTTTTGCAGTGTAATCTCCTTCCCCGTCCCCACATATCCGTCTGCAACGACCATTACCGAATCTCCGGTATTCATCAGAGTTACCTGTTTTTCGCTTACAATCTGAATCCCGCCGACCGGTGCAAAATAGGACTTATGGTTTCGCATCTGTTCGGGCAGTTTTTTTGCCGAGACAATCGTTGAATCCGACAGATAATCCAGTGTTATCGTCTGATCATTTGACGTCAGCTTCACACTCATATCGACGAGATCCACCGGGTCGCCACCGGTATGCCGGATTACAATACCATTGTGCATCGTGCCGGACTCCCCCATAATCTTTGGTGTTACCGAAAAGGTAACCTTCGGCGCAGCAGTATCCGCAACAGTCAATCCTCCGGCAAACGAACTGATAACTGCTGCAATGATAATTGTGATCACCAGCATCAGCATCACACCAATTACCGGCGACACACCTTCATCTGATCTCAATGCACAATCACCTTCTTTGAATAAATCACCTTATCGCTTGGGATGTGCACCAGTTTTACCTCGACCTCGCAGCCCGGACCGAACTCCGGAACCTTTTCACTGTCAAAACCAAGCATTGATGGAATTCTCAGATGCTGACCCGTGATATCGTATCCGCAGGTGCCGACCGTTGTGCCCGAAGAGATCATATTCCCTGAGGTAAACGTAAAGTTCCCAAAGTCTACTGCCGGATCGCCTGGATTTCCCTTCGACGCATCAACTAAATACGGAATCTTCACCTTCGTCTCGGTATCTCCCATCTTCTTGTAAATTGGAACCGGCTGATCGTAACTCGTCACCATGGCAGCCTTGCTCGATCCGTCCGTAAGTGTCGTGATCGTCTGAATACGAAGATCTCTTGTAGGAACCGGATCGCCTCCGACATGCTCGAAGGTCATCACATACTGATCGTGATTCTCGCCACCGTACGATGTAATCCGTACGTCAAATGCAGCGGACGGAGCAACCGTTGTTCCCCCGCCGATATTCCCGACAAACACACCGACAATCGCTGCAACGATAATTGTCACGACCAACATCAGCATCACACCGATTACCGGCGACACTGCTTCGTCTCTATTCTCTCTTATCCCCATCTTCTTACCTCCTATCTTTTGGCGAAGGAACCAGTCCCTTTGCAATTACCGTCCCTGATTCCCTATCCATAATTACATACTCGGATTCTTCTCCCCAGTACAGACCGAAACTCCCCCCCTCGACATCACGGTACCCCAGATAACAGAATGGACTCTGACTCAGGTCGAAATATACACGGAATTTCTCTCCAGCCCGTAGGAAGTTATCTTGCGTCATTCCTGTATCCCCCGTTCCGGAAGTCGCCTGATGGCCCACCTTCTGGAATCGGGGATAGTTGCCGGAAGGTCCGGTGATCGACTGATCAAGACCATACAAATAGTCCGATGCGCTGTCTTTCATCATCGAGTAGCCGCTGTTGTAGTTGATCTCCCCGTGCGTATTGCCTGTTCGGAACCGCATAACCAGATTCCGGAGATCCACCACATCGCCCCCCATATGCTCGAATTCGATACCCTGATAGTGTGGCGTCATGACCACCTGGGAAAGATGAATCTGGGCATTTGGGCCGTTCGTTGTTTCCGTCGCAAAACCCGTCGCAAATGCGCTCACCACTGCTGCGATGATAATTGTCACAACCAGCATCAGCATCACGCCGATAACCGGGGATACGCCCTCTTCAGATATTTTCTCGTTCATTTGGCATACACGTCCTTGTCGTAGACCGTTTTTCCGGTTGGGATGTGAACAATCGTTACGTGAATTTTCGATCCGTCGCCAAACCCGTATTTTGAATTTTTATAGTCAAATCCGATCAAATTTTCAAATCCATCGTATCCTGCAAGACCGGTGCCGGTAGTCTGTCCGACCGATTGCATCTCACGGCCGGGCGTCAGTACAAACGTCCCGAAATTTGCCCAATTCAGAAAATTCATCGCATTGATTGTCGGGTTCATTCCTTCATTTGTCACCTGATGAACAAAGGGGCTCTCGTCCGGATCCCAGAGTACTGTCCCGGGTTCAATCGATCCATCAATCGTCCGTTTAATCACTTTCCCTCCGTGCTCAAGCTTCTTCTTGTCCTGATAGGCCGGGATCGTGTACTCGAAAATAATCTGCAGATCTTTTGTGTCCAGAGGATCACCGCCTATATGGCGAAACAGCATCAGCGGACCATACTGTAGATCCATATTCGGATTCATGTCGATGCTGATATCAAGGGCTGCAACCGGTGTTTTCTCCATCGTTGAACCGAGACCGCCAGCAAAGCTGCTCACCAGAGCCGCCACGATGATCGTTACTACAAGCATCAGCATTACACCAATTACCGGCGACACGCCCTCCTCTGATATTTGACACCTCTCAGTTATGCACATAATCGCGACTCCTCATGAGGCAGATCAAAATATTTATTGTCATAAGACAAAATTAATTTAATTGTTGTATGTCCCGGGAATCATATATGCTTTTTTCAAAATCGGGAGATTTTCCAGAAAATCCAGTGTTATTTGGTGAATCATAAGAGATCCGTATATGTTCAATGACACACTACATCGCGAATCTGAAAAATCTTGCCCGCATGACTCTCGAATACAAACAATTTAATTTGATATACATCAAATATACTTTCTAAATCCAACTCTTGGAGAAAGGTATGAGTGATACGCATGTTTACTGATCATTTCCGGTTGTCTGCTGCGTTTTGCGTTTTATTGGTTGTACTCTCCCTCCTCATACCAGGCGCAACCGCCAGGTATGTGACTGCGGCGGGAGACAACGCCGGAGTTGATCGCGGTGATACCGTCTATATCGGAGAACAGAGCCTGAACTTCTCAGAATTCAAGAGTGGGATAAAAGAACCTGTAAATATGGTCCGGTACGAAAGCGGCTCTATTGCCAACGCTATTGTCCTTACCGATATGATCGGCAGCATTAATCCCGGTGCAGCGGTCGGCAGATATTATCCGGATTACGGTGGCGGGGACATAGATCAAACCATTTCCATTGATGTCCGTGACCCGAGTCTTGGCGAGATGAAGATCTATGCCTACAATACTCATATCACTCCCGACGGTCTTCCAGCGCACCCAAATGAGATTTCACGAAATATGGAGGCGATGTTTTACATGCCGATGAGCAACATCGTCAGCAGCCAGTTGAAAGGATCCTGGTATGAATACGAACTCACCGGTGCCAAAGGGTCCTCCAAACGCATAACCAACTCCGCTGGAACTATCATCAACCTGGATAAATTGACCTTGGATCCATCAAAACCTGATCAAACACTCGCTTTCAGACTTGCACAACAAGCTGTCATACCAACCGGAAACAGTACTGTATCGATGAAATTCCGCCTAAAACTCAATGGTCTGTCAACTGAAGGAGTCTACACCTTCAACGCTGCAAGTTTTGGGGCTGCTCTTGCAGTCGACAAGAATCAGGTTCAACAATCCGACTCTCTCACCCTCACCCTGACCGGTGAACCTTTCACTCTGTATACCATCAAACTCAGCCCCGCATCAAGTAACGGGCCGTATTTCTCAGAAACCTCAGGGTACACGAGACCGTCACCCCAGGAGATCACCCTCTATCCCGGCTGGACCGGATCGAAAACCGCTGTTATTGAAGTCCCGGTCGGTTCCCCTCCGGGAGAATACAAGATCGAAACTGCTGACCCTGTATCCGGTGTATCCAAGTCTGTTTCATTCACCGTTACAAAATCGGGAGCGATAATGGAATTTGAGGAACCCTCCGATGATGTCAGAAGCGGAAGGTTCTCCGTCGGCGATACAATCCTCCTGACAGGAACCTGTAAAAACACCAATGATTATGTACCGATATATCTCTACATGACCGGTCCAAATCTTCCGGCAAATGGAGTGGACCTGAGGACCCATACCGAAGTCGTGGACGGGGACGTATCCAGTTTTACCGTTGCAACCTACGATCCGAGTCTTGGCTCCTGGGATGTGGCCTGGTGGACAAAGGGACTTGAATCCGGCACCTACACCGTCCATGCAAATCTCAATCCGTACGGCCACGTTGAAAGCGGTTATCCCGGAGGAAAAGGAAATGTCGATGGCAAAGTTCCTCCTGCATGGGATTACCCATTAAGTGAACAGACCTTTCAGGTAAAATCCGATGACAACAGCGGCGGCTACTTTTCCCAGGGTGATGTTCTCTACTCGTGGTGGATTGCACGCGGCAGCCCGGGCATCACTTCTGCAACCAGCTTTGGTGGAGAGATCCGCTGGTATATCTTTGGCGACAACTTCAGGTATGCGGACAGGCAAGCCGGATTCCCGCTCTACAAAGTCTCACAGGAGAAATTTGTTGACGCTCCATGGGGGGAGTACGGGTTTACCTACGACCGCAATTTCACCTACTTGCTTACGCCCGGGACTTATTACATCATCTACCAGCATCCGGGACCAAACAACGTCTTTGATGTCGTTGCAGATGACGGATACGGCAAACTGTTGACTGCCGTTAGTACCAGTTATGGTTCTTCCACAAACATTGGGCGCCTGCAGAACAAGAATGCTGCAGATGCCCTCACCAGGATGTTTGCCGATCCCCGGTGCGACGATCTCTATGTTATGAAAGAGTTTGTCGTCGAAGAACCGTGGATCTCGTTTGATTCGCCTGGAATGATCTCAGTTGGTGATACCCTCGCTATATCCGGGAGGACCAACCTTGCCGCGACTGACGAATCTGCGGATGGAACCGATGTCGGCGACACGCTCTTTCTTGCGATCGATCGAGTTGATTTAAATTCCGGCGAAAAATCAAACACGGCAATGAAGATCCCTTCAACCACAACAACGCCGAAATCACCTCTATCGTTCCAGGGATACCGTACCTATACTTTCGACGAGATTGATACTAGTTCCTGGTACCCCGGTGTCTACGTGGCTTCAATCGAATGTAAAGATGTTAAATTCACCGAAACGTTTACCTTTGAACTCTCAGCAGAGGGGAGCCATGTAAACCAGATGACAATCGATCCTGTGGTTGATCCCTCCCTTTCTTCCACAACAGGGCCGACCTACACATCTTCACCATACACGACACCACGAGATACTTTTACTCCCTATCCGACACCGACACCGACACAATCACCTGGATTCGGTGTGGCCGCTGTTCTCATTGGTATTTTCTGCGTGTTTTTCTGGAGGAAGCATTCATGAGTTTTAAACTTGACAAAAAACTCTTTATGCTTCTGCTCATTAGCCTGATCGTTATCATTGCTGCAGCAGGAGTCCTTGTCGGACTCAAAATCAGTGGATTTTTAGATACTTCCCCGGTCACTCCCGACCCTGACGATTGGTACCTGGAGGACGATGGCGAGGATGGGCCCTGGGGTGAAAAAACCTACGTCTGGACCTATGGCGATATCGACCGGACAATCTCTTGCTATATCTCAAAACCCGCCTATCAGGAATTTCAGTATGGCATTCCGGGTGCAACACTGCCTGAAGATCTGATTGCATATGCCGTTTCCTCTGGATACGGCAATGTAATCACATCTATTGCCGCCGAGCTTGCCTCTATCGCCAGTTCAGAAGAGATGACAGAACAGCAACAGCTCGATCTGATCTTTTCCTTTGTAGAAAGCATCACGTATCAGACCGACAAAGAATCCGGCCGATTCGTAGATTACCCGCGCTCTCCGGTAGTCACGCTTGCTGAAGAGACTGGGGATTCCGTGGATCACTCGATCCTGGCATCTGCCCTCCTCACCGAGCTCGGGTACGGAACAGCGATTCTTTACTATCCTCCGACATATGACCGACTTACCGTTATCCCCGAAGCTGCAGCCCTTGGTCTGTCCATCGCCTCTCAGGACTCTAACCGTCTGGTTTACTCTGCTGCAACAACAGCGCCGGTACCATCTCTGACCTTCGTTCCAGGGCAGATCAGTCGCTACCCGGTATCCGTTACGGGCCATGCCTCTCCTCCCGAGGGAGCCGCCGTAAACGGTTGGTATGCGGGCGATGGCACCTGGAAGGTGGGTAAGTTCACCGGAACGCTCGGAAAAGCAGTCTATACACCGCTTACCGGTCAGTTCACTGCAGAATATCTACCGCAGATCCCAAAAATCAGTACTGAGCCTGTTATCTACCTGATTGAAAACGCCACCTGGATGCTTCCTGTTTCCCGGTTCTGGGTGGTCGATACTTCCTCCAAAGGGACTTCGCCGGCGGCTTATGATGGTATAACGCCGGTAATTTCCGCCGACGACTCTCTCTGGCAGGGAAAATCTCTGAACCTCAATCTCCCGTATACGGCACAGATGGAGGAAACCCTCCTTGTACGTTCAGCAACCGGGGTTCCCCTCACCCTGAAAGACTGGCAGGTAAACAGATCCGCATATTATGAGAACACCTGGTATCCTTCTGGAACTACCTGGACAACGAACGACAAATGGCGACTGTATCAGAAGTTCCTTGATGTTGGGGATGTTCCGGCGACTCTCTACACTCCGTGGGGAACTACCGAGCATACCGCTCCTGTCCCGTGGCGGATCAGCTATCGGATTCAGAACATGGATGACGATCGTTCTGACAAGGGCATGACCCCCTATAGCGATCTCCGTATTGCCATCTATGCAATCGATGACTCCGGGGCGCTTACCCTGCTGAAAACCACCGGGTGGCAGGGCCATTACGGTGCAGACAAGTACCAGACGATCGGCCCGTTCTCCCCGGGAAAATATGCCATAGGCGTATTTGTCAGAAACACCAAAGCCGATCTTTCCATCGAGTACAGTGGAAAAGCGGACATGGCGGGATATACCGGAGGGATTTGATGTCGCTGCGAACATTCGGGAGAAAAACCGAACCGACTGATGATGCAGGTCCATCAGGAAAACTCTTTGATTTGAGGAAACTCTTTTCTTCAATTGAATCAGAAGAACCGGAAGAGACACGAATCGGCAGGAAAAAGTTCAGTTTTGCAGATCTCTTCAAAGATAAAAATGCTTCTGCACCCGTATTTGAGGAACCGCCGCAGATACTTGAACTCCCTCCATTTGAAACCGAATACGAAGTTCTTGACCGTTACTGGTTGGTCCCTCCCCATTCATATACTAACATTTACCGTGACGAGAGGTCCCATATTCACTACCAGGTCTGTGAGCCGAAACTCATCGAAAAGGAACTGGTCATCCTTGAAGAGACCTTTGAGCAGCTCAGATCAATGCTCGTCTATGATTCCGTGAAAAAACGCGGCGAATTCGGTCTTGATCGTCAGTATCTCCGGGAAGTTATCACCTCTTTCGATCCGAAAATCACCCCGGATCGAGTAGATGTCCTGATCTACTATCTAACCCGAAATTTCCTTGGGTACGGCCGGCTCGACCCGTTGATGCATGACGACAAGATCGAGGATATCACCTGCAATGGCGCAGATCTCTCAATTTTTCTTTACCATCGCAGGTTTGCAAACGTTGAGACAAACTGCACTTTTGACAGCCAGGAACTGAACAAATACGTTCTCAAACTTGCTCAGAAAGCCGACAAGCAGCTCTCGCTTACCACCCCCCTGATCGATGCCACTCTCCCGGACGGATCCCGCGCACAGCTGACCTATTCGGACATAATCTCATCCAAGGGAAGTTCTTTTACCATCCGGAAATTCAAAACAGACCCGATGACTCCTGCAGATCTGATTGCATCCAATACCTACAACAGCGAACTTATGGCACATATCTGGCTTGCCGTCGAAAACCGCAAAAGCATCATCATTGCCGGAGGAACGGCCAGTGGGAAGACTTCGACGATGAACGCTGCATCGTTCTTCATCCCCTCGGTTGCAAAGATCGTCTCCATCGAAGATACGCGTGAGATTCAGTTGCCGCACTCCAACTGGCTTCCGATGAAAACACGGGAAAGTTCTCCGAGTTCGTCGGGTGTCGGAAACTTCGGTATGTTCGCTCTTCTCAAGGCAGCACTCCGGCAGCGGCCGGAATACATCATTGTGGGGGAAGTGCGTGGGGAAGAAGCCCAGACGCTCTTTCAGGCAATGAACACCGGTCATACCACCTACTCGACACTCCATGCAGGAAACGTCAAAGAGGCGATCAATCGTCTGACCCACAACCCGATCAATGTCCCGGTAGCTATGTTTGGTGCGTTGGATCTGATTCTCGTGCAAAGCCTGCTTTACGGTGAGGGGAAGGGGTTTCGGAGATGTCTGTCCCTGAATGAAACTGCAGTCGTGGATGATCGCATCGAGTGGCAGCCTCTCTTCGTCTGGGATCACAGAACCGATCAGTTCGTTAAATCCTACCAGCAATCCGCCGTATTTGACAGCATTGCCTATCAGAACAACTGGTCCGCCGACGAACTCGGGAGAATGCTCGAAAATCGCAAAATCGCCCTTGACAGAATGGTTGCAACCGGTCTGCCCTCCCCTCGTGAGATCGAATCCATAATTCTGGAAACTACGTTGCAGGAGAGATACGAGTAGATGGAAAAAGATGCAGATCTCCTCGATCGGATCTTAGCAAACAAGGAGATGTCTTCGATACTCCGGGGAGCCCATATCACCATCCCCGTCCAGCAGTATATGATGCTCTCCATCCTGCTTACGGTACTCTCCGTTCTGCTGATTCTGATGGTCGGCGTTGTGCTGTTTGTCTTTGATATCAGCATCACGATCGTTCCGTTCCTTCCCGGGTGGTTGACTATTGTCCTTGCCTGTATTTTGATACCCCCCGGAGTGTTTCTCTCGCTTTACTACTATCCGCAGCTTGAGGCGCAGGGCAGAAAAACAAGAATCGAGATGGACCTGCCGTATGCTATCACCTACATGCAGGCCCTCTCCTCGACGATCAATCTGTACGATATCTTTCGCAGCGTCTATGAAGCGGCCGATCTCTACGGTGAGGTGTCACGGGAATGCGGTCTAATTGTCCGGGACGTGGAACTGTTCGGCGAGGATCTTCTTACGGCGATGGAAAATACCATGAAGAACACGCCTTCGCCGAATTTCCGGGAGCTCTTAAACGACCTGATGCTCGTCTACCGCTCGGGCGGCAACCTCACCAACTTCTTCAATGCGAAATCCGAATCCTACCGCGAGCTCGCCAGACAGGAACAGGAAGCGCTTCTCCAGTTCCTGGAGATGATCGCAGAAATTTACGTCACTGCGTTTGTCGCGGGCCCAATCGCCCTTGTCATCATGCTGGTTGCCCAGAATCTTTCCGGGCAGAGTCAAATGGCTGGAATCCTGCCGATGATGTACATCGGCCTCCCTCTCGGCGCAATTATGCTGATTGCCATTTTGTACATTCTCCTCCCACCGGAAAATCTCGATATCACCCGCAGAGAGATCCGCGACAACGAATATGGTGTGGAACTTCTGGAGCCGGGAACACAGACGGCACCTGATGCCGAGTTTATCAAACAGATCAACAGCAGAAAACAGCTACTCCGGTTGCTGGACATTCTCCGTCACCCGATCAAGTTTTTCATCTCCGACTACACGGTCGGGATGATCATCGGCTGTCTTGCTGCCGTACTTGTCTTTCTCTCCTACGTCACCGGTTCGTTTGTGCAGGTGTTTCCCACATACACCTTTGAGGTCCTCATCTGCTTGATGATCATCGTTGCAATTGCTCCGGTGATGGCAGCATATGAGATTCGACGTCGGTATGTGAACAGGGTGGAGACCCAGCTGCCGGAATTTCTCCGGGAAATTGCCGATATGCGTGATATCGGCATGACCCTTCAGGGAGCGATCTTCATGATCTCCGGCACCAAAACCGGTGTTCTCTCTTCCGAGATAAAAGTGGTCTCGGAGGAGCTCCGTTACGGATCTTCTCTTTCCGGTGCCCTTGTCAGGATGGAGGAACGTATCGGTCTGGTATCGGTGAAACGTGCGGTATCGCTCCTTGTAAAAGCAAGCGAAGTGACGGACTACGTCCGTGAGATCTTGACGATTGCCATTGCCGATCTGGAGCATTATCTCAAGATGAAATCCAAGCGAATGAACGTCTCGTTTGTGTATCTTGCAGTAATTTACCTCTCTTTTGGCATTTATCTGTATTCGTCGTACCAGATGAACGTGGCATTTATTTCGAGTTTCTCGGCATACGATCTGACGTTTGACCTGACCTCAAATGTTTCTGATATGTTCCATATCGGTATGATTCTTGCATTTTTTTCGGGAATCATGGCGGGTCAGCTGTCGTCAAACAGTGTTCTCTGCGGCCTGAAACATTCGATCATTCTGATTGTGGCAACCGTTGTGATGTTTGTCTATATTATTTGAGGGTTTTTTCATGAAACACGATGCATGCGATGATGGGGTCACTTCTGTGGTGGGTGAGATGCTGCTCCTGGCACTGGTGATTATCCTGGTCTCTCTCTTTGCGAGCTCTGCGTTTCATCTGATTCCTGGAGATCGGCAGACGGTTGTGGATGTTTCGATGAATCTGAGTTCAGATATGAAGACTATCCATTTCTGGCATAAAGGGGGCGACTGGGTGGATCCCGCCGAGTTGACGGTGACAATTTCTCCAAAAAAACGGAATGCAGATAAGAGGACGGCAAAAATTACGAGTATCGTGGATTACATGGGTGAAGAATCTGCAATTTTTGATCTGGGTGGTTACCTTATTGCAGAATCTTCGGTGGCGCTGGAGTCTGGGGATGAGATCCGGCTTGTAACACCAAAGAACGTGATCTATGCAGGGTCGGTGAAAGTATGAGAGAAGACAAAGATGACGCTGTTTCAACAGTGATTGCACTGGTGTTGATTCTCGCTATCCTTGCTACCTGCATTGCAATCTACTCGGCAACGTATGTTCCGGGGCTCAAACAGCAGGCGGAGATCGCCCACAGCGAGGAGGTGAAGTATGCATTTGAACGGTTTTCGGCCGACGTGGACAACATCTACAGTCTGGGAAAGGTAGCGCAGTTTACCGAACCGCTGCCTCTTGGTGGGGGCGACGTCCTCTTGAGTCCGGTACGATCGAGTGGTACGATTGAGATCGGGGACCCGGTAGAGGTTGCTGCCCTTTACGTGGCCGGTACCCCAACGCCGATCCGACGGGTGAATGTGACCTACATGCCGTCCTACTCATCCTGGGAGCTTCAGGGATACCGGTGGGAGAACGGTGTTGTATGGGTGACAAAAGGAGCCAAAGAGACGCCTGCCTCCCTTTTGGTGCGCACGATTGGTGATGGTAAAGATAAGGAACGGGGGATTGTTAATGAGTCTCTCTCCAAAATGAGCAAAGATCTTGTTGTGATATCCATGGATAAAGAGGAATCGAGCAGCATTACCGGAACGGGTATTGCCAAACTGCGGTTGAATGCGGTCGAACTGGAACCAATTCCAGTTTCAGCCGGCCAGTCGGTGGAAATTGTTTCTAGCGGGGGAGGAGGCGGATACCCTCTGCCCTCCGGGGATTATACCATCCGGCATCTTTCTATCGGGGTGAGCGTGGAGTGATGAGAGATTCTGGCATATCTCCGGTGATCGGCGTGATGCTGCTTCTTGCGCTGGTCATCATTTTTGCCGGTATTTTGTCGGCATTCGCCGGAGGTCTTGCGGAACGGCCGGAAGGTTCCCCTTCCGTTGAGATCGTCGCATATACCATCGGTTCCGGTGAGGACTTCCAGTTGATTCTTGAGCACCGCGGTGGAGATATTCTCATAACCGGGGACTGCCGGATTACTACGCTGGTAAAGATAGCGGATGCCCGCTCGGTGGAAGGTTCGTTTTCCGCGGAACAGCTTGAGTATGGCAACTGGCGTGCCGGACAGAGCCTGACCACCTCGAACCTGACCAACACGGCCTTGTTTCTGAATGTTCCCGCAGAGGAACTTAAAAAATATGCAAAGCGTTCGGTGCCGGTTGAGGTGCGGGTGTATCATACACCCACGAATGCGGTAATTTATTCCGATACGATTCTTCTGGAGGAAAAACAATGAAATTGGAAAGAAGATCCGAGGGCGCCGTCTCCGAGGTGGTCGGCGTACTGCTTATGCTTACAATCACCATCATCCTGGTGAGTCTTGTAGCCGTTGCAATGAGCAGTTCGATGGGTGATGCGGATCTCCCTATCCGGGCGACAATTGTTGCCACGGGTTTTGATGGCAATGATATCGTGTTTGAGAATGTTGCAGGGGACTCGTTTCTGCTGGACCATCTTGACGTGAGGCTTGGTGTTCGTGAGGATTCAACGAAGTATATTACTCTCCGGGGGTCCGACCCCGGCAAGTATCTGGAAAGTTACTCGGGTGAGAAGATCATCGGCCTTGGCGACCGGTTCTTGCTTGTTGCAACGGGCGATGATGCCGGCAATATCTGTTGGGGTCCACGGGATGGCGGTTTTGTAGTAAAACCCGGCCAGCACCTGACCTACCGCTTCATCGACCGCCAAACCGGTGCGCCTATATCGTCGGGAGAACTCCTGATCAGGTAGGTTTTTTGCACCACTTTTTTGGGAGAGATCGCAGAAGTGCATCATGCTCTATACATATCCGAAATGGGTGGAATGGAGTTTGACACTTGAGGTATATTTGTGAGTAAAATGCACGTTTGATTTCAAAATACCAGGTCTGTCTGAAATTCAAGGTCAAAATAAGGATATTTCGGGAGGCATTTTTCCAAATACCTGAAACCGTCAAATTCTATTCCGCTACGATCTGAGATATCTGAGTGATGTGGCAAAATTAGGCTGCAATGCCGCCGGGAATGATCGCGGCCATCCTGTCCGATCGATACGGCTGCGACGGGAAGCTCGTGTTCCTGGTGCGAGCGTGAGGACGCGAGGTTTGCAATCCGCGATGAGGGGGTGTGGTCGCCCGGTCTCTTTCCAGGTGGGGGGGTTATGGGATAGTCTCCTCATCGAAATATTCGTCACTCCGGCTTGTACCCGACGATCACCATCCTCTGCGATGTATCCGAGAACGGCATCCCTTCTTCGTCGTATACTGCTATATTGTGTAGCCCACACCCCTGCATCATATCCTGGTAATCCGCCAGGCTGTACATATAATCCCGTATCTGGACATGGCCGTCGGATCCATCCTCTTTTTTCACTGGAACAGTCAATTCCACTCGTTTTTCTTCGTCGTTCCAGTGCATCCGGAGAGTATCACCCTCATACTCTTTCTTCCGGAGGTTCTGCATGACGTTTCTGACGGATGGGGCCTCGATCAAAATCCTCCCTCCCGGCTTGAGGGCTGCTACGAGACGTTCCATAACCAATTGGTCCGTATCAGGTCCAAAATAGCCGAAACTGTTGAACCAGTTCACCACCGCATCGAACCTGCTCTCGAACGGCAGGTTGCGCATATCAAAGAGGAGAAACTCCCCCGGGAGGTCCTCGGCTTTGAAGCGTCTTCGTGCCAGTGCAATGAATCTCGGGTTGATATCGATCCCGACAAGGTGCATCCCGTTTCGTGCAAGATGGATCCCGACCCGCCCGTCTCCGCAGGGGATATCGAGGATCTCCTCGCCGGGTTTCAGGTTCAGGCACCGGGTGATCACCCCGGCATCTGCCGCGCCTTCTTTCTCTTCCTTCAGCCACAGTTCGTCGGGCAGCCGGGTAAACCATCCGTCAATCTCTTGCTGGAGAGATGAGTCCCGGTCGAGTTCGAACAACTGTTCTGCCGCCATCAGCTCCATGTCCGCAAGCGTCTGGTAATCGGCCATGACCACCTTCTCATTTTGATGTTTCAGGCAGATGGTTCCCGGAACCGTGAGGAAATCCACGGTTTTTTCTAGATGGCTCGATTCGATGAGATGCACGAGATCTCCGCTGTAAGCGCTCTGCAGCTGCACAAGTATATCGAGTAGCGGAACGTCCCGGACCTTGCCTGCACGGTTCGAGATAAGGATTTTCAACAGGAGGTGGTTGCGGATCCGGTAGGGGAGCGGCGCTTCCCGGCAGAACCGCTCCGGCTCAAGATGAGCCTGGATCGTCCAGTCTACCTGATTCTGACCGATGCATTCGTCGAGCAGATCCGGAGAGATGGATGCTCCCATCACCCGGGCTCCTGTCTCGATGAGTCTCGGCCCTTCGGGAGTCATCATGACTTCTGAGTGTGCAGGACCATGCGAGATCTCGAGGGCATCGAGCACCCTCTTTGTGTACTCGACCAGCGGATGGAGAGGGCTCTTTGGTTCCGGATAGGGGAGCAGCCGCACATAGTCGTACAACGGAGCCGCACCCGGAATCCGGATCTTCTTATACTCCCAGAAGTCGCAGAGGTAATGCTTTCCTCCGCATGAAACCGTATTTACGACATACTCGGTGCCGTCGAGGCACTCTTCGAGAAGGACCGTAGTATTGATGTTCCCGAATATATCGGGACGGGCAGTGAGTTCTTTGAATGCCTGTACTAATTCATCTTCGTCCCTGCAGAAGCGCACCCCCTCGGTTCCTGCACTTTTCACCGGTTTTATCACGACGGGCCATCTGTTCCACGAACGGGCTGTATCAAGGAGATCTTCCAGATCATCCCCCTCGAAATATCGCATCGTCGGAACGCCCGCACCGCGGAGTGCGTCCTGCATCCTGGCCTTATTTCTGCGTGCCGGACTCATCCGGGTACTGTTCCCGGGCAGGCCCAGGGTCTCGGCAAGGAGATCCGCAAGTTCCACCCCGGATTCAGCACCGGCGATCACGGTTACCGGTTCCCATCGGTGAAGGGCGTCTATCAGTCCGGGGAGGTCACCGGAATACTCAAGCCAGGCTTCGTAGAGGGTTCCGTAGCTCTCCTGTATATCCTGAAGATAGGTGGCGACGTGGTGAGACATCGTTGTGCTGCTTGAGATATGGACGATTCTGTATCCCAGACGGCGGAGGCGAGGAGCGAAGTACTGGCCGGTTGAGTATCCGTCGACGATGATAACGACTTCCGGGGCTGACTGCATGTAAAATGCGGTTCTTTCAGAGGGCAATAAGCATTTCGGAATAAATTTCTCCCCGGAGATCTCGAAATAATTGCCTTTGCGGCCGTTCTGATGAGGGTTTGATCTCCTCACCCGGCTCCCCCTCTTTCTCATCTCGATCCTCTTCTACTCGCTGGAGGGCGAGCCGCTTCAAGTCGGTCCTGCTCGCCTTCTCGGCCGCACTCGGCGCCCTCCTCATCCTCGCTTATCTCAGGGGCATCCACGATAACTTCGTCCGTGATGGTGTCCTGCTCGGCGGCGTATGACTCGTGATCAACCCGGCGCTCGATGCCGCCCTCCTCCTGCCCCTCTTGGGGATGGATACCGGCACCTACATAGCGGAGATCGGGCTATGATGCTACCTCGTAATACCGACTATCGCGGTCGGGATCGGGTATGCGGCGGAACAGGCCGTGCGGGTGGAGGGGTGGCCTCCCGCACCCGCTCCTTCAGGACTGGATCTTCCGAAAAAGGTATGCCCCGACGATGATCATGAGCGTAGCGCAGGATGCCATGACGACAAGACACGTGAATGGATGAATCTGGGCGATGCCTGAGAGGCCGTAACGGATGCCTTCGACGCCGTACGTCAGGGGGTCAGCGAGCGTCAACGGCCGGATATAGTCGGGCAGGCCATCGATAGGGAAGAGTGCCCCGGAGAGCCCGAAGATCAGGAAGACTATGAAGTTCATGATGAGCTGAAAGCCGTGCATATCTTCCATCCTCGACGCGATGGCTATTCCGAGTGCAGTGAAGGTCACGCCGATCAGCGCCATGAACCCGACGGCGATCAGGAATCCGGCGATGCTGACTGGATGGAGCCCGATTAAGAGCGCAAGCACCATCAGGATCAGCCCCTGGATGACCGCTGCCGTCGCCCCCCCGAACGTCTGGCCGATCATGATCTCGAGGCGTGAAACCGGAGCGACAAGCGTCGCCTTCAAGAATCCGAACTGTTTGTCCCAGATGATCTGGATCCCGGAGAAGACCGAGGTGAAGAGGACGCTCATCGCCACGATGCCGGGGATGATGAAGTCCATGTAACCTTCTTCCATGCCGGGAATCTGGACGACCGAGTTGAGCCCGAACCCGAGCACCAGCATGAGAAAGAGGGGCATACCGAGGCTGCCTACGATCCTGCTCTTTGAGCGCAGGTAGCGTTTGACGCTCCGCAACCATATGGTATAGACGATATCCACCTCTACCCCCCCCTCGCCCGGTGGATCATGCGCATGGCCTCTTTACCGGTCGCTCCCCCTTCGCGGATCGTCCTCCCCGTATAGTGCAGGAAGACATCCTCGAGCGTCGGTTTTCTCACCGAGAGGGATGTGATGCCGATACCGCTCTGGTGGACGGCGGTCACGATCCCGGGGATATGCCGGTCGGCCTCCTGCAGGTGGATCGTCACCAGCCCATCGTGTTGCTCG
>Ga0172382_10006174_pt1 | contig 17532 bp, 15 predicted proteins | sample Leawel138RmetaG_FD_122245 | JGI IMG/M metagenome (GOLD analysis project Ga0172382, IMG submission 122245) | Leachate microbial communities from a municipal landfill in Southern Ontario, Canada - Leachate well 138R metaG | ecosystem: Engineered > Solid waste > Landfill > Unclassified | place...
AATAAAGAGTTTTGCCATCCCTTGAAAAGGCGGGCGACCCATCCCAGGCGGTGGAATCGTTGATAGGTAGGTAACGAGGCTCTGTCCATTGCCCGTTCACATTTCGTGACATATAGAGTTTCACGTCGACGGCGCTCTTCTTTTTACCGGAGTTTCCTCGTGCAAAAACCATTGTTTTACCGTCGGGCGTAAAGGTGGGAGACCCTTCATTTACTTCCGGATCAAAGACCTTATCACTCAACAGTGTAACATTTCCAGGCTGCATTCGGGTGGGGTCCGAACCTAATGGTGTCTTATATATTCCCAACATGGGTTGCCCATTGTTGAGATAGGTCTTTTGCTTCCGCGAGGAAGAAAAAACTAACTCCTGCCCTACGACTGCCGGTCCAAATTCTGCTCCTGGTGTATTTATCGGTAGATTTTCTATTTCAAACTCCGTTTTTTGACGGGCGATTCTATCCATGATTTTTAGGATTTCAACCTCCCGTAAAGCCCTTTCTTTCAAAGGGTCGGCGATGCCCTCCTGGTTAGCGGCGGCTAAAAACCAATTGCGTGCTTCATCGTATTTGCCGGTCGTCTTTAAGGCGTATGCATATTGGAAACGCAAATCAGGATTGTCGGGATAAACATCTAAAACTTTCTCAAAGTAAGGTATTGCCTCCCTAAAACGATTTGAAAGACGGTAAGATTCAGCAATGTAACGATGGGCTTCATTGACCTGATACTGCGCTTCTACTGCTTTGTTGAACTCCCGAATAGCCAGGTTATATTCCCCGTTGTTAAATTTACGGACGCCTGCGTTAAATGCCTTTTTTGACGAGTCACAGGACCATAGGCATATACCCAAAATTAATACTAGTATAGATGGAATATGCGAATAACCTTGCTTTTTCATACCGAATTTATGCCACGTAATTGTTGTTCTCACAGAGATTAAGGATTCCAAAAACCTTTTAAAAGTTTAAACTTCTGAAAGATAAACGTATGAATTAACAAAAACATACGAGAAACTGAAAATTCCTTTTCTCATCCAGTGAAGATTTTTCGAACGAATATTCGTTTATTAATCGGTTAGTCCCTCTTCCATAGGGTTCCCCTAAGCTATTAGGAATTAAGACTCACCCTGTAAGGCCGAATACCCTGGTATATTGTTGAATTTATATAGATTCTCGGTTTTGATGATATCGTACCCTGCATTGATTAGTTTTTCTTGCAGCAATAAAATATCTTTTTTGACTATATCGCCCTCCTTGGATAGAAAACGACAACGCCAGTGATCGGTGAGGAATGTCTCTGAAAATCCTCCTGGGTAAACCATAGCTCCTCGATTGGTAATGGCTTTCAGATACAGATCACCCACTTTTACGCTCGACAAATCGGTGCCTAACCGATGGGCTTCCCCCGTCCAATCTAGGTATACGTCCACCCCAGCCAGTTCCTTGGTTTCGCGAATCAAATGTCGCTTGTCGAATTTAATCGGACGAGGTGCTGAGGTATAACTAACTGGCGTAAAGTGAACAGGTAGTAGCCCCAAGCGTTCGATTACCGCTTCCCCGAAAGCCTTGGTTCCAACCCTTTTTTTACTTAATTCTTCCTTGTAAATATCTCCCGTGTGAATGCCGTCCTCGATCGTTTTCAACCAAGCATTATGGATCTTGGCCGCTACCGATCCCTGACCAATATGCACCAACATCATAATAGCCCCATTCAGCAGGCCTGAGGGGTTCGCGATTCCTTTACCCGCTATGTCAGGGGCTGAACCATGTATAGCTTCAAACATGGCGCATTGATCACCGACATTGGCTGAACCTCCCATACCTACCGAACCGGCAATCTGAGCTGCGATATCGGAAATAATATCTCCATATAAGTTGAGCGTGACTATTACGTCAAAGCGTTCAGGCTGATCTGCCAACAGGGCGGAACCGATATCAATGATCCAGTGATCTTGTTGAATATCCGGATATTCCGCACCTATTTCATCAAAAATTTTATGAAAAAGACCATCCGTCATTTTCATAATATTGTCCTTGGTGAAACAGGTTACTTTTTTTCGGTTATAGGCTCTAGCATATTCGAATGCATACCGAATAATTTTTTCACAGCCCGGGCGGGAAACAAGTTTAAGGGTTTGATACGTATAACGGGTCTGGCGGTACTCAATACCCGTATAAAGATCTTCTTCATTTTCCCTAATCACGACCACATCAAGTCCAGGGTGTTTAGTCCTGATAAAGGGAGCATAGGCCAAATTCGGCCGAACATTTGCATAGAGCCCGAGTGCCGTTCGTGTGGTTACGTTCAAACTCTTATATCCCCCGCCTTGCGGTGTAGTTATAGGCGCTTTAAGAAAAACCTTGGTTCGACGAAGTGACTCCCAGGCACTTTCGTGAATTCCTCCCTCTACCCCTTGACGATAAAGTTTTTCACCAATTTCAATTATTTCCGGTTCTATTTGGGCACCTGCCGCTTCTAAAATTTCGAGGGTCGCCGACATTATTTCCGGGCCGATCCCATCGCCGTAAGCTACTGTTATGGGAACTTTTTGTGTGGAAGTCATAGGGTATCTTTTGCACTAGTAATGTTATAGATCGTACTACAAAGTTACCCCTAAAGTAACGCTTACAAAATTACTTTCTGTGTATTCCCCTATATTTAACGTTCGACAAACTGCCCTTTTTCAGCCATGACTTCGGCGACCATCTTACGCGAACCAACAATAAAAGGAGTTCTTTGGTGAAAACTGGTGGGCACGATATCCAGTATAGGTTTTTCTCCATCAGTGGCTTCTCCACCTAATTGCTCGGCCAAAAAAGCTAATGGAAAGCACTCGTATAATAAACGTAATTTCCCATTGGGTGCCTTCTCCATCGCCGGATATAAATACACACCGCCTTTTAGTGAGTTACGATGAAAATCCCCTACCAGCGAACCTATATAACGAGCTGTCAGCCCCTTTTGCCGACATTTTTGAACGTAGGAACGAATAAAGTCGTCGTATAACTCGTAATAGCCATCGTTTATTGAATATATCGAACCGTCTATCGGACATTTCAGATTCCGATGGGAGAGAATGTATTCGCCTAAAGAATACTCATAAGTGAAGGCATTCACACCACTTCCGGTCGAGTAAACCAGTAGCGTTGATGATCCATAAAGGATGTAGCCCGCTGCCACCTGCTTTCTCCCACCTTGCATAAAATCTTCCATCGTTGCGGGCGTTCCCACCGGACTGACTCGGCGGTAGATCGAAAAAATAGTCCCAATCGAAACATTTACATCAATATTCGATGATCCATCCAAAGGATCGATGGCGACCACATATTTACCGTTGTCATTGTTGGTGTATATGATGCCTTCATCCTCTTCAGAAATGATGGCACATACTTCACCCCCACGTTGGAGTGCTCGTAAAAAACGAATGTTGGCAATTACATCTAATTTTTGTTGACTTTCACCCTGCACGTTGGATTGTCCTATCGCGCCTGAAAGGTCGATCAAACCTGCACGATTCACCTCCCTGTTGATGATTTTTCCTGCTAAAGCTATGTCGCGCAATAAGTGAGACAGCTCCCCTGTGGCATACGGAAACGCACTTTGCTCATGGTGTATAAATCGATCGAGTGTAATACCGATCTGCACCGCTAGTTCTTGAACCGATTTTGAATTCATTGAAAGTTTGTCAAGTAAGTTTGTAGAGAATAGATAGTTGGATAAAAAAAAGTTAATGTTTACCTATGAAAATGTATCGTTAGCTTTTATTTCATGTGTAGCACCTAGGAACAGTCTTTATACTTCATTGATGATATGCAGATTAAGGGACGATTTTAAAACGAATCAACCCCTAATCCCTTCCATTTTTTTCTACAAATAGTCAGACTAACGGATTTTCATAAGTACTGAATTTTGAACATTTCAAATAATTCACCTGTTATAATTACATGTTCTAGTCGATTGAACATCGTAGCGACCGATCATTCCTTTCGTTACATTCATCCCTTTTTTTTAAGGGTTAGAGATCCACATTAACATCCTTCCCCAAAAATTGCGACAATAAAAAATTTATTATTGCAAAGGGTGTAGTGGAATATGAAGACAATACGTTTATTTCAAAACCAAAACGTAACGCCCGACAGGGCTTCTAATAGTTGACTTTAACATGCGTATAGTGGATTATCCTTCTATTATTAAAACGGCCTGGGAGAACTATGACCCCAATCGTTCGGTCGTTTCGGTTGAAGACATCAGCGCGAAAGTGTCTACCAATCACGTATTTCGCGTTCGACTGGATTCCGATGAATTAGTGATTGCCAAACTTTCCTATTTTGGCGTATTTGAGCACTTCAAAGAAGACCACACCATTATACACGCGCTAGCCAACAATCTCCTTTACCCCTATGAAAACGTATTGGCTAAATCGCTTGTAAAAGACAATGAAGTTTATACCTATCGCTTCCAAAATAGTTTGGTCGATACCTGGGTCGTATTCTATAATCCTATTCGGACAGCTAACCGTTTACCTCGGCGATTGGATGAACCCGCTATCCAAAAATTAGGTCACGAGATGGCGACCTTTCACAAAGCTTGTCTACGGGTGGGTAAAATTCTACCCCAATCCTCTAAAACGGTAAGAACGGACATTCAGGAGTTACTCGACATACTCCAAACGGAAACCGGGCAGTTCGAATACCGACTACACATTGATACCATTAAAGAACATTGCGAACGCTTCTTGAGGAATATCGACGAATTAGATATTAAATCCTTTGATAAATTACCGGTATTTGTAGACTGGAATATCGGGAATTTCTCCGTTACAGAGGATCTTAAACTTTTCTCGCGTTGGGATTACGACTGGTTTCGGATTTCAAATCGCATGATGGACTTCTATTTTTTTAGTCAGGTTGTTTCCGATATCGGCGACAGAACCGTCTTTAGCTATGGCATAAATACGTTAAATGAACCCCGATTTTTGTTGTTTTTAAAAGCCTATCATGCGGTATATCCGCTGACAGCCAACGAAATACGTTTTCTTAAAGAAGCTTATCGGTTTTTCATCCTCAATTATGTGATCAAATACGGTCGATATTTCTTCCACCGAACTTATTCCACCAAACTTCAAAAAGAAGCCTATGAACTTTACCTCCCTTCAGTTGACCGCGATTTTAAGGCTGATTTGATCTTGAAAGAATTGGGTATTTCGGAAGCATAGGATATTTTAGACAGAATTTTGGGAATTAACTCCGATAAAATGGCGTTAAACGAACATACAGGAACTCCCCTGCACTGTTAAATATGATACATCAATACCTAGAACTGCAGCAAACCGGGCAGTTCCCGAAGCTTCTCATGGATTACCTGGCCGAAAAAAAAGAGCTTTCTTCTTACTATGCTCATTTTCCCAGGCTTGAAAACTTCCGGCAACTGATCGATGCAAAGGAGAAGTTCGATGAATCCAAAAGACAAGCTCTTATCAATGTACTTACTCAACAATATGAAGGCCTGGCCAACCCGCCGGATTTCACCCTGTTGGCTGACTCAAAAACTTTTACCGTTACTACCGGTCATCAACTGAATATTTTTGGTGGGCCACTCTACATTATTTACAAAATTGTTACGACCATTAACCTGGCTCGATTACTAAAAATAGCCTACCCTGATTACAATTTCATACCGGTCTATTGGATGGCCACTGAAGATCATGATTTCGAGGAAATTTCTTCGGTGCATGTTTTTGGTAAAACCTATACCTGGAAATGTGAGTCTTCAGGAGCTGTAGGAGCACTCGACCCTAGAGGGTTGGTAGACGTTGCTGAAAATTTCCCAGAACCTATTCCCCTCTTTGAAAAAGCCTATAGCCAAAATACCACCCTTGCAGCCGCAGTACGGCAATATATGCATGAACTTTTTGGAAGCGCTGGACTAGTCTGTTTGGATGCCAACCATCCCGAACTAAAAAAAGAATTTCTTCCCGTTCTTGCCGATGAACTTGAACATTGTCAAAGCGGCGAATTGGTAAGGAACACCTCTGCGGAACTGCGTGAAATGGGTTATGACACACCCGTATACGCCCGCGAAATCAACTTATTTTACCTAATAGATGGATTAAGAGAACGGATTGTCAAAGAGGATGCGGAATATCGCGTACTCCGCACCAATCAAAAATTCACACGAGAACAGATACTGGAGGAGGTGCATCAACACCCAGAACGGTTTAGTCCCAACGTGGTATTAAGGCCACTTTACCAGGAAACGGTACTTCCCAATTTAGCCTATATCGGAGGGCCTTCCGAAATCCCCTACTGGATGCAATTAAAGAGTGTCTTTGACCATTATCAAACTCCTTTTCCCGCCCTGATCCCACGGAATTTTGCCCTTTATGTGACGGCTGCCGAACAACGTCGCCTCAAAAAATTAGCCCTCTCTTGTGCGGATATGTTCCGTAATCCGGATCAATTACGGAAGCAATTAGTCGCTCGTCTGGCCGAACATGAGTTGCACTTGGAGGACGAAAAAATGGAGCTAAAGCAATTGTTCGATAAGATCGTCGCTAAAGCGAAAGCAGTCGATGTGACCATGGAAGCAGCTGCTCTCGCCGAAAGAACACGATTACTTAAAGCATTCTCCAAACTCGAACGTCGCCTCCACAAGGCCGAGGAAAGAAAACACGAACAAATACTCAACCAGTTACAAACGGTTTTAGACAGTTTTTTCCCGTCGGGCATACCCCAAGAACGCTATTGTAATTTTCTGGACTTTCAGTTGACCAATCGGCATTTCCTACCGGGACTGTTTAAGTGTTTTGACCCCCTCGACTTTCGATTTGTAATTATGCATGAGAACACCTCGTCAGTTAGTTGAGTAATGCTCAAACAGGATCTACGAGTAACGTATCAGGCTAAAAGGCAGGCGTTGTCGGACGAAGACCTAAAGGAGATCTCCATGAAAATTGGGCGTCGTCTCGTCGAATGGCTGTCTGAACATCCTACGATAGAAGTAATCCATACATTTCTCCCGGCAAGAGAAAAAAAAGAAATCGATACGGAATTAATCATTCAGCATTGCATTTCTTCCAAACCTGATTTAAAATTTGCTGTGCCTAAGTTGGATAAGGGACTTCGTCGAATGACTCATCACAGCTGGAACCCTGACACCCTACTAACGCCTAATCGTTGGGGCATCCCGGAACCTGTTTCCGCTGATGAAATTGACGTTAACCACATCGACCTCGTCCTTGTGCCCTTGCTTATCTTCGATACGTACGGTCATCGAGTGGGCTATGGCGGTGGATATTATGACGCATTTTTAGCTGAATGTTCTGATACGACCCAAAAGATAGGTCTTTGTGCATTCCCCCCTGTGCCCCGCATTACCAATGTAAACTCCTATGATATTAAACTTGATGCGTGTATTACCCCCACACAAGTCTATACTTTCCAGTGAGATATAGATTTTGGTCGGCGTTTGTCGGAATAATACTTTGCCTCAAAATAAATAAAGTATACATTTGCCGTTAAAAACACCAGTACCTGTACGAACAAAATATTGACTGCATTATGGCTTATGGTTTGCTAAAAGGCAAAAGGGGAATCATTTCAGGAGCCCTAGATGAGAATTCTATCGCATGGAAAGTAGCTTTAAAGGCTAAAGAAGAAGGCGCAAGTTTCACGCTTACCAATGCTCCGGTAGCGATGCGCCTGGGTGCTATTAAAGAGCTGGCAGATGCTACAGAGGCCGAAATTATTCCTGCTGACGCAACCGTTGTGGAGGATATCGAAAACCTATTCCAAAAATCAACTGACGTATTGGGAGGTAAGATCGATTTTGTTCTACACTCCATAGGTATGTCTCCCAATATCCGCAAAGGCAAACCTTACGGGGATTTAAATTATGATTGGTACCAAAAGAGTCTGGATATATCGGCTCTTTCCCTACATAAATTTTTACATGTTGCTGAAAAACAAGATGCCATTAACGAATGGGGATCAGTAGTTGCTTTGTCGTATATCGCCGCTCAACGTACCTACCCCTTTTATACCGATATGGCGGACGCCAAAGCCGTTCTCGAAAGCATCGCCAGAAGTTATGGTTACCGTTATGGTAAATTGAAGAAAGTGAGAATTAACACGGTATCCCAATCTCCTACGAAAACTACGGCTGGGAGCGGGATTGATGGGTTTAACTCATTTTATGATTTCGCCGACAAGATGAGCCCGCTGGGCAACGCATCTGCCGAAGACTGCGCGAATTATATCATCACTTTGTTCTCTGACTTAACACGCTTGGTAACCATGCAAAATCTTTACCATGACGGAGGATATTCTTCTACGGGTATCTCTGAGGAGGTCATTGAATTACTAAATAAACAATGAACGAATTATAGTTGAGTAAAAAGCCCGGCCTTGCAAAACGCTGGGCTTTTTTACTTCTCAACAAATTATTCCTCCCTATATGGGTCGTTAATTCTTCTTTGGAGTAGACTGCCTAATGATCAATTCGTGAGGAAGTACCATCTTGTTAAGTTCTTCGGGGGGAAGATTTTTGTCCAAGGTCTTCAATAGCCTCATCAGGGCAGCTTCTCCTATTTTACTTCCCGAATACCTAATCGTCGTTAATTCAGGATCTATAAAACGGGAAACCGGATCGTCATTAAAACCTATCACAGCAATTTCTTCAGGAACCTGATGGCCTAATTCTTTGTAGGCTTTTATAAAACTAACTGCGCAAAGGTCATTGGAAATAAATATGCCGTCGGGCTTTTCCGAGCTTTGATGTATTTCCACAGCTAGCTTTTCCCCGGCTGTAACACTTAAATCGTTGACGAAGAGTTGCTCATCCTGAAACTCAATTCCCCCCTCCTTTAATGCCTGTAGATAACCATGAAAACGATCTCTATAAACGTTACGCTTGAGATCTCCCGTTACATGAACAATACGCTTTATGCCATTTTGAATCAAATGTTCGGTAGCTTCCCGGCCTGCATCAAAATTATTGATAACAATGCTCGCATTGCTAAAACTCTCCTCGGGCACCCGGTCAAAGAATAAAACAGGGATTCTTCGCTCGATGAACCTGTTAAAATGATCGTAATCATTCGTATCGGAGGCCAGAGATACCAACAGCCCATCCACCCGGCTATTGAATAAGGTCAAGGTATTGGCAATTTCCTTTTGGACCGACTCCTGGGATTGCGTTATCACAAGGTTGTATCCCGCTTCATTAGCAACCCATTCCATGGCTGACAACACGCTGGACATAAAATTACTGTTCAGTCGAGGTACAATCACGCCAATGGTGTTGGTACGTTTACGCCGCAAATTACTGGCAAATGCATTGAAACGGTAACCCATCTCCTCTGCCTTTTCCTGGACCAATTTCTTCGTATCCTTGTGAATCGCTGGATGATCTTTCAACGCTCTACTTACCGTAGCGGCAGAGAGGTTCAAGGCTTCTGCAATGTCGTATATAGTAATTTCCCGAAACATAGCTGTATTCAATGCGCCAAAACTAACAAACCTAAGGAGAAATTCACGGTACTATACCATGAAAAAATTTTTATGCAATCGGTTGCAAAAGCCATATAAGTACTCAATCTTTGTATTACCATTTCCGTTAACCTGAAGTTTACGCATAACATGAAGTATTCCATGAGGTGGTTCGGTCCTCACGATCCAGTCGCACTTAACGATATACGACAAGCAGGTTGTACCACTGTTGTAACTGCACTCCACCAGATTCCAGTTGGCGAAATTTGGACGGTGGAAAAAATTCAGGAGCGACAAAATCTGATTGAGAAAGACAACGCTCATTTTATCCCCCTGAAATGGGAAGTGGTGGAAAGCTTACCCGTCCATGAAGATATAAAAAAAGGTCGCCACACCCGTGAAAGATACATTGAAAACTACACTGCCTCGCTTGAAAACCTGGCAAAATGCGGCATAAAAACAGTATGTTACAATTTTATGCCCGTCCTCGACTGGTCGCGTACGGATGTTAATTACGAATTACCGGACGGTTCTCGCACCCTACGCTTCGATGTCGTGGATTTCGCACTTTTCGATTTATTTATTTTAAAGCGTAAGGATGCCCACTATGGAGAGTCGATCGAAGTGGAGGCCAGAAAACGTTGGGAAAAGGCCTCCCCGTCCGAACTAAAAAGAATTAAAGACACCGTTTTGTTAGGGCTGCCAGGATCAGGTGAAAAGTATGAATTAGACGAGTTTGCACGTGCCCTGGGCGAATACAAAGATGTAGGGGATAAAGGATTACGGGAAAATCTTTACTACTTTGTTCAAAAAGTCGGTCCGGCTGCAGAATCCTTAGGGATTAATATGTGTATCCATCCCGATGACCCGCCTCGACCACTCTTAGGTTTACCCCGAGTTGTAAGTAAAGCAGAGGATATCCATACTTTACTTGAAGCTTACCCTTCTCGAGCAAACGGTCTTACCCTTTGTACGGGTTCACTGGGTGTTTCTCCTGAAAATGATTTACCAGCCATGGTTTCATCCTTTGCCGACCGAATTCACTTCCTACATCTTCGAAGTACCAAACGAGAGGAAAATCCCTTGAATTTTAAAGAGTCCAATCATTTGGAAGGGGATATTGATATGTACCGCATCGTCAAGGCTATCAAAAAGGAAGAGCAGCGGAGAAAACGGGCAGGGATGGTTGACGCAGAAATTCCCATGCGCCCTGACCACGGTTTCCAAATGCTTGACGATTTAAGTAAGATTACCTATCCCGGTTACTCAGCAATTGGGCGCTTGAAAGGACTGGCTGAGTTAAGAGGGCTCGAATATGCCATTGAAAGAGAAATAGCCTGAAACTGTAATAATATACTGAATGGAAAACATAACGGAAAAATCGGAGCAGCGTTTAATTGATGCCTTTTCACTCTCGGATCAAGTTGCCCTAGTCACGGGTGGAGGCAGTGGGATCGGCTTCGATATAGCAAAATGTCTAAGGGCAGCCGGAGCAAGGGTTGTCATCACGGGGCGTCGGGAAACGGTACTGCAGGAAGCTGCAAAGGAATTGGACGCTCACTATTATGTAAATGATATCACCGAAAAGCATCTCCTCCCGGATTTGGTTGAGCGAATCGAATCGGAAATAGGCCCCATCGATATATTGGTCAACAATGCGGGCATTAACCTGAAAAAGCCTGTATGGGAGGTAACGGACGAGGATTTTGAAACAATTTTACAAACCAACTTGAATGCTGTTTTTGCACTGACGCGTGAGTGTGGAAGACGAATGAAGGAGCGAGGTAGGGGTTCGGTGATCATGATTTCCTCGATGGCAGCCCTTTATGGAATAGATCGTGTCGTTGCCTACTCTGCCTCCAAATCTGCGATTGGTGGAATGGTGAAAGCATTGGCCACCGAATTTTCACCCCTAGGCATCCGGATCAACGCCATTGCACCCGGTTTTATCGAAACCCCTATGATGCTGAAAGCCATGAATGGCGATCCTTCACGACGGGACAAAGCGATTAGTCGCACCCCTATGGCCACCTGGGGCAAACCTGACGATATAGGCTGGGCGACCGTCTATTTATGTTCACCGGCTGCTCGGTTTGTTACCGGCATTACCCTGCCCGTAGACGGAGGCAACTCGATTGGTTTTTAAGAAGTAAACTAATATTAACGACTATGAAATACCCACTTTCGTGTTTTGTATGCCTCGTTCTAATGGGGGTTTTAGGGATGAATACGCCGTCTCTGTCACAGAACTTTAATTGGAAAAATGTCAAAATTCTCTTTTACACCAAAAATGGGGTCGGCTATGTTCATGACAACATTCCTAATTCAATTCAGGCGATCAAAGAATTGAGTTCGGAGTACGGATTCACAGTAGATGCTACCGAAGATCCTGCTGTTTTTACCGACGATAATTTAAAGCAATATAACGCAATAGTATTTTCCAACACTAATAATAATGTATTTGACACCGACGAGCAACGAGTTGCTTTCATGCGCTATATTCAGGCCGGCGGTGGATTTGTTGGAATCCATTCGGCCTCGGGTACGGAACGAAAGTGGCGATGGTTTAAACAACTTTTGGGGGCTACGTTCTACTGGCATGATAAGTTCCAACCTTTTGACGTCATAATTTTAGATGAAGAACACCCCTCGGTTCGCCATCTTCCGAATCGCTGGAACCGATCCAAAGGGGATGAGTTTTACTTTTTGAAGGAGATGGGTGTTAACCTGAAGATCATAGCGGTCAATGACGCCACCACACTTCAGGGTGAAAATGAAAAACGTCTAGACACCTTTGGTGACGTATTCCCTTCAGTCTGGTGTCAAGAATTTGATGGCGGAAGATCTTGGTATACCTCCCTAGGCCATGATAAAAACGACTACCTCGATCCAGATTTTAGAAAACATATACTCGGAGGAATCGAATGGGCAATTGGTGATGCAAAACCACTTGATTACCGAAAAGCTTATGCGACTTCTCCCACCGATCCGGTAAGAAGAATTTCAAAAAATCAGTAAACGAATCCTAAATTTTTTAACCATGCAATCCAAAGCACAAAGCAGACGATCGTTTCTAAAAAAAACAGGTACAGGTATTGGTGGGATAATAGCTGCGTCTATGTTCCCGGCGGTAGTCCCCTCTACGGTTTTGGGGAGAACGGCTCCAAGTAATCGAATCAATATTGGGCAAATTGGATTCGGTCGAATTGCTAGATCCCATGACCTACCCGAAATATTAAAGAATGAGATTGCTCACGTCATGGCTGTGGCCGATGTCGATCGAAAAAGGTTGCAGTGGGGAAAAGAGTGGATTGAACAACAATACGCAAAAAAAACAGGAAAATCGAATTATGTCGATGTCAAGGTCTACGACGATTACCACGACCTGATTGCCAATCCTGAAATTGATGCCGTCGTGATCAGCACCCCGGATCATTGGCACGCGCAACCGGCTATGGAAGCCGCATTGGCCGGAAAACATATTTATCTTCAAAAGCCCACATCCTTAACCGTAAGAGAGGGGCGTCAAATGGCTGATGCCGTTCGTAAATCTGGAGTAGTATTTCAGCTAGGGAGTCAACAACGCTCTGTTCAACCCTGGCCACAATTTAAACGAACTTGCGAATTGGTAAGAAATGGTCGTATTGGTCAACTAAAAAAAGTTTATGTGGGTTTACCAGGCGACCCGGCAGGGGGAAACACCGAACGGATGCCTGTTCCCGAAAATCTCAATTATGATTTTTGGCTGGGCTCCACGCCGGAAGTGTACTATACGTTGGATCGGGTACACTCCCAAACCAACCTCGACGAGCGTCCCGGATGGCTACGCTGTGAACAATTCGGTGCAGGGATGATTACGGGTTGGGGTTCTCACCATATCGATATTGCCCATTGGGGAATGGGTACCGAATTAACCGGACCGATCGAACTCGAAGGGTGGGCAAAGTTTCCAACCTCAGGTCTTTGGAATGTACATGGCGACTTCAAAGTAACAACGCGCTACGCTAATGGGGTCGAGATGGAGATTGGCGGAGATAACCCCAACGGAGTAAAATTCGAAGGCACCGAAGGTTGGATCTTTGTTTCAAGAGGTAATGTGGGTGTAACCGCTTCGGATCCAACAGCAGCTGCTAGTGCTAAAGAACAAAATAAAGCTTTTTACGCCAGTGACCCGAAAATACTCGGATCGGTAATTGGACCTAACGAAATTAAATTGTACGAAAGTCCGGAGCAACATCAAAATTGGCTGGAATCCATTCGTGATAAAAAAGAAACGATTAGTCCGGTCGAAATCGCCCACCGCTCGTGTACCGCTTGTTTGATATCCCACACCGCTATGAAACTTCAACGTAAGCTGCGGTGGGATCCTGTAAAAGAGGAATTCATCAATGATGCCGAAGCGAATGCGACTCTTTCTCGCCCCCAAAGAGGAAAATACGGAACGGATAAAATTAAATTTTGACCAGGTAAACACATTATTGTAACCCCGATAACCTCGTAAAATAACCTTGGTTGATGCGAGTTAGTAGTTCAAGACTAAACGTTGTGGAGAGTATTGCTTTTTCAAGATTGGTGTTTTTCCGGATCAAAGGCTAAACCTGTGGCGTGCATAGGAAAATTGTAAGGTTACCGGGGCTCTCTAAATCGAGAAATGCCGAAAAAAACTCAGTTTGTGATCCGGAAAAGAAATTTATAGGGTCATTACTCAGGTTTTACCCACTTAATTGAGCTAAGTAAGGATCGTTCTGATTTTTGTCTTGCAACTATATCTACATAGTTAGATTAATCTAGGAGGTTTTGGTAGTCTTGCATTTCATCCCCCTTCGTAGCATGTGATGATCTCCTAGAAGGGCTGCCGACCTATTAAACTGTGCTTAAATACCTAGTCAGATCAACCCGATTAATCATTTAGACCCCACCCGTTTTTTTCCTTGTAACCGCTTACTTTCGTTTATAAATACTTGTTAGCCGGATCGTTAGCAGCTTCTTGCGTAATTTGAAATGGGTGGGTGGGTGGGGGGAGTCCCTGCAAAAATCGCCCAGTCAGAGAAAAATCATTTCCCATATTTTACCAACGTCGCAGCTTATACTCGCCTACCTGTAAACAGCAATTAAAAATAACAGCACTAGTTGTCTTACCTGATAAACCAATTACAAACGGTAACGGTCCCCCACTTTTTCCTTAACCACTTACTTTCGTATATAAATACTTGATAGCCGGATCGTTAGCAGCTTCTTGCGTAACTTGAAATGGGTGGGTGGGTGGGGGGAGTCCCTGCAGGAAAGAATCAATATATCATCAATGGATAACTCACCTATACATAGGCTTAAAGACGTTCGACAAGAAACGCACATAACCCGAATAACGGGCTTTTATACGGGGACAAAACCGTTTTTGATGGCATAAATAGCCAATCCAGTACGCGTTTTTAATCCCAATTTTTCGCAAAGAGAGTTGCGATACCCCTCTACTGTTCGTGGGCTCACGCACATCAAGTCGGCAATTTCCCCGTAGGTCATCTCAGAACACGCGTGCTTGAGAAATTCAATCTCACGAGGGGATAGACTTTCTACACTACGCTCGCTATCGTTTAAATTACCGGTTAGGGCTTTCATTACACGATGGGTTATCAGATCATTGAAGAAATAACCAAAATGGATTACTTCCTCTAAAGCACGCTTAAGTTCCTCAGGATCAGCATCTTTTAGAACATATCCTTTTGCACCCTGCCGGATCATACGGATGATCGCCATTTCCGACTCCATCGTACTCAAGGCCAACACTTTTACAGTTGGGTGGTGATGCTGCAACCAGGATGCCGTCTCAAAACCATCCATCTCTGGCATACTAATGTCAAGCAAAACAACGTCAGGTATATTCGTAGATTCCAGCTTTTGAATAAATTCTTTCCCGTTCGAGGCTTCCAACGTAACCCGATAGCCCACGAAAAACTGGAACAATGAAGTAAGTCCCTTTCTAAAAAGGAGGTGATCGTCGACGATTGCTACATTTTTAATGTTATTCATATGGTATCTGTATTGCGATTGATGTACCCTCTCCTATCCTACTGAAAATGACCGCTTCACCTCCTGCCATCCTTGCTCTTTTTTTAATATTTTCAATCCCAAGACCCTGGTTTTCTGCTATACCCGCATCGAACCCCTCACCATTATCCGTCAGTTGAACGACTACTTCGTTCTCTTTACTTTCCATCATCAAAAGCACTCGAGTCGCTTTAGCGTGTTTGATAATATTCTGCAATCCTTCCTGAACCATACGAAACAGAATTATTTTCTTCTGCTCAGAAAGGCGATTAGTGAGGTCACTCTTTCCGTTGGTGATGAATTCACATTCGAAAATTCCAGAGCGACTAATACGCTGCAATTCGTGTGAAAAGGCTTCTGAGATCGGTATTTGTTGAAGTCGGGTCGCGTTAAGACTTTTTGCTATATCCCTTAAGTCGGTCATCGCTTGCCCGACATTGTTTTTTATTTCATTCAAAAGTTCACTTTGAGAATTTTGTAACGCTATGTTCAACTGGACCTTAGCCAAACTCAACAATTGGCCGACGTTATCATGAATCTCTCGACTTATATGGTCAAAGGTTTCTTCTTGAATCTCTAAGCGCGATAGCAACAAATTTCGTTCATAAGTAGCTTGTAGGTTGCGTTTTTCCTCAAGGTGGAGAAAGCGTTTTTTCTGATAATTGAGCATCAATACGACCAGGGTGCCAATTAATAGCCCCAAAACCAGTACGCTGGTTACTATCACAATAAGTATTTCCTGGTACTGATCATTCGGCATAAATAGGCGTAAGAGAAGAGGCTATACATAACAATATTCATTATCAGCAACAAATTCTTAAAAAAGAGTGCTACTTGTGGTGCATTCTTAGTCAAAAAATTGAACATACCCATGTAAGGGACACCACAGGTATAAAAGAGGATCAATCCGATCGAAATCCAGAATTCGCTGTGACGCCGATATTGAATAACCTCCTCGTTAACAAAAGTTTGAAAGCAGAACATCACTGCCCAAAAAACAGTAAACAAAGCACCTCCCACATATACATAGCTATTCCACTCATCAATTTTGAAAATGAAGAACACCACATAAAACCAAAAAACCGGATAGGTAAATAAAAAAGCATCGATCAACTTACGGACTTTTACAGAATCGATAATCTGACGAAAAAACCATGCATAAGCCAAAAATTCAGCCAACATGAAAAAGTTGTATAGCTGCAAGTTATTCCTACCTGGCAGATATTGTCTAAGTACAAACGAGCTCATTTCAACCATAGCAGTATAGCCTAAAAGGATAGCAAAAACCTTTAAATGGTAAGGCAGTCCCCTTTTTAGTTGTACCAAAGATAGGATAGCCGACAAAATCAATAGGGCGTAATAGACCGAGCGAAGTTGAACGTACATAACAGGTTTATTTTATACCATCGTCAGGAAAGGGCGGTGTAGGATCGCCTGTATCCCAAGCCGAAATTACCGTCGATTTAATCAGGGAATTGTGGATTTCGCCATATCGATCACGATCAAATTTTGCCATATCCAATTGCTTTCCGGCGGCATTCGTGAATGCAAAATGGAGGGTTAGTCGGCGGCTCAAAAGATAACTCATCCCATTTTTTTTCACTGTTAAATCTTTGTCATTATATGAAACAGGGATGATTTTTACCCCAAGCTTTTTGTTTGGGTTGCTATCTACTTGGTAACAAATTTCATCTACTATCGTCCGAATTGTATTGGGTTTGTATAATACACTGTGTGTTTCGTAAATTTTTTGAGAAAGGTCATGTTCTGAAAGCGTCTTATTCAGCTTTTCCTTCTATTTAGTCCTATAGGCGTCAATCAACTTTCTCACCGCTTGTTCATCTACTTCAACAAACCGGTCATTTTTATCAGCCAACAACCAGTACTTCCCTTTGTCGGGGTATTTTTCCCTTTTTTCAGAAGCGTCATATATTTCTCTTGTTGGAGCGAAGATCAAAACGAGTTTCTCCCTGGGAATTTTAACATTCCTATCGTCAAATGC
>Ga0172382_10006175_pt1 | contig 17531 bp, 13 predicted proteins | sample Leawel138RmetaG_FD_122245 | JGI IMG/M metagenome (GOLD analysis project Ga0172382, IMG submission 122245) | Leachate microbial communities from a municipal landfill in Southern Ontario, Canada - Leachate well 138R metaG | ecosystem: Engineered > Solid waste > Landfill > Unclassified | place...
CCAGAGCCAGAGCCCAAAAAGCCCGAACCCAAGGTCGAGCCGAAGAAGCCTGAGCCCCCGAAGCCGGTCGTCCCGCCGAAAGACAACTACATGGCAAAATTGCTGGAGCAGGAAAGTGATCGCGCCAAGGTCGAAGGCATGATGCGCGGTGAAGCTGCACGTGCTGCTTCGGCGCGGACCAAGGGTGAGATCGACGCCTACCAGAACGCGATTCGCACCAAGGTTCGCGGCAACCTCCTGAGCCCACCCGGCCTCAGCGGCAACCCCGAGGCGGTATTCGAGGTAGACCAGTTACCGAGTGGCGAAGTGCTGGTCATCAGGCTGAAGCGTTCATCAGGCATTCCTGCTCTCGACGACGCAATCGAGCGCGCAATCCGGCGCTCCAGCCCTCTGCCGCTCCCCACCCAAAGGGAACTTTTTCAGCGTACGCTGGAACTGAAATTCCGTCCGCTGGATGAATGAGGCCGCCCTATGGCTATAATCGACAACATTGTTGTGCACCACGTTATGACCAAAATCCTTGCTTCCTTCCGCATGCTGCTCGCCGGAGCGCTTGCCTGCATCGCCTTCGGCGCCCACGCGCAGCTCTCCATCGAGATCACCGGCGCGGGCGCTTCGCGCTTTCCGGTCATCATTCCGGTATTCGAGAACGAAAGCAGTCTGCCGCGCGGCATCTCCGATGTCGTCCGCGCCGACCTCGAACGCAGCGGGCTCTTCAGCCTGGTCGATATCGGCCCGCTGCCCCTGCCGGAATCGCGCGTCCCCGACCTCGCTGCCATGCGCGGACGCGGTGCCGATGCGGTGCTGAGCGCATCCCTGTTGCCGCAATCCGATGGCCGTTACGAGGTCCGATTCCGTCTGTTCGACACCCAGAAACAGGTCGAACTCGGCGCGATGTCGCTGCGGATGGCACCGGCACAGAACCGCCTCACCGGCCACCGCATCGCCGACTTCGTCTACGAAAAACTCACCGGGCTGCCCGGATACTTCGCCACCCGCATCGCCTACGTGGTAAAGAGCGGCGCGCGCTATGAACTCCAGATCGCCGACGCCGACGGCATGAACGCGCAGGCCGCACTGGTCTCACGCGAACCGATCATCTCCCCGGCATGGTCGCCTAACGGCCAGCGCCTGGCCTACGTATCCTTCGAGGCCAAGAAGCCGATCATCTACATCCACACGCTGGCAACCGGTCAGCGCCAGGTGGTCGCCAACTTCAAGGGTTCCAACTCGGCACCGACGTGGTCGCCGGACGGCGGCCAGCTCGCTGTCGTGCTGACCAAGGACGGACAGTCGCAACTTTACGTGCTCAATGCCGACGGCTCGGGCGTGCATCGCCTGGCCAGCTCCGCCGGCATCGATACCGAACCGGCATGGTCGCCCGACGGACAGTGGATCTATTTCACCTCCGACCGCGGCGGCAGCCCCCAGATCTATCGCATTCCAGCAAGCGGCGGCAACGCCCAGCGGGTGACCTTCGAAGGCAGCTACAACGTAACGCCGCGCCCCTCGGCCGACGGCAAGCTGCTCGCCTTCATCACCCGCAGCAATGGCAAATTTCAGGTGGCTGTGAACGACCTCGCCAGCCGCCAGACAACGATCCTCACCGATTCGGCGCGTGACGAATCCCCAAGCTTCGCGCCAAATGGCCGCATGATCCTTTACGCCACCGAAACCGGTGGCCGCGGGGTACTTGCTGCCGTATCGTCCGATGGCCGGGTGAAGCAACGCCTTTCGGTGCAGGCCGCTGATGTGAGGGAACCCGCATGGGGCCCCTTGCAAAGGTAACAACGCTGCTGTCCCTTGCATAATCAAATTGGAGATACATCCATGAAAAAACTGCTGTTGCCCGCTCTGCTGTCCGCCCTCCTCGCTGCCTGCTCAAGCACCGGCACCGATGCAACCGGCGCCAAGGTTGAAGATCGTACCGGCGCGGGCGCCGGTGTCGCCACCGTGACCACGCCGGGCATGTCCGGCTCAGGTATCGCTGCGCTGACCGATCCCAACAACATCCTGTCCAAGCGCAGTGTGTACTTCGACTACGACAGCTTCGTCATCAAAAGCGAAGGCAAGGCACTGATCGAAGCGCACGCCCGTTTCCTGGTGCAGAACCCGCAAATGAAGGTGCTCCTGCAGGGCAACACCGACGAACGCGGTAGCCGTGAGTACAACCTGGCCCTGGGTCAGAAGCGTGCAGACGCCGTACGTCAGGCTCTGAGCCTGCTCGGCGCCAAGGAATCGCAGATCGAGTCCGTCAGCCTGGGCGAAGAGAAGCCGCGTTGCACCGACGCGTCCGAAGCCTGCTACGCGCAGAACCGCCGTGGCGACATCCTGTACTCGGGTGAGTTCTGATGATTCGCCTCCTGCCACTGGCGGCGCTTGTCGCAATGTCTTTGGCCGGGCCCGCGCAAGCGGGCTTGTTCGACGACACCGACGCACGTCGCCAGATCACCGAGATGCGGCAGGATCTGGAAAGCCGGATCGAGACGTCCAATCGCGGACAACTCGAACTGGCCAACCAGAACGAAAGACTGCGCGCCGAAGTCGCCAAGCTGCGCGGCCAGCTCGAAGTCGTACTCAATGAAGTCGAGTCGCTCAAGCAGCGTCAGCGGGACTTCTATGTCGACCTCGACACCCGCATGCGCAATCTTGAAACCTCAGCCACAGCCACAACCACTCCGCAAACAAGCGGAAACCCGGCAGAAGAAGCCGCCGAGTACGAAGCCGCACTGAACCTCCTCAAGGAGGGCAAGTCGCGCGAAGCCCTGACCGCGTTCGACAATTTCATCGGACGCTACCCGGACAACGCCAGCACCCCCAGCGCACACTTCTGGGCCGGCAATGCAGCCTTGCAGAACAAGGACGCCGCCGCCGCCAGCCGGCACTTCAATACTGTGCTCGGCAAGTGGCCCGACGATATGGTTGCCCCTGACGCCATGCTCGGCCTTGCCAACAGCCAGCAAGCCATGGGCGATCCAAAAACGTCCCAGCGCACGCTGCAGACACTGATTGAACGCTATCCGTCATCAAACGCCGCACAGGCTGCGAAACAACGGCTGGCAAAACGCTAAGCCATGACACAAACCGAGAACGCCAATCGCAACACGAGCTTGCGGCTGTCCGAAATTTTTGCGTCCCTGCAGGGCGAGTCGACCCGTGTCGGCCTGCCCACGGTTTTTGTCCGCCTGACCGGCTGCCCTTTGCGCTGCACCTGGTGTGATACGGCCTACGCCTTCAAGGGTGGCGAAACCGTGAGCCTCGAGTCAGTACTCGAAGACGTGACCAGTCATGGGATCCCGACGGTGTGTGTCACCGGCGGCGAGCCGCTGGCACAAGCGGCCTGCCTTCCGCTACTCACCGCACTGTGCGATGCCGGCCATTCGGTATCGCTTGAAACCAGTGGTGCGCTTGACATCAGCGCGGTCGACCCGCGCGTTTCGCGCATCATGGACCTCAAGGCGCCGGGTTCCGGAGAATCGGCGAGAAACCGCTACGAGAACATCGCCTTGCTCACCCCCAGCGACGAGGTCAAGATCGTGCTCGCCGATGAGGCGGATTACGAGTGGGCCAAGGCCAAAATTGCAGAATACGACCTCGCCAGTCGCTGCACCGTCCTGCTCTCTCCGGTTGCCGACAAGCTCGACCCGACCCGACTGGCCGAGTGGATCGTCCGCGACCGCCTGCCTGTGCGCTTCCAGCTGCAACTGCACAAGGTGCTATGGCAGGACACCCGCGGCCGCTGAAACAAGCGTATCGTGCGCACCACCTGATTTGCCCGGAGTTTTTCCATGACCTCAGTGCCCCGCGCCATCGTCCTGCTGTCTGGCGGGCTTGATTCCGCCACCTGCCTGGCCATCGCCCGCGAGCAGGGCTTTGAAACCTATGCCCTTTCCGTCGCCTACGGCCAGCGCCACGTCGCCGAACTGACCGCATCGAAACGCGTTGCCGCCGCCCTTGGCGCCACCGAGCACCGCCTTGCTCGCGTCGAACTCGGACAATTCGGCGGCTCAGCCCTGACCGATCCCGGCATCGCTGTCCCCGAAGACGTCGAAGCCGACGGCATCCCCGTCACCTATGTACCGGCGCGCAATACCGTCATGCTGTCGATCGCAATGGCCTGGGCCGAAGTGCTCGGTGCGCGCGATGTCTTCGTTGGTGTCAATGCGGTGGATTACTCCGGTTACCCGGATTGCCGACCGGCCTTTATCGAAGCCTTTCAGGCCATGGCCAATCTCGCCACCAAGGCTGGCATCGAAGGCCACGGCCTGCGCATTCATGCGCCCCTGATGACGCTATCCAAAGCCGACATCATCCGTCGCGGAACCGCACTGGGCGTGGACTATGGGCTTACGGTGTCCTGCTATCAGGCCGCCGACGACGGCCGCGCCTGCGGCCGGTGCGATGCCTGCCGACTGCGCCGCGCCGGTTTCGAGGCTGCCGGCATCACGGACCCCACGCCTTACCTGAACCGAAATGGCTGATTTCAAATAGAATCGGAGCTCGTTTCCGTTCCGGTATCCGCGCCATGGATGAAGCACCGATTGCCGTATCCACCATTGCCTCGCTCGCCTTTGCCATCGGCATCGTGTTCGGGTTCGTTGGCAACAAGACCAATTTCTGCACCCTCGGCGCCGTGTCCGACATCGTCAACATGGGCGACTGGAGCCGCATGCGCATGTGGATGCTGTCCATCGCCGTTGCAGTGCTTGGCACGGCGGCGCTCGGACTGACGGGACTTGTCGACGTATCGAAGTCGATCTACACCGGCAGTCGTCTGATCTGGCTGTCCCACATTTTCGGGGGTGTCTGTTTCGGCATTGGCATGACGCTCGCATCCGGATGCGGGAGCAAGACCCTGATCCGTATCGGCGCCGGCAACCTGAAGTCACTGGTGGTGTTCTTCTTCGTCGCCATCGGCGCCTACATGACGCTGCGCGGATTGTTTGGGGTCTGGCGAGTGACCTTCATCGACGTGGTGGCCATAGACCTGGCCCACGCCCAGGACCTCCCCTCCTTTCTTTCGAGTGCGGGCCTCGCACCGGATGTCGCGGTTCTGCTCGCTGCCGGTGTCATCGGAGGCGGCTTGCTGCTGGCGGCACTCGCCCGGCGCGAAGCCTGGCGCAGCGACGTCCTGCTCGGCGGCATTGTGATCGGCGGCCTGGTCCTCGCCGGCTGGTACGTTTCCGGCCACGTCGGCTATATCGCCGAGCACCCTGAGACGCTTGAGGAAGCCTTCATCGGCACCAACAGCGGCCGCGCGGAGTCCCTGTCCTTCGTTGCGCCCCTCGCCTACACGCTCGAGTTATTAATGCTCTGGAGCGATAGCAGCCGGGTGGTGACCTTCGGCATTGCCTGCGCCCTCGGCGTCATCGCCGGCTCCCTGCTGTATGCACTGAGCACCGGCAGTTTCCGTCTTGAAGGTTTCCGCACACCGGACGACCTCATCCGCCATCTCGTCGGTGGCGTTCTGATGGGCTTCGGCGGGGTCACGGCAATGGGCTGCACCATCGGTCAGGGCATCACCGGCCTGTCCACGCTGGCCATCGGCTCTTTCCTTGCGACTGCAGCCATCATCGCCGGCGCCGCAGCGACGATGAAGGTGCAGTACTGGCTGATGATGCGCGAGGCCTGACCCTCTGCCACCCTGCCAGCGCACAAGACGTGGCAGCAGAGCGCACGCAGACGGGCTGATCGCAGCCCGTCCCGCGGCTTACATCAAGCGAGATCGGACAGCGGATGTTCGCCCTGAAAACGGGGGAGCAGGTGCGCAGCGATTTCTTCGGCGTCGACGTCCGCGATTGAAGCGTGCCGCCAATGAGGATTCCGGTCCTTGTCTACCAGCAAGGCGCGCACACCTTCGGAGAAGTCGGGCTCCATGGTCGCCGCCAAAGAGACCTGATACTCAAGACGAAACACGTCGGCGAGCGACAGATGCAAGGCGCGCTCCCACAATGCAAAGGAAAGCACAGCCGAACTCGGTGCCCCCCGGCTGAAGGTGGCTGCGGCAGCGGCGAGCCACGGCTCGGGATCCTGGCCAAGCACCTGAAGGCGCGCCACGATCGGCGCCAGGCCGTCGTGTCCGATGAGGGCGTCGATGCGGTCGTAGTGACGGCGCAGCATCGACTCCGGCTTCGCCGCCCGACGACCGGACTCTTCGAGCAGATGGCTCAATCTGCGGTGGTTCACCGCTGCATCGTCGCTCCAGCAGGTCTGGCCGAAGGCGGCCAGCACCCCGGTCTTTTCATCATGCTCAAGCACGAAATCGGCGAGGCCGGCAAAGCGTGCGTCGGCGGCATTGATCGGGGCGCCGGTCAGCGCAAGAAAGAGCCCGCTCCGTCCGGGCATGCGGCGCAGGAACCAGCTTCCACCCACATCGGGATAGAGCCCGATGCTGATCTCCGGCATCGCCATCTTCGTCTGCATCGTGGCGACCCGGTGCGAAGCCCCTGCCATCAGCCCGATCCCGCCCCCCATGACGATGCCATGACCCCAGCACAGCACCGGTTTCGGGCAGGTGTGAATGGAATAGTCGAGGCGATACTCGCGCTCGAAGAAGGCGGGAACGACGGCAGGCGTCGCCTCATCACCGCTCGCGCGCGCATCGCGGATCGAGTGGTACAGGGCGCGGACGTCGCCTCCGGCACAGAATGCCTTGTCACCGGCACCGTCGAGCACGATGCCGACGATCTGCGGATCGGCCACCCAGGCATCGAACTGGGGCGCGAGGCGGTCGATCATCTCGAGCGACAACGCATTGAGGGTGCCTGGCGCATTCAGCGTGGCATGGCCGAAACGGCGGCCACAGGCAGTCGGAATTTCGCGCAGGATCACGCATTCGCTCATTTCTTTACTCCGAAGTCAGGGTTGCGGCCAATCACCGGTCTTGGCCGGGTGTGGCGGAAATCAACGCGTGACTATGCCACCCGACAGCGCGCGCTCCAAGCGCAACGCGCCCCAGCCGGCGATCCGGGCAGCCCCGGCGGACACGACGGACTGAGACCTCCGCTGCGCTCAGCGGCCTTGGTGACGTTCGATGCAGCGCGCCAAGCCGCCACGCGCAACCTTCTGAACCGCCAGCAGGAGCGCATGATCGACCCCCGCAAGGCTGAACCGCGACTGCAGCTCATCGCGCAAGCGCATGAACAGATGCGCGGTCGCCTCCGCATCGGCCAGGGCGCGATGGTAGCGACCGGTCGCGGGCAAATGCAGTGTGCGCACCAGGGTGCCGAGCTTGTGATTCGGCGCATCCGGAAACAGGCGCCGTGACAGCAACAGCGAACACACGAAGTCGCCCCCTCGCTGCCGCCCAAGTTGCGCAAGCTCAGCATCCCAGAACTTGCGGTCAAAGGCCGCGTTGTGCGCAACCAGTGAATACTCACCGACAAAATCGGCCACTTCATCCATCACCTGCTCCACTCGTGGCGCGGCGCGCACCATCGCATTGGTGATGCCCGTGAGGGCCTCAATCTCGTAGGGGACGCGCACACCTGCGTTCATCAGGCTCTGGTAACGATCGATGATGAAGCCGTCGCGCACCAGCACCGCAGCAATTTCCGTTGGGCGCGCCCCCAAAGCGGGAGACATGCCCGTGGTCTCGAAGTCGATAACGGCATAGGTACTCAAAGGGTTCTTCCTGCTTCAGTTCGTCAACGGTGTACAGCACGCAGTACGGCACAATACGCGCTCGGCACACGAGACAAAAGACACCTCGGCCCCCACCGCTCAGATTCTCCGGCATCGTCAGCCATCCAGCGTCATGCTGCAGCGCAGATCGACGCCACATGCGCATTTAGTTAGTGTATGCAGATATTCAAATATTTGGAGCGGACATGCGCCGACTCATCACGATTCTGATCGGAACCCTGTGCCTGCTTTCCGCTCATGTCGCGCACGCCATCGACATGCATCCCGTCAAGGTCGGCCCCCACAGCTGGTATGTCATGGGCAAGGCCGGCATGGCCTCCGCGGTCAATGAAGGCTTCATGTCCAACGCCGGTTTTGTCATCACCGACGACGGGGTGGTGGTGTTCGACGCCCTCGGCACACCGGCACTGGGTGAAAGACTCATCGCGGAAATTCGCAAACTGACCGACAAGCCTATCCGACGCGTGGTCATCAGCCACTATCACGCTGACCACTACTACGGTCTGCAGGCATTCAAGGCGGTCGGTGCCGAGATCTGGTCCCATCGTCGCGGTCTTGAGGCCCTCAATTCGGACGGTGCCCAGGCACGACTCGCCCAGCGCCGCGCCGACCTTTTCCCCTTCGTCGACGACAATACCCGCCTGCTCCCGGCAGACCTCTGGCTTGACGGAGACACCGCATTCGAAATGGGCGGACTCCACTTCCGTATCACTTATGTCGGCCCTGCGCATGCACCGGACGACCAGATCATGGAAGTCGTGGAAGACAAGGTCATGTTCGCCGGCGACATGCTGTTCCGCGGACGCGTACCCTTCGTCGGCGATGCCGATACCGCCCAATGGCTACGCGCACTTGATCACCTGATTGCTGCGCGACCTGCCGTACTTGTTCCCGGCCACGGCCCCGCCTCCACCACGCCCCAGGCGGACCTGACCCTCACTCGCGACTACCTGCTCTACCTGCGTGAATCCATGGGTAAAGCGGTGGAGGAACTCAAATCCTTCGATGAGGCCTACGCCGGCACCGACTGGCGCCATTGGGCGAAGCTGCCTGCCTTCCGCGAGGCCAATCGCGCCAACGCCTACAACGTTTTTCTGCAGATGGAGAAAGGCTCCTTGCGTTAATTTGCGGCAACCGGCAGCAACGGATTCCATGAATCAGCGTACACGCGCGTAGCGTTTTTTCGATCGTAAACTTGACTCGAAGTAAACACCCCCCTAGAATTGTTGGCTGTTCCGGGGGTCGTTAGCTCAGCTGGTAGAGCAGCGGACTTTTAATCCGTTGGTCGCGTGTTCGATCCACGCACGGCCTACCAAGTGAACCAAGGGGATAGCCGGACTGAGGTCTGGCTATTTTCTTTTCAGTCCGTTGTTCGCTCCGAATGTCGGTCCATTCCCGGTACCGGCACCATCCGCAGGACACATTATTCGCGGGGGACCGAAGCCTACTCGGACCCGGTGCCTGTGCTGCTCGTCGAGTGGCCGGGCGATTGCATCGTGATCATGCACATCACGATCGCCTTTAGTGCGGCGCGCGCACCGAATTACCCAGCGCGCCGACCACCCCTGCCGCCCTGCGCGCGCGGGGTGCCAACGCAACACAAGACATTCGGCCCGCCAATCAACGTGCCGACATTTGACAGTATGCTGCTGCGGGAAAAGTCCCATGGTAGCCAAGCACTGAATAGAAAGCTTGCCAAGGCGGTGGCGAGCGTGGCCAGCATCACACGGTGATGTTTGCCGCACCCACTAGGAGCCTGAATATGGCCAAAGAAGAACTGATTGAAATGCACGGCACCGTCGATGAAGTCCTCCCCGACGCCCGCTACCGCGTCACGCTGGACAATGGTCACAAGCTGATCGCGTACTCGGGTGGCAAACTGCGCAAGCACCACATCCGCATCATTGCCGGCGACAAGGTTTCCCTCGAAATGTCGCCCTATGACCTGAGCAAAGGCCGCATCACCTTCCGCCACATGCCCGGCCGTCAGTCGATGGCTCCGGCAACGCGCTGAGCCACACGCCCTGCCGGTAACGGCGGGGCTGCAACACCCGCGCCATCGCGCGCATTCAATGCATATCTGGGTCGACGCAGACGCCTGTCCAGGCGTCATCAAGGACATTCTGTTCCGCGCCGCCGAACGCACCGGGCTCGCGCTGACCCTGGTTGCCAATCAATACCTGCGCACCCCGCGCTCGACTTTCATTTCCACGGTCCAGGTTGCGGCCGGCTTCGATGAGGCCGACAAATACATTGTCGCCCGCGTTGCGCCCGCCGACCTCGTCATTACCGCAGACATTCCTCTGGCCGCAGAAGTGGTTGCCAAAGGCGCGCTTGCGCTCAGCCCGCGTGGCGAGCTCTATGGCACGGACAACATTCGCGAACTGCTGGATCTTCGCAATTTCATGGACACCCTGCGCAGCACCGGCGTCGACACCGGCGGCCCTGCCGCCTTTAGCCCGTCAGACCGCCAGGCCTTTGCCAACCGTCTCGACCGCGCTCTGCGTGCTGCGCCCGGCAAGCCCGCGACGCCACCGCCTGAAGCCTAGGACCGCGCCACCGCGCCTCCGGCACCGGGACCGGGACCGCAGCTCCATAAGCGGCACAGTCTGCCCCACCGTCCCCGCCGCACTCGCCATCCCGCACGAATATTCAGCCATGATGTTCGATGCAGCATCGTCCTGATACAGTTGGAGCCTCCCCGGCGCAAACACGACACTCGATGCCACAGAAACACGACAGCGCAGCGCCTCCTCCCTCCAGCCAGAGACCGCAGGGCGTCTGGCCGCAGTTCCTTGCGCTCTTCCTGCCGCTGGCGCTGATCATCGTTGTCGCCGGTGTGGCAATCGGTTTGTCCCGCCTCGATGCAGAGCTCACCCGGATCCATGAAACCGAGAAGCTCAATATCGGTATCGGCAGCAAACGCATGGAGTCCTCGCTTGAGATCCCGGTCCTTCATCTGATCGGACTGACCAACGAGCCCGCAGTGGCAGCCATTCTGGACAAGCCCGCGACCACGGACGTCAGTGCCATAGAACGCACCTTCCTCTCCCTGATCTACCGCAATGCGGGCTATGACCAGGTGCGCTGGATCGGCGCGGACGGGAAGGAGCGCGTCAGGGTCAATGCGGAGAACGGCGGGGCACGTATCACTCACCCCGCCGAACTGCAGGACAAGCGCGACCGCAGCTACTTCCAGGAGTCCATGCGTCTGGCCGGCGGCGACATCTACGTCTCGGCACTCGACCTCAATGTTGAACACAACGCAGTGGAGATTCCGTACAAACCGACGCTGCGGATGGCGATCCGCCTTGTGCGCAACAAGGGCGTCGACCAGGGGATCTTCATCATCAACATCCAGGCACAACCCATACTCGATGCGCTGCTCGAGAGCGTGGGTGCCGGGCGCGACCATCTGATGCTGCTCAACAGCCAGGGCCACTGGTTGATCAGTCACGATCGGGCCGATGAATGGAGCTTCATGTTTGGCGGCAAACGGAGCCTGGCCAACCGCTCGCCCGACGCATGGAAACAGATCAAAACGGAGCGGCAAGGGCAGTTCGAGAATGCAGACGGCCTATGGACCTGGGAAACCATCTCGGCGAACAAGAAGAAACTGGTTCCGATCCTCAGCCATGAAGCGTGGAAACTCGTCAGTCTGGTGCCCGCCGCCCGCCTCGCGGGCCTGCGCATGCAGATCTGGGAGGCCGTGTCGATCTCCTTGCTTGTGCTGCTGAGTCTGTTTGCGTGGATGTGCCTGCGCCTGCTGACAACCCAGCAGCAGCACCGAGAGGCTGAGCGCAACCTTGAGCACGCGCGTTTCGAAGCCCGCAGCCAGCGCCGCTGGCGCACCCTCGCCGAATCCATGCCACAACTCGTGTGGCGCTGCGACGCCCAAGGATTGTGCGATTACCTGAGCACCCAGTGGCTGACCTACACCGGCATCGACGAGCAGAGCCAGCTGGGTGATGGCTGGCTGCAGCAGATACACCCGGATGATCGTCAGGCCTTCGCCAATGTCTGGGCCGCGTCGATGCATACCTTACGCCCGCTCGACATCGAGTACCGCATCAGGCGGCACGACGGCACCTATCGCTGGTTCATGACCCACGCCACGCCCATCGTCGACGACGACGGGCAATTGATACGCTGGTATGGGTCAAACACCGACATCGAAAACATCAAACAGTCCGAAAACCGCGCCCGCATGGACCGCAACCGCCTGCAGACGCTCTACGACACCACGCCGGTAGCCTGGCGGGAAGAGGACTGGAGTACTGCGCTCGCCCACCTGGACAAGCTTGCCGAAAACGGTATTACCGACTTCGCGGCGCACTTCGAGGCCCATCCGTCCTCAATCGGTCACTTGCTCGCGCAGGTACGCATTCTGGACTTCAATCAGGCCACCATGGAGCTGCTGGGTGCTGACAAGCCTTCGGATCTGCGCGGTCCGAGCACACAGCTCTATGGCAACCCCGAGGCACGGCGCGGGTTCATGACCCTGCTGCTGGCACTGCACCGGGGCGACACGCTGGTCAGTCACCAGACCCAGATCACCACGCTCGGCGGGACACCACTGGACGTGCTGGTCTCGGCGTCGCAGACCGACGGCAACGGCACGCCCCGACGTGCATTCATTGCAACGGTAGACCTGCGCGACCGGGTGCGACTGCGCAAGGAGCTGGAGCGCTATCGCGACCATCTCGAGGAGCTCGTTGCCGAGCGCACCAGTCAGCTGGCCGACACGGTCCGCTTCCTGCACACGCTCGCGGACTCCCTGCCCGGCCTCGTTGCCTACTGGAACCCGGATCTACGTTGCACTTTTGCCAACGCGGCATTCAAGACCTGGTTCGAACTCGAACCCGACGCCGTACTCGGGAAGAGCATGCGCGAAGTCATGGGCGACACCTTCGTCGAAGGGCACGAAGCACACATCAGGGCAGCATTGAACGGCGAAGCCCGACAGGTCGAGCACACCTTGCCCAAGGGATCCCAGGACAATGCCGGTCACGCAATGACGCACTATATTCCGGACATCGCAGAGGGTGCCGTGCGCGGGCTGGTGGTGCTGGTCACCGACATCACACCGATGAAGCTGGCCCAGGTCGAATTGCAGCAACTCAATACCACGCTGGCCGAGCGTACCCGGCAGGCGGAGGATGCCAGCCGCGCAAAATCGGACTTCGTCGCCAACATGAGCCATGAAGTGCGTACCCCGATGAACGCAATTATCGTGCTCTCGCAGTTGCTCGAAGATACCGAACTCACCGCGCACCAGCGCAACTACCTGGAGAAAATCCAAAGCGCTTCACGCGGTCTGATGAACGTACTCAACGACATCCTCGATTTCTCCAAACTCGAGGCAAGCAGGGTCGAGATTGAGCACGAACCCTTCCGTCTGGACGACGTGCTGGAGCGGGTATCGGATCTGTTCGCGGTGTCCGCCTCGGAAAAGGGGCTCGAGATGGTCTTCGATGTCGCCCCCGACGTACCGTCCCTGCTCAAGGGCGATGCGATGCGCCTGACCCAGATACTGAACAATCTGGTCGGAAACGCCATCAAGTTTACGGCGAGCGGCCTCATCAGGATCCGTATCGAATGCGCAGCACGCGGTGGTGACGATCTCATGGTGAGGTTCTCGGTGCAGGACACCGGGATCGGGATGACGTCCGAGCAATGCGCGCAGATCTTCGCGCCCTTCACCCAGGCCGACTCCTCCACCACCCGCCGCTTTGGCGGCACCGGTCTCGGCCTGTCGATATGCAAGCACCTGGTCGAACTCATGGGCGGAACCATCGGCGTCGACAGCAGGCAGGGCGAAGGCAGCACCTTTCATTTCACTGCGGCGCTGTCCAGGTCGACGCGTGCCGCAGACGCCAGCCACCTCCATCTGCGCCCTGAGCGAGTGCTGGTCGTCGACGACAGCGACAGCGTGCGCAGCATACTCAGCGACTACCTTTCCACATGGCAGCTCGAACCCGACACCGCGGCCGATGCGGAAACCGCACTGAACAAAGTGCTGGCGGCGGGTGCTGACGGGCACCCCTTCAAGCTCGCCCTGATCGACTGGAAGATGCCAGGCACGGACGGACTCGCGCTCGCGCAGGCCATCAAGCAGGCGGGCCGTGACGGCCGGCTGCCGTACACACCGATCATCATCATGGTGACCGCCCACGACCATCCCGCCCTGCCGGACGCCAGTGCCAACGAGAACACTGACGCGGTGCTGACCAAACCCGTGACCGCCTCCCGACTCTTCGATGTTCTCGCGAACGTGCAGATGCACGGCTTCTTCATGCCCCGGCACGCACCAGACCTACCCTCCGGCACAAACCTGTTCGAGCAGGCGCGGCCGATTCACGGCGCGCGGATCCTGGTGGCGGAGGACAATCTCACCAACCAGGAAGTTGCCGAGGCGGTGCTGTCAAAGATGGGCGTGGAGGTCACGCTCGCGGACAACGGGCGCGAGGCCGTCGAGAAGGCGGAAAACGGTCACTTCGACGCGATCCTGATGGACATCCAGATGCCGGAAATGGATGGACTCGAAGCCACCCGCCAGATCCGCGCAAGTGACTGGGGCCGGACCTTGCCAATCATCGCCATGACCGCCGCAGCCTTCGATCACGATCGCAAGACAAGTGAACAGGCAGGCATGAACGCACACATCAGCAAACCGATCGACACAAGCGTGTTGCTGAACGTCCTGCTGCAGTGGATCCCCGCCCGCCCGTCCGCAGTCGCGGAGGCGGCGGTTGCTGCTCAAACGCCCCAGGGCACGGCCGCGCTGCCCCTGCAGATCGAAGGCATCGATCTCAGGGATGCACTGAACCGGCTGGCGCACGACAGGGCGCTGCTCGTGCGCCTGATCCGCGGCTTCGTCCGCGACTTTGGCGACTGGGCCAGCCGACTCCGTGCGGCGCTCGCCAACGATGATCTGCAATCCGCCGTGCGCCTTGCCCATACGCTAAAAGGCGCGGCTGGCAACATCGGGGCCACACAACTCCAGTCGACAGCGGGGCAGCTCGAGGCCGCACTTGCACACGGAAACACCGATGCGGCGGATGAATCGATCGATGCACTGACGAAACTGCTGCTCACAATCAGTAATGCACTTCCGCCGCAGCACACACAGCAGCAGACAGCTTGTGTCGACGCGGCGAAGGCGCTTGCCGATCTCGAACAGATTGACGAACTGCTCAAACGCCACCGCCTGGTATCCGCCCCCCTGCTCAAAACACTCGCATCCCATCTCGGCGACGAAGCCTGTCACGCACTGATGTCCGATCTGGTGCGGCACATCGACACCTTCGACATGCCGGCTGCGCTCGCAACGACAAGCGAACTCAGGGCGCGGCTGATCGAATGACTGTCCTGTCATGTTGACACACTAGAATATTGCGCACACGAATATTCCTTTCAGATCAACTCAATCAGCATGACGCCGGTGCAGAGCTGAAGTAACATGCAGACAGATGGATTCATGCGTGCGGGATGGGTCGTCCTCATCCCGACGCAACAGGCGGATCGGACCAAAGTCAATGGGCAAAACCTCGTCGAACTCCCCCCCAGCACCGAAGGAAACCGCTGCCACACCAGGTCCGCGCAAACCCTTGCGGCCGCTGGTCCTGCTGGTTGACGACGAAAGCAGCAACCTGCGCCTCCTCATTGAGGCCTTGCGTTCCGACTACGAAGTCGCGGTGGCCAACAGCGGAAAAGCTGCCCTGCAGTTCCTCAGCGATGGCGAGCGCCCAGCGATCATTCTGCTCGACATCATGATGCCGGAGATGGACGGCTACGAAGTCTGCTACCGCATCAAGAACAACCCCGACACCCGCAGCATCCCGATCATTTTCGTCACGGCGCTGACCGACATCGCATCCGAAGAACATGGCTTCGAACTCGGTGCGGTCGATTACATCCACAAGCCGCTGAAGCTCGCACTGGTCCGCGCCCGGGTTCGCACCCACATGACCATGCGCGGCATGCTGGACCAGTTGCTCAACACCAATACCGACCTGAACGAGCAGATTGCGGATCTCGACCGCACCAACCGTGCGCTGGACAAGACAGCCACCGAACTTCAATTCGCACGAAGCCGCCAGGAACTGTTCGCCCGCATTTTCGCAAGTTCGGCCGAGGGCATCATCGTCGCCAACGCCGATGGCAAGATCGAAGCCGTCAATCGCGCGTTCATCCGCATCACGGGTTATCCATCCGACGAAGCCGTAGGCCAGGATCATTACTTCCTGAAATCCGGCCTTCACGCCGCCGGTTTCTATCGCGAAATATCGCAGCGGTTGCATGACAGCGGGCACTGGAGCGGCGAAATGCTCGACCGCCGCAAGAACGGCGAGGTCTACCCCGAACTGCGCACCATCAGCGCCGTCTACGATGACGATGGGAGCGTCTCCCACTACGTTTCGGTCTTCAGCGACATCTCCGGCATCAAGCAGACGCAGGAACGAATCGACTTCCTTACCTGGCACGACTCGCTTACCGAGCTGCCAAACCGCATGCTGTACCTTGATCGTGTAGACCTCGCCCTGCGCTCATGCCGCAGCCGCGCGACGCATACCGCGGCGATGGTGCTCGACATTGACGGCTTCAAATCAATCAATGATGCGCAGGGCCTTCAAACCGGTGACTGCGTCTTGTGCGAGACGGGAAGACGCATCGCAAGGGTGCTGCGTTCCGACGACACGGTTGCGCGCCTGGCGGCGGATGAGTTCGCCATTCTTCTGTTTCCGCGACAGCAATCCCTGCCCGATGTCACCACCCATGCACTGGAAATCGCCGAAGCGCTTCGCCACGCGCTCGCCCAACCACTCGAATGCGGAGGCCAGACCTTCCATCTCGCCTGCAGCATTGGCATCCACGTGTTTCCTGCCAACACCGACGAAACCCCGCTGCAGGTGCTGCAAAGCGCTGACACCGCCCGTCACCGCGCCACGCTCGATGGCGGAAACCGAGCCGTGTTCTTCGAAGAGTCCATGGCGCAGCAGGCACGTCAGCACTTCGAACTTGCGCAGGCCTTGCAGCTGGCGGTCGAGCACGACCAGCTTCGCCTCTATCTGCAACCGCAGGTCAATGGCGATGGTGTCGTCGTCAGCGCCGAATCCCTGGTGCGCTGGGAACATCCCCAGCGCGGCCTGATCCTCCCTGCAGAGTTCATTCAGGTCGCAGAAGAATCACGCCTCATCATCGAGCTCGACCGGTGGATGCTCCGCCACACCTGCGAACTCATCGCCGAGATGCAGCGCACTGGATGCCCCCTGCGCATTTCGGTCAATATCAGTCCGCGTCATTTCACCGAGGCCAGCTTCGTCGATGATATCCGGAGCCTGCTCGAGCGCAGCGCCATCGACCCGACCCTGCTGATGCTGGAAGTGACAGAGGGCCTGATGATCCGCAATATGGACGACGTCGTGGAAAAGATGAAGGCCATCAGCGCCCTGGGCGTGAGCTTTTCGATTGATGACTTCGGCACCGGATACTCAAGCCTGGCCTATCTCAAGCGCCTTCCGATTCACGAACTCAAGATCGACCAGAGCTTCATCAGGGATGCCCCCGCAGATGCCAACGATGCGCTGCTTGTTGAAATGATCCAGTCGATCGCCAGCATCCTGAATATCGAGACGGTGGCCGAAGGCGTGGAAACCAGGGCACACGGCGAGTTCCTGACACGTTTTCCCAATCTGATCCAGCAAGGCTATCTGCACGGAAGGCCCCAGCCCGGTCCCGCCTGGGTGAAGAACCGCCAGGAACAATTCCGCGCTCGCGGCCAGGTCCTGGCCTGAGTCCGCGTATCGTCCGTGCACGCAGATCGCCTCAAACATGCACCGACACGCCGCCTTCAGCGCGCCAGGGCATGCCGGACGGACACGACC
>Ga0172382_10006176_pt1 | contig 17530 bp, 11 predicted proteins | sample Leawel138RmetaG_FD_122245 | JGI IMG/M metagenome (GOLD analysis project Ga0172382, IMG submission 122245) | Leachate microbial communities from a municipal landfill in Southern Ontario, Canada - Leachate well 138R metaG | ecosystem: Engineered > Solid waste > Landfill > Unclassified | place...
ACATATGCGGAGAGGGGAAGACTGTGTATCGGTCGCAGGAGACGCAGGCGGGGATCTGCGAGGGTTGTTATGCCCGGCTGGTGAGGGAGTGGAACGCAAAGGCGGGGGTGCGATGATCCCGATCGATCCTCATGCAGGGCCGGTGGTGGTGATGTAAGGCCGGGACCTGCTCGCCGGAACAGGGCACCAGCTCAATCATCACGGGACAAAAGGCCCGGCGTCAAACGCGGTCAGGTGTCCGGAGAGTTCCATCAACCCGGGCGTCTGGAACGAGAGGATCAGTGTTCCGTGGTGGGGGAGCCAGAGGTCGGCACAGACGCTGGTATTCGCGGGTATGGGTTTTCGGAGGGGTAGTGTCAGTTCCACAACTTCTCCCGGTCTGAGCACGCCTGTGCCCCCTGCGTCCTCCTGCCATGAGAGGGCATACTCCCCGGGTTTCAGGGTGTAGAGATCGCGGGTGTCGGAGTAGGTGACGTACATCTCCGTGATATTGACCGCGTGGTCCTGTGCCGGGGTACCGTACCGGAGGTTATCGATTCAGGCTCGATCATCAGGTTGAGGGTGAGCGTGGTCATCGCTACCTCTGACTCGTTCACTGCGGTGCCCTGGTAGTGGATTGGCCCTTCGATCCTGAGGGGGAGTGAGGGTGAGTATCTACGAGGATCTGGTCGCTGCCGGCCGGCGGTAGCGAAGTGCAGCCGGCGACGAGGAGGAGTCCGATAAGTGAGAGGAGGATCGGGAGCCCGGTTGCGACGCGCGCCTTCATGAGGGACTGTTGGAGTCTTTGCCACACGAACCTGCCGGCATTGTTGTGCGTCATTGGAGCACTGCCCGAGCTGCTTCGAGTGTGATCGGTCCCCATTCGTGGTCCAGGGTGGTCTCGGACCAGGCAAAACCCCCTTCCCGGAGGAGGTTTCGGATAAAGATGCCGAGTATGAAATGCTGCAGGATAAGCCAGTCGGGGTCTTTTGACACCTCTTCGTAGATCCGGAGGAGCGTCTCTTTCGGGACGTTCTCGATGAGATGCTGAATCGCTCTCTCGCGCTCTTCGTCACTGATCTTGAGGTACATCCTGCTTCCTCCTGGAAGAGGTGAACCGCATCGCTACCCAGACCTGCACTACAAACTCTCCCGCTGCCGTGATTACAAAGAGGCAGTAGCCGAGGGGGTAGATGAATGAATGCGCCAGGCCCGGGAGCGCGTAGGCCCAGCCCGGGCTTGCGATCTGTATCAACATGGCTATGATGAAGAACCTGACTATCCATTCGGCAGGGTAGAGGAGGTCTCTGGCGGTTGTTGCGGCGGGCATAGTGGGGGTTATGCCGCGCGGGTGTCTAAAAAGGCATGGTCTTTGATTGTGAGTATTGGGTAGCTCATCTCTATTTTGTAACAGCTTGGAAGCATGCTCGTGGACTGGACTCAAGGATCTAAGCACCCATTTCTTCCAGTAACTTCTCTCCGTCACTAACTTCTTAGACATCTCTCGCGATCGTGGCCATCGGGTGCTCATGGTCGGAGACGAACGTCGCTGATGCCCCTTGTTTGATCGCCTGCCGGGGGGCCGGGGGTGGTGGTTCTGACGTTTGCACCTTTGCGACAAGTTTAGGACGTCTTTGCACCACCTGTCGCAAAGATAAAACTGCTCAGAACAGCGCCGGTTCTGCCAATAACTGTACAGATAGAGAGAAGCGTCTCTCTCTAAGGACTAATTTACACCAGAATACCCACACAGTCATCGGCACCGGCTCGGGGGTGAGTGGGTCTCTCTCTGTGAAAACCGAAATGGTGCAAACGATCTTTTGGTATAGCCAGCATGGGCCGGAAACACTGATCAGGGCCAGTTAAGCCGGCTGTTCATTTGCACCACCTGGTGCAAAGTGGTGCAAATAAGGGCCTGTGGTGCAAGAGTCGCCGCCGGGGGGGCGATTTCCGGGCGTTTGTGTGGGTGCGAGATCTGCGGGAAAGGAGGATCCACTTGCCGGGCAGAAACAGATGGAGCAGCCGCGCCGGCGAAGTCAGATGGCGGACCGGGAGGGGCGCCAGCATCGAATGCACCTTTTCGTTAACTCTTCAACAGGTTACCTGAAGGGGATGTAGTTGGGGTGGGCAAAATTGAGTGAGCGTGTACATCCGAATAAACAGGAGGCGTGGGATTACTTCAGGCAGACCTTTGTGGCGTTTTATCCGCTTCTTCAAAACAGGCATGGAAACGGGTTTAACGATCGTGAACTGTTCACGCCTGGTCATATGCGCATAGAGGGTTCAAGATTCTAAAAGGTATGGGCATGGGTTATAACATGGCAAACCAGATTAAATACTTGTATCCTTAATGCACTTCCACATCCAGTTCTTTCCCCGTAAACAAATTACCTCGATATATCGCTCCTCAAACATCTCCGTGAGATCCTGTTCGGTGACGATAGCATTACATTTTCTGGGGGCGCTCGGGAAATTACAGAAAAAAACTCCGCCGGGCTTGATGAGATTGTACACTTGATCGAGAACCCGGATGAGGTGTGGCACAGTTGGCTGTACATTCAAAACGTTGGAAGCGAACACGATGTCGTATTTCTTGCTCAACGCCTCTGGATCGTGGAGGCCGGGTTGGACATTAACCCCACAATCATAAGCGGTAACATCATACCCCCGCTGGCGAAGCCATAATGTGTGACGGCCATGGTAGCCTGCGCCGAAATCCAGAATTTTATCAGTTTTCTTCGCGAATAAGGGCAAATGTTTTGGGATGACGTTATTTGGGGCATCTCGGCCGCGGTCGATATATGTACTGTTAATGAGTTCTTCGTAGGTAGGCGAGACACCTATTCGATCAAGAACCTTATCCTGCCAGTAGTCCTGCCTGCCGATCTTTAGCCTGAAATGTTCATCTTTGTTCATTAGGAACGCTTTAACGATCGGATGATTTTCCCAGGTCTCAGACCACTCCATCGCTTCTTTTACATCGAATCCCGAGTAGTCGTCATCCACGAACATCCATTTGTGATGGTAGACATTCGGGATCCCTTTCTGTTTCCGGTGAAATACGATGGGTCGATCGCTGTAAAGATCTTTAACACCCACCATATCACCGCATATCGGTTCAGTTGCGGTCTTCCAGTCGCTAGAGTGGGTAAAGGTCACAAGTCCCTCGGAGATGTTGATCTTCACGATGATATCAATGCCGGGAGGCGGGAGATGGATATTCAGGACATCTAGCGCCTTATTGACGAGGATTTGCTCCTTCTCTGAAAGGGAGGGTAGGGCGCTACGGTGAACCCATTTACTCTTATCAATGACTTTTCCAATTCCATGAGGGCCGCGCTTACACCTATAGATCCCATCACTACCCCTTGTCATTTGAGATCTCTCCTATGACACCGATTACCGATTTACTGCTCACATCTCCATAAAGTTTTTCTTTGGTTTGGAAAGCCGTGTTTTGCATGGTGTTGTGTGGAGAGAATGGCGATACTCCCGGATGCTGCCATATCCATACGTCGATGGGTGGTCGAGCCCGGATCGTTCAGAGTAGATCCTCAACTACGGAGAGTCTATTTATCTGAATTCAGCAACTCAATCTCGTCGCGATCCAGCTCAATCGGTATTGCTACAACCACATCACACAACTCGACGGTAACCTTTCCTCTTTCACGGTCAATCGAGGTAACCATGGCCTCTGCACCCTGGAAACTCTCGCTGGTGATCTTCACGATGGCTCCCACCTGCGGATAGGGAACTGGCTTTGGAGAAAGCCCAAAATAATGCAAGATATGTGATGCATCCTCGCCCTCAAAGACGGGTTTAGTCATAAACACTCCACCGGTACGGGAGGCAAGGACATCTCGCCCGAGAGAGATAATAATCGATCTTGCGTTTGGAATCGACTGCAACGATCCTACTGGCGCGACTGCTATCGAGAGGACATTTTTTGTCGCCTTACCTACACGAACAGACGTGAAGCCGGGCATGAGAGGGCCGATGCGTGGGAACGCTTGGGCCTCAAACACACCAACAAGGCAATTTGAGTCGACATCGAGAATTAAGCCGGCATCGCCTTTCTTGATGTTATACCCGGCATCGATGGATTTACTGACCTGTGTGGTGAACATCTGTTTTTCTAGAATCCCATTAACCTCATCGCTATGGCAGGGCATGATGAAGCATTTCTTATACTTAGTCGGTACCGACGATGGGATGAGTGATGCCAGGTTTATGGGAATCCCACCCACGGCATATTCCCCAATTGGCGCCGGACATGATGTTTCTCCTTTACTCTTCCGGTATTGCACCAACGTCAGTAAATATTGTGCTATCGAATCGTTTGGAGAGAGCCTTACGACATCCTCAAAGATGGCATGGGCCGTATCATCTCTGTTCAATCGAAGGGCCGCGATGCCTTTCAATATACGGCCGTCAGGTTGTGCCTCGGCGGTATCAAAATTGAGGCACTCGTAATACTGTGCATTCGATCTTCTCTGCTCGCCGGTATGAAACAACGATTCACCTTTGCAAAATGCAATAAAAAGTGAAGGTTTGGTGAGTTTTTCAGCGCACAGAAAGCAATCGAGAGCTTCGGCGTATTTCTTACGTTGGAATAACGCAGTTCCCTCCTTCATGCAGGCTTCCGCTTCTTCTTCCTGAATCAGGATCTGGGGTAGTTTGATCGAGTAGAATCTGAGGCGATCAATATTGCCGTGCCTTATAGCAGCGATGCAATATGAGCTATCTGCTGAGAGGGCTGCACCACGTAATGTGAGGGCAGACTCATGGTTGCACGCAGGGAGACCAGACCAGATGACGTTGTCATGATCGATGAGCACAAGTTTTCTGTCCAGGCAGATGAGGATAGTATCTCCGGATCTGGAGAAGGAAACATGTCGTACCGGAGAGATGAAAGTGGATGTTTTTAAAGGAGCACCGAGATCAGGCCTGAATATCTGCATTTTACCATCGCCAAAACCGACGACGATACTCGTGCAACCCGGTGAAACCGCAAGCGCATGAATACCCTCATCGAATTTTCGGGTCAGGGTATGGTCACCGTGTCCGGTATAAATATGGAGGTCACCATCACTGCACCCAATGGCAAGGAAGTCGCCGGGATTGGAAAAAGCCAACGCGGTAATGGTTGATGAGAAATCTGTCGACCAGACTCGCGTCCCGTCTGACAGGTAAACTGTTACCATACCATTACTGGACCCAAGAGCGATCATAGCCCCGGTAGTCGGAATTGCAGTACAGTGTTCCACTCCGCGTGCAAGATCTATCATCCACCTGCGCTGGAGGATGCCTTCGAAAGGATCGGGGATATAGCAGGATAATCGTGACCGAGACAACGTGTAGATAAAGCGGCTGTCATCAGAGAGATGGACGGATTGGAGTTCTTCATCCGTTTTCCAGGCGATGGAAACGTACCCATCATGAGGGGGTGCCAGACATTCCAGGAAATAGATGTAGTCGATATCTGCACGATCTCGCGCGATAAGAGCCATGGTGTTACCTGCGATCGATGAGATTCCGATTATAGATTTGCCTATTTCAAAGTCTTTCAGGTAGACTACTTCGCCCCTCAGATATGGTTTAAGATGGTTCATTCTCGATGAAGGAACGTACTCGCGGGTATATTTATGATATATGATTTGGTTATGCCAGCACCTCACCCCCTTTGAGCCATCTGTACGAAGACCACAGAAATAATAAAAGGGCGCATCACCAGTACAAGGGTACAAAGAACCATCATAATGCGAGGATTATGTCGCATGTACAATGTTCAATGGGACAAAGCGATAAACGGTGTACTGCTGACATCAGAGCGGGGTGATGTTCAGGCATCGGTTCGGCCGGTATTTTTTGAGGAACTGGATCTATTGGGATTTGACTCGAAGGGATTCAGGTACCCTCGAGTGGAAGGACCGCTGCTCTGGGCCGCAGGAAGAGCGTACTATTACCGTGGGGAAAAGATTGCAATCGCCCACGGAGGAGGATTTTACGAGGACGTGGATCTTGAGATCCTGACTGAGATCCGAGACATAGAAGCGGTAAACCTCGATGAAGTGTTAAAGAGAAATATCGATAAAATATACTTCTATGCACACGATTCAATGGATTTTATCCGTTCAACAGTCGAAGAATACAAGGATAAAGTAGATATCGTCACCGTCTCGTTCAGTGGGGGGAAAGATTCGATTGTTGTTTCAGATTTAGTGAAAAGGATACTGAATCCATCCGACTTTGTCGTTGTTTTCGCCGACACCCTGTTAGAAAGTAGAATGACCTATCAATTTATTGAGCAGTATATCCACGAAAATCCAACAAGTCATTTCATAAAAACAGCATTAGAACGGAGTCAAATCGAACTCTGGAGTAAAATAGGCCCACCAAGCAGAATTAACCGTTGGTGTCACACAATATATAAAACAGCACCAATTCGAAAAGCAATTAAAGAGTTTCTTGGTCAAGAGAGACCAAATATACTATTAATTGATGGAATTCGAGCAGAGGAGAGCGCTCGACGGAGCAAGTACGATAACATACAGTTTGGCACAAAGGAGATGCTCCAGATCAATGTAAGCCCAATTTTAGAGTGGTCTTCGATTGAAGTATTTCTATACATGTTTTTGCAAAAATTAAGCTTTAACCAAATGTACCGATGGGGATACACACGAGTTGGATGCATTATATGTCCATACTCGTCGTCATGGGGCGAGTATTTATCAAGAAAATTATTCGAAGAAGACGTTACACCATATCTTAATATTATCAAGCAAAATGCTGAGAATTCCCACATCCCCGATATCGATAATTATATTTCCAAAGGAGGGTGGAAATCTCGAAGTGGGGGGCTCGACTTAGAATATGGGGGTAATCGAGCAGAATTTATTGTTGATAATGGCGATCTCACGATAATAACTGATAGAGATGATCCAGATTTCTGGACTTGGTTAAAAGTATTGGGACCCATAGTCAAACATAACAATCGGGGTGAAATAAAGTACGAAGGAGAAATCTACCCCATCATTCAAGGTTCACGGAAAAAAGGAGCAAAATATATCATCAGAGGCGTCGCAAACAACATAAAATTTATAAACCTGATAAAAAGACTGACTTATAAATCCCAATATTGTGTATCTTGCCAGGCTTGCGAGGCGGTCTGCCCTACAAGTGCATTGACCATCCTCAATGGACCGAAAATAGATACAGATAGATGCATCAACTGCTTTAATTGTGTAAATTACGTTGAAAAAGGGTGTTGGGTTGCAAAATCAATATCTCACGTTGGCTTTCAAAAGGTGAAAATGATGACTGGGAAAGGTATGAACAGGTATCAGGGTTTTGGAATGGAAAAGAAATGGGTATCCTATTTTCTCGAAGGTGAGGAATGGGAAAATGAGAGAAGTTCTCACCTAGGCAACTGCCAGATCAGTGGATTCAAAAACTGGTTGAAAGATGCAGAACTCTATGATAAAAAACCGACTGAATTGGGGGAACTGCTCATTGAACTGTCCAACATCAATGATAATTTCATGTGGGCTGTTATCTGGAGCAATTTATCAGAAAATTCCCCGCTAATTAATTGGTATTCTCTTCATGTGCCGGAGGGATCCTATTCAAAGAGTGAATTGGTCAATCTAATAGCAACGTTCAGAGGGCGGGATGCACCTAACCGGACAGATACAAATGCTGCCAGTTCTCTTATCGCTACACTAACAAAATCACCGCTAGGAGAGGTATTGAATCAAGGATTTGAGGTAAAAAGAGATAACAAGAAGTTCTATTCAAAAGGAGCACCCCAAGAGATCCCGGATTTGGCGATACTGTATACGATCTATCGTTATGCTGCTCGAAATGAGCGCAAACGTCTTATAGCAAGCGAATTTATCAAGAATAAGGAAGTTACTCCACATTGGGCATTTTGTTTAGATTATGCTACAATTAAAACAGCACTAGTAAGACTTGCATCGAAATATCCCGATCTGGTCCATATTGAGTTCTCCGGAAATCTGGATAACATTAATCTTTCAGAATCGGAAACCGCACTAGATATCGTAAAAAGATACATTACTGATACAATTCGTTGACCAAAAAGATCCCAAATTTGGGGCAACGAGATGATTAAGGGAGTAGACAGGTACAAAGGTTTTGGCCTGCGACAAGAATGGCTTCACCGCTTTCTAACCCACGGAGAGGAGTGGAACGTCAATTCTCCTCTTGGCAACCGACAGATAGAGGAGTTTACACGGTGGCTCATCGATGCCGGCCTCTGGGATAAACATGGGCCAACCAGACTTGGCAGGATAATGATACAAAGCGGTAAATCTGACAGCTCAATTATCTGGTGGACGATATGGACTCACCTCTCGTTCGGGTCGCCGGTGGTCAAATGATATGCCTATTGCGTCCCGACTGGAACCTACTGGAAGAGGGACCTCGTGAATATGCTCTCGCTGTACAGAAACATGGCGATGCCCAACAGGACAGACCTTAATGCGATTAACGCTCTTATAGAAACGTTGCATCGCTCACCATTAGGTCAGAAATGGGGTTTAGGGGTCATATCGAGGGAATCTAACCGGGCGCGCATAACAAAGACAACACCCCCCGAAAAGATACCCCTCCACGCTTCATGATTGATCTCGCCCTTCTCCACCAGAAAACCGGAAAAACAAGGTTAAATATCCAGGAATTACTGGTTGATAAGCAATTGTCTCCCTGTCGCCTCTTCCAGATGACCAATAGCCAGCTTATAGAGGTATGTGTGGAGGCTAGCAGGCTCAGCCCTGAATTCATTCGAGTCTTCGAAGACAAAGGGGGCACTCTGATTGAATTGTTGCCCTCTGCAACTCCTGAAAAGATCTTAAGTGACTTCTATAATGCAGCAAAAGCATAAGAACGTTTTTATCACTCTGGCATGAAGATCAGGGTAATATGGTTACAGGTGCGAAATATTCTGATCACATACGCCTCAATGCAGCCTTCAAGGACGTCTTCAGCTTCGAGTCGGATATCGATGAAGCATCACTCTGGAAACGATTCATATTCACCCGATCCTACAAAGAACTGATCGAGCACATATCGTTCATCTTCTCTGATCAACGAGCTAACGAGAGAAAAGCAATCCTCCTGACAGGAAAGTACGGTGTGGGTAAATCACATGCAACCGGAGTTCTCAGTCACCTGTTGTGGGACGACTCTTCCACTATCAGCGATATGCTGATCAAAGCGAAGCAGGACTTGGAAGAAACCGGAAGCGCTCTCTACCAATTCCGTGAAAATCATCGATTCTTCCCGGTCATTCTCTCCGGACGCGATTCTGGTGAGGTCAGTGATGCCAAAAGTTTCGAATACTGTCTCCAGATAGAGTTAGAACGCTCTCTCAAGAAACATGGTTATTTCGATCAGATCTCTGAAAAGAGTGAGTTCGAGAAGTATTCCCTCTGGCTCCAGGGACTCATCGCAGATCCTGAAAGAGAGGACTATCTCAACCTCATGGATAAATACATCCAAAAAAAATCAGAATTCTTTTCAGTCGATGAACTGATAGAAGCTCTAAACAGTTATGACACAGGAGCTATCAGGACCATATCAGGGTTTTTTGAAGAATTCGACCTGCCTGCTCCGCGTCATTGTGATACAAGTGGATATTACGACGCTGTTCTTGCACAACTCAAAAAGATCGACCCCTCCATCAGCGGAATAATCATTTACTGGGATGAATTTACCACAGTTTTCAGTACAGCTGGAAAAAACAACGATGCGGTTCTCCTGACACAGATCCAGACCTGGGCCGAAAAAGCATCATCAAACATATATCTCTTCCTGATATCTCACCAGAGCCCTGAGGCGTTACGTGGCAAGTATACGATCCTTGAGGATAGTCTCGCCAAGATCAGTGATAGATTTGTCGTCGCTGACATCAGAATGGATAAGATAACGACGTACCATCTCATTGCTGAATCGCTTCAAGTCAAAGACCGAAACAAGTTTTCATCCTTCCTCTCTGCGCTGGGCTTTACTACCAAAGAGTATATGGGGATCAGCACGATTTACAGCCAGATTTTCAGCGAGCTCTACTATCGCGATGAGCAGACCATAAGGCGGACGATCCCACTTCACCTCTACTCCGTCTACGTTGCCGGAAAACTCGCTGACCTGATCGGTTCAGCAGAGCGGAGTATATTCCAGTTAATACACTCAAAAACTGATAAACAGGCGCCTTTTGGTCATAAACTCGGATTCGCTAAGTTTCTGGAACAAGAACCATCAAATGGCGTCATGTCCTGGTATACGATAGACCAGGTATTTGACTTTTTTTATGATGCCCTGACAGAATACGAATTTGATCCCGTCAGCGATGCAAACGTTGTAAAACCTCTCAACGCTTTCACACACTACTTTGAGGTAGCAAAAAGCATGGATGATAATGCGCTGAAAGTGTTCAAGACGATTGTGCTCATGGAGATGCTACACGCAAAAACCCTGGACCCTGTACTTCTACCGACCAGGAAAAACATCTCCAATGCACTCGTGATGACGGAGATCACGGACATCGATACCATACTCGCAAACCTGGTAGATAAGCCCATTCTCATGGCTTTTGAGGATGAAAAAACGAGCTCGACAATATTCAAGACACGTTATGGCGGATATGACGATGAAGAACTCGAAAAAACTAGGCAGGACCTCTTGAAAAAGATCTCCTTTGAAAATTATCTGGAGAGTAGTCAGAACCGCATCTCCCAGAAGATAAAGGAGAATTTACTCGATGAACCCCGGATTGCAAATGGGCACGCAGATATAACCATATGGTCAGGAACAGAGCTGAAGAAGCGGAAACAAAAAATAAAGGATCTCAATGCTGGTAATAGATTAAATCTGATTGTGATAATCCCTGAGAAGCCAGTCGATTATGATGTTGCACGACGTGAGCTGGGTTCTCTCTCGAATACAAACAAGAATACGATCTTCGCACTCTACGAAGGAAGCTACAGAAAACGCTACGAAAAATGGATAAGCGCATGTGCTTTACAGGTATTGGGTCAACACAGGTCAAATCGGTCCATGATGGATGAAGCGAGACGCCAGATCGACTCTGAAGTTATGAAATTTCTTTCTGAACTTACCAAAGTTTCACTCTTCTTCAGAGGGACAACAATTACAAAAGCTGATGGTTTCGGTGCAGAGATAGGCCATTACATCGGCCAGATCTATAACCGGGGTTTTGACTCACTCAAGTATGCTGAGTTCTGGAAATCTCCCAAAGTCAATAGCAGAGAGATCCTCGACACTTATGGAAAAACCAGTGGAAGAAAGTGCTTTGAGGAGCATAAAACATACTATGTCAAAAAAATAATGGAATTGTTCCGGGATAACCGTGATAACATCCTCGTCGATCCTAAGCTTCTCTTAAAAGAAGATGAAAGCTACACCCAATCTTCACCTCTCTATGAGATCGTCACAAAAATTCGAGACTACGTCACGGCTCGTAGCGGAAACTGGATGTCCCTTAAAATCATGATCAATGCGCTTAAACTCGAGCATCCGCCATATGGTCTTTGTGGATGGATGGAATCGTTGGTTATCACATATGCACTTGCAGAATTTGCATACGAATCGCGCCTAGAAGTCCTCGCAGGCAATCAAACGGCAAGTAAAGATGCAACTAAAATCGTCGAAGCGATTAACGAGACCATCAAGAACAAAAACAGCGATCGTAAGATTCGCTATGGCAGCATCAATGAGAACAGACTTGCAAAGAAACTGCTTGAAATATTTGACTTGAAAGGAGAGGTCAAGGCAACGCTGCCTGAGGCAACATTCAAGATTCGTGAACGCATCAACTCATTTTACGGTCTACCGCTCTGGACAATTCCCTATGCATACCCTGAGCCACAGAAACAGATGTTACGCGACCTCATTAACTCTCTGAATGGATTATTCCTTGAGATAAACACAGAAAATGAGATAAATGAGTCTCAAATCCAATCGATTCTTGATAAAATCCAGGAGATTGAGTACCAGAAGAACAAATCGATCTGGAAGAGGTGCTTCTCTCAGCAAGCTGTAAACAAAGGGATGAATGCGTATCTCCGCCTGCACTATCCAAGACTTCTCCTATCATATCCATCTATGGAAAGCCTGGTACAGGCTTTAAAAAACGAAGTTAAAGAAGATGTCTGGACCTGGCAGGAGCAGAGAATTGCTGATGTGCTTGCGCTCTTAAACAGGTCGACCGAGCCTCCTGAGGCCCCGCAGAATGTTCACACCTCCTTTCAGTCAGACGGCGTAGTAATAGTCTGGGATATGCCTCACTCTGCCTCTCCTCTCCCGACGTACTATCACGTAGAACGAGGAGAAAGTAATGAGTCGTTCCAGTTGCTCTCCAAAAAACCTGCCGATTCGACGCGCTTTTGTGACACAACGGCCACATCCGGCACAGTGTATTATTACCGCGTCATCGCCGAGAACATCGCAGGGAAAAGTAAACCCAGCATAGTAGTAGAACAAAAGATCCTCCCCCCTGTACCTCATATACCTATCCAGGTATTGGAGAGGGAAGAATTCATCGAGATCTCATGGGAGATCCCCAGTAGCGAATACGAGGTTAATTCTTATGAAGTTTCTCGCGGAGAGTCCCCGCAAAGCTTCAGTCACAGCAAGCAGATCCCCTACAACATGAATTCTTATCAGGACTACGATGTCAAACCTGGAAAGAGATATTATTACCGGCTCTCCGCATACAACTCTGCAGGGCAAAAAGGGCAGGGTAACATAGCGGGACCTGCCAAACTCCTCGCCACCACCCCCCCTCCACCACCGCAAGAAGCGTTTGTCGCCTCTGAAAAAGATCGTATCAGGATCACCTGGTCCCACCCTGAAACAGCGAGAGACTCGGTGGAAGAATACTGTATCTATAGGAATGACGGTTCGGAAACGGCATCTATAGTTTACTCTGGCCGGTCAGAGAATACCACATGGCTCGATCAAAAGATCAGACCTGGAACAGTGTATTCGTATACTATATCCTCGCGAAATAAGGCAGGGGAGAGTACACGGGTGGATGCCGGGTCAACAAAAGTTCTCCCCGAAATACCTCCAATTAAACTATCGGTATTAGATAATGAGGGACATGCTAACATAACCTGGGAGTTGCTCGGTGACGAATATGCAATTCAGAAATACGATCTCCGGAGAGGTGACGATCCCGAAAACCTGAAAATCTTGAGATCTTTTAGTTCCAGGGAAAACAAGTTCACTGATGATTCAGTTCACCCAGGACGAATATACTACTACGATCTCGTTGTGTGGAACAGCGAGAGCGCACATCAGAGAAGTGGGGAAGCGATATCCTTCGCGCCATCAGCAGTTATTGATGTACAAACATGGGAAGGAACGACAAAGACATTCATAGAGACAAACAGCAAACTGTTCATTGCCAGCTTAAAGGGAATTGTCTCGACAATCACCAATTGCGATGGGCAGGGCAGACTTGCCGCAGACGATAAAGAACTACTTCTCCGGGTGAAGATGTTCTTGGAGGAACTCATAGATGAGTGAGTCTGCATTCGTTCGGGTCTCATCATTTGATGATCTCTCTCAAAGGCTTCATCAGAAATATCACGAAGAAGTGGCACAATACACAACTGCCTTTCGATATCCCTCTTCGATCATCTTTTTTGATTCTAAGCAGGAGTACAAGAGATTCATTCAAGAATCTTCCTGGGAAATTAGAACATTGTCTGAATTATTTGAGGATAAAGAAGAGATCTCTTGCTATCAGATCAGGAAATGGTTTGACGATCTCCTCAACGAGTCCACTGAGAAACCTGTAGTCGTCTTACCCATAACGGAGTACATCCGAATATGCAAACTACATGATACGCAACTAATCGACCGAGTCTTTGCACACATTGTACAGGCAGAATTTTTATCGATCATCGTTCCAATGCTCGATTACTCATTCAATTACCAGAGGTTTTTTGCAGAATTTCCCCATCAGGGAAGAATGGCAGAGGTATTCTCGTATGACTCGCCTGCGAAAGATCAAGATCCAGCGATCAAGATAATTCTCGACGAGACCGGGATGGTCCCAACAGAGGGACATGAGGTTATTACCACTCTGAAAGACTGGATAAAATTATGGGATACGGGCGAAATAGCAGATAAGAATAGCCTGATAGTACAGAATAAGCGCATCATAAGCGCAATCAAGGATACTGAAATATCCGTTCCAAAAGTGAACAAGATAGTCGTTGAGAATCAAAAGGATTACCTCTCATACTACCAGAATATCGACCCTTCGTCTTTCGCGATTGAACCTGATGCAACAATCTGGAGTGTTATTTTCAGTAATCTCCATTCCGAAGGACGAAAAAATACATGGAGCAAGATTGTCACGACAATCCTCGGGAGTACAGATAACCTTGAGGAAGACATCACTAAGTATTGGGAAGACTCTATTCGAAGCGAGATGCGTGTTCAGAGGTGGTTCTGGTTAAATGAAGCTAAAAAAAGATCCCTCTCATCACCGTTCCTGGAAAAAATCGTGGAGGAGGTGCAGGATCCCGAACAGTTACTCGACTATGTGTACAGCGCAGGTATCGCATCCAGCGAGATCGACGCTCAAGGTCTGAAGGATCGGGCAAAGTTATTAAGGAAATTTAAAAAACCGTTATTTAGCACGGGGATCCTAACCTTTGAACAGAATTATGCCAGATGGAAAGATCTTCAAGGTGCTGACTACCGGAAAATAATAGAACATACAACCGGAATCTTCCCATTCGAGCGCCAGGCAATAACTGGAGTCGTCCCACTCTTAATGAGAGAACAATCCGGATTTCCAAGTGATTTGTTCCCCATCATCGAAGAGTGCTGGCCGGCGTTTGCAGCGTACATTGAGCCCGCTATTGGAAGCGCTCTTAAAAAAGAGGTTTCAATCAAAGATGATCCACGGGGTTTCGCCGATCAATACTTCGCACAGTATATCTTCGCGAAGTTAGCCTACGATACCCCAACAAAAAAACTGGAGGAGATACAGGAGCAGTACTTCAAAGAGTGGAAAGATATACTTGGAGCGCTCTCCATTGGGAAGATCCCTCAACATAATGATGCATCATTTAAAGCACAGGTGAGTAATGATGGGTATATCTTCTTAGATGGGGTCGGCTATGAGTGGCATAACGTTCTGAGAGTTCTTTTTGAGAGAAAGGGATGGAAGGTTCCATCAATCCAGCCAGTATTTTCTCAACTCCCAAGCGATACAGCCCATTTCCCGCTTTCAGAGCCTGTAAAAGAATACAGGGAGTTTGATAGTTTAATTCATAAGCCGTATCAGTATCCTACAACAATTTTCGAGCAACTTGAAACATTAGAAAGAATCGTTGAGGAGATTCATCAGTGGCATAAGGACAAACCGATCTGGATTGTATCAGACCACGGCTCAACAGCATTTGCACGGAAAGGAAAGGCAAGACCTATAAAAAGAGTTAAAAAAGAGCACGGGGGGCGTTTTGGGACATTTAAAGGGGATTTTTTGAACGAAGATGGAAGAACACATTGTATCTCTGATAAAACAGCGTCTTATGCTGTGGCTCTGAGCTACGATAACTACGGAGAGACATCTCCTAAAGGGGAGGCCCACGGAGGTGCCATGCCTGAAGAAACCCTTGCCCTTGCTCTGCTGATCGTACCATCTGGAACCGATAAGTCTTCTGAACAGATAACAGTAAAACCAGAAAAAGATTCATATTCGCCTTTCGATTCCGAATTCGTGTTAATGATCAGTGGAACGATAGGCATCCAGATCGAGTCAGTAGACATCAGGATAAATAAGGAAGCGCGGAAATCCGCTCCGATGGAGTGGATAGGGAGAAGCACTATCAGAATACCATTTGCATCAATTAAAGAGTTAGGTCTGAAACCTGGTAGAAACACACTTGACATTACCTTCAACAAAACAATACAGGCAACCTGCTCTGTAGAGTATGCATCGGGTTCTGTAGGTACCGAATTTGAGCAGATCTTCAAATTATGATCGAGAGTAGTGAAGAGTATGGAAGAAAATCTGTCTGAAGCAACAACCTTTGATAATGTCAACGAGCATCGAGAGTATGTTCTGGACGAGTTAGATAAAAAGATCCAGGAACTATTCCCCGGAGAGTCCGTTAACAAGCGATTGACGAAAACGGGCCTTCTGTCATCTCGAGCCTTGCCCTCTTTCGTATCGGACTGGTTAATCTCAAAATTTTCTCAGGGAGATCAACTGGATACGCTTTCATTGCAACGTTTCCTCGATAATTATCTCCCCGACAAGAGCAGGGCAGAAGAGATTAAACATCGTCTGATGTCGGATCGCTCACGAATAATGATCCTTGCTGATTTTAGGGTCATACCCCATATCCAGTCAGGAGAAGAACTTCTTGAGATACCGATCCTGGATGTGACGGGAAAAGAAGGCATGGTAGACCCAATTATCCTCGACAAATCACCGGAATTGTTGAACGGAGGCATGTGGGGCGTCGGAGAACTCGTATACAACCAACCGGAGAGCAAAAAGAAAGATGGCAGGATCGTTCTTAAGGAGTTCACCCCATTCCGCCCATATCAGGCCAACCTAGATTACTATCGAAAGGCTCGTTCTAAATTTTTGTCAACAATCGAATGGATCGATTTCCTCCTGAAGAACATGGAGTATGATCCCCACAGCTTCAAGGATACAGCGCAGAAGATGAGGATGCTCTCGCGGTTGTTACCTTTCGTTCAGCCACGAGTCAATCTCATTGAGCTTGCTCCAAAAGGAACCGGAAAATCCTATGTTTTTGGAAGATTAAGTAAATACGGCTGGCTCATCAGTGGTGGTTCGGTGAGCAGAGCCCAGCTGTTCTATGACATAAGCAAAAAGCGTCGAGGCCTTATCACCCGGTTTGACTACATAGCACTTGACGAAATACAGTCGATAAAGTTTGGCAGCAACCCAGACGAGGTGATTGGTGCATTAAAAGGTTATCTAGAATCTGGAACATATAACGTAGCCTCGTACAGTGCGCAGGCAGATGCAGGCTTTGTAATACTCGGGAATATTCCCATCTCAGAGAGCGGTTGGCCGATAAGTAACAACTATTTCGACTCGCTGCCGGGCTTTATGCAGGAAGGAGCGTTCCTCGATCGGTTCCACGGATTTATTGAGGGGTGGAAGTTGCCCAGGATAAAAGTGGGTAGTATAGGAAAGGGGTATGCGCTCAACTCGGAGTTCTTCTCCGAAGTGATGCATGGACTCAGGAATGACACAACTCCCGCTGCGGTTGTCGATGCATTCCTCGCCGTGCCCAAAGACGCCGATAAACGAGATGTTACGGCAGTAACCCGAATTGCATCTGGATTCTTGAAACTGCTATATCCACAGGTACGCTCAGTAAACGAGATCGACGCGAATGATTTTGAGACATATTGCTTTGAACCGGCGCTGGCGATGAGGACAATCATCAGAGAACAACTACACCGGTTAGACGAAGAGTTTTCAGAGGATATGCCAGAGATC
>Ga0172382_10006177_pt1 | contig 17529 bp, 16 predicted proteins | sample Leawel138RmetaG_FD_122245 | JGI IMG/M metagenome (GOLD analysis project Ga0172382, IMG submission 122245) | Leachate microbial communities from a municipal landfill in Southern Ontario, Canada - Leachate well 138R metaG | ecosystem: Engineered > Solid waste > Landfill > Unclassified | place...
CAATTCTCCTTTGTCGTCGGTCATTATGTTTCTACCATTACGAAGCAGTGCATTATGGAAGTGTAATCCGCTTCCTGCATGTTCAAAATCAAGCTTTGGAAAGAATGTCGCCAAAAATCCGTGACGATATGCTACATTCCTGATTACCCAACTTGCGAGCACCACTATATCTGCAGCTTCATCTATTGGTGTAGGTAAAAATTCGATTTCAACCTGTTCGGCAGTTTTTCCTTTCAATTCCGTAAAATCACTTTCTATAGATTGTATAAAGCCAACTTCACTGTGTGCGTACTTTATGTTTCCGGTGATTTGCGACATATATCGCATCATTTCATTTAGAATATCTCCGGTCTTGATAAACGGCGACGCTGCATGATAGCCGCGTTGTTTTGGCAGTGTGTATGTCTGGTTCGGAATATTTCCTATCAAATAAAATTCCAACTCACCGAGTGAGTGAATCTCAAGACCAGTCTTAGCAGTAAAAGACTGTGATGCCTTATGCAATATATTGTCCGGTGCAAAATCGGCAAGATTACCTGCTCTGTCAATGAAACGACAGATGATATTTAAACTTTTATCGTCAAATGGATTCAAAAATGCTGTCTTATAGACCGGCACTACATATAGGTCAGATTTACCTGGGTCAACCATGCCTTTGAATAAAGACGAACCGTCACAGCGTTCACCCTCGGCAAGTATTAATTCAGCTTGTCTGCGACTTGTTACAGGTATTTTCAATTCTTTTATTTTGCCGTCAATACCTGTATAATTGAAGGTGATTCTCTCGATTTGCTTTTCGAGAATAACTTGTATCAAGTCTTCACGTGTCCAATCTTCTTTTGCTTTACCCGTCAGTGTTACAATCGGGCTTTCGAGTGCGAAATGTTCATTCATAATTTGCATAAATTCTCCGTATTATTATTGTCTCGTGAAATAATTTAAAACAAAATACTTTTTAAGTAAAAATTTAGTTTGTAAATTCACATTATTCAAAGATAATAAAACATAATCAAATTTAACAAATCTTAATCCTAATAATACATTTTTTTTTATTATATTACAGGTGCTCCTACATTGATGAGTGCTTATATTCGGCAATCGTTTCATTAAAAGATTTTTTTTTGTAAAATTAAATAAAGTTTACGGGAAGTATGATTTTTTTTATATTTTTACATTTTATGAAATATCAGGAACAAAGAAATGAATTCTGATAAGAAAAAACTAAAGACACTTCGCTTATTGGGTAAAATTGTAACCGGTGGGTTCGGTACTTTAATGGGCTTAGGCATTGTAGGAGGCCTTTTCTCAAATGATATTATTATGGCTGAGCTCGGCACACTTATAATATTTTTACCCCCTGTTCTGGGAGGATATTTCCTATATAAAAACACCGATAAAAGAATAAAAATAATCGAACAAAATTCGATTGAAGATATTGTATTAAATCTTGCCTCAGCTAATAATGGCAAGCTCACGGTTAACAAACTTGCCGGAAACACTCATTTCACAATTGACCGGTCTAAGGAAATCCTTGATGAAATGGTTGAGAAAGGAACCGTTCAAGTCGAAGTAAACAATGAAGCTGTCGTCGAGTATTATTTCAGAGGGCTCTATTGAGAGTAAATTATCATTATATAATTTCAAATTGTCATCAATCTTTATAATTTTAATAAATATAAACCACCAAGAGTCAAGAAAAAATGAAACAAAGAATTTACGTACCGAACAATTTTCAATATCCTGATATTATATGTAATATCGAAAATGTTTGCAAAGAAAGAAATTTCGAGTTAATACGGATTGATGAAAAAACCTGTATTGAGCATACATTGTTAAACAGAGCTTCATTGACGCTGATGACTCCTTACGGATACGGTCTGGGCGTCAAAAATGCCGATTTCAGGATAATACCGACACACACCGCAGGGATTGTCGGCTATAGTGCAAAAGCCTCATTATATTTCAAGTCGGGACTAAGTACAATTGACAAGATAGCCTGTCCTAATCCTGATGATTTCATGATGAAAATCGGAAAAATTCTCCTCTCAGAACGATATGATATACATGCAGAGTTTGAGAAAGCTAAAGGTACGGCAGCCGAACTCCTCGAAACAAACGCTGTTGTAATGGATTATGGAAATGACAGGTCACTGTCTTCCATGGATATTAGCGAAGATTGGTTTGAAACTTTCGAAATACCCTTACTGCTCGGTGTTTGGGTCGCACGTAACGAAGAAGAACCCAAAGAAGTAGAAGAACTTACACGACTTTTTACTTCGGAAATTCTGCCTGATGAATCTGCGATTTTCAATAGTGATGACGATACTCCCGAAGAAAGACAAGGAAGGATTCTTACACGTTGGACTGATGAAACTAAGTCGGCATTGTCACAGACGCTTGAGCTGCTTTATTATCACAGACTTCTTCCGGAAATACCCGCAATTAAGATTTACGGGATTGATTAGAACTTATTTTTAACTTACTTCGTCAATACAGTGGAATTAATTTATTATATTTGAACTTTGTTACAATTATATTTCAGATTATTTAATTATGGCTAAAGCTACAAAAAAGTCGCAACACAGTGCTGTTGAATGGAATTTACCGCTTGTCAAGCAGAATTATGTTATTTTGCTTATCGGCTTGGGTACGATATTAGTCGGGTATGCACTCATGGCTACCGGAATCACCGAAACACCTGCTGTTACAGACGGTAAGTGGAATAACTTTTTTGCGGTAAATGTTGCTCCGACTTTACTGTTAATCGGGTATTGTGTAATTATTCCTTTCGGCTTGATTAAATTTTTCGGCAAGAATACAGCCGATACAGAAAAATGAGAGAAAACAAAACAAAAGCCGGATTTGTTGCTATTGTCGGTAAACCGAATTCAGGAAAATCTACACTGCTTAATGCAATTTTAGGTACAAAACTTTCAATAGTAACACCAAAGCCTCAAACCACGAGGAAGAGAATTCTCGGGATACATACTCAAGATGATACACAGATTGTATTCTTAGATACTCCCGGAATATTAAATCCGAAATATACAATGCAACAGATTATGATGGAGTATGTTGACGGTGCCGTCAGCGAGTCAGATGTAATTGTTGCTTTGATTGACTTGAAACATTATTCAATACATGGTATTGATTCGGCTTTGAAAGATATTATCAATAATTCGGGAAAACCTGTTATTGCTGCTGTCAACATGACGGACACACTTAAAGACAGGAAGGAAATCCTGCCGGTCATTGCAGATTTATCCGAGTCTATGATGTTTAAGGAAATAGTTCCGATTTCTGCTTTAAAAAACATGAATGTAGATGAATTGATTACTACAATTGAAAAATATCTACCCGAACATGATTTTTACTACGATGCTGAATTATTATCAACTCAGAATGAAAGATTTTTTGCTGCCGAGTTGATCCGAGAGAATATTTTTATGTTGACTAAGGAAGAGCTTCCCTATTCTACGGAAGTGTCAATTCTGGAATTCAAAGAAAGAGAAGTCGGTAAATGGTATATACATGCTGAAATCATTGTAGAACGTGATTCACAAAAACGAATTATTATCGGCAGCGGCGGAAAGTTAATCAAGGAAATCGGTGAACGCTCTCGTGTGATGATAGAAGAATTTCTTCAGCAGGGTGTGTTTCTCGAATTATTTGTGAAAGTACGCTCCAACTGGCGTGACAGCAAGAGCCGACTGAAATCTTTCGGATATTGATTTTGTTATTTTAATGTATTTTAATATCGAAGAAAAATGAAAAATATAGCAATTTACGAAAACACAGATAAGGCTGAAGCAGTCAAATATGCTTGCAGAGCAGCAGAGATTTTGGTCAACTTGGGTGTCGAATGTATTGTGCAACCATCACTCGAGCCTCATTTGCCGAATCATATCACCGGCTCCGTAACAATATCACGAGTCTGTGACTTCGATAAAATTGCCGATGTGGTTATTTCTTTCGGCGGCGATGGTACACTTCTCACGGCTGCTAGGGAAATGCTGATGTGCGATGTCCCTATCATGGGTTTTAATGTTGGGAAACTCGGATTTTTAGCCGAATACTCGGTCGAGAAAATCGAGGAAAACATTGCTGCGGTTATTAACGGTAATTTCAGACTTGTTGACAGAGCAGTAATTGAAACGACTTTTAAAGGTATAACACACTACGCTCTAAATGACTTCGTGCTGGAAAAAAGAAATTCATCACAAATGATTAATGTTGCTGTCTATTCCAATGAACATTGTGTAGGTGATTACAGAGCCGACGGTATTGTATTGACGACTCCCACCGGTTCAACAGCATATTCTCTATCATGCTCCGGTCCGATTATAGCACCGTCTGCCAAAGTTCTGTGTATTACTCCTATTTCGCCGCATACCTTGACACTAAGACCGCTTGTAATCCCGGATACCAACGAAGTTACTTTCGGTGTTACTTATGCCGGTGGTGAGGCTATTCTTGTTGCTGACGGAATTACTCTGAGCGAAATCAAAACAGGTGATATTATTAAATTTAAGCTTTCTGATGAAAGAGTTAAACTGATTAAACCACAGGACAGCTCATACTATGATATTCTGAGGAATAAACTTTTATGGGGGGCAAATTCTCTGGATGAAGAAACTCACAAAAGGAGTTTGAACTGATGGATTTGTTAGCTGCGCTACATTGGAATGTTTCACCCGAAATAATCAGTTTCGGCTCACTGACTATCAGATGGTACGGTCTATTGTTTGCGGCCGGTTTTGTAGTCGGATACCAGATTATGCAGAATATTTTTCTGTCGGAAGGTAAAACCATTAAACAACTTGACTACCTAGCCCTTGTGATGATTATAACTACTGTTGCAGGTGCAAGATTAGGGCATTGTTTGTTCTATGAGCCGGAGATTTATCTTGCTAATCCAATAAAAATTCTATATGTTTGGGAAGGTGGTCTTGCAAGCCACGGGGCAGGTATTGCTATTATTCTCGGTTTGATTTTCTATTCTCGGAAGTACAAAGATATAAGTGCATTATGGGTTTTGGACAGGATTGTCCTGGTAGTCGCTTTAGCCGGCTTCTTTATCAGGCTCGGCAACTTCTTCAATTCAGAGATTTACGGAATTCCTACCGACTTCCCTTTGGCAGTAGTATTTGAACGGATAGATAATGTACCCCGCCACCCCGTACAGCTTTACGAATCATTTTCATATCTGATTATCTTTTCATTATTGATGCTTACTTACAGAAAATATAGATCTGAACTCCCGCAAGGACTTACATTTGGTTTGTTTTTGATTCTTGTTTTCGGAGCAAGGTTTGTTCTTGAGTTCATGAAATCTTATCAGGCTGACTTCGAAGCAGATATTCCATTGAGAATGGGACAAATATTAAGCATACCATTTATTCTGTCTGGCATTTACATGGTTTATAAATCAAGACATTACAAGCGTAAATAATTTTCAAATGTATAATTCGTTAACTAATTGGTTGATTTTGTAAATTTTTTTCTTGAATAAATTATGAAATTCAAATTAACTCGGCTGTTATTCTTTACAGTTCTGTTATTATTACATTTCGATAATTCAGTATCTAATGATAATCAACGCAATCCGTATAATCTTGACTTAATATCTTCCCCTGCTGAATATAAGCAAAGTGTTATTGAAAATCCGGATAATGCAATGCTTGATTTGAAGGAGATTATTCCGAATGCAGTATTCGATATTGTTTATGCCGGTACTAATAATTTCACCGGAAAACAGATATATGATTCTCCTGAAGCATATTTGAGAAAGCCTGCTGCTCTTGCTTTAAAAAAAGTAAATGACCGTTTGAATTCTATTGGATATACCCTGATAATCCGTGATGCATACAGACCGTATTCTGCAAGTTTGAAATTCTTTGAAGTTTATCCGGACACTAATTTTGTTGCGAACCCGAAATTCGGTTCACGTCATAATCGTGCTTGTGCCGTTGATGTCTCTTTAGCTAAATTGAGCAACTTAGAAGAAGTTGATGTACCCACTATGTTTGATGATTTCTCGGAGAAAGCTCATCCTGATTATTCGGATATCAGCAATGAAGCAGCTAAGAATAGGAATCTCTTAATTGAAGTTATGAAAGAATTCGGTTTTACTGTATATCCTACCGAATGGTGGCATTTTGATTACAGAACTTGGGAAAATTTTAAATTGATGGATATTCATTTTGATGAACTTGATTGATAGAAGGCAGAAGCAGTATAAATTCAGAGCCTTTACCCTGAATACTATTGACGGAAATTTCTCCATTCATCATCTCAACTAAGCCTTTGCATATTGCAAGGCCTAAACCGCTTCCTTCATAGCCTCTGTCAAGTGAAGTATTTTCTTGATAAAATCTGCCGAAAATCAAGTTTTGTGCTTTTGAAGAAATACCTATTCCGGTGTCCTTAATTTTAAATATCAAAGAATTTTCGCGGTCTAATTCACAACTCATGGTAACACTTCCACGATTGGTAAACTTTTCCGCATTCGATAGCAGATTGTTTAAAATCTGATATATTCTCTGCTCATCACCAAGGAATCTATAATCAGCACTTAATTTATTAATAATTGTAAAATTGATGCCTTTATTTTTAAAAATGTCTTTGTAAAAGCCATTCAGCTCTTCAATGAGTTCATTCACTGTGAAGTATTCAAGCTTAAGTTCCATTTGGTCAACATCAATCTTGCTGATATCTAATATATCGTTAACAGTATTCAGGAGTCTGTTACAACTTAAATTAAGAACAGTAACATATTCATTAAGCTCTTCATCAGTCAGATTCGGTGTACTCAACATCCTCGAGAAACCGATGATACCGTTCATAGGAGTACGTATTTCGTGGCTCATATTGGCAAGAAATGCAGATTTCAGCCTGTCACTTTCTTCAGCTTTCTCTTTTGCACCGATTAGCTCATCCATCAATCGAATTTTTTCACTGATATCCTCCTTTAAAGCGATGTAATTGATTATTTTATTTTGCTCATCGGTTACAGGAGCAATAACAATTGATTCCCAGTGTAATTCTCCGGACTTCTTTTTATTTTGAATTTCAGAATGCCATACTTTCCTGCTGATGAGAGTTGACCACATACGCTCATAAAATTCGTTAGGCATTAGGTCTGATTTAAGAATATTGGTTTTCTTGCCTATTACTTCATCTGATTGATAGCCCGATATTTCAGTAAACTTAGGATTTACATATTCAATGATGCCGTCCGGGTCTGTTATCACTATAGTTAAGGGACTTTGCTCAATTGCTCTGGACAATTTGTTAAGGTTTCTGAAAGCATATTTCATTTCTGTAATATCAATATTTACACCTCTCAACATCTTCAGTTTTCCGTTCGCAAACACCGGGTGATAAGTATTCTTTATCCATTTAATACTGTTATCCGGCATAACTATTCTAAACTCGATTTCGCCGTTAGATGGTTCAATACTGTAATTACTGATGATATTGAGAACGAAATCATAATCTTCCGGATATAATCTGCTAAGAAAGAAGCCCATATCCGGCTGGAATGCTCCGGGTTCATATCCTAAGAGTCTGAAGTAGTTGTCAGACCATTTCAAAATATCTTTTTCGAAGTTATATTCCCATGAACCCATTTTTGCTATTTCTTGAGCAAAATTTAGTGATGCTTGATTTTCTTTTAATGTTTCTTCAAATTTTTTCCTTTCAACAATATCGGAAACATATCCATGCCAAATAACAGTACCATCCTCTGATTTTTCCGGGGTTGCATATACTTCAACCCAGATTATTTTACCGCTTTTATGCTTAACTCGGAATTCAAAATTCATGATGGTAAGTGTATTTGAAGATTTTTCGATATTAGAAAAAATAAAATCAACTTCTTCAGGTAATAGAATCGGCATCACTTTTTCAATATTATCTTGTACTTCTTGAGGCTTTAATCCGAAAAGCTTATTAATACCTTCACTGGCATAAGGAAGTGAGTATATTCCGTCCGCACTTAGTTTACATTGAAAAATAAATCCGGGAAGATGTGAGGCGATTTTCTGTGTTCTTAGCAGCAGTTCTTTTTTATCCTTCTCATAATTCAATCTCTCAGATATGTCACGACATATTCCTTCGTGTAGCAAAACATTGCCGTTTTCGTCTTTGATATAGTTGGAATGGTCTTCAATCCAAATTTCTGAACCGTCTTTCTTTTTAACCCTGTAAATTTCATAAGAACCGTAATCGGTGTAATAAGTATTTTCCTCAGGATTACGCTCTTCCGGACTGAAATACAGGTCGTTAATGATATCCATATTCATTAATTCTTCGGAACTTTCATATCCGAGAATATCCACCATTGCTTGATTAACATATACAAACTTACCCTCAGGTGTACTTCTGTAAAAACCATCAGGCAATTTTTCAATAAAAGACCTATATTTTAACTCACTTTCTTGAATTTCTCGTTCATTCTTCTTTTGTTCCGTAATATCACTGATGATAGTAATTATATGTTTCTTATTTGTAAAAGTAACAAGAGAGGCGGATATCAAAGCATTTATTACGTTGCCATATCTGTCAAGAATCTCCAATTCATAATTCTTTAAGGTGCCCTTGTTTATAAGTATATCGAATAATTTAGCACGGCTTTCATTGTTAAGAAAGAAATTGAAGTCAGTTGAATTCGCACCGATAATTTCATCTTTGGTATATCCGAATAAAGAACAAAATGCTGAATTAGCATCAATATATACTCCTGAATCAACCTCATAAATAATCATTGCGTCCGGTGCAAGCTCGAAAATGGTAAGAAATTTTGCAAGGCTGTCATCAATTTTCGAATAAATATTTTTACGCTCAGTAATGTCTTTAGCAAAACCGAGCATTCTGTTATCATCAATTTTAACTGCATTAATCTGAAACCAACCAATACCCGAATCTTTTCTTACATATCTCAATTCAGCTGAAGCCTTGCCTTTGCCGGCAACAGTTTCAAAATGCTTGTTACCTCGCTGTATATCATCCGGAAAAACAATATTATCGGTAATCATATTCATTAGCTCATCTCTACTATATCCGGTCATTTCACAGGCTGCCCTATTCACATCTACGAAAGCCTTCGAAGAGTCTGCAATAAATATCCCGTCAGGAGCATTATCGAAATATGCTTTAAGATTACTCTCACTTTCACGAAGTCGTTCGAATAACAAATTGAATTTATGTTGAGCTGTGAGTACCCTGCCGATGAGTATAGTAGCGAGTGGGTATATCGTAAAGATTGAAAATGCAAGGGTGTTGATTGTACCCTTTCTGACTGTGGATGGCAACAGCAGCATAAGAATTATCATAATCGTATGAACGAGAAAACCCATTGAAAAAAGTTGCCAATTAGTCGGTATCCTGTTTTTCCCTTTCAATAAATAATAAAATGCTAAACCTATGGCTGCTGCTTCTACAATTGTCAAAGTACCCATCAACCAGCCTGAACCACCAATCATTAATCTGTACAATGTCGCTATAGTGGCAGCAATAGCAGTAGATAATGGTCCGAAAAACAGCCCGCAGATACTGATCATTACTGTTCTACCGTCAAATATTATTCCCTCTGACATCATATATGGATACATCATACCCAACAATGTTGATACACCGAACAAAAGACCTTGTAATACCTGACTGAGTTTGTCCGTACTGCCTGCCTTTTTATCTATGAAGCCGGAAAATACACTTAGTGAAATTAACAGCGATAAATTATATATTAAATCAAATATTATCAATGCAGAATATTTGCATATTGAAGTAAACAGTTAAAAACAAATATATTAAATTATTCGTTATTTGAACAAACTTTTTTTTCTATCCTTTGTTATAGCGGTATATATATTCAAATAAGTTATTTTTGTGATGAAAATATTGTAAAATCATCAATATTCCATAGCAATTGTTATATTTATGTTGATATATTCAATTATTTTTGTTACGTTTGTAACACCAGTTTTTAACTAACAATTAAAACTATTATGAACAGGAAGATTAAAGCTGAACAGTTAGAGAGGATGGCTGAATTACTAAAATGTATAGCACATCCCCTCAGGTTGGAAATAATCGAGCTGCTTGAGAAGAATCAAAGACTCTGCGTCAGTGAAATCGTGGAGAAAATGAGGGTCGAACAATCGGTTGTTTCGCACCATTTGACCAAACTTAAAGACAAGTGCATACTAAAATCCGCACGAGAAGGTAAAAATGTATATTACCAAATCTCAATGGATAATTTGCTGAGTTTGTTTAATTGTATTGAGCATTGCGCTGTTGCATAGCTCATATTTTATGATGAAGAAATAAAATACTCCCGGATTTTTGAAGTTCGGGAGTTTTTTTAAAATATTATGTCTTATTCCAAGTTTTCATTTTATTTATTGTCCAATATTTAATTCTCGACATGAAGTCACTTTACATTATTTTACATCTATTTGCTCTTACAAGTCTGTATTCGGCTATTCCGAATTTTATGATAAACGAGGAATCTCATGAAGTACCATTGAAAAATGATTGTAACAAAATTTGCTGCGGCATGCATTACAATTTCAGCTCAGAAACACTACAAAATTCATTCTCGAGTGCTGTGTATGATGTGCTGCGATACGATATCACACTTGATTATTCTGACTACTACATTCGCATGTCTAAAGACACTACAAGCTCCGACAGCTTATATGTTGAAGCGATGCAAAAAATAACTATGAAAATTGACAGTGCTGGACATAAGAGTTTTGAAATTGATGCAGTGGATTTAAATGTCATAGACGTAACAATAATTTCAAATAATGCCACTCAAAATATTAATTATACTGTCAAGGACAAAAGTATTATATTCGAGTCGGAAAACGAATTTTCTGTTGGTGATACATTAATAATCAATATAAAATATACCATAAATAGAAAAGAGAGAATCGGAATCTATTACTATCCCGCAGGAAGCAGTGAAATAATTGCCGGTTCGGAGCATATAATTTATGTACAGAGTCAACCCTCGCTTGCAAGATATTGGATGCCATGCAACGATAAGCCTTATGACAAAGCTCTAATATCAGTTTCTATTACAGTACCGGAGGACTACACTGCTATTTCAAACGGCACACTCGATTCTGTTTCTTCAAACGACGGAATTGTACCTTTGGGAACCTATCACTTTAGTCATGATTACCCGACTTCTACTTATTTGATAAATGCTGCCGCTTCAAGATACGTGTATTTTGAGCAATATTATTCGAGACATACTAATCCTCAAGATACAGTTATAATCGGTAATTATGTATGGAGTCTCGATAAAGTAGCATCTGAAGGTCATCCCTTCAATGCTGAACAAAGTCTGAGAGCACAACCTGCAATGCTTCGTCTGTATTCTTCACTGTTTGGAGAATATACCTTTGACAGGTACGGTTCTGTCGCTGTTGACCCGTATCACTATGGCGGTATGGAATTTCAGACAATAACTACCATTCATCGTAACTGGCTTAAAAACAAGCATGAATCTGGGCTTGCTCACGAAGTCGCTCATCACTGGATTGGTAATATTCTCACTTGTGCCTCATGGGATGATATTTGGATAAATGAAGGTGGAGCAACCTGGTGTGAAGCCTTATGGTTAGAGCAGGTATTCAACGATGATGCACATTACTATGAACGTTTTAAATACTACGCTTCTGAGATACTGAAACATCCGGATTCACATCTATACCCTGTATTTGCCGTGCCGGAAGAAGAAGTTTTTGTCTTGAATCATATTACTTATTATAAAGCTGCATGGGTTTATAACATGCTGTCCGAAATCACGGGTAGAATTAATTTTAACAATACAATGAAGCAGATATTTGAATCTAATAAGTTCAAATCTGTCAGTACGCATGATTATATAGAGCTCTTGAAATCAAATATCAGTTCTTCCGACATGGATTTAGATTTGTTCTTTGAGCAATGGGTTTATGATTCCGGTTATCCTATTTATGAGATAAGTGCAGAAATTCATGAGCCGGTCGAAGACATCAGAAGCATTGATGTTTATGTTGCTCAGGTTCAGAGTGGTATCGGATTTCGTTCTTTATATGAATCTCCGATCAACATTATATTCACAGATGTTGATTCGAATGTCATACGCTCTTATAAAGTTTATAATAACAATAGAAATCAGAAATTTACTTTTAATGTGAACTTTCCTTTCAAGCATATCAGTATTGATGACACTAAAATTTTATGCAAGATTAACCAATCCTTCACAGGTGTATCACAGCCCGACAAGGATATAGTAAAAATCGCTCCTAATCCGGTCAACTGCTCGTCTCCTATCAGTTTCTACCATGACGGAAGTCATTTCATCAGCGAGGTCAGAATCATTGACTTAACCGGAACTTTTGTAAGCAGAACAATTGCTCGCGATTCCTTCGGCATTAATAATGTCATCGCACCGCAAACAGCCGGTGTTTACTTTATAGAATTGATATGCAATAATTCAATAATTCGAGAAAAACTCGTGGTTCTGTAAAAATCAATTACTTCAATAAGCTTTCCGGTAATCTGCAAATTTTGAAATTATACCGATTACCGGATTCCGACAATATTCTTAACTCATTTTCTGACATGTACAACGTTAAATCGCAGATTGTGATTTTTTCGGCTATATATTATGCTTTAATAACCGATATTTGATACACATTTACCCATTATCATAAATAAGCGAATAATCAGACAATTATTCCTTGTTTAATGATAATTATGTTTAGAACATATACCTATAACAGTGAATTTATCATTTAGTAATCTTAATATTTTATAGCGTCATAGTTTTCATGTTTTTATCACGCTGTTTTACTTTTATTTCTCACTGATTTTATGTATTGTTCAGACACACACAGTTCCAATGCAATTTCCTTAAAACTTCGACTGCTGTTTTGTTTAATATACCTTCTGATAAACGTTTGAAAACTCGTAATCTTCGGAATGTAAAATTGCATTCCGCTCAAATGCTGCAGCATTTTTCTAACAGTATCCATACCGCATACATCGGCAATGAGTCTGATATCCGGTGTCAAATCTTCATATTCGACATCATTAGTGTAGTGATTCATAATTATCCTCCGATAAATGATTATATTGAAAATTTATTGATGAGAAATCGAATTCATTTAGGCTGTCTCTGACATAAGTCTTGTCAATATAATCTTCGATTATATAGCACAAATCTTCACATAAGACTTCTGTACATAAATTCAATTCAGTCAATTGTTTAAGCATTATCCTCAGAATGAATATCAGGAGAGAAGCACGAATTTCTTCGTCAGGAATTACAGAGTTATCCGATTCTTCCTCCCCGTTCAGGTGATTTAAGACACTAAGTATCAGGTCTTTTAATAATTTAGTGTCAACAATATTCTTGTCGAAATTTGAGCCGTTCATCATGTTAACTCCAATATTAATTTTATTATGTCATAAAAATTATGTATTTTCGCATCGTGAGATATACTCCGCTATGCGTTGCAATATCAACAGCAAAAATATGTATTATTTACATATTTGCAAAATAAATAATTTTAAAATTATAAACTTTATGGTTTTTTTATGATATCTTATTCTGAACAAGTCGGCGATAGATTGAAAAAAATTCGTTTTATTTTCAATGAAGGTGGTAAGCTATCTGCTGATCAATTTGCATTTCTTCTCGGTGAAACCCGGGACAAAATTGCGAACTACGAACTTGGAAGAGCCGGTCTGCCAATAAGGGTTATTTACGAACTGTATAAACGCGGAATCAATCCTGTTTATTTAATCTCAGGTGAAGGCTCAATATTTGCGGATAATTATGAGGGTCAAAATTTCAGAGCAAGAGTTGCCATAAAAGTCAAGTCAGGTTGGAAATTTAGCCAGCAGAGTCTTGATATACTACTGCCTTCATTAGAAATTGATAAAGATAAGTTAGTAAATATTGAGCTGAAACTTGCAGCAGGAAAAATCAGTTCAAAAAAACAGCCCTAAATATATAACGATGCTCGGAAACTCTGTCCCAAGCAAGCAAGAGGCTTATGCTATGCTTCGTAAATATATGACAAGGAGTATGGCCGGTGATAGGTATGCAGAATCCCAGATTATGCGATTAGCTGAGAAGTTCTCATTACTCTACCCTAACCTATATGAAAATGCACTTAACGACTGCCTTGCAGAATTATGTGAAATAGATTTTGACGTAATGGGTGAGCCTCTTCGCGAGATAATTCGTGTGGAATATACGGATTATGACAGTTTAAACGAGTTCTGGAGCTTGTATAAGCCTATTGAGCCACAAGAGCAAACGCGAGATTTCAAAACTTTCTGTATCAGCAATAATCTAAACCCCGACAAAGTTATCATATTTCCGGTTACCGGCTACTCAATGATTGGTGCAGGTATTAATAATGGTGACATGGTAATTGTGGATTCCTCAAGAATTCCTACAAGTGGTGAAATTGGAGCTGTTTACATCAATGACGGGTACTTTATCAAGCGTATTGACATCAGTGGCGGACGAGTTACTCTAATCTCTGAAAATTCCGACTTTAAGCCATATACAGTAAGTCAAGTTGACGAATTCAAGCTCATCGGTGTTGCAACCAACTTAATAAAAAGTCTAAAACAGCAGTCTTAAACTTTGATTAAACCATCATTGAATGTAACTACAATAAATTGAAGTACAAATAAATGTTCGATTAGATCTTTTTGAATCAATCCCCTTTGAAGAAGTATTCACTTAAATCATCAAATTTAATATTCGTAACAATCCAATCTTTTTCGGGAGAACGATAAAATGTGAAAATCCACCTGACCGGGAATTTCCCGTGAAGTCCGAGATACCTTAGGCGAATATATGATTCTGTTGCAATCTCGGCATTGACAGGCTCATAACCACTTAATTTACCATATACTTCAAAAGCACGATGAGTCTGGGAGAGTAAGTTGTCTATGTCCGATTTTTGACTGCTTATCGGACTGTTTGTCAATATATTGTCGTAAGCAATCTTCACCTCATCTTTCATCAATAATCCAAAAAATGCCTCAACACGATTCTTGAGTGTAACTGGAACTTGAAGAAATGATACCGGTTCTTTCGTTTGATTAGAACCGGGTAAACCATCTTGAGATTTTAAGCTTACAAAGCTGATAATTAATATTATCGGCAACAGTACTTTTTTCATTAGATACAAATTTCCATATTATTAAGTACAATACATACAAAACTAAACATTTTTTTTCAATTATTTTGAAATTTTAGAATTGTTTATTTATAATGCTATTACTTCCACTCATGACTTACAACAGTAATTCTTCCCGGATAGCTCATGGGACCTATAGAGGTTTTGACAGTAGGTCTAATGTCTAGTTTGACCTTCGCAGGAGTGCCTGAAACTCCGCCGATAGCCATAGCAAGATTTACGATGCTCTCATAACCTCTATTGCCGAAGAACTGGAATAAATCAAGTCCCATATTCAGCGGTATATTAGTAGCTTGTCCTGAGCCGGGAACAACAATTTCATTACCTATATCACCGGCAATTGTTGTGACATCATCGAGTATCAAACGATAATCGAGTGACTGTATTATTGCGTTAGTTCTCTTAGTTTTACCCGAACCGTCATTTGGATTATTCGCTTGCAAATTTAGAGTGAACTCAGCAGGAAATTTCTTTTGTGCAAATGAACTTGTCAACTTCAAAATATCACCTGCGGATACATCGTTGATGGACTTTTTATCATATATTCGTATGCCGGAGACCGTCATGTTAGAAACGTTCTGTATCTTAAATGTCAGCTTACCGATATCGGCAAGAGTATTTGTAATATCTTTTACAACATTACAGGACTGCCAGGTAAATGTTATTATCAAAGCAGTCACTGCAATGATAGTTATCTTATAAAATTTGTTCATTTGTTATTATCCTTATTATGTTGAAATATTTCAACTAATAGACGAATAAGAACAAAAAGAATATAAATTATTATTTACAATTGTTTTCGTGATTGCTTTTTCCGTTTTTCGAACCTAAAGCACCAGCTTTTTTCCAATCTTCACAGGCACCCTTGGTATCATCAAGGTTATATTTTGCTATTCCTCTGTTGTTTAGAGCATCACCATCTTTAGGATTAAGTTCTACAGCTTTATTAAAATCATCGAGAGCACTTTTGTAGTCTTTCAATTCGATTTTTGCAAGTCCTCTGTTAATATATGAATCAATGTCTTTTGGACTGATTTTAATTGCAGCCGTATAATCTTCGATAGCAGCTTTGTAATCCTTCATATCCGACTTGATTATACCTCTGTTAAACAAAGCCAATCTACTTTTAGAATTCAATTTAAACGCTTCGTTAAAATCAGCTATAGCTCCTTGATAGTCTTTCAGCGCACGTTTTGTAATTCCTCTGTTATTATAGGCATCTACATCTTTAGGAAATTTTTTCAAATAATTGTTAAAATCTTCTAAGGCACCTTTGTAATCTTTCATGTAAAATTTTGACAAACCGAAATTATGAAGAACACTTAAATCTTTAGGATTAAGTTTCTGAGTATTCGTAAAATCCGCTACTGCACCCTTATAATCTTTCATAGCATACTTAGCATTTGCTCTGCCAAGAAAATACTTAGCATCCTTAGGATGCAATTTAATAGCGGCATCGAAATCTTTAAGAGCTTCTTTATTTTTCTTTAGTTCTCTCCTGGTTATTCCTCGGTTATACAACATCAAATGATCTTTAGGATTAGCTTCTATAGCCTTACCGAAATCTTCTTCAGCTCCTTTATAATCTTTCTTTTTGAATTTGATTGCGGCTCTGGAAGAATAAGCTGAAGCTGACTTTGGATTGAGTTCAATCGCCTTTGAGTAGTCCTCTGAAGCTCCTTTATAATCATTTCGATTATCTTTTATCATTCCTCTTTCATAGTAAGCTTTTGCATTCTTAGGGTCAAGGGCAATTGCCTTATCATACACTTTAATAGCTTCATTACTGTCTTTCAACATTAAATAATTAAACGCAAGAGATGAATATAATTCTTTATCCTTTGGGGTAATTTTTATTGCTGCATTCAAGTCTTCAATTGCAGCTTTGTAATCCTTCAATCCTGATTTGATCAAAGATCTGTTTACAAAAGCATTGCAGTCTTTGGGATTGATTTTTATTGATTGAGTATAATCGTCTATTGCACCATTGTAATCTTTTAGGCTGTTCTTTGCTGCTGCTCTGTTAAAGAATACATTACAGTCCTTTGGGTTAATTTTGACAGCTGCATCGAAATCAGTAATAGCACCTTTGTAATCCTTAGATGCTTTTTTTGCTAATCCTCTGCTGTAATAATTTAAATAATCTTTGGCGTCGAGTTCGATAGTCTTATTAAAATCTTCAATTGCGCCTTTATAATCTTTACTTTTATATTTAAGTATTCCTCGATTATAATAAGAATTTGTGTCCTTAGCGTGATTTGTTATAGCTTTAGTATAGTCCTCTATTGCTCCCTTTAAGTCCTTC
>Ga0172382_10006178_pt1 | contig 17525 bp, 17 predicted proteins | sample Leawel138RmetaG_FD_122245 | JGI IMG/M metagenome (GOLD analysis project Ga0172382, IMG submission 122245) | Leachate microbial communities from a municipal landfill in Southern Ontario, Canada - Leachate well 138R metaG | ecosystem: Engineered > Solid waste > Landfill > Unclassified | place...
CGGACTTCGCCTTCCGGACTGGCTTCAACGTCAACCAGAGAGCTTCCCGCGCCGTGCTGGATATAGACATCATACTTTGCATTTCCGATGTCATCTCCCCAGCGCGCGCCGACAGAATACTCGGCCTCAGACCGGATTTCTCCGTAAGAGAAGCCCTGAGGCAATTCCCTCGTCCACGGATCATCATCGTCCGTAGCGATCGTCGGCGGATCCGAGAGGCTCGCTATAACCTTGAGCCTTCCGTCAAAAAAGGATTTGGCCACCCCCCAGTTTCCCAGAAGGCGATCGGAATCCAATGATGAAAATGGCCGGCTCAGATCCCGCGTCTCGAGGAGATTAAACGAGACAAAGTCAAATTTAACGCTCATCTCATCGGCAAGCACCTGTTTGCCGATCCTCCATGATTCGGAACTGACATAGGCCTCGCGCAAAGAAACGATCGGACGCTCCCCGTCTCGGGTAAATATATCTGCGCCGTTTCTCTCAATTGAACCCGCTCCCGTCTGGACCGAAACAGCTCCGGTCCATTCGGAAGAAAGTTCTTTTTCGAGAGAAAGAAAGGCTCCGACATTAAACTCGCCTTCCCCGGAAAAATAATAGTCCGCATTGGACCATACGTCGCCGGAGAAATATAAACCGGAATCAGTCGCCTCCTCCTCGCTCTCCTCGGCAAAAACCAAGGAAGCGAGAGGCAGAAGCAACACGATTATCAGAAGAAATTTTTTCATCTTCATTCTCCTCTCCTTATCTCGCCGGCCGGCCTTCCTTGAGATCTTTCTCGGAAAGGTCGCCGAATTTTTGATTGAATTCCCTTTTTTCGATAACTATCCGTGTGGATTCATTATCGGTTTTAATAAGAAGCTCTCTCGACCTCCAAATTCCATCTGCCAAATCCCATTGGCTATTTTCGATGGTTTTTGAAAGCTTATTCCCTTCTAAATAATGGAAAATTTTGGTAATTACCAATTTCCCATCGCTCATTTTTTTAAGGGAAAAAATCCTGAAGGCGTAGTCGCCTTCAACGGGATTTTTGGGTTCGGCTCTGACCAGATAGTCGGCGCCTTCTCCCAATACGAAGAGAAATTCGAATTTTTCCGGATCTTCGGGGAGAAGGCTCCGGACAACATCGAAATAATTAAGTTGAGTCCCATTAGCCGGCGCATCAAATGATCCGGCTTTTTCTTTCACGTTGGCACGTCGTCCGGTCTCGCGAGAAACATAGACTTTGTAGCCGAAATGATCATCGGCCGGAACAAACAAAGTCCCTCCGGTGCGTCCCGAAAAAACCCCTTTGGCATCATTATAAGATCCGATAAAAACCTCAGCTTTGCCGGAGTGCAGATCCGTCCAGGCGCCAAAGTCACGTTTCTCCCCTTCCGCCTCTTTGCCGAAAATGAATTCGGTTCGTAGACTTGCAGGATAAGCATCGGACCAGGCTTTCGCCATTGTCTCCTTGGCGGTAATTTCTGCGCCGTCCGAAGGGATGGCGAAGAAAAAAATAAAGACCAGAAAAATTATCTGGAGAACTATTATTCCCAGTTTGAATTTGAGTTCGCTTTCCATTTTTCCTCTCCTTTTTTTTGAAGCGCTCCGTAGTCTCTACGGAGCGCTGATCGCTTTTGCTATCTCCCCATATTTTTTTCCGTTCCTCATATAAGCGAACAACTCGCGGAAAATATGGGTTTCGCTTTTGCCAACTATGGTCCAGCGCATCATCGGCAAAGTGAAAAACACGGTGGCAATGATGCAGTTAAGAAGCACCCATTCCTCTAAGATGCCTACCCGACGGACCGCTTCAACGGGGGTCGCCATCATAAAAGCAAACAGGATAGCATTTCCCATGTAATCGACTACGACATCGATTACAGCGTTTTTGGTTTCGACATCTTCTATAACGGAGAGGAAAACATCTTCTTTTGAAATATTTTCCTTCCGGGAAATTATTCTTCTGAAGAAGTCGACCACGAACAAGGGAAAATCCACCGCAATCGCAACCGCCATGGCTCCTATTGAAGCCGAAGCGATATCGAGCGGCATGCCAATCACCATTATAAGGATATACATAACGGCGGTAGCCCAGATAAACGGAACCGCCACCAGTAATCCCGAACGGCTGGCGGACATCCTCCATCTAGCCGGCGCGCTTTTTTTGTTTCGCCAGTAAAAATAGGCTAAGCAAAAAACTGCAATCGCCAGCTGGGAAAGAATGTTATAAATCCACCTTCCGCTGGAAATAATCCGGTCAATTTCCAGATACTGAGAAACTTTATCAGCCATAACGACCTTGAATTTATGGAATTCTTGGGCATAGCCGACCAAAACACCGTCTCTCAGTTCCGTCAGATTGCGAGTGCTACTATCGGCGCTGGTTACCAGCGCTATTGCGTATCCCTGACCGGATCCTTCGGGAAAATGGACAAGGTGCCTGAGAAGTCCGTCATCCTCATCCAGGATGCTTCCCCAGACGGACTTCATTATCTCTCTCGCCTCTTGAGACAAAGATTCATCGGAAAATTCAAGCCCGTAATCTTTAAGATTGAGCTCGGCTTCCTTTAAGATCTTATCTTTGATGGAGCCTCCGCCATATCCGTAATCCTCCTTGAGCACCTCGAGAAAAAAATAAAGCGGAGAATAAGCCATCCGGCTTTTTTCGCCCGCTCTCTCAAGATAAATCCTCAATTGATCCAGCGCTTTGGCGTCATAAAGATCGATTGAAAAGAAGGGACTGAATAAGGCCACGCCCGTTCCTCCGGGCCCGTTCATATCGTCATAGATCTGCTCTGAAGGAGCTCTTTTAAGAAACTGCTTCAGGTCATTGTCCGTCTTTAAAAAGAACGGACTCAGAACCATCGACAGTGCTGTCATAGAAATTACAACTCCGATTGAAATCGGGGCGCTAATTTTCTTTGAAACCCAACCGGAAATCAAGCGCCCGACAATAATGCCCAAAAGATTCTCCAGATGCGCGTGCATCTTTCCCTGAGAAATCTTACGGCTGTCGGATACGCCTCCGATCAAGTAATAGAAAATCGGAAGCGAATAATGGGCAAGAAACCAAGCCGACAAAACACCAACTGCGGAAACCAGGCCGACCTGCCACATCGCCCTCGCGCCGTAATAATTGGCGACCGAAAGCGAAAGCAGAAAGTCAAACACCGCGATATTTTTGATAAGCGCGATAATCCTGACTTTTTCTCTGGCTTTTTCCCATGAGCTCCAATAATGCGCGGAGCTCGGATAAGCCTCGCGCACCCGGCCGAACTTTCTCATATAGTGCCAAGGAAAAGAAATTCCCGACACCAGGATGGCAAAATAAGCTTCGATCGTAAACACGTCCTCATAGGAGTGCTGGAAAAAGCTGTTTGCCAGCCAATCGAGCCAGCCGATATTTGAAGCATAGGAATTGACCAGAATTATAAACTGGTTGATGATCCCGATGCTTCCCTTGGAATAAACGAACGCCAGCACGATTATCGCCATAGAGGCAATAACCTTACGCCAAGTACCCAGAGCCGCCAGAGAAAAAACTGCCAGTGCCAGAAACGCAAGCCCGAGAGAGGCGTAAGAGCCGATTCTCGCCATCGCGTCGATTTCCAGGCGATGGAATGTCCAGCCGTATGGCTGGAGATAAATATTGCTTCTGACTAAAACAGTTTTGCCGGACTTATCCTCGATTTCAAAAAGATTTATGGATCTCTCCTGCTCGACTTCGGGATTAAAATTAAGTGCAAAATAGCGCTTAAGATTCTCCCAGTTCCAACTAGAAACATTTTTCAGCCAGTCGAATTTGTAATCGCTCCATCCCGCTTTGAAAAGCAGAAATGTCCGGGCGATCTCCATTTCATCCGCGCCTTGCTCGGGGAAAATAATGATCGAGGTATAAAAATAATCCTCGACTTTTCCCAAGAAAATATTTCTGAGAGTGAGCCTGTCGGCGTTTTCCTCATACCACTTGAGCGGATAGAAATCCGGATCGGTGATTTTGGAAATGCTTATGAATTTGTCAAGTGTTTCTCCTTTGTAATCTGTAATAGTAGCAAGACTTGCCACATCGATCTCGATGCCTCTGTCGGCGTAAAACCTCTTGAGTCTTTCGCTGACATTTATAACAGCAAGCAAGTTTTTTTTGCTTATGTTTCGCATCTTGACATTGATTACGAGAGGATTGCTGTGATTGATCGGCGACTCGAGAGCCGCTTTCTCTCCCAGAACCATTTCGTTATTTTCATCCCTGATCGAATGATCGATAAGAGATATCGTCTGCGTCCAGAGCAAGGAGCTCCAGACGGAAATCGCGGCCATAAAAATAACCGCAAACACCGTGAAGCTTATTTTCCTGCTCATTTCCTTTCTCCTTTTTTCCTTATATTTCTAATCTTTTATTCAATTTTCAAAGAAAAATTTATCGCACAATGCGACCTGCTAACATAGCAGAAAAGCGCTCAAAAGTCAAGGTAGGTTTAAGCGCTTTTTTCGCTTAAAATATGACAAAAACGGTTTATTCCGACATCTGATATTTTTAATATCCGAATCTTTAAGGGCTCAATAAATCTTATAAAAAATTATCCAAGATTGCCGGCGTTATGAATGCTTCGACGATGGCGGCAATGATTAACAATGGCAAGATTATTCTTGAGAAAAATCTTATGGCAACAGAAAGTTTTTCTCTGAAAGGCTCTTTGAATCTCAATTTTCTGTAAAATCCGTGTCCCAGCCAAAGCCCGTAATTCATAGAAAGGATGATGGCCGGAATCTCAAAAATACCATGGGGGATGATACCCGCTAGCAAAAACCTCCATCCTTCGCTTTTGGAAACTATATTGGCAACGATTCCCAAAAATATCCCGTTAAAAGCCAGCAATAAAAAAGGAGGGAGTCCGAATAAAAATCCCGAGAGCATGAACAAAAAAGTTTTTACGGAATTGTTAATAAGGATTATGAAAAAGATCGCTACCGGACCTGCATTCAGGATGAAAGACATTTCGTTGCGAAATTCCTCAAGCATTCCCGTCGCCATTTCGGAATAATTTTCCGCGCTATAATAGCCCCGCAGAGCAAAAAATGCAAAGACAGCTATCGTCATGGCGCTGTAAATTTTTATTTCTTTTTTATCCATACTTCATTATAAAATAAAAAAACAAGACCGGTCAACCCGCAATACGGATCAACCGGTTCGAATAAATTATTTTTCAGTCGCTTCTGCGCGGATCAAGATCAGCATATCTCATCAGATCTTCCTCACCTTCTAACCCCAGCTGTTCAAAACTCCAGATGCCGCTGGAAATTTCAGCCAGAAGATCTTTAACCTGCCTTTCGGCCTCCTTGGGCGAAAAAAGTCCTTTTTTCAAGGCTCTTAAGGTGACCTCAGGATCTTCATTTAATGACATTTTTTTCTCTCCTTTTTTTGATTTGATAAGAAACAACTGATTAAATTTTTATCATTAAAACGGAAAAAAATCAATTCTTTTCGGAAAAAATAATAAATAACGACCTTTCTATCCTGTGTATCTTTAAAGATACACAAAAAGATACACAAAATAAAAAGAGTCAAAATAAAAACCGCCGGCATCACTGACGACGGATCCTATCTTGTCCCGATGCTGTCATACGGAGCAGACGATTTTGCTTATGATATTTCAGCCCCTGATTCCCACTTCCCCGAAGTGTTTTTTAAGCTTTTTGGCGATCTTTTCCAGATCCAGCTCCTTTTTTCCCCTTATTTTTTCTTTTAAGCCCGGATCAAGAGTCTTGAAATCCCTGAATCTTTGGAGGAAATATCTTTTGGATCCGCCGAGCCAACTGACAATATCGTCAAAATCTTTTTCACTGTGAAATCCCGGAACAACAGTCGTCCTGAAGTCATAATCGATCCGGCTGTTACGTATCAGATCCGCACTCAGCTTTATCCTTTCCAGATCGATTTTGGCTCCGACGGTTCTTTCGTATTTTTTGAGAGAATTTTTTATGTCCATGGCAATATAGTCGACAACTTTCATATCCAGCGCTTTTTTGATGATATCCGGACGGGTTCCATTGGTATCTAATTTCACAAGAAAGCCTAAGCTTTTTATTTTTATCATAAATTCTATAATATCCGGCTGCAAAGTCGGCTCTCCTCCTGTAATACAAACTCCATCCAGTTTGCCCTCACGAGTCCCAAGAAACCTGAAAAACTCTCTTTCATTTCCACTGCTGTGAACCGAGAACTGTGAACCGAGAACTAATTCCGGATTATGGCAAAACGGACAGCGGAAATTGCATCCGACAGTAAAAACCGTAGCCGCGACATATCCCGGATAGTCCACCATGGTAAATTTTTGGAAACTGGCGATATTCATATTCCTACAAAATTACAAATCTTTTGCAAATATAAAAATATATTTTCCTCATTTCAACTCTCTCCCTTTGGAAAAGGGAGGTGTCTCGCCATGCGAGACAGAGGGATTTGAAAAAAATTTGATAAACCGATCATCTTATTCATTTTCGCAAATTTTTCAAATCCCCCCAAATGTTCGCCGACTCGCATTCAGTCCCCCTTTTCCAAAGGAGGAAAACGCTAATTCGTATATTCTTAAAAAATCAGTAATTGGTAAAAATTTATCAATTTCGTAAAAATTATTAGTTCGTAGAGATATATAATGCTTAGGGCGATTCTTGAGGCAAGAATCGCCCTACAATCTTTTAGCTTCTACCTATAATAAACATACCAGAAATTTAACAGCTTGCGCATCCGGATGCTTCCACAATAAAAGTTTTCCTGTCTTTCCACTCGGAAGATTTTCCTTTATTCCAACGGCTGATCGGGGTATGGAACCCCACTACCCTGGAATAAACGTCACAGGCTTGGAAGTTCTCCAATGCCGGATTTGAATCGAAACATTTTTCGCATTTAAAAACATCCTCGCCCTTACTGACGGAAGAAAATCTTACGAATTTTTCCCCTTTCCCCAACTTTTTTCCACAATCGTGGCAAATTATTTCCTCTTTCATAGTTTTTCGCAGTTCTGGGACTAGTCCGACCTAGGCTCAGAACCGCTTTTTATTTTTGTTTATATTAAACGCTCATTATAAAGAGCAGTTAATTTATTATTTTACCGTCTCAAATTTGGCTTCCTCTTTTTTGATCATAACTTTGCATTTCGGACAGAATCCATGCTCTCCCGCTATATATCCATGTTCCGGACAGATACTGAATGTCGGCGTAAAGGTAAAATAAGGCAATGAATATTTGTTGGCGATTTTTTTCACTAAATTCTTGACCACCTCGGTATCATTGATCTTTTCTCCCAAAAATCCATGGAGCACCGTTCCTCCGGTATATTTGGTCTGAAGCCCATCCTGCAGGTCGAGCGCCTCGAATATATCATTGGTATATCCTACCGGCAATTGGGATGAATTGGTGTAATAAGGCTCCGCTCCGTCTTTTTTTACAGCTTCGTCATTGGCAAAAATTATTTTGGGATACTTTTTTTGATCCAGCTTGGCCAGCCGGTAAGTCGTTCCTTCAGCTGGAGTGGCCTCAAGATTGTACATATTATTGGTTTCTTTCTGATACTTGACCATCCTCTTCCTCATATGCTCCAAAACTCTTTGGGCAAACCTATTGCCTTCTTTAGTAGTTATATCTTTTCCCAGCAAGTTGAGCAAGGCTTCATTCATTCCGATCAGACCTATGGTGGAAAAATGATTTCCCCAATAGGTTCCCCGTCTATTTTTTATATCGCCAAGATAATATCTGGAATAAGGATAAAGCCCCAGCTCCGTAAGCCTTTCGATAAAAACCCTTTTCGATTCAAGGCTGTTCTTGGATATATCCATCAAATTATCCAGTCTTTCCATGAAATCTTTCCTGTCCCTGGCCAGATATCCGATCCTCGGAAGATTTATGGTCACTACTCCTATCGACCCGGTCATCGGATTGGCTCCGAAAAGGCCTCCCCCTCTTTTCCTTAGTTCCCTGTTATCCAATCGCAAACGGCAACACATGCTCCTGGCATCATCCGGACTCATATCAGAATTAACAAAATTGGCGAAATAAGGCATCCCGTATTTGGCTGTCATTTCCCAGACCGGCTTTAACGCCTTATCTTCCCAGTCAAAATCTTTGGTTATGTTGTAAGTCGGTATCGGAAAAGTAAAAACCCTATTTTGCGAATCTCCCTTGCTCATCACTTCCGCAAAAGCTCTGTTTATCATATTCATTTCCTTCTGAAATTCTCCGTATTTTTTCTTCTGCGGTTTGCCTCCGATAATGACTGATTCGTCTTTATAATTGGAAGGGGCTTGCAGATCCAAGGTTATGTTGGAAAAAGGCGTTTGAAATCCCACCCTTGTCGGAACATTCATATTAAAAACAAATTCTTGGATAGCCTGCTTCACTTCCTTATATTTCAGCTTGTCATAATGGACGAAAGGCGCCAACAAAGTGTCGAAGTTAGCAAAAGCCTGCGCCCCGTTAGCTTCACCCTGGAGAGTATAGATAAAATTCACCATCTGTCCGAGAGCGCTTCTGAAATGCTTGGGAGGAGCGGAATGCACTTTTCCGGGAACTCCCCCAAAGCCTTTAAGCAAGAGATCGTGAAGATCCCACCCGCAACAATAGGCTGCCACCATTTGAAGATCATGGACATGCAGATCCCCTTCTTCGTGCGCCTCGCGGACATCTTTGGTATAAACCCTGTTCATCCAATATTTTGAGCTTACCGCCGAAGATATGAAATTATTAAGCCCCTGGAGAGAAAATCCCATATTGGAGTTTTCTTTTATCCTCCAATCGGCTTCCTGGATATAGTCGTCCACCAAATCGACGGCTTCTTTCAAAGCTTCTTCGGTTTCCCGGACTTTTCTGTGCTGATCGCGATACAAGATATAAGCCTTGGCAGTTGCGTCAAAATCAAGGATCATCAGCACCTTTTCAACCATATCCTGAATTTCTTCGATTTCCGGGACATACCCTTTTTTGTAGTTTTTATTCAAAAGCTGGACAACTTTTTTGCTCACTTTCTCAGCTTCTCTCAAACCGCCTTCTCCGGTATCCCCGAACGCTTTTAAAACAGCCTTAGTTATCTTTTCCTGCTTGAAAGGCACCACTTTTCCGCTTCTTTTTATTATTCTTGTAATTTTCGATACTGCCTGAGAACTTTTTTTTGAATCCGATTTTTTCCTTCCTTTTTTTGTTTTTTTGTTCATTTTTGCCATACTTTTATTTTCTGTTTTAGGTTTAAGATTTAATGAGACTTACTTATCAATATAGCTTGGATCTGCAAATTTAATTCAAATGACCTAGATAGATACCCCAACCATCGCATTCGAGATATTCGTATATCATTTGTAGATCTTATTATCCCTATTCAGGGCATTTGAATACTGTTCGTAGATCCGAATTATCTTTATTCTTCTTCTAATTTTTCCAATTCTTTCTTGAAACTATTAAGGCTTCCGAAAGATTTGTAAACGCTTGCAAATCTCAGATAGGCCACTTGGTCGGCTTCTTTCAGCTTTTCCAGAATTATTCTTCCGATTTCTTTACTCTCTATCTCGCCATCCTTGCTTCTGTTGTGGATGCAATATTCTATATCTCCCAGGAGCTTGTCTTTCTTATCATAACTCACCGGCCTTTTTTCCAAAGATTTGTCTATTCCTCTTCTTATTTTTTCCGTGTCATATTCCTCTTTTTCTCCGTTTCTCTTAACGACCATAAGCCTCATTATTTCTACTTCTTCATAAGTGCTGAAACGCGCTTTGCATTTCTCGCATTCTCTCCTACGCCTGATAGTCTTTCCATCATTGGCATCGCGAGAATCGATAACCTTGGTTTCGCTATGGTTGCAAAATGGGCATAACATAAAAAATTTTATCTGACTGTTTAATCCCACAAATAGCCTCCTTGCCCCTTTATCCGATATCTTAGTTGCATATCTTAATACCACTATATATTGTGTATTTCACTTAAATTATACCACAAGAAAATAATGATGCAACACGATTTTTCTACAAACCAAGCAAAGTTATCCACAGGCTACAAAAAACTTTTACCGCGCTTGTACGCGGCATTACAAAATTAATCTTATACTAAAAACGAAATTATTTCAAGCGACCTGCTCTCCCGCCCGATATTTATATCTCGAAAAATAAAAGATTAAAAAATGAAAACCCATATTTTCCTCCCCTCTTTAAGGGAAGGATTAGAAAAGAGCGGATTATTCTTCCCAAATATAATAATCCGTTTACAAGAGAGAAAAAAACAGGCCATTTATGCCCGCTTTTTAAAAAAATTATTTTTTTAAGATTTATTTCCCCATTTTTCTCCTTATAAAGGCCGGGATTTCAAGTTCGTCATCTTCCTCAGGCTCTCTTTGCATATTATTATTTTCTTTCTTCGGCTGGACCTTTTCATCAATTATCATTTTTTTAGACGGAAAAGCTATTTTTCCAAATCCTTCCCCCAATTCGTCTTCCGGTTCTTCTTTCATAATTTCTTCTTCCCTAACTCTGGACATAGCGTCAGCCGGAGGTTCGCTGACATGATCAGAATCAAAACCAGTGGAAACAACCGTGATCTGTATGTCTCCTTTCCTTATCTGATCGCTGGTAACCGCTCCGAATATCACCTTGGCGTTAGGATCAACATTTTCGGTAATGATATTGGCCGCCTCGCTGATTTCAAGCATAGTCAGATCGCTGGATCCGGAAACATTGAACAACACCCCCTTGGCGCCATCTATGGAAAGCTCCAGGAGAGGGCTGCTTATCGCGGCTTTTGCGGCCTCTGCCGCCCTGTTTTCTCCGCTGGCCACCCCTATTCCCATCAAAGCGCTTCCTCCATCCGTCATAACAGCCTTGACGTCATTAAAATCAACATTGACTATTCCGGGTTTGGTTATAAGATCAGAAACTCCTTGGACTCCCTGTCTCAATACATCATCCACTATTCTAAAAGCGTTTATCAAAGTGGTTTTTTTGTCGATTATGGAAAGCAATCTATCGTTGTGTATAGTTATAAAAGTATCAACTCTTTTCTTGAGGTGTTCCAGAGCCTCGTCGGCAATGGCGCTTCTTTGCGCGCCTTCAAAAGAAAAAGGCTTAGTAACAACAGCCATCGTCAAGGCTCCCAATTCCTTGGCTGTTTCCGCCACGATCGGAGCCGCTCCGGATCCGGTTCCCCCTCCCAATCCGCAGGTAACAAAAACCATATCGGCTCCCTTCAAGACCTCTTGGATCTCATCTCTATTTTCTTCAGCGGCTTGCCGGCCGATTTCCGGATTCATTCCGGCGCCTAAGCCTTTGGTCAGATTTTTTCCTATATGAACTTTTTCGCTGGCTTTCGAATGATGCAGATCCTGCGCGTCGGTATTAATGGCTATAAATTCAACTCCTTTTATATTTGATTCTATCATCCTCTCTATAGCGTTGCCTCCCGAACCTCCCACTCCGACTACTTTTATTTTTGCTGATGTTTCTATGTCTGGTTTTATTTCAGCCATAAGCTTGATAGTTATTAACGGATAAGCAGAAAGACTGCAAACACGTTAGACTTTATTTTGATTTAAAAAACAGATAAACTGCCTTGGTATATAAATCTATCACAACAAATAACTTGCTGTCAAGTTTACGTTTTTTAAGGTAAAAATTTATCTGTCCAATTCCTTAGTTTCTTGCCCATGCTTTTAATATCAACTCCTCCTATGGATAGAAACTTTTCATAACCGCGGCCGCTTTTTTTATAGGAATCGTTTTCCAAATAGCTAAACAGGCCTATCGAAGCCGCAAAAGAAGGAGAGTCGACTTTGTCGACAATTCCGCTTATCCCTTTGGGATATCCCACTTTAGCCGGCAATCCCAGAGAGTTTTTGGCAAAATTCACTATGTCATGAAGCTCCGCTCCTCCTCCGACCAAAACCGCTCCCGACGGAAGCAATCCGGCCTTTCCTATTTTTTTCAGTTCTCCGTTGACCATTTCAAATATTTCACTCAGTCTGGCTTCTATTATTTCCGCTACATGATAACGGGAAACCTCTCCTTGTTCCTGAGGGTCAACGATGCTCAAATCTATCATTTCTCTTTTGCTTATATTTTCCGGGAAAGCGCTTCCATATCCTAATTTTACTTTCTCCGCCGTTTCGATGGGAACCCTTAATCCTATGGCTATGTCATTGGTAATATGGCCGGCGCCGATCGGCAAAACGGAAATATAAGCCAAATCACCCTCTTCAAAAATTGAAATAGAAGTAGTTCCTCCTCCGATATCGATTACGACCACTCCCAATTCTTTCTCATTCTTATCCAGAACAGCCGTTGCCGCAGCCAGAGGGCCTGCCATTATGCCTCCCACGCTGATTCCGGCTTGGCTTGCGCTCTTGGTCAAGTTGCTCAAGTGAGTGGCGGAGTCTTCTATCATCAAAGCGTCCACCTCCAGACGAATCCCATGCATACCGATCGGATTTTTTATGCCGGATTGATCATCCAGCTTGTATTCCTTGGGCACGACATGGACGGTTTCATTATTTACGGGCATAGAAGCATTTTGAGCCGATTCGAGAACCCGTTCTATATCATCTCCGCTCACTTCTCCATTAGCCCTGCCGATAGCGATCACCCCTTTCGATTCATTCATTTTTATCTCCGTTCCCCCTATTCCCAAAACCGCATTTTTGATCTTTTGCTCAATAATGCCTTCCAATTTTTCCGCCGCCAAGCTTATCGCCTGGGAATTTTCTTCTATATCGATAACAGCTCCTCTTCTAACTCCGGCAGAAGGCGCGGATACGGCTCCGATAATATTCATCTTTCCTTCCGAGTCAAATTGGGCAGCCGTAATTCTTATATTGCTGGATCCGACATCTAAACTAAAAAATTTGCTACTGGACATAAAAATAAATAAATTTATCTGAGTATATAGGGCAAAAAAATAATTAAGCCGATGATGACGGACATTATCGCCGATATCAGAACTATCGCCGCCGTTATGTCTTTTATCAGTTTGGCAAAAGGGTGCATTCTCGGTTCCAAGATATCAACCACTCTCTCCACCACCGTGTTGATAAGCTCGGTCACTAGAACAAGAGTCGTCAAAAATATTATTACTACCAGTTCCCATCTTTCCACTCCCAGAAAAGCGCAGAAAAATAAAATAGCCACTGCAAAAAACAGCTCAATTTTGAAATTGCGCTCATTTTTAATGACATATTTCAAGCCCCGAAAAGCATACTGGACGCTCTTTTTAAAACTTCTCATTTTTATATTGCTATTTTCTTCCATTTTTATTTTATTTTTTAGAAATTCGGAAGATTTTGATTTATCTTTTGAAGCGGTTAACTTTTACTAAAAAAATTTGCCACTCTCTCTTGGATTGAAAACATATCCTTTCCGTGGGAGAACCCGAGCAGATGAAGCGTCCCGTGGCTAAAAACTCTGGATAGCTCTTCATCAAAAGAAATTTTTTTTCTGTCGGCGTACTCTCTTATATCTTCAAAACAGACGATTATCTCCCCCAAAAAAATTTTTTTGCTTTTATCTTTGGAAATACCTTCCCGGCCTGCATAATTGGAAAAAGAGAGAACATCCGTAGATGAATCTTTGCCCCGGTATTTTTCGTTTATTTCCCTCATCTCCTGAGGGGAGACTACTCCCACGCTCACTTCGATCTTTTTGGAATCGATATTTTTCAATCCGCTCTTCCTCACAGTCTCTCCTATGACCAATTCTATCTTTTTTTCATCAAAATTACAATCGGTCTTATTATTTATTTCCAAAAATATCTTCATCGGCTATTTTGGGGAGTTAAAAATTTCCTCCACCATTTTTCTGACTTCATTTCCATCCGCTTTGCCTTTTACTTTGCCCATGACAATTCCCATTACCTTTCCCATACCGCTTTTATCCTTGGCTCCCGATTCCTCTATGGCTCCGGCGATGACCGCCCTCAGCTCTTCCCCGCCCATCTGCTCCGGAAGATACTTGGACAATATTTCCGCTTCAGCTTTTTCCTTTTCCGACAAATCTTCCCTGCCTCCTTTCTGATACTGATACGCGCTTTCTTTTCTCTGCTTGATCGCCCGACGCAAAACTTCGACTATTTCTTCATCATTGAGCCCGCTTTCCCTCTTGCCTTTCTCTATTTCAGCATTCTTAACCATACTGTCAAGCATTCTCAAAACATCCCGCTTTTCCGTGTCGCCGGATTTCATGGCATCTTTTAAGTCAGATAAGATCTGTTGCCTCAACATAGATTTATAACGCTAATTTACAAATTATTTTCCGAATGTCTCAAATAGAATATTTATATTATTCGCTAAAATTCGAATCTAGGATTCGCATCTATTTATTCATTCTTTTTTTGATATTTTTGAGGGCTTCATTGTCGAATTTGTCTATTTTTTTCAATTTGTTGATCTCCTTTCGAATCTTTACCTTGTATAAAGCTTCTTCGCGTTTTTTTTGCTTGCTTTTCTCCTCATCCTGAAAACGGCTCCTTCTGGCCTGCACCAAGACACCGCTTTGCTGTATACGGCGGGAGAATCTTCTTATCAAGCTTTCCGCGTTTTCTCTTTCTTTTTTTCTGACTTGGATCATTTAAACCCCTCCTTTCTAAAAAATTTATATTGCTGAATTATTAGATCGTTATATCGCTAAAGATAAAACGATCTATTCATTTAACAAACTTAAAATCGCATCTGCATCAAAACTTTGCATTTTGAATTTTTTACACAGGTCCTATCCCTTCTTTCAGTTGCGCTCCTCCGATAAGATGAAGATGGATGTGCGGAACTTCTTGGCCCCCGTGTTTTCCCGTTCTGAATAACAGCTTATATCCGTCTTTATCTATGCCCTTATCTTTTGCCAATTTTTTTGCGATTAAAATCATTTTTCCCACTAACTCCGAATCATCCTCTTGGAGATCGTTTATTGAGCCGATATGCTTTTTCGGGATTATTAAAACATGCATCGGCGCCAGGGGATGGATATCATTGAAGGCCAAAACTTCATCATCTTCGTAAATGATATCGGCGGGAATTTCCTTGTTTATAATTTTGCAGAAGAGGCAGTCTTTCATAATAGGAATTAATTTTTCTTGCCGTTAAAAACGGGCTTGATCTTGAGAATTTTCTTTATAACATTGATAACCTTTTCAATCGGCACAGTTTCTTGGGTTCCGGTCGTCATATTTTTTACTATCACCGTCCCGTCCAGGGCTTCTTTTTGACCTATTATCAGCGTAACCTCCACTCCCAGCTTGTTAGCCATTCTCAGTTGGGATTTCAGGCTTCCTCTTCCAAAACTCTCTGCTACCAATATACTACTTTTTTCCATCGTGGCAAACAGATTAAGGCTTTTTTTCTTGGCCAGATTGCCCAATTGCGCGATAAAAACTTTGGGCTTGGGAGGTTCATAGGATTTAGCCTTGACTTTTTTCATTTCCAAAGCCACTCTTTCCAATCCCAATCCGAAACCGATAGCCGGAGTCGGTTCGCCTCCAATATTAGCAATCAGATTGTCATAACGCCCTCCGCCTCCCAAAGACTTTTTCTTTCCGTCTTCAAGCGTCCAAATCTCAAAAACCGTCCTGGTATAATAGTCCAAGCCTCTCACCAGTTGCGGGTTTATCATATAAGGAATTTCCAGTTCGTCCAAATATTCCAATAAATTTTTGAAATGATTTCGGCATCCTTCGCACAGATGATTTACAGTCTGAGGAGCATTTGTCGCAACTTGGACGCATTTGTCCTCCTTGCAGTCCAATATTCTCAGAGGATTATTCTTCAGCCTATCTTTGCATGTCCGGCAAAGCTTGTTTTTTTTGGATTCAAAATAGCTGGTGAGCATATCGACATATCCGTCCCGGCAATCGGCGCATCCGATAGTGTTTACTTGGAATTGGATATTTTTAATGCCCAAGCTGGTAAGCACTTGATAGGCCAGTTGCATTATCTGAGCGTCCAAAACCGGATCATCTTCTCCGAAAATGTCAAAATTGGCCTGCCAATGCTCCCTGTATCTTCCTTCTTGCGGACGATCATAACGATAAACCGGTCCGATGGAAAAAAGTTTTATCGGTTTGGGCAGAACGTTCATTCCATGCTGTATATAAGCTCTGGCGATTCCGGCCGTAAGTTCGGGTCTCAAAGAAACCCTGTCTTTTCCCTTGGTAGTAAAAGAATAAAGTTCCTTGTCAACCACGTCCGTCCCTTCTCCGATCGATCTTATAAAAAGATTGGTAAATTCAACCAGGGGAGTATCGATCCTCTGAAAACCGTAACGCATGTAGCTTTTGTCTAAGACCTGCCTTATCCTGTTCCAATATTCCTGCTCTCCCGGAAGGATATCTTTCATCCCTCTAGGTGGCTGAAGCAGGATCGGTTCGACAACTTGGGATTGATTGACGGCGCCTGAAGATTTCTTATTTGTCGCTTTGGCCGCGGCCGTTCTTTTTCTCGGATTTTTTTTTGCAAATTTTTTTCTCGCATATTTTTTTCCGGAAAGTTTTCTCTTAACAGCAGCCTTTCGGGATTTTTTGGCGGCTTTTTTTCTTGGCATACCTTTTGGCCTGCAAGCAAAGCGAACACTGTCGCTATGCGAAACATTGGCGGACGCTCACCGCGCAATTTGCAGAGATTAATCCTTATATAAATCAAACTGATCGACTTTCGACATACCGAAAATCTCTTCGATCCGATCCATTAACTTAGCATAAAAATAAACGGAAAGCAACCTAAAACACCCCCGCTTTATTTATCGGCCAAGCCCTGAGAAGGACTTTCCCGATAATATCTTTCGAGCTTACCAATCCCCAGGATCTGGAATCGGAACTGTGCGAGCGGTTGTCTCCCAAAACAAAATATTCGTCCTCGCCCACCTCATACTTTCCACTCCCCTGGGTGTAAGTATCATCTGGCAGATAATCTTCTTTAAGCTCCGTTCCTTCGAGACTTTCATCGTTATAGATATAAACTTTTCCGTTTTTTAACTCCACCTTTTCTCCGGGCAGTCCGATGACCCTTTTGATAAAAAACTGTTTTGGGTTTTTGGGATAACGGAAAATCATCACATATCCTCTCTCTATTTCCTTGAAAGGCTCAACAGTCGCTATTTTCAAGTCGGTATTTTTGTATCCCAATTCATTGACGATGAGATATTGGCCATCCTCGAAATTAGGCTCCATACTGGCTCCTTGGACGAAAAACGGCTGGAACAAAAAAATCCTAACGGGCATTATGACTACCAGCGCCAGGAGAAAAATTTTTACCATTTCCACCAAAAATCCCCCTATTCCGTAATATATTTCTTCTTTTTCGTTCAAGTTTTCCATTTTTTCTCTATTTTTTACTGCAAATTATAGCGAAACGAGCCCAACAAAAATAATTTTAACACGTTTTTTACTTGAAAGCAAGCCCTCCTGATCAAAACTCTCGGACATTTGCGATATTGCTCAATCCATTTCATTCAATATTAACAGTCCCTTGGAAATTGACTGTTCCCTGAAATTCCGCCTTGGTATAACCGCCATATTCATCCGCGCCGATGTCCCA
>Ga0172382_10006181_pt1 | contig 17519 bp, 17 predicted proteins | sample Leawel138RmetaG_FD_122245 | JGI IMG/M metagenome (GOLD analysis project Ga0172382, IMG submission 122245) | Leachate microbial communities from a municipal landfill in Southern Ontario, Canada - Leachate well 138R metaG | ecosystem: Engineered > Solid waste > Landfill > Unclassified | place...
ATGCCGATGCCCAAATGAGTGAGCGCGCGGCGGCGGTGAGCCGCCGCGTCACCTCCTTTTCCGGAGCATGAAATCATGAAGTGGTTTAACAGTCTTGTCGCCGGTTTGCGCCGTTGGATGGCATCAAACGCGAAAGCGCACGCTGATGCAAAACCGCATGCCTGCTGTTCAGCGCCGCCACCCGGTGCAGGCCGGCAGCGGCAATGATCTCAAAGGACGTTCGCATGAAGAAAGCCCTTAGCGTTGCTACGCTGTCAATCTTGATCACATTGTCGGTGGGCGCATCGGCGCAAGCCTGGGATGTCCCGAAGCCATCACAGGGCTTGATGCCGAATCCGAGCGCCGGAAAGCCGTTGTTCGAAAAAAATTGCGCGTCCTGTCATGGCGCCGATCTGAGCGGAACCGACAAAGGCCCGGCGTTTCTGAATCGGGTTTATGAGCCTTCGCATCACGGCGATGTGGCATTTCAGCTCGCCGTAAAAAATGGCGCGCGCGCCCATCATTGGAAGTTCGGTGACATGCCCGCCGTGCCGGGCGTGACGCCCGACGATGTGGCCCACATTACGGCCTACGTCCGCATGCATCAACGCAAGGCGGGTATTCGCTAGTGACGCATGGCGCGACCACCGGTGCCTCATCAACCGGCCGGCAGGATTGCCGCCTGAAGCGCACGGACTGATCCGCGCAAGGAGAAAGAGGCGATGTGGGCATACATGATGGAGGGGCAGGGGTGGGGCCATATGGGGGCCGGTATGATCTTCATGGCGGTTTTCTGGATCCTGGTCATCGTATTTGTCGTGATGCTTGTCGCTCGCCTGCTGCGTCCCCGAGCCAGCAATGATACGGCGCAGGCGCCTACCGCGCAGGACGTACTTAAAAGACGCTATGCGGCAGGGGAAATCGGCCGTGATGAATATGAGCAGAAGATGCGCGATATCGGAACGTGATGTCGCTGGATCGACGCCGGCCTGCTCGCGCGGTGGCTTCGCCCCCTTTGTAGGGCTGCGGGGCTTTCGTCGTTATGGTTCGGCGTTGTCGAGATGCCTATCGTTTTGCGTCAGGCGTCGCCCCGGCCTTCGACTGGTGTGTGCGGGGGCTCGAATTGTGTACATTTGATGCCGACCATCCAGCGTAGCGCGGCTTCTTCGTGGACCATGGCGTCGACGGCGAGCGGATCGAATTGGCGGCCAGCCATGGACAGGATTTCCGCTTTGGCGGCATCGAAGGGTAATGCGCTGCGGTAAGGGCGGTCCGACGTCATGGCGTCAAGCGTATCGATAACCGCGAATAAGCGCGCCCCCAGGGGGATAGCTTTGCCAGCCAGTCCGTGTGGATAGCCGCTGCCGTCGAAGCGCTCTTCATGGCACAACACCACCTGCGCCGCCAAGGCCATGTCCGGCAGGCGGCTCACGATGTGATACCCGTCCTCCGGGTGTTGACGCATCACCGCCCATTCGGCCGCGTCGAGCGGGCCCGCCTTGAGCAGGATGTGGTCTGGGACGCCGATCTTGCCGAGATCGTGCAAAAGTGCGCCCCAATAGATCTGCCGCAGCACCGACGCGTCGTCGGTGAATTGGCGCGCCAACACCTGGGTGTGGCAGGCCACGCGACGTGAGTGCAGGCCGGTTTCGCGCTCCCGCAGATCCAGCGCTTCGGCCAGAGCTTCGACAAAAGCCGCGTGCGAAGCCGCTTCGGATTTGGCCGGGATGGCGTCAATCTGCTCAAGAAAACAGCGCTCGCAAAGCGGTGGCGCGCCCGCAGAATTGATTGGATTCGACTTGAGCGCCGCCGCGCAGCACGCGCACTGCATCGGGCGGCCGTGTCCGGATGTCATCAGTGACAGCCCGAGGGTGGCCCAACTTGCAGCTGGCCGATCTCGCACTCTTCGGTGTAGTGCACGAAGCCACGGCGCAAACGCTCGGCCCAGCCGTTGCCCAGCCGGGCGCCGGCCTCTGCCAGAACCGCTTCTATCTGCTCGGCGGTAGCTTGCAGCAAATCGTAGGTCACGGTCATGTGAGCCCCTTCAATGACCAGTGTTTCGATCCCCATCATGGCGCTAATGCTGGCGTGCAAAGCCTGTGCCTGGTTTTCGTCAAGTGACTTGTCGAGCACGAACTGGCGCCGCTTCAGCACTTTCAAGCCTTGCTGCTTGGGGGCCGGCTGGCCGGGGCGTCCAATGTAGAGGTGGGGGTTGGTGACAAAGCGGTCGTGGCACTGCGCCGAACAAAACGCAAAGGGCTGGCCTTGATAGTCGGTCGGGTGGCTGTCCGGGGCGACCATCATGCCGCAGACGACATCCTTGACGCGCGTGTGTGTGCTCATGTCGTTGATCCTTGAATCAGATATCGACGCGCCGCAGGCGCAAGGCGTTGGCGATGACCGACACCGAGGACAGGCTCATTGCCGCGGCGGCGAAGATGGGGGAAATGAGGATGCCGAGGAAGGGATACAGCACCCCGGCGGCGACCGGCACCCCGGCGGCGTTGTATACCAGCGCGAAGAACAGGTTCTGGCGGATGTTGCGCATGGTGGCAACGGAGAGCTTGCGCGCTCGCACGATGCCGGTCAGGTCGCCCTTGACCAGGGTGAAGCCAGCACTCTCGATGGCCACATCGGCGCCTGTGCCCATGGCGATACCCACGTCAGCCTGGGCCAGTGCGGGGGCGTCATTGACGCCGTCGCCGGCCATCGCCACCTTGTGTCCGGCCGCCTGCAGTTCCTTGACGATGCGCGCCTTGTCGGCCGGCAGCACATCGGCGCGGATCTCATCGATGCCGAGCTGGCCGGCCACGGCGCGGGCAGTGCGCTCGTTGTCGCCGGTGGCCATGACGATGCGCAGCCCCTGCGAGTGCAGTGCCTTGAGTGCCGCCGGCGTACTGTCCTTGACTGGATCGGCGACGCTCACCAGACCGGCGATCTCGCTGCCAATCAGCACGAACATCACGGTTTCGCCCTGGTCGCGGCGGCGATTGGCTTCGTCCATGTCGCGGCGGGCATCCACGCCCAGTTCCTCAAGCAGCTTGGCGTTGCCCAGCGCCACTGCTTTGCCATCGACCTCGCCTTTGACGCCTTTGCCGGTGATGGCCTCGAAGGCGTCGGCCTTGGTCAGTGAAACGCCGCGCTCCTCTGCACCGCTGACAATCGCCTCGGCCAGCGGGTGCTCGGAGCCACGCTCGAGGCTGGCGGCCAGGCGCAGCACCTCGTCCTCATCATGCCCGGCGGCCGGTAGTACCGCGACCAGTTTTGGCTTGCCCACGGTCAGCGTGCCGGTCTTGTCCACGATCAGGATGTCGACCTTGGCGAAGCGCTCCAGCGCCTCGGCGTTCTTGATCAGCACGCCGGCCTGCGCGCCGCGGCCGGTGGCGGTCATGATCGACATCGGTGTAGCCAGCCCCAGTGCGCAGGGGCAGGCGATGATCAGCACCGCCACCGCAGACACCAACGCATACGCCAGCGCTGGCGTCGGTCCCCAAACGGCCCAGCCGATAAAGGCCAGCGCTGCGATGCCTACAACGGCCGGAACGAACTTTCCCGCGACCGAATCGGCGAGTTTCTGGATTGGCGCACGCGAGCGCTGTGCGTTGGCCACCATGTCGACAATCTGCGATAACAGCGTGTCGGCGCCGACGCGCTTGGCTTCAATGATGAGTGAGCCGGTGCCATTGATCGTCGCACCCGTCACGGCATCGCCTTCGGTTTTTTCGACCGGCACGGGCTCGCCCGAAATCATCGACTCGTCGATCGACGAGCGACCTTCGAGCACCACGCCATCGACCGGCACCTTGTCGCCGGGGCGTACCCGCAGCTGGTCACCGACTACGACGTCTTCGAGCGGGATTTCCTCCTCGCGCCCGTCGGGGCGAATGACCCGAGCCGTCTTGGCGGCAAGGTCGAGCAGTGCGCGGATCGCCGAGCCTGTGCGTTCGCGCGCACCCAGTTCCATCAGCTGACCGAGCAACACCAGCACCACGATCACCGCGCCGGCTTCGAAGTACACCCCGACATGGCCCTCGGCATTGCGGAAGCCGGCCGGGAAGATGTCGGGCATGAGCACCGCCACCACGCTGAACAGGTAGGCGGCGCCCACGCCGAGAGAGATCAGGGTGAACATGTTGAGGCTGCGGTTGATGACCGATTTGACGCCGCGCTCAAAGAACGGCCAGCCCGCCCACAAGATGACCGGGGAGCCCAGCAGCAGCTCGGTCCACAGCGCGGCGCGCTCACCGATCATCTCGCGGATGAAACCCAGCCCCACGAACGGCCCCATGGTCAGGATCAGCAACGGAACGGTGAGCACGGCGCCAACCCAGAAGCGGTGGCGAAAATCGACCAGCTCCGGATTCGGCCCGGCATCCTCGGCAGGCACACCCATCGGCTCCAGCGCCATGCCGCACTTTGGGCATTCGCCCGGCGCGTCGCGGACGATTTCTGGGTGCATCGGGCAGGTGTATTGCGTGCCTTTCGGCGCCGGCTTGGCGGCCTTGTGTGCGCCGGAGAGGTAGCGCGTCGGATCGGCCACGAAGGCGTCGTGGCACTTGCTCGAGCAAAAATGGTAGGTCTGGCCCCCGTGCTGCGCCGTTGGTTTTCCGGCGTCAGGCGCGACGCTCATGCCGCACACCGGATCCTTGATCGGTGCGTGCTCATGATGGCAGGCCCTGCCGTGGTCTGCATGTCCTTGAGAGGCTGAGTGGTGCGTAGTCATGTCCGCATTCCTGATTGATTTTGATTGCAACGGGGCGTTATTTGTTCAATGCCGCGTGGTGTCGATTGCCTGCCAGCGCGGGAAAATAGCGGGTGTCGCCTTGGCGTAGCGATCCCATGCCTCGCCAAAGTGCGCGGCCGAGTCACGCTCTTCGCGGCGGGCGAGACGGACATAGACGATAAGGAGGATCGGGAACATCCCCAGCGTGACCAGCGTGGGCCACTGCAGCAAAAAGCCGATCATGATCAGCACGAAGGCCACGTATTGCGGGTGGCGCAACCGGGCGTAGGGACCCGCTGTGGCAAGTTGCCCGCTCGCTTGCGCTGCGTAGAGCACCCGCCAGGCGGCTGCCAGCAGCCAGAATCCGCCGCCGATAAATACCGTTGAGAGTAGATGGAAGGGGCCGAAGTGCGGGTTGGTGCGCGAGCCGAACATCATCTCCAGCAGATGACCGGAGTCGTGGGCCAGAAAATCGATGCCTGGAAAGTGCTGCCCCAGCCAGCCCGAGAGCAGGTAGATGGTCAGCGGAAAGCCATACATTTCGGTAAATAGCGCCACGAGAAAGGCGGAGAACATCCCCAGCGTGCGCCAATCTCGCGCGGTGCGGGGCTTGAAGAAGCTGAAGGCGAAGAAGATGAAGATCGCGGAATTGATCGCCACCAGCGACCACAGTCCGTAGGAGGATTCGATCATTTGTCGTCACCGCCGTGTTTGCCGCCGTGTCCGCCATGACCGTGTCCGCCGTGCATGAAAACATGCATCAGCGGGCAGGCCGCCAGGAACAGCCAAGGCAGCCAACCGAGCAGGTGCGCCTGGTGCTCGATGGCGAGCATCACCAACGCGATGGCGGCAAAGCCACCAAAGATCCACCACGTGCGACGACTGTGGCGCGTTGCGTGGTTACTTTCGTGTTGCGCATCGGGTTTCAAAGCGTTCATCGCGAGTCCATTGTGGTCACTGAGGATGCGTCAATTGTTCGCCTCGGCAGGGAACGGAAACATGACCTGCGGATGACAACCGTGTCATTTTTCCTTTTTCAGGCGGTGCCCTGGGCTGCGACGCAAAGATGACAAATTTGTCATCTTTGCGTCAGGTCACCGACGGGATGGTTCCTCTACAGTGGCGCCACTCGAAACTCATTCTAGGAAGGATCATGAAAGCACTTATCTCTGCCATTTTCGTGGCAGCAGCCTTGGGGTCGGCCATGCCCGCCAGTGCAGCAGGGGACCACGGTCATGGCGCGATGCCCATGGCCGCGGCAACGGACGGCATGTCAGAAGGGATGGTCAAAAAGGTGGATGCCGCCAAGGGCAAGATCACGATCAAGCACGGCCCGCTCAAAAATCTCGGCATGCCGGGCATGACGATGGTGTTCAAAGCGGCGTCGATGGACATGCTGAAGAAGGTCAAACCGGGTGACACCGTACATTTTGTTGCCGAAGACGTTGGCGGAACGCTGACGGTGACCCAGCTGGAAAGCGCTCAATAGGCCCGCACGAGAGGTGCGCTCACGCATGGTGCGCACCTCGCCGATGATCCTCTTCCGGACTTCAAACCGATGAAAAACTTCCTGATGCGCGGCCTGCTTGCCAGCGCTCTCGGTGGCGTGGTGCTGTTTGGCCCGGCTCATGCTCAGACGTCTGAAGCGCCGCTGGGGGCTTCGCTCCACGAGTTGCTGTCCTATGCCCGCGAACACAACCCGGAACTGGCCGCTCGCAGGTTGGAGGCGGCAGCCAATCGGGAGCGCATCGAGCCGGCCGGTGCGTTGCCCGACCCTAAATTTCAGCTTGAATTGATGGATTTCACCAACACCATGTCGGGTGGCGGTGCATCTTTGGTGCCCGGAGCGGTTGGGCAGACCCGCTACCGGGTCATCCAGTCCGTCCCATTCTGGGGTAAGCGTGGGTTGCGCGGTGGTGTGGCCGAAGCGTTAGCGGATCAAAGCGCACGCTTCGCCGACAGCGCCGTGCTGGAGGTCGAGGCACGTATCAAGACGGCCTATGTGCGTTACTACCAGGCGGACGGCCAGTCCGCGATTATTGGCGAGACGCTTGCGCTGCTCGATGCCCTGAGCCGGCTGGTCGAGACCCGCTACAGCGTGGGGCTGGTGCCGCAGCAGGACGCGATTCGAGCGCATAGCGAACTGACCACGCTAAAAATTGAACGCGTTGAGGCCGAGCGTCGCCGGCGTGATGCTGTCGCCAAGCTCAATGCGCAATTGCCGCGCCGGGCTGACGCGCCGCTCGATGCGCCGACCCGATTGCCCGAGGCGCCCCCACAACTCGATCTGGCGGCGCTGTTTGAGCGTGCCAAATCGCTCTCGCCGGGCTTGGCGCGGGAGCGACTTGGGACGGAAGCCGCCGCCAAGTCGCGAGAACTCGTGTATCTGAATCGCTATCCCGATTTCGGCGTCGCATTGACCAATAACCGTCCGCAAAACGGCACCGATAGCTGGGATGTGATGCTGGAGGTCAACATCCCGTTGCAGCAACGTTCCCGCCGGGCGCAGGAGCGGGAGGCTGAACGGCGAGTTGATGCCGCCCACAGTCAGGTCGCCGCCGCGGAAGCGCGACTCAATGGCCAACTCGGCGAAGCCCATGCTGCCTTCGAAGCCAACGTCGACAAGGCACGGCTGCTGCGCGGCACGCTGCTGCCGCAGGCGCGTGCCAACTTCGATGCGGCCATGGCGGGGTACGAATCCGGCCGGGTCAACTTCAATACCCTCATCGAGGCCGAGCGGCAGATTCTGCGCGCGCGCCTTGCCTTGCTGGACGCCGACGCCGAGATCCATATTCGGCTCGCTGAACTCGAACTGCTGGTGGGAGCCCCCCTGTGAAACGACCTATTTCCCTAACGCTGGCCGCGGTGGCTGTCGGTGTGACACTGTCGGCGGCCTATTGGGCGGGTAGCCGCCATGCGGCAATCACCACTGATTTGCTGCCTGCAGCGCATGCGGAGGAAACCGCAGCGGGTGGCGGCAAGCAGCCCCGCAAGATTCTCTACTACCGTAACCCGATGGGTTTGCCGGATACCTCGCCTGAACCCAAAAAAGACTCGATGGGCATGGACTACATTCCGGTCTATGAAGGCGACGAGCCGGATGGCGAAGGTGCGGTCAAGGTCAGCCCGGCCCGCTTGCAGACGCTCGGCGTCAAGACCGCGATGGCCGAGATGCGCGCGATGGACGCAGCGGTGCGGGCGGTCGGCCGGGTGGAGATCAACGAGCGCGCCATTCATGATGTGGCGCCGCGCTTCGAGGGCTGGATCGAGCGGCTGCATGTGAATGCCAGTGGCGACCCGGTCAAACGCGGTCAGCCGCTGTTTTCGGTGTACAGCCCCGAACTGGTGTCGGCGCAAAAGGAACTGGCGATTGCGCGCGAGCTTAAGCTCGATGCGCCGGATGCGGACCCCGCCGCACGCGCGGCCGCCGGCCGTCTTGCCGAGGCGGCGCGCGAGCGCCTGGCCAATTGGCAGGTCGCGGCGCCGGCAGGCAAGGTTTCAAGCCGGCTGACTTTCAACTCTCCGGCGACCGGCTTCGTTCTAGAGAAAAAGGCCGTCGAGGGCATGCGTTTCATGCCGGGGACGGCGATCTACCGCATTGCCGATTTGTCCACTGTTTGGGTGATCGCCGATGTTTACGAGAAGGATCTGGCCCGGGTGAAGGTCGGCGAGATGGCCAAGGTCAGTCTGGAAGCATTTCCGGACCAGACCTTCGATGCCAAGCTCACTTATCTCTATCCCACCCTCAACGCGGCCACGCGGACCACCCCGGTGCGTCTGGAGCTGGCCAATCGTGACGGCTTGCTGCGTCCCGGCATGTTTGCTCATGTCGACATCGCCTCGGCCGGCAGCGCCAAGCGTTTGACTGTGCCCAAATCGGCGCTCATCGACACCGGTGAACGACAGGTGGTGCTGCGGGTCGAAGGTGAGGGCAAGTTCAAACCGCAACCGGTGAAAGTTGGGCTGCGCGGGCGAGATCACGTTGAAATTCTGGAGGGGCTGGAGGACGGTGCTGAAGTCGTCGTGGCAGCCAACTTCCTGATCGATGCGGAGAGCAATCTCAAGGCCGCGTTGTCGACCTTCTCAGCGCCTGATGCAACAACGGCGAAAAACTATGAAGCGGTCGGCTCGGTGGATTCGGTTGATTTGTCATCCGACACCGTGTCGATGAACCACGAGGCCATCCCCGCGCTTCAATGGCCGGCCATGACCATGGAATTCGGTCTTGCCAGCAAAGAGGTCATCAAAGGGGTGCTGCCGGGGCAGCCGGTGCGTTTTACCTTTGAAGATCGGGGCGACGGCGAGTTCGTCATCGTCAAAGTCGAGCAAGCCGGCGCGGCCGCGCACAAGGGGCATTGAGATGCTCGATCGTCTGATTGAATGGTCGGCGCGCAATGTGTTTTTGGTGCTGCTGGCCACGCTGGCCGTGATCGGCGGCGGGGTGTACGCGGTCAAGCAGACCCCGCTCGATGCGCTGCCCGATCTGTCCGACACCCAGGTCATCGTGTTTACGCCCTACCAGGGGCAAGCCCCCCGGGTGGTGGAAGATCAGGTCACCTATCCGCTCACCACCGCCATGTTGGCGGTGCCCAAGGCCAAGGTGGTACGCGGCTTCTCGATGTTCGGCGCGTCCTACGTGTATGTGATCTTCGAGGACGGCACCGACATCTACTGGGCCCGCTCGCGCGTGCTCGAATACCTGAGTTCGGTGCAGGGCAGCCTGCCCGAAGGGGTGTCGCCGCAGCTCGGCCCCGACGCCACTGGTGTGGGCTGGGTCTTCCAGTACGCGCTGACCGGCAAGGACCAGTCGCTGGCCGACCTGCGCAGCGTGCAGGACTGGTATGTGCGCTACCAGCTGACCAAGGCCGGTGGGGTGGCCGAGGTGGCCAGCGTGGGCGGCTTCGTCAAGGAGTACCAGGTCATCGTCGACCCGCACCGGCTGGCGAGCTACGGGATTCCGTTGGCGCGCGTCTCGCAGGTGATCCGCGAATCGAACCGCGATGTCGGTGGCCGGGTGGTGGAGCTGGCCGAGAAGGAATTCATGGTGCGCGGCCTGGGCTATCTGAAGGGCGTCGAGGACATCGAAACCCTGGTGCTCAAGGCCGATGGCGGCACGCCGGTGCTGGTGCGCGACGTGGCGCGGGTCGAACTCGTGCCCGCCGGGCGGCGCGGCATCACCGAACTGAACGGCGAGGGCGAAGTGGCCTCGGGCATCGTGATGGCGCGCTTTGGCCAGAACGCGCTCGACGTGATCGCCAACGTCAAGGCCAAGATCGAGGAACTTAAGCCCGGCCTGCCCGAGGGCACCGAGATTGTGCCGGTGTATGACCGTGCGCCCTTGATCGAGCGGGCCATCGCCAACCTGAAATGGACGCTGTTCGAGGAGAGCCTGATCGTCGCCGCTGTGTGCATCATCTTCCTGATGCATGTGAGGAGTGCGCTGGTCGCCATCCTCACGCTGCCGATCGGCATCCTGATCGCTTTCATCGCCATGCGCTCGATGGACATGGGCAGCAACATCATGAGCCTGGGCGGCATCGCCATTGCCATCGGCGCGATGGTCGATGCGGCCATCGTGATGATCGAGAACGCCCACAAACACCTGGAGCGATTACCGCACGATGCGCACCAACGCGACCGTGCGGCGGCGATGATCCGCGCCTGCAAGGAAGTGGGGCCGGCGCTGTTCTTCTCGCTGCTGATCATCACCGTCTCCTTCTTGCCGGTGTTCACGCTGGAGGGGCAGGAAGGGCGGCTGTTCAGCCCGCTGGCCTTCACCAAGACCTTTGCCATGGCCGGCGCAGCCATTCTTTCGGTCACGCTGGTGCCGGTGCTGATGATGCTGTTCATTCGCGGGCACATCATGCCGGAGCAGAAGAACCCGGTGAATCGCTTCCTGATCTGGGCCTATCGGCCGATCATTCAGTGGGTGATGCGCCGCAAATGGACCACCCTGGTGCTCGCTGTGTTGGCAATGGCGGCGACGATCTTTCCGGCACGGCAGATCGGCTCGGAATTCATGCCCACGCTCAACGAGGGCTCGATCTTCTACATGCCGGCCTCGCTGCCTGGCATGTCGGTGACCGAAGCCGCGCGCCTGCTGCAGACCACTAACCGTGTGATCAAGACCTTCCCAGAGGTTGAGTCGGTGTATGGCAAGGCCGGCCGCGCCAATAGCGCGACCGATCCGGCACCGATCGAGATGTTCGAGACCGTCATCAATCTCACGCCGGAAGACACATGGCGCCCGGGCATGACGGTGGACAAGCTGATCGCCGAGATGGACGCGGCGCTCAAGTTCCCCGGCGTGGCCAACTCCTGGACCATGCCGATCAAGGCGCGCATTGATATGCTGTCGACCGGTATCCGCACGCCAGTGGGGGTCAAGGTCTTCGGCAAGGATCTGGGCGAAATCGAAAAGCTGGCGCGCCAGATCGAGCAGGCGGTCAAGGACGTGCCCGGTACCACCAGCGCCTACGCCGAGCGGGTGACCGGCGGGTATTACCTCGACATCACTCCGCGCCGCGAGCAACTGGCACGCTACGGCATCACCGTGGGTGAGTTCCAGCAGGTGGTATCCACCGCCCTGGGTGGCGCGCCGGTCACCACCGCCGTCGAAGGGCTGGAGCGCTACAACGTCACGGTGCGCTACCCGCGCGCCTTGCGCGAGGACACGCAGCGCATCGCCAATGAAGTCTTCGTGCCCAGCGCCGCGGGCATGATCCCGCTGGGGCAACTGGCCGAGATTGCGCTGCGCAACGGTCCGCCGGGGATCAAGACCGAGAATGCGCTGCTCGCGGCCTATGTGTTTGTCGACATTCGCGACCGCGACGTCGGCTCCTATGTAAAAGAGGCGCAGCAGGCAGTGGCCGACAAGGTCAGCTTCCCGCCGGGCTACTACGCCACCTGGTCGGGCCAGTTCGAGTATATGGAGCGGGCCAAGGCCAAGCTGTCGCTGGTTGTGCCGCTGACGCTGGCGATCATCTTTGTGCTGCTGTATCTGAACTTCCGCCGCCTGGCTGAAACGCTGATCGTCATGCTGTCGGTGCCTTTCGCGCTGGTGGGCGGCATCTGGCTGATGTGGTGGCTGGGGTACAACATGAGCGTGGCGGTGGCGGTGGGCTTTATCGCACTGGCCGGCGTGGCGGCTGAAACCGGGGTGGTGATGCTGATTTACCTGGATCAGGCATGGGAGGAAATCAAAACGAAACGGCTTGGCGATGGTCGCCAACCCGATGTGTCGGACCTCTATCACGCCATCATGGAAGGCGCGGTTGAGCGGGTGCGGCCCAAGATGATGACCGTAGTAGCCATCATGGCCGGCCTGCTACCCATCATGTGGAGCACCGGCACCGGCTCTGAAGTCATGAGCCGCATCGCCGCGCCGATGGTCGGCGGCATGATCTCGTCGACAGTGCTGACGCTGGGCGTGATCCCGGCGTTGTATGCGCTGGTCAAGCAGTGGCGCCTGAAGCGAGGCCTGGAAACACCTCGGGCAGTGGTTAAGTCGGAGCTGCTTCCCGAGCCAAGCTAGTCAATAAGACTCGCGCGAAGACAACGGCCGGGCGGCTCGCATGCGCCCGGCCGTTGTCGTTTGTGGTGGGGCAGGCGTCCGGAGGGCGACCTCCCGTGACGTAACGGCATCACGACATTTGGCTAACGACAATGTAATTCCCGGGTCAGCGTCCCGTCGGTGTCAGCCCCTTAGGATGTCTTCACGGTCGGATAGACGAAGTTCGGCTCAGTTGAAACTTTTTCCAAGGAAAACACCATGAAAACCACCCTGATCAAACTGTCCTTCATCGCCGCAATTGGCGGCGTTGCCGCGACCTCCGCCTACGCTCATCCGGACTACACGGAAGCTGGCTCCCATTGGCTGAATCATGTGTCCGAATCGAATGCTCAGCCCTCCGCCAACCAGTTGGCCCCATTCGGCTACAAGGCCGTTGCCGCGCCAGGTCGGGAGATCACGCTGAGCGGCGAGGCGAAATATCTGAACGTAAACCAACTTGAAACCGTTCGTATCACGGTTGACGGAAAGAGCCTGGATTGGACCTTCGATACGCTCGGCACCCGCCCGTTCGCGCTGTCCGAGGTCATACCCGGCGCCAAGGGTGTCACAGTCTATGTGTCTAAGAACCCGGATTTTGCCGGCTAAGGCCGGAAGAACATTTGCCTAGCGGGTTTTTTTGAACGTGCCCGCGATATCACTCAACGCTCCAGGAGCCAATCATGATCAAGAAAGCACTCACCATTTTTGCCATCAGCGCAGTCAGCATCTCCGCCTTCGCCGCTGACGCCGCACTCGTCGAGAAGTCCATCCCTTTGAAGGATGGCGCGACGGTGTACATCTTCAAAGACGGGAAGATGGGCATGGAGGACAAGCTGGGAAGAGCCACACACATGCAGCCGGGTCATGTGATGGAAACGACCGATGGTCAGAAGATCATCATGAACGGCAATGAAATCTGGCGATTGGATGCACTCCTTCACAAAGACCATCGCGGCTAAGGACTTCACGCCTTGAGTGCCTGCCTTCGGGCAATCGATAAGTCCCACCCTGGCGGTGGGGCTTGTCATTTGCGCTCGGCTTCCGTAGGTCCTCTAACCATCTAGTACCTATTCAAGGTCCAAAAACCCGGTCAGCAACAAATTCACCATGGTGGAACTGTCGTTTGATTGAGAGTGTCTGATTGCCGGCCTTCTGTGGAGCTCAACATAAGGCCGAGGAGCACTCGGTCAGTCGTCAGCCTGTACGGCTGCTCGGCTCAGAAACCTGCCGCTGATCCGTCGAGACGGCGAAAGACTCTTGAGGGTCGAAACCAGTATTTCGATCAGGCAAAGGTCTGCCGTTCGATGCTTCTGTTCATCGTGGGACATCTGGCAGCGGCACCTACCCCCCAGCCCTCATCCCCAACATCGCCCGACACCGCGGGTAGGTACTGCACCCCCAGAACCGTCCTCGCTTGCTCTCCCGCTTCACCATCCTCGCCCCGCAACTGGGGCAGGTTGGCGTCGTCCAGTCGCCCTGGGTTGCGAGCTCGAGCAGTCGTTGCCGGGAAGCTTCCGGTAGCCGTTCGAACATGGCGAGGATGAGTTTTCCGTCGAGCAGGGTGATCCTGTTCGCCTGCGCGAAAGCGCGTGCGTCCTCGGTGTAGCCGTTGGGCGCCATGAAGAAGGCTTTTTCGGTCTTCTCGTGCGCCATGACCCCACGCAACTCCCGAACCAGCTTCACCCCAACAGCCTGATTCCACGCCTTGCACTGGACGACGGCCGTAACGCGAGCGGGGTCGGCCTCATCCTGAAACAGGCGGATGTCGACGCCACCATCGGGGCCGAGCGCAGTGGTCTCCGCGCGGATGCCTTTTTCGCGGTAGAAGGCGCAGCACACGTCCTCGAAGCGCTTCCATTCGATGCGGTTGATCACGTCGAGCGACCACGCTGTGGGGCGCGACTGGGCTTCACCGCTATTCGAAGCCTCTGCCGACGGGCGGTTTGAAGCGGGCTCGAAGGTTCGCCTCAGCAAGGCTTTATCCCCGGGGCTGAGTACAGGCGCACTTGCACCTGAGGGCTTCCCGACCGGTGCGTTGGCAACCGACTTTCTGCGCACGCTCCCTTGCTTGGTGAAACGGATGAACGCAATGACCGCAAAGACAAAGGCCACCAGCCAGGCTAGCGGACTGAATAAGGACACAAGCCCCGCGAGAAATGGGCTGCGTCCGAGCGTGCCCGGAATGACGACTGCGGCGGCGAAGGCGCATGCGGCTGCAAGGCCTGCGCCCACCTTCCAGTCGGAGGTGGCAGCGATCTCCATCAGGCCGCTTTCGCGCCTGGACTTTCGATAACGACGACTCATTTCATGTATGTCTAAATGGTGTGAACAGATTCAGGTTCGAGCGCCGGCGCGTCACGGGCTCGCCGGGCATTGAAGCGCATGAAGGCAGGACGGGCAGGCGGCAAGTCTGCATAGGGCATGAGCATACGCAAAACGGCACGACTCCCATGTGACATTTTCGTCATACGTTCATTGAATATGTCTCACCCCGGCATTTTTTGGCGTATGTCGATCCTGTACGGGTGTTTTCCATCATGTACGATACATAGCCCAGCGGGAACCCACCCGTTCGTACGAGGCCGATCAAGACCATGACGCGCACCCTCCTCTTCGTCGATGCCGACAACCAGTCGCCCGCGCTTGTGGCACCGCTGGCACGCGTGTTCAAGTCATTCGGGCGCAGCTGCACACAGGCGATCGTGGCGGGCAACGGAAAGGGTGACCGTGTGCGCGGCTGGGAGCAGGCTTTGCAGTGCGAAATGCCCGGGGTCGAGGTCCGTTGCCATGTGGCGCCGGTACGAAAGCAATCGGCAGACGTGCGGTTGATGTTCGAGCTTGCTGCCGTGCACTACGGCGAGGCAGATCCCGCGACGCTGATCGTGGTGGTGTCGCGCGACGACCTGCTGGTTGCCGCCACCGAGTACCTTGCTTCGCAAGGACACACTGTGCTGATTGCGCTCGGCGCCGGGGCGAACGCCGTTGCGCCGGTGACCGATCTGCCGCTCGTTTCTCTGCCTTTGCCCCATCCCGCGACTCCTGTCCCAGCCCCTGATGTACCGGCCGCCCAGACCACCAGCACGACAAACGGTTTGGACAAGAATATCGTTGCCGCAGCCGTTACCCGGATTCGACAGGCACTTGCTCCTAACAAGCAAGGGGGCTATGCAGCATCTGCCGTAGGGCAGGTACTCTCGAAAATGGGGCACGACAAAGCAACCCGCGCCAAGATCGTGCGCGCAATCCCGAACCTGAAGGAAGCCGGCGTTGGCGGTGACAAGCGTCTGATCTTCTGAAACCTCGGGCTCGTGCCCAGCGCGCGTGCCCGGACACGAACGACCGGCCAGCGGCGTTCATCCCTTCCGCTGCAGTCCCTCCAGCAAATCAAACGACTCTGACCCCTTTGAAGTGTGGGCGTTGAAAGCATTTTTGGTCAATCGTGATGGATTTACCGGGCACCTTGAGCGCAAATCGCTACACTTTCGCCATAAATTGCCATATACGGCAGCGAGGTATCGAATGTCGTGATTGACGATGCTTCACGGTCACGATCGAGCCCGCGCTGCCTTTCAATCTGCGCTTATTGCTGTCATCGACTCCAAGGGAGTACTCATTGCTCAAGAAAATCAAGTTTGCCACCGCCGCCCTGCTGATTGCCGGATCTGCATCCGCCAATGCGACCGTTGTGTCGTTCTCCGTAAACAATTACGGTCCTAGCTATGGCAGTTTTGCCGGGGCAGACACCAACGCCAACGGCATCCTTGCCCAAGACGAGCTGACCTCTTTCGTGTTCGACCGTCTGGATTATGGCCACCATGTAACGCTGTCGACGCTGTTTGGCTTTGGCGACTTCGATCTGGTCTCGAACACCTGGCTGGCCAATGGCTCCGGTTGGGGCAATAACGGTTCGTTCTTCAGCTGGAACGGCGGCGCCAACTCGGTTCACGAAACATGGGCGAACGTCAGCACCTCGATCGCGCAACGCGATGTACAGAACAACGTGCCGGAACCGGCTACGCTGGCGTTGCTGGGCATCGGTCTCGCAGGGATTATTGCGGCCCGTCGAAAGAAAGCCGCCTGACCTTTACACGGCAGACTTGCGAGGGGGGCGAGTAGCCCGACAAACACGTCAGCCTTGCTGATAAAGCCCCTCCATCACTGCCCGCATATCCTCCGGCAAATACCCCCACCCGCGCTCGGCGATGTGTTCCGGAATGCCAAACAGCGCTTCCGCCACACCGCCCGCGATGGCGGCCACGGTGTCGCTGTCGCCGCCGATCGAGATCGCATTGCGGATGGCGTCCTCGAAGTCGGTTGCAGTCAGCGCGCACACCAGCGCCTGAGGGACGGTTTGCTGGCAGGTTTCGTTGAAACGGTAGGTGGGGCGGATATCGTCGACCGTGAGATCGATGTCGTAGCCGAAGCGCTCGGCGATGGTGCTGCGGATCTCCGCGGGCGCACGCCGCTGACGCGCCAGAAAGATGGCCAGCGCGGTCGCTTCTGCGCCTTTGAGACCTTCCGGGTGATTGTGTGTGACCTCGGTGACGGCCTGCGACAGCACCGTCACTTGCTCGACGGTTTCTGCAAGCAGGCCGGCGGGTGAGACCCGCATTGCGGCGCCGTTGCCGAAGCTGCCGTAGGGGGAGGCGTCGTCCGACTGCAGCCATTGCCCGAACATGCCGCCCCAGCCGCCGTTATCCCAGTAGCGCCGCCCCCAGTCCTTGAGCGCTTCGGCCGGTGGGCGATTGTTGATGAGCGCGTCGGCCACGGCGATGGTGCAGACCGTGTCGTCCGTGTAGAAAGCGCGGGCGTGAAAGAAGGGATCAAAGGTTTTGGCGCAATGATTGTTGAACTCGTAGACCGAGCCGACGATATCGCCAATGATGGCTCCCAGCATGGTGTGATGTCCTACGGTGGGGGTTGAGGGGCTGGCGCGGTGGACAACGACCAGGTCCACACATTATCTGCCACCCCCAGGCTCGCCGAATGAGCCTGCATCCCTGCACGACGCAGATGGATTCCATCTGAAGCACAGGGGTCGGCGACCGATCTGGCACAAGATAGATTTTGCTGATTTTGCTGATTTGCCGATAGAAACGTTTACACCGCCAATTGTTGCGCCGCACAACATGCGCCGCTATCATTTGAACCGTCTCCTCCACCCTCCTCCTTTGGTGTGGATTTAGCCCGAGCTCGAAAGCGCTCGGGCTTTTTTCTTTTGTGCTTCCGGTTTGTGGTTTATGGTCGCCCTGGCGATCGGCCGGA